>JADKLW010000303.1_pt1 | contig 22977 bp, 21 predicted proteins | sample 8641881 | NCBI WGS metagenome assembly JADKLW01 (sample SAMN16272185, study PRJNA661076) | feces metagenome | isolation source: fecal sample from diarrhoea affected cattle B | host: Bos taurus | place: South Africa: Lokaleng Village, Mahikeng | collected 2019-09 | reverse complement strand
CTGGCCGAGCCGGTGATCGCGCAGCTTCGGGAGCAGCGCCGCGACCAGTCGGTCGACGCCGAGGCGCCGTCGATCCTGTTCGTGCTCGGCGATACCCACCGTCCGGCGGTCGACGCCGCGGACGGCGTGCTCGTGGTCAACGGCGGCACGATCGGCGCCGGCGGCACCGGCAACCTGAACGAGGGCCAGGACGCGAGCCTGGCGGTCGTGACCTACGAGCGCGGGCCGTTCGTTCCGCTGGCCGCCGACCTCGTGACGCTCGACCCCGGGACCGGCGAGACCGTCGCGCGGCGCGTCCGGATCGACCGGAAGACGCCGCTGCAGGTCGGCGATCCCGCCGTGCCCGGCGGCTGACCAGGGCGTCGCGACACCCCCGGACAGGTCACCCCTACCCGACCGGTTGAGGTTGTGCCCGTGCTACGAGCACAACGTCAACAGCTCGGGTCTGCCCCAGGTCTGCCCCGGGTCGGTCTCGCGAGCAGGCGCGCTCAGCGGGTCGTTCCGGCGACCCGGTCGTCGACGTAGAGCCCCTCGATCACGTCGGTGTAGCGCTCACTGATCGGCTTGCGCCGCAGCTTCATCGTCGGCGTCAGCTCGGTGCTGCCGGGCTCCCAGGCGTCGGGCAGGATCGCGAACCGCTTGATCTGCTCGACCCGCGCCAGACGGCCGTTGGCCCCGTCGATAGCGCGCTGGATCTCGGCCCGCACGGCCGGATCCTGCGCCAGGACGGCGACCGAGGCGTCGGCCAGGTCGTGCTGCGCGGCGAAGGTCGCGGTGGCCTCCGGCTCGAGCACGATCAGCGCGACGTTGTACTTGCGGCGGTCGCCGATCGCAACCGCCTGCCCGACCAGCGGGCTGGCCGCGCGGATCGCGCTCTCGATGTTCGTCGGCGACATGTTCTTGCCGGCCGCGTTGATCAGCAGCTCCTTCTTGCGGTCGACGATCGTGACGTAGCCGTCGGCGTCGATCGTCGCGATGTCGCCCGTGTGCAGCCACCCGTCGTCGTCGATCGCCTCGGCGGTCTTGCCGGGCTCGTTGCGGTAGCCCTTCATCACGATCGGTCCGCGGACCAACAGCTCGCCGTCGTCGGCGAGCCGCAGCTCGACGCCGTTCACGGCCTTGCCGACGGTGCCCAGGCGCTGCGCGTTCGGCGGGTTGATCGTGGCGATCCCGGAGAGCTCCGACATGCCCCAGGCCTCGCAGATCGGCAGGCCGAGCGCGGTCATCAGGACCAACGTCTCCTGCGTGATGGCGGCGGCGCCCGAGACCGCGATGCGCACGTGGTCGAGGCCGATCCCCTCACGGATCTTCGACAGCACCAGACGGTCGGCGAGCTTCTGCTTGAAGGCCAGGACCGGCGGGACCGATCCGGTCTTGACCTTCGCCTCGACGGCGGCGACCGAGGTCGCGATCGCCCAGTCGGCGAGCCGCTTCTTGACCGGGCTCGGCTCGTTGGCGACCTTGGTCTCGATCCCGGTCTGGACCTTGTACCAGATCTGCGGAACCGCTCCGAACATCGTCGGGCGGGCGTCGGTCAGGGCCGCGAGGATCTGCTTCGTGTCGCTGACGCAGGTCAGCTGGGTGCCGAACGCGACCTGGCTGTAGTGCGAGCCCCAGCGGTCGGCGACGTGCGCGTGCGGCAGGTAGGTGACGACGCGGTCGTCGGCGGTGACCTCCATGTCGATGTTGCCGCCGTTGAGCTCGGCGAGCATGTTCGCGTGGGTCAGCTCCACGCCCTTGGGGTCACCGGTCGTGCCCGAGGTGTAGATCAGGGTCAGCACGTCGTCCGGCTTGACCGCGCGCCACGAAGCGTCGAAGTCGAACGACGGATCCCCCTGGGACTCGAGCTCCTCGAGCGTGATCGCGCCGACGTGCGGACCGTCGACGGAGACCAGGGTGTCGGCCCCCGTCTGCTGGGCCGCCGGCACGAGCCGATCGGCGAACTGGCGCTCGAAGGCCACGACCTTCGCCCCGGAGTTGGACAGCACGTGGACGATCTGGTCGGTCGCCAGGGTGTTGTAGATCGAGAACGCCGTGGCTCCGAGGTGCATCGCCGCGACGTCGACGAGGTGCATCTCGGGGCGGTTGGTCATCATGATCGCCACGCTGTCGCCGCGCCCGACCCCGCGGGCCGCCAACGCCGACGCCAAGGTCTGCACCCGTGCCGCATACTGCCGCCACGTGATCGAGACAGCGCCTCCCGGGGTCCGTAGCGCGACGCGGTCCGGATGCCGTGCTGCGGTGCGCTGGAAGGCCTCGCACAGGGTGGTCACGGGCAACGGGGCGGTGGTCATTCGCTGGGTTCCTCGGGTCGCGTATCCCCACGCGGGCACGGGGATTTCGAACCTACCAGTGGTAGCGAGCCCGCGGGGACTCTTTGGCTTCCCGGGCCCGGGCTCGACGGGCGCGGCGGCGGCGCGGCGGTGGCCCCCCACCACGGCGCCCGGGCCCGAGGGTCTGCCACGAGCCGTGTCCGGTCCGCAGTCCGGCACCAGACGAAAGCTAGAGACGCCGCGTATGTCATGTGGCGTCGGTCGCAGGGTCTCGGCCGCGGTCCGTCCCCCGACCGCGCGGCAGTACAGGCGGGTTCTTCCTCTATCTCCCGGGGGTGGCCACGCCGACAAAATCGCGCAGTACTCATGTGCGTTTGGTAGCGTTCGCGCCGATCCTCGAAGTGGAGTGCAATGTCCCCCAGTACGGGTCCAGACAAGGGTGAATCACCTGCAGGTCCCGGACGTTCGGGCGCAGAGCGCGGTACCGGCAAGATCCGTCGAGGTCGCTACGGGCTGTCCCGGGCGGAGCTCGAGGTCTACCACCGCGACCGGATCCTGGACGCGACGCTCAACATCGTCGGGATCGCCGGGTACTCCGAACTCTCCGTCTCGTCGATCACGGAACTGTCCGGAGTAACCCGCCAGGCGTTCTATGCGTTGTACGAATCGCCGGAAGCGGCGTTCCTCGACACGTACCGCGACGCGGTGAGCGGTCTGCTCGAACGGATGGCCGCCACGCAGGCCCCGACGGCCAACCTCGACGCGCGCCTCGCCGAGGGGATCGAGGCGGCCGTCGACTACCTGGTCGCCGAGCCGGTCCGCGCCGCGCTGCTGCTCGTCGAGGTCCACGCGGCCGGCGCCACCGCGGTCGAGCTGCAGCAACGGGCGTTGACCACCGTCGTCGACGGCGTCGCGGAGCTGCTCGCGCAAGCGGGGCTCGATGCGCAGGACGCCGCGCGCGGCGCGCGCTTCGGCGTCGGGGCGGTGAACGAGGCGCTGCGGACGCGGATCACGCGCGGCGAGCTGCAGGACCTGCCCGCGATCGTGCCGGATCTGCGCGCCACTGCGTTCCCGATGGCCACCGAGGTCGGCAGCGGCGCCTCGGCGCGCGACGACGGTTGAGGCGCTAGGACGATCAGTCTGCGCTAGGTCCTCAGAGGCCGACGACGCGCGGCAGCGTGAAGGTCGGCCGCAGACGGGACGAACGGGCGGTCGCCGGGACGCGGGTCCGGGCCCGGTAGACGGTGGCGGCCGCTTCCCCCGGAGCCGTGACCCGCACCGAGAACCGTCCGCGGCGGTCGGGGGTCGCGCGGCCGACGGTCGTGAACCGGCCGCAGCCGATCCGCTGTTCGATCACCACCGGGGCGGGACGCTTCCCCCGCGGCCCGGTGACCCGGCCGGTCAGCGTGACCGTGCGCTCGCGCGACGACAGCCCGGTGAGCAGCATCCGCCGGGAGAACTTGAGCGCTCGGGTCCGGTGGCCGTCGACGACCGCGTAGTAGCGGGCGCGGTTGGACGGCCGGATCGCCCGCGGCGGCAGCCGCACCGTGGTCGAGAACAGGCCCGTCGCGCCGATCCGCACGCGGCCGACCCGCTTGCGACCGGCGGCCAGCACGATCGTGGCGGTGCGCCCGGCGAACCGCTGCTCGGTCGCGCCGTGGATCCGCGTCCGCCCGCGGTCGCCGTAGACGTCGATCAGCATCGCCGGCACGCGCAGGCAGCGCAGCAGCACCTCGGCCTCGGGCGAGCCGTAGCGTTCGCCGCCGACCGCCGGCGGCACGGGGTCGGCGGCGCTTCGCGGCGGAACGACCGGCGGGACCGACGGGGGTGCCACGGGCGGAAGCGCCGGGGGAGCCACAGGGGGAACGACGGGCGGATCGACCGGTGGATCCACGGGTGGGTCCACGGGTGGGTCCGCGGGCGGCACGCAGCCGACGCTGCCGCTCGAGATCCGGGCCTCGGCGAGCGTTCCGCTCAGCACCGGGCGGCTGAGCGCGGACACCGACAGGGTCACGGCCCGCTGGGTCAGCGTGCCGCTGGCGACGGCCTGCTGTCGCGGCGTCACCTGCACGCGGACCAGGCCCGGCGGCAGGCTGACGTCGGTGGTGTCGAGCAGCGGCTGCAGCGTGCTGGTCACGCCGCTCAGGATCGAGCCGAGCGTCTGGCCGCCGGAGAGCGCGCCGATCAGGTTGTTGAGCGCTCCGAGCACGCTCGGGTTGGTGGTCCGCAGCAGGTCGTAGAGGGTGGTCTGCGTCGTTCCGATCGCCAACGCGACCACCGTGCCGAGGACGCCGGTGGTCTGCACCCGGACCGCGCGCAGCACGTCGTCGACCGAGAGCAGCCGGCCGAGACGGAGCTCGGCGGTGTCGAGGGTCGTGACCTGCTCGGCCGCGCCGTTGGCGTCGACCGTCGCGCCGAGCGCCCGCAGGTCCGTGATCTGCACGCTTCCGGACGACGGCTGGGCGACCCCCGCGGTCGAGCAGGCAACGCGCGCCGTGGCCTCGATCACGCCCGCTTCGAGCACGTCCGGCAGGCTGCTGGTCAGCGCCCCGGTCAGCGATCCCGCCAGCGGCCCGAGCAACGCGCCGGAGTCGACCCCGTCGAGGACGATCCCGCCGAGGATCGGCACGCCGCCGATCAGCCCCGCGAGCGGCCCGGCGGTCAGCGGACCGAGCAGCCCGGTGACCAGGCCGTCGACCTGGCCGACGATGCTGGTCGGGCCGGTCAGCAGCGGCCCGGTCGCGCCGCCGAGCAGTCCGGCGATCTCGGGCCCCGCCCCGACCCGAACGCCCGCGATCCGGGCGGTCGAGGCGGCGCTCGCCGCCGGCTCGACCCGCGTGCGAGCCTCGGCCGCCTGCACGTCGAGTGTCCCCAGCGGCAGGCTGAGCAGGGTGCCGTCCGAGTCGCTGCAGCCCCCGCCCGACGCGCCGCCGTCGGCGTAGATCGGCAGGACGGGGGCGCTGCCGAGCACCGACAGCCGGAGCGCGCCGGCGTCGCACAGCGTGGGGTCGGCCGCGTGCGTCGCCGGCGCCGCGAGTCCCAGGGCGACAACCCCCGCCGACGTGGCGAGGGTTGCGCCGATGAGCGGCTTGCACCGTGGTGCTCGCGACATGTGGGGGATCCTCGCTGGGACTACAGGGCAGTACGGGCACCGGAGATTCCGAGTGCCCTGTCCTGTGCCATCGGCAGGATCGCCGTAAACCTTGAGCGGTGTCTCCGAACGCGTCCGCTCGGGACGCGGCGCGGCGGCGGGGCGACCCGCCGCGGCCCGTCAGACCCGGACGGCGCTGCTCGCGACGTCGCGAGCGTAGTCGTCGTAGTGCGGGATGTACCCCGCGTCGCGCCCCCCGAGCACGAACAGCGGATCGCTGACCTGCTCGGGCGAGTACGCCTCGTTGCGCAGCTCGACCTTGCGGCTCTTGAACGTCGAGGTCTGCTCGACCTCCTCGATCAGCCGAACGAACAGCGGCACGGCGTAGGCCGGCAGCGTGTCGAGCACGTGCTGGGCGACGTCCTGGCCGTCGAACTCGGCGTCGGCACGGAGCTTCAGGGCGACCATCCCGGCGCGGCCGTCGGTGTCCGGGATCTCGACGCCGAACGCGACCGCGTCCTCGACCGCGGGGTGGCGCAGCAGCGCGGCCTCGACCTCGGTCGTCGCGACGTTCTCGCCCTTCCAGCGGAACGTGTCGCCGAGTCGGTCGGCGAAGGCGATGTGCTTGAAGCCCTGGTTGAGCACCAGGTCCCCGGTGTTGAACCACTGGTCGCCGGTCTTCAGTAGATCGCGGAGGATCTTCGACTCGGTCGCCTTGGCGTCGGTGTAGCCGTCGAACGGCACCCGGTTGGTGATCTTCGTGACCAGCAGGCCGACCTCGCCCGGCTTGACGCGACGGCCGAACCCGTCGGGCCCGCGCTCCGGCAGCTCGGTCATCGGGTCGACGGCGAGCACCGCGAACGGCAGCGGGCAGACCCCGGCGGTCCGCTTCAGGTTGAACGCGTTGAAGAACACGAGGTTGCCCTCGCTGGCGCCGTAGAACTCGCCGATCCGCGGGATCCCGAAGCGCTGCTGGAAGTCGTCCCAGATCTCGGGACGCAGGCCGTTGCCGACGATCACGCGGATCCGGTGGTCCTTGTCGCCCCGGGACGGCGGCTGGTTGAGCAGGAAGCGGCAGAGCTCGCCGATGTAGCAGAAGGCGGTGGCGTCGTTCTCGCGGACGTGGTCCCAGAACCGGCTGACCGAGAACTTGCGTCCGATCGCGATCGTCGCGCCCGCCGTGATCACCGACGACAGCGAGACCGTGACCGCGTTGTTGTGGTAGAGCGGAAGGCAGCAGTACAGCGTGTCCTCGGGCTTCAGCCGCACGTTGACGTCGCCCAGCGTGGCGCCGGCCTTGAGCCAGCGCATGTGACTCATCCGACTGGCCTTCGGCATGCCGGTCGTCCCCGAGGTGAAGACGTAGAACGCGGTGCTGCTGGCGATCACCTGCTGCACGCTGTCGGGGTTGGCGGTGCTCGCGGCGTCCGCGAGCGCGTCGAGGCTCTCGAGGCCCGCGGGGAGGTCGCCGCCCTCCGGCAGGCCGAGCACGGTGGGAGCCGGCGTGACGCTGATCGTGTCGAGCGCCTCGGCGACCTCGGCCCCGACCACCACCACCGTGGCCTCCAGCAGCCCGAAGCTGTGGTCGAGCACGGCCCCGCGCTGGTTGTGGTTCATCAGACCGGCGACCGCGCCGAGCTTGACGACGGCGAGGGCGACCAGCAGGGTCTCGGGACGGTTGGTCGACAGCACGCCGACGACCGACCCGACGGTGACGCCGCGATCGGCCAGCACCGCCGCGTACTGGTTGACGCGGGCGTTGGCCTCGCCGTACGAGATGTCCCGGCCCTCGAAGCGGATGAAGATCCGCTCGGGGTGCTTGGTCGCCTGCTGCTGGAACGCCAGCCCGATCGACCGCTTGGACGTGCCCTTCAGCGTGGCGAACAGCTTGCCGCCGCGCAGCAGCGTGGGCAGGTCCGGCGTCATCGCCGGTAGCGCCCGCAGGATGTCCTTCCCGCGAACCGTGGTTCGTGCGTCGACGGCTTCGGTGCGCGCGCGGGGGCCGCGATCCTTGCGGTGCATACCTGTGGACTCTTTCATGAAGTGGCGGTCGAGGGCGGTCTGGCTACCCACGGTAGGTCGACCGTACGCGGTGGGGCGAGGATCGGCCTCTAGGCGGCTTGCAGACTGGGGACGTAGCTGTCGAGCCAGCGGTCGATCTCGGCGTAGACCGTGGCGCGCACCGCAGGCACCGACAGCACCAGGTCGTGCATGCCGTCCTGGACGCGCACGACGGTGACGTGGGGGCCGACCGCGGGCGCCCAGCGGGCGATCCGGTGGGCGTCCAGCACGCTGTCGGAGCGGTGCAGGACGTCGTCCCAGTCGCGCGGCGCGCTGCTCATCGTCGAGCACATCACGAGCGTCGGGACGGGGACCGCGAGTCCGGCGTGGAGTCGGCGTTGGCCCTGGACGACGGCGTTCAGCCAGGCGGCGCGGATCGGGATCCCGGCGATCGGCTTGAGCGTCAGGTCGAACTCCCACTCGCCGCGGTGGTCGCGGTGGATGCTCTGGGCGTACAGCTCGGACAACCCGCGCGGGATCACCTGGTAGGGACGGCGCGGACCGAGCACCGCGAGCAGGCCGTCGGCCACGGGGCGCACGGCCCCGGGCAGGTCCAGATCGAAGAACGGACTGTTGAGGGCCAGCGCGTCGGGACCGCCGCCGTCCCGGCGATCGTGGGCCCAGAGCGCCGCGGTCAGGCCGCCGGTCGAGTGACCGTTGACGATCACCCGGCGGTGCCCCGCCGCGCGGACCGCGGCGATCGCGTGGTCCAGCTCGGCGTAGTACTCCGTCAGGTCACGGACGAAGTACGGCGTCTGGTGCGGGCGCAGCGAGCGGCCGGACTTGCGCAGGTCGAGCGCGTAGAACGCCATCCCCCGCTGCCGGTGGAACGCCGCGAGCTCGCGCTGGAAGAAGTAGTCGACGTAGCCGTGGACGTAGAGCACGGCGGTCTCCTCGTCCCCGGCTGGCTCGGAGCGGATCAGCGTGGCGACGTTCGGTCCCTCCGCGTCGGCGGCGAGCGGGATCTCGGTAACGGTGAACCCGTCGCCGAGCAGTGGATCGATCTGCGCCATGGCCGCAGTCTGACGCCCGGAGCCGTACGGGTCCAGGCCGAGGTCAGCCGGGACGGGGGGCGTCGGGGCGGCCGGCCGCGGCGGCTTGGCGCTCGGCCTCGATCCGCGCCTCGTCCTCGGCCCGGGCGCGGATCTGCTCGATCGCCCCGACCGACGCGTCCTGCTCGGCGGCGCGCAGCGCGTCCCGCGTCTCGGAGCTCGCTCCGGCGGCCTCGGAGTAGTCGCCGCCGATGATCTCGCGGGCCCGCTCGATGATCCGGGTGATCCGCCGGTGGGGGCCGAAGCGCTGCTCGGCCCGCGCCTGGCGCTTCGGGTCCCGAGCGCCGTAGAACCGGCGAGCCCAGGGCGATCCGGGCTTGGCAAGCCGGACCAGCGCCCAGAAGCCCAGCGGCGGGAAGATCAGCGTCGCGAAGCCGTGCAGAAACCGCGACTTGGCGAAGCAGACGGCGCTGATCGTGATCACGCCGAGGCTGTAGCCGATCGAGAAGAGCGTGGCGAGCACGTCGTCGCCGGTGAACTGGAGCGGATTGACGCCGAGGAAGACCAGGCCCATGAACGCGGCGGTGACCGCGACCGCGTCGATCGAGGTGCGGCCCTCACGAGCCCAGTAGACGTCGCGCAGGTAGATCCACAGCGCGAACTCGTCGAAGGTCAGGCCGACGCCGACCCCGAACAGCACCGCGGCGACCCCGAACCACGGCATCGTCCCGCCGAGCGCGAAGCCGATCGTCCCGCCGGCCATCATCAGCACGATGCCCCAGACCAGATGGTGCAGGTGGACGCCGGAGTCGGTCACCACGCTGCCGGGCCACCAGGGGAACCGCTCGCTGCGGGCCATCCGCGCGCTGGTGCGGATGAACACGAACGACGCGAGGAACGCCGAGAGGACCAGGAAGACGCCCTCGCGGCCGGGCTCCTGCACGTAGTCGCGCCACAGATCGGCGGGGAATGCGGCGATGACCGGCACCCCCGGAAGGTACTACCGCGCGCCGGGCGGGCGTCGACGGTCTGCGGTCTGCCTGCTCAGCCGTCGTCGCCGGGCCGGCGCCGGTCCCGCTTGACCTGGCTGCGCTTGCCCTTGGCCTCCAGCCGCCGCCGCTGCGACCCCTTGGTCGGCCGGGTGGCGGTCCGGGACTTCGGCACGTGCAGCGCTTGGCCGATCCGGTCGGCGAGTCGCTGGAGCGCCAGCTCGCGGTTGCGGGCCTGGCTGCGCGCGTCCTGCGAGACCGCGCGGACGACCGGACCGCAGCGGTCGAGCAGCGTCGCCCGCTGGCCGGGGCTGAGCACGTCGCTCGCGCGCACGTCGAAGCTGACCTCGATCCGCGACGAGGTCATGTTGGCGTGCTGGCCGCCCGGTCCGGACGAGCGGCTCGCGCGGATCACGATCTCGGAGGCCGGGATCCGCACGGCCGGACCGCGGGTCACGTTGATGCGCAGGTCACCTTCCATCGTCTTCTGCAGCCTGGCAGGATGTAGCCATGAGCGACCTGCAGCGCCGTTCCGGCTCCCGTCTGTCCCGCAAGCAGCGCGAGGACCGCGCCTACAAGCTGACCCTCGCCACCGGCGGCTTCGGCGTCGTCGGGGCGATCCTGCTGGTGCTCGGCGTGGTTGGCATCGGCAGCGTGGGCTGGGGCATCGTCCTGCTCGTGCTGGCCGGCGTGTCCGGCTTTATGCTGAAGAACACGCTGGGGCAGTAGCGCCGCGGGTTCGGGCTCGACGCACGGCGAGCCTGAGTTCCCGTGGGGCCGTTCGCTCCTAGCGGCGTCGCCGGCCGCGCGAACGGGAGCGGGGGCGGAGCGGGGGCTGGCGTTCCAGAACGGCCCGGACCGTCGACTCGCTCTCGACCCACGTCGCCGTTTGCGAGCATATCCAGCCGGTGATCTCGACGATCGTGCGGTGATCCACGGCCAGGTCCCGCGTGAAGAGCGGCTCGTGGTGCGCGATGCGGTTGCGCAGGAGGTAGACCCTGAGGACCGCGCGGTCGATCCGCTCCCGGTCTTGGGACGGCCCGTGGATGAAGGCGCGCTCGAGCCCGCCCGGCCAGAGCGTTCCGCGGTACGAGTTCGTCAGCAGGAACCGCCAGAAGCCCAGTGTCAGTTCGGCCACGATCTTCCCGCCGGGCGGAACCGGGGGGGTCTCTCCGTCGCGCCGTGGCGCGCTCGACCGCCGCCTCGATGTCGAGCCAGGCCCGGTCGCTGAGGGGCGCTGCTTCCGGATGGCCCACCTGCCACCAGGCGGCGCCGTACTTCGCCTCGAGCTGGACGACCAACGCATTCCGCAACACCACCTCGAAGACCGCGAGGTCTCGGTAGAGCGCAGCGGAGACGTCGAGGTTCCAGCGGTAGAGCGCGAGTCCGTCCTGGAGGTCGGCCCCGGGGACGGCGGCGACGTAGCGGTCGAAACGCTGGGTCGAGAGCCGCTGGCGCAGCAGGTCGACGGGTGGTTGGCCCTGGGGCTTCACGCTGGCGGTGGTAGTCTTGGTGACGAAGGCTTGGAACGTTTCCCTGGGTCGGTCAAACGACCCACATCGCCAAGTTTCGAGGTTGAGAGGCCGCACGTCGTGCGGCCTCTCCCATTTCTCGGCGATGCGTGAAGCGTACGCGCCCTGCCCACCGAGTGGCGGACCGGGGCCGAGAAGGGTCGGGCGGCGAACCGCCCGACCGGTGCGCCGTCCTAGACGACCTTGACCGTGGCGCCCATCGGCACCCGGTCGTAGAGGTCGATCACGTCGCTCGGGCGCATCCGGATGCAGCCCTTCGACGCGCGCGAGCCGATCGATCCGGCGTCGCCGGTGCCGTGGATCCCGATTGCGTCACGCAGGCCCAGCCAGCGCGCCTTGAGCGGGTTGTTCGGGGCGCCGCCCGGAACCACCGTGCCGGCGAGGTCGCCGGCCCAGGCCGAGTTGGGCACGTACCACGCCGGGTTGACCTGCTTCGACGTGATCGAGTACATGCCGGCGGGCGTGCCGTGCCCATCCGCGCCGACGGCGACCCGGTAGGTCTTCGACAGCTTGAGCTTCTTGAACAGCCGCAGCTTGAAGGTCTTGCGATCGACCGTGATCACGGTGCCGTAGCGGCTGCGCAGCTTGCTGTTGGTCACGCTCGGTCGCGTACGCTCGGTCTTGACCAGCAGGTTGCTGCGCTTCTCCTCGGGCGCGTCGAGCGCGTCCTCGACCACGCCCTCGACCTTGCCGACCGTGACGCGCCAGCCGGACTTCGCGCTGCGGATCCGGTGCTTCGTGAGGCCGATCCTCACGGTCGCGTCGCGCGCCGCCCGACCGGACTTGTCGACGATCTTCTTGCTCCACTCGCGCAGCTCGTCGTCGTCCCAGCCGTAGACGGGGGTGACGACGGTGCCCGGCTTGGCGTTGCGCGCGCGGCTGGCCGTCTTCGCGACGTCGAAGCCGTAGTCGATCGCGTCCATCTCGAGCCGGTGGCGCTTGCCGCCGATCCGCACCGTGACGTCCTTGTCGGACGGCGCCCCGACGAGCACGGGGGTCAGGGTGGCGATCGCCTGCTCGCGGGTCTGGCCCGTCAGATCGACGCCGCCGACGGTGACGCCGGCCTTGATCTTGCGACCGGTCGGCGCCGGTGCGGGGGCCGGCGTGGGCACGGCGGGCGGGGCCGGGACGGCCGGTGGTGCGGGGGCCTGTGCGGATGCGGAGGTCGCGGCGGCGCCCGAGAGCACCACCGAGCTGATGACGACGACGCGCAGCGAACCGGCGGCGCGGAGGGGGAACAACGGCATTCGATCACTGTACGACGGGCACGCCGATCGCGAGTCAGCTGCACGAACCCCTGCGGCCGCGGCGCGCCGTAGCGCTCCGATCGGCGCATCGCCCGTCCGGCGAAATGCGGCGAGATGCAGGGAATTCCGCGGCTGTGACCATGCCCGCCCGCCCGCCGCGTGAACGTCCGGTTGCGCCCGTACCGTGCCGGTATGGAACTACGGGAGCTCGAGCACGGCGCGCCGGTGGACCTGGTGCTGCTCGTACGCGAGGCCTCCCGTCGTTCACGTCCCGACAGCGACGAGTTCCTGCGGCTGACGCTGGCGGACCGCAGTCAGCAGGTCGCGGCGATGGTCTGGGACGACGTGCCGGCGGTCGCCGAGGTCGCGGTGCGGGGCACGGCGGTCCGTGTGGTCGGCCGCTTCGAGGTCCACGAGCGCTACGGCCGCCAGATCGCGATCGAGCGGATCGCCCCCGTTGCGCCGGCCGACGTCGACTACGCCACGCTGGTGCCGGGCCCGGACCGACCGATCGAGCAGATCGAGCAGCGGTTCCGGGGGCTGATCGAGCGGACCGAGGACCGCTGGCTGCGGCTGCTGCTGGAACGGGTCTTCGCCGCCGACGGCGCGTTCTGGGAACGGTTCCGGGTGGCGCCCGCGGCCAAGCACTTCCACGAGGCCTACCCGCACGGGCTGCTCGACCACACGACGCGGGTGACCGAGGCGGTCGAGGCGCTGGTTCCGCTCTTCCCCGGCATCGACCGCGACGTCGCGGTCGCCGGCGCGCTGCTGCACGACATCGGCAAGGCCCAGGCCTATACGACCGATCCCGTCGCGCCCGACATGACCGAGCTCGGTCGCCTGGAGGGGCACATCGTGATCGGCTACGAGATCGTTCGCCGCGTGCTCGCGGGGGTCGAGGGGTTCCCCGAGCAGACGGCTCGCTCGGTCCGACACATCGTGCTCAGCCACCACGGCAAGCTCGACTACGGCAGCCCGGTCGTGCCCCACACCCGCGAGGCGGCGCTGGTCCACCACGTCGACGACCTGGCCGCGCAGCTCGGCGGCTTCGATCGGCTCCAGCGCGAGCTGGCCGACGGGGCGCAGTGGAGCCGGTTCGACCGGGGCGTCGGGGGCGCGGCCTACTTCGGACCGGCGCGCGAGGTCGACACGGTCGATCCCCAGGCCGCCTGAGGATTCCCTGCGAACCGACCGTTCGCGTACACCGATCTCGGTGAGGTCGCGCTCAGACGGCGTACCCCGCCAGCACGCGGCGCGCCGTGTCCGTATGGTCATCGCACGATGGCGAAGGACACCGAGAAGCTGATCCGGCAGCTCTCACTGATCTCGTACCTCATGGCGGAGCGGCGTCCGGTGACGGCGCTGGAGATCCGGCGTGACGTGGAGGGGTACAGCGGGATGAACGAGGACGCCTTCGCGCGGCGGTTCTACGCCGACCGGGCGGAGCTCGACTCGCTGGGCATCCAGTTGACGATCGAGCGTCCCGGCGACGGCAGCGCGGAGCAGGAGCACTACTCGCTGCGCAGCGAGAACTTCCACCTGCCGCCGATCGCGTTCTCCGACGACGAGCTGGCCAGCCTGCAGCTCGCGCTCAACCTGCTCGACGGCGAGTTCGCCTACGCCGAGCCGCTGCGGCTGGCGCTCCAGCAGCTCTCGTGGGGGCGTCCGAGCCCGCTGCAGGAGCCGGGCGCGCGGATGGTCGGCCTCGGCGTGACGGCCCAGGTCAACGGCCGCGACCCGTCGCAGCGGCTGGCCAAGGTCGAGTCGGCGATCTTCCGCAACAAGACGATCACCTTCGAGTACCACTCGTTGCACCGCGACGTGGTCGAGCCGCGCAAGGTCGATCCGTACCACCTGCTGTTCCGCGGCGGCCAGTTCTACCTGCTCGGGCGGGACCACGAGCGTGACGAGCTGCGGGTCTTCCGGCTCTCGCGGATCCGCGACAAGGTGGCCTACGCCACCAAGGCCGAGCACGACTTCCGTCGGCCGGACGACTTCGACCCGCGCCCCTACGGCGACCGCGCCGACTGGCAGATGGCCGAGTCGGCCGGCACCGCGCGGATCCGGATCGCCGGGCGGATCGCCTGGCAGGTCCACCGGTCGCACGGGCGGCAGGGCACGTTCGAGCCGGTCGCGGGCAGCGACGCCGGCGACGTCGTGTTCACCACCGAGTACGGGGTGCCGCGCGCGCTGCTCGGCTGGGTGATGCGGATCGGCGAGCACGCCGAGATCCTCGAGCCCGCCGAGCTGCGCGACGAGTACCGGCGGCGGGTCGCGCTGGTGCGGGAGCGGCACACGGGCGCGTTCCCCGTCGCTCCCGGTCGGCCGGTGACCGCCGGCGACGACGAGGAGGCGTCGACCCCGCCGACCCGCGACGGGATCATTCGTCCCGAGCGGTTCGCGCGACTGGTGACGCTGGCGTCGATCCTGATCCACGCCGGGCGCGAGAAGGAGCGGCTGCCGCTCGACGAGCTGCTGCTGCGGCTCAACGTCAGCGAGACGGAGCTGCGCGACGACATCAACGTGCTCAACGTCGTCAACTTCGGCGGCGGCTCGTACGTGCTCTACGCGGAGATCGCGGCTGACGGCTTCGTCGACGTCGACCCGGAGCCCTATAGCGACCACTTCGCCCGGCCGGCGCGGCTGCTGCCGGTGGAGGCCAAGGCGCTCGTGGCGGCGATCGACCTGATCGGCGACCACTTCCCCGACGGCACGCTCGGCACGGTCCGTGCGAAGGTGGTGGCCGCGCTCGGCGAGGATCCGCTCGAGCACGGGTTGCAGGTCGCGCACGGTGGCGGCGACGACCGCGACCTCTCCCGCCTGATCTCGCGGGCGGCGCACGATCGTCGGCTGATCGACATCGACTACTACAAGCCCAACGAGGACGAGTTCACCCGTCGGACCGTCGAGCCGTACGCGCTGATCAACGGCCGTGAGGGCTGGTACGTCGCCGCGTTCGATCCCAACCGCGACGACGTGCGGCACTTCCGTCTGGACCGGATCCGCGAGGCGGAGGTGCTCGACGAGACGTTCGAGCGGCGACCCGAGGTCGATCCAGCCGCCGACGTGGCCGGCTGGCCGCGGACCGGCGAGCTGCCCGCCAGCCGCAGCGCCCGGGTCTGGATCAGTCCGGAGCGGGCGCGTTGGGAGCGCGAGCGCCGGGTGATCGCCGAGGAGCTGGAGGACGGCGCCCTGGTCGCCGAGATCGCCTTCGCGGGCGTCGACTGGCTGGTCCGCGAGGTGTTGACCGAGATCGGCGACCTCGTCGTGCTGGAGCCGGCCGACGCGCGCGCGGCGGTCGAGGCGACCGCCGTGGGGCTCGTCGAGGGCTGACAGCCCCTCAGGCCCGCAGGCCGTCGATCAGCGGGGTGATCGCCTCGAGCATCTCGCGGCGCGCGACGTCGGGATCGTCGGCGGCGACCACGTAGAGCGCGGCCTCGTCGATCGCGGCGAGCAGCATGTGGGCAAGCGGTCGCAGCGGGACGCGGCGCAGCACGCCGTCGTCCATTCCCTGTCGCAGGAGCTGCTCGATCAGCCCGAGCCCGTGGCGCAGGCCGATCTCCCGCCAGCGCTCCCAGCCGAGCACGGGCAGCGCGTCGACCAGCACGACGCGGTGGACCTCCTGGCGGGTCACCGTCCGCAGGAACGCCTCAGCGCTGGCGAGCAGCAGCTCGACGGGGTCCTGGGCGCCCGACGCGACCGCGCCGCTCGCGAGCTGCTGCGTCAGCTCGGCGTCGATCTCGTCCACGACCGCGGCCAGCAGCTCGGCCTTGTCGGCGAACTGGTGGTAGAGCGCGCCGCGGGTGACGCCCGCCGCCCGGACGATCTCGGTGGTGCCGACGTCCGCGTAGCCACGCGCCGCGAACAGCTCGCGGGCGGCCGCGATCAGCTTGCGGCGGGTGGCGTTGGAGCGCTGGGCGTGTCGGGATTCAGTGGACATACATGCAGCCTGTATGTAAATTGCGTGGCGGGTGTACGCAACGACGAACCAGAGGTCCATCATGTCCGATCCCCGCTCCACCGGTGACTCCGATCCCGCACCGTTCCGTCCCGACAGCGGGATCAGCCTGAGCCTGCGGGCGCGCGCGAGCGCTCGACGGCGGGCCCGACGGGCCGGACCGACGCTGGCGATTCCGACGGTCGAGGCTCGGGTCGTCCACGAGCTCTCGTTGCCCGCCGGGCCGCTGCGGGTCCGCGAGGTCGGCCCGCCCGACGCTCCGACGCTGCTCTTCGTGCACGGCCTGCTGGTCGACGGCCGCGTGTGGGATAGCGTGGTCGCGGAGCTCGCCGACGGCTACCGCTGCATCCTCCCCGACCTCCCCCTCGGCTCCCACCGCACGTCGATGGCGTCGGACGCCGACCTGACGCCCGAGGGCATCGCCGGAATGCTCGACGGCATCGTCGCGGCGCTCGACCTGGACGACGTGACGGTCGTCGCCAGCGACTCCGGTGGGGCGATCACCCAGCTCTGGATGGCGCGTGGCGCCCCGGGCGTGGCCCGGGTCGTGCTGACGCCCTGCGACTGCTTCGACAACTTCCTGCCGCCGGGGTTCTCGGTCTACCAGCGGCTCGCCCGGATCCCCGGCGGGATTCCGGCGACGCTCGCGTCGACGCGGATCCGCGCCGTGCGTGCGCTGCCGCTGGCCTACGGTGGACTGACCCACCGACGGATCGACGATGCGCTGGTCCAGTCGTGGCTCGCTCCCGCGTGGGCCGACGCCGGCGTCCGTCGTGACCTCGGCGCGTTCCTCCGCGGGATCTCGGGGAAGCGCCTGGACGCGGCGACCCAGCAGCTCGGCGGCTTCGACCGCCCGGTGCTGCTGCCGTGGGCGCCCGAGCAGGCGTGGTTCCCGATCGAGCACGCCCGCCGACTGGCCACGATCCTGCCCGACGCCCGCGTGGTCGAGATCCGCGACAGCGGCGGGTTCATCAACCTGGACCGCCCGGCGGCGCTGGCGGCGGCGGTCACGGAGTTCGTGCCGGTACTCGAGCCGACCGGGTAGCGTCTCGCCATGAGTCGCCGCGACCAGATCACGATGACCGAGAGCGAGGTCGACGCCTTCCTCGACGAGGAGCGCACGCTGACCTGCGCCACCCAGGGACCACGCGGCTGGCCGCACCTGATGCCGCTGTGGTTCGTCGTCCGCGACGGCCGGATCTGGGCCTGGACGTTCGCCAAGTCCCAGAAGGCGCGCAACCTGGAGCGGGACCCGCGGGCGACGGTCCAGGTCGAGGCGGGCGAGCAGTACGACCAGCTCCGCGGCGTGATGCTCGAATGCGACGTCGTGCTGCGCCATGACCTCGAGGTGGTCGCGGAGGTCGGCGGCGCGATCATGCGGCGCTACGCGCCCGGCGGGGCCCTGGACCCGGACGCGCCGCTGCCCGACGAGGCGGTCGCGACGATCCGCGCGCAGGCGTCGAAGCGGGTGGCGCTCGAGTTCGTCGAGCGGCGGCGGTCCTCGTGGGACCACCGCAAGCTCGCGAGCGGGATCTACTGAGCCTGCCCCGCTTCCTCCTCGGCGAGCGCCACCCGCTCGTTGGGGACGCAGTGGGTCATCGTCTTGCCCGTGACGTCCCGGGGGCCGTTGTTGCCCAGGTTCTCCAGCCGGGCCTGCTCCTTCGGTCCCCAGCCCTGCGACTCGAGCGGTTGGAGCTGCTTGACGTCCTCGACGCCGATCCCGATCCCCTCGCCGACGCGCAGCCCGAGCTCGTCGTCGGCCAGGAGCAGGTGCCAGAGCATCCGCTCCTGGATCGGCCGATCGCACTGCGACAGGTTGCCGATCCAGTTTGCGACCAGCTCGTCCTTCTCCCACTGCTCCGAGAGCTGGTACCGCTCGCCGGCCTGGGTGTAGTCGTCGGTCCTGCTGATCTGCTTCCGCGTCAGCCGCCCGCGGATCTCGGGTCCCTGCTCCTCGTGCAGCCGCTCGCCGTCGACCCGGGCTTCGCGCAGGCCGCCGGTGATCGACGGCTCGTAGTTGACGCTCGGGTTCTCGCCGCCCTGGCCCTGGTCGTAGGCCATCGCGCCGTCGCGCTGGTTGGTGCGCACCCCGCGCCTGACGCCCTTCGGCTGGTTGACCGGGAGCTGGAGGTAGTTGGGCCCGACCCGGTGGCGCTGGGTGTCGGAGTACGAGAACGTCCGGCCGACGAGCATCTTGTCGTCGGAGAAGTCCAGGCCGTCGACCAGCACGCCGGTGCCGAACGAGATCTGCTCGCTCTCGAGGAAGAAGTTGTCCGGCTTGCGGTTGAGCACCATCCGGCCGACCGGCATCACCGGGAACTGCTCCTCGGGCCAGACCTTGGTGTCGTCGAGCGGGTCCCAGTCCAGCTCGGGGTGGTCGTGGTCCTCCATGATCTGGACGCAGAGCTGCCACGCCGGGTGGTCGCCCGCGTCGATCGCGTCGTAGAGGTCCTTGGTGTGGACGCCCAGCTCGCGGCTCTGGGCCACGGCGGCGTCCTCCTCGGTCCAGCTACGGACCGGCTGCTCGGGCAGCCAGTGGTACTTGACCAGCACGGTCTCGCCCGCGGCGTTGACCCACTTGTAGGTGTTGACGCCGAAGCCCTGCATGTGGCGGTAGCTGGCCGGTGTCCCGCGCGGGCTCAGCACCAGGTTGAACATGTGCAGCGACTCGGGCGTCTGCGACGCGAAGTCGAAGACCCGGTTGGGGACCTGGCGCTCGAACGTCACCGGGTCGGGCTTCTGGGAGTGGATGAAGTCCGGGAACTTGATCGCGTCGCGCAGGAAGAAGACCCCGAGGTTGTTGCCCACGAGGTCCCAGTTGCCGTCCTCGGTGTAGAGCTTGACCGCGAAGCCGCGCGGGTCGCGCGCCGCCTCCGACGAATCGCGACCGCCGGCGACGGTCGAGAACCGGACGGCGACCTCGCAGCGGCCGCCCTCCTGCAGGACCTTCGCCCGGGTGTACTTCGCGATCGGCTCGTCGCCGACGGTGCCGTAGGCCTCGAACTCGCCGAACGCGGTGGCGCCGCGGGCATGGACCACACGCTCCGGGATCCGCTCGCGGTCGAAGTGGCTGATCTTCTCGAGGAAGTGGTAGTTCTCCAGCGTGGCCGGCCCGCGCTCGCCGACGGTTCGCTGGTTCTGGTTGTCGTAGATCGGGTGGCCCTGACGGTTGGTCAGGATGCCGCGGTCGTCGTCCTCGCCGGGCGTCTGCTGGTTGGTGATCTCGTCGCTCATGGTGGTCCTCTCGTTCGTCGTGTCGGACGTGCGCTCAGCCGCCGCCGACGCCCCGGATCACGCGTCCGGTGCCGGCGCACTCGTCGCAGGTCGCGTCGTCGAGTCGCCCGCTGCCTCCGCAGCGCGGACAGACGTCCTCGCCGCTGCCCGGCGTTCCGGGCGGCGCCTCGTCGCCGGGCGCGAGATCGTCGGTGTCCGAACGGGCGGGATCGGTGCTCATACCCGGCCTCCTACCCTGACCGCCGACGTTGAACCGCGGAACGCCGGTAGCCTTCGGCCCGTGACGCACCTCAAAGGCCTGATCCTGTCCGGTGGCCGTGGCACCCGGCTGCGGCCGATCACCCACACCTCGGCGAAGCAGCTCGTCCCGGTCGCCAACCAGCCGGTGCTGTTCTACGGCATCCGCTCGATGGTCGCGGCGGGGATCACCGAGATCGGGATCATCCTCAACCCCGAGACCGGCGGCGAGATCCGCGAGGTCGCCGGCGACGGCTCGCAGTTCGGCGCGCAGATCACCTACATCGACCAGACGTCGCCCGACGGGCTGGCCCACGCGGTGCTGACCGCCGAGCCGTTCCTCGGCGACTCGTCGTTCGTCATGTACCTGGGCGACAACCTGCTGCAGGGCGGGATCGCCGAGCTGGTCCAGCAGTTCGAGGCCAACCGGCCGGACACGATGATCCTGCTGCAGCCGGTCGAGGACGCCCGTCAGTACGGCGTCGCGGAGCTGCAGGACGGGCGCGTGACCAAGCTCGTCGAGAAGCCCGCCGAGCCGAAGTCCAACCTGGCGCTGGTCGGCGTGTACCTCTTCACCAGCAAGATCCTGGAGGCGGCGAAGGCGATCGAGCCGTCCGCCCGGGGCGAGCTGGAGATCACCGATGCGATCCAGTGGCTGGTCGACCGCGGCGACCGCGTCGAGCCGCACGTCGTGCACGGCTGGTGGAAGGACACCGGCAAGCTGGCCGACATGCTCGAGGCCAACCGGCTGATCCTCGAGACGATCGAGGAGCGGGTCGAGGGCGACGTCGACGAGCACTCGCAGGTCGAGGGCCGCGTGATCATCGAGCCCGGCGCCAAGATCGAGCGCTCGGTCGTGCGCGGACCGGTCGTGATCGGCGCCGGCGCGCGGATCTCCGACTCGTACGTCGGTCCCTACTCGGCGATCGCGCCCGACGCCGTCGTCGAGCGCTCCGAGGTCGAGCACTCGATCCTGCTCGAGCGCGCCCAGCTGATCGGCCTGGAGGGCCGGATCGAGTCCTCGCTGCTCGGCCGCGACGTCGTGGTCCGCCGCGGCGAGCGCACCCCGCGCGCCTACCGGTTCATGGTCGGCGACAACTCCGAGATCGAGATCCTCTGATCGTTCGCCTGGACAGGTGGACTCGTACTGACTAACCTCGGTTGACCATGGATAGTCAGGTCAACGTCCACGAGGCCAAGACCCACCTGTCGCGCCTGCTCGAGCAGGTCGAGGGCGGCGATGAGATCGTGATCGCGCGGAACGGGCGGCCCGTCGCGCGGCTGGTGCCGGCGACCGAACGGCGCCCGCCGCGGATGCCCGGCGCCTGGCGCGGACAAGTCTGGATGACGGACGACTTCGACGAGACCCCGGACGATGTCGTGGATCCGTTCTACGCCAGCACCCTGTTCCCCTCCGACGGCGGCACGGCCGAGGGCGATCGCCCGTGAGGCTCCTGCTGGACACCCACGCCCTGCTCTGGTGGCTTGACGACTCGCCCCGGCTCTCCTCCGCCGTCCGCGAGCGGTTGATCGACCCCGAGACCCTCGTCGCGACCAGCGTGGTTAGCCTGTGGGAGATTGAGATCAAGCGCGCGCTGGGCAAGCTGGGCGCGCCGGCGGACGTGATCGGCGGGACGCGGGACGGCGGGGTCGAGCTGCTCGGCGTGTCGGCGGACCACGCGGTCGGAGCCGGCCGGCTGCCGCTGCTGCACCGCGACCCGTTCGACCGGATGATCGTCGCGCAGGCCCAGCACGAAGGACTGACCGTCGTGACCAGCGACCGTCGGATCACGGAGTACCAGGTGCCGGTCTTGCCGGCGGAGGCGGAGTACTAGATGGGCTTCTCGCAGCAGCGCAGCGTCTCGCGGTTGGGGCCGAACATGGTGATCCGGCCGAACAAGAACGCGCTGGACCGCGACGACGTCGACGTCGAGCGGGCGGCCCCCAGCCAGAAGCGGATGGTCGTGGTCGGCGCGGGCGGGATGCTCGGCCACCGCGTCGCGGACATCGCCCGGGTCCACGGCTGGGACGTCGTCGCCGCGCCCCGCCAGACCTGCGACATCACCAGCCTGTCCGGGGTCACGACCTACCTGGAGCAGGTCTCGCCGACCGTCGTCGTCAACTGCGCGGCCTGGACCGACGTCGACGGGGCCGAGGAGCACGAGGCCGCGGCGCTGGCGATCAACGGCGAGGGCGCGGGCAACCTGGCGAAGGCGACCGCCGCGCTCGGCGTCCGCCTGATCCACGTCTCCACCGACTACGTGCTGCGCGGCGACGACAACGGCGGTCGGCCGTACGCCGAGGACGCCCCGACCGATCCGCAGAGCGCCTACGGCCGGACCAAGCTGGCCGGCGAGCGGCTCGTCGCCGAGCACAACCCCAACCATCTGATCTGCCGGACGGCCTGGCTGTTCGGCGAGGGTGGCGGCAACTTCGTCGACACGATGGTCCGACTGGCGGGCGAGCGCGATCGACTGGACGTGGTCGACGACCAGACCGGGTCGCCGACCTGGACCGGGCACCTGGCGGCCGCGCTGGTCCAGCTCGCGGGATCGCCGGCGACCGGCATCGCCCATCTCGCCGGCGCCGGGCAGGTCACGTGGTGCGGGCTGGCGGCGGAGACGGTGGCGCTGATCGGCGCCGACGTCGAGGTCCACCCGGTGACCACCGACGCATTCCCGCGGCCGGCCCCGCGCCCCGCCTGGAGCGTGCTCGGGTCGACCCGCGACGACGTCCCGCGACTGCCGGCGTGGCGGGACGGGCTGTCGGCCCACCTGATCGAGGTCAACGCGGCGCACGCCTGAGGGCGCGGCCCGGGCTCGGGCCGGGGCCTCGGGTGGAGGGAGGCGAGCCGGTCGCCGTCGGTGGGTATGGCGTAGCCTTCGCGGGCGATGAAGCTCCTTGTTTGTGGTGGCGCCGGGTTCATCGGCTCGGCGTTCGTGCACCAGCGCGTAGCGGCCGGCGACGAGGTCGTCGTGCTCGACGCGCTGACCTACGCCGGACGGCGCGAGAACCTCGAAGGGCTCGACGTCGAGCTGGTCGTCGGCCGGATCGAGGATCCGGGCGCGGTGCAGCAGGCCGCCGCGGGCGCCGAGGCGATCGTCAACTTCGCCGCCGAGACCCACGTCGACCGTTCGATCCTCGACGCCCAGGCGTTCGTGCTGACCAACGCCCTCGGCACGTACACGCTGGTCGAGGAGGCTCGCAAGCGCGGCGTCCGCTACGTCCAGGTCTCGACCGACGAGGTCTACGGCTCGATCGAGGACGGCGCGTTCACCGAGGAGCACCCGCTCGAGCCGTCGTCGCCGTACTCGGCGTCGAAGGCCGGGGCCGACCTGATGGTGCGCGGCGAGCACCATCAGG
>JADKLW010000302.1_pt1 | contig 23099 bp, 25 predicted proteins | sample 8641881 | NCBI WGS metagenome assembly JADKLW01 (sample SAMN16272185, study PRJNA661076) | feces metagenome | isolation source: fecal sample from diarrhoea affected cattle B | host: Bos taurus | place: South Africa: Lokaleng Village, Mahikeng | collected 2019-09 | reverse complement strand
GGGTGTAGCTCAGTTGGTTAGAGCGCCGGCCTGTCACGCCGGAGGTCGCGGGTTCAAGTCCCGTCACTCGCGCCACTTCCCTTGTTTTTAAGGGGATTGGCGGTTCAGGAACGGAATTTTCCCGTATTCATCCATAGTAAAAGCGGCTTGATGGGGAATATCCAGATTATTCCCGCAAAAATATAGATCGGCAGTTGCAGCCAGAAGTTCAGGCCGCTGATCCAGTCCATCATCGTCACGACAATTCCGCACCAAAGCATGATCAGGACCAGCATAAGAATCATGCCGAACGGCTTGCGCCAACTGGGCGCGCCCGGAGGATTGTAAGGGATCTGTTCGTCTGATTCCGGATTCATGAATCTGCTTTCTGAATTATCTCGGATTCTGTGACGATCATATCCAATGGCAAGTCATGAGGCTGCATCGGAATATGATCGGCTTCCTGCACAGACCAGGCCAGTCCTATCCGGGTTGCTTCGGGATGCTTTTCAAATGCCCGGTCATAATGGCCGCCGCCCTGACCGAGCCTTCCCAGTGAGCGGTCAAATGCCACCATGGGGGCAATGATGAGATCAGGAGCTACGGCAGGGCAGGTGGCGCCGGGTTCGGCGATATCCCGATATCCTGCTACCAACAGGTCGAGACTATCGACCTGTCTGAATGCAAGCTCTGTCTCGCCAACAACAGCCGGAAAACAAACTGTCTTTCCGGATTCAATCAGAAATTCAATCAGCCGTGTCGTCGGCGCTTCTGAACCGGTCGCGCTATAAATTGCGATGATTCTGCTCTGTTCGATAAGCTTCGCCAGTGGAGAGGGCGGTCTGCGAAAAGCCAGGCCCTTTGTCGCCGGATCCAGTTGACTGTAAAAGCTATCGCGTCGCCGCCGGTACTCTTTACGCAGAGTCTTTTTCTCGTCCGATAAGCTATTCAAACAGATGACTTTCTTTTTAGAATTGTGACGAGCTTCTAATAGGGTGACGGGACCGCCATGGCCGTTTGCCGGAAAATCCTCTGACGCCTATTACGTCAGGTGGGCGCCATATGCATCGGACCCGACTTCCAAAAAGTCCGCAATCCGGGCAGGGACAGCTCCCTATGTTGTTATATCGCCTCAGGGATATTCGCTTCTAGCTCGTACCAGGCAGTGCCCGTCCATCTCTATTTAGGGATGATTGCTACTTTGCTCAAGGCTATTCGCGAATGTCTCTATACGTTCAGCAAGCTTTTCCAACGCCAGAAGCGTGCGCTCATCTTCGGCAGCTTTCGATTGCTCCGCTTTGCCAGGTGCCGGGATTGCTGCTTGCTTAGCTGGCTCGTTACCCTTCACAGTTTTTACAGCATGAAGCTCGTCCGCAAGTAAAAGCAATGTAAACAGCAGCATACGGCTTTCTGTTAATCTTGCCGGATCACCGGTTTCTCTCGATTTCGCATCGACCATCGCGCCCAGTTTACCGAGATGTTCTTCCTCGCCATCCTGACAGCTCACCACGAAGGACCGTCCGCCGATTTCCAGTTTTACCTGTGCCATATCAGCGCTCTTGCCGGGCGATTAGCCCATCAATGGTGTGAATAGCCTGTTTCATTTCATTTTTCAGGGCGGCGTGGCGTTTTTCCAATTCCACATCTTTCAGGAGATCAGGCTGTCTATTGGCCATTGCCTGATTGGCTGATTCAATGCGACTAAGCGCCCGCTCTATGCGGCCGATCGCTAGGATCACTCGTTCGTTTTCCATGACTTGGTTCCGACATATAAGTTTTTATGTCTGGTTGGTATCAATCTAACGCGGCCTCGTAAACAAGAGATCGATGAAGCGGAGCCTTGACGATATGGGCGCAGACTATCAAAGGGTGTGTCAAATTGGCGACTCGGTTGATTTTATAAGTTCGCCGTTGTCATCACCTGATCATTGTTAGGGGTTCCGAAGAACATGGCTGTTTCCGAAAATATTTCCGAAAAAACTATAGCAAACGCCATTCGCGCACTTTCCATGGATGCGGTGCAAGCGGCGAATAGCGGTCACCCGGGAATGCCAATGGGTATGGCAGATGTTGCGACCATATTGTTTAGCGAATTCCTGAAATTTGATCCCAAGGCACCAAAATGGGCTGACCGTGACCGGTTCGTCCTCTCTGCGGGTCATGGATCGATGCTGATCTATTCATTGTTGCATCTTACGGGGTATGAGCGGCCGACGCTTCAGGACATCAAGGATTTTAGACAAATCTCATCGCCTTGTGCTGGGCATCCCGAAAACTTCAAACTGGAAGGCGTAGAGGCCACCACCGGACCATTGGGACAGGGCTTTGCAATGGCGGTCGGTATGGCGATTGCCGAGCGACATTTGAACGCACAATTCGATGATGACCTGGTAGACCACAAGACCTGGGTTATCGCTGGCGACGGCTGTTTGATGGAAGCAATCAACCATGAAGCAGTGGGACTTGCCGGGCATCTTGGTCTGGGGCGGCTTAATGTTCTGTGGGATGATAATGGCATAACCATTGACGGCGGCACGGAATTATCGACGAGCGAGGATGTTCCTGCGCGCTACCGTGCTTCGGGTTGGCATGTTGTTTCCTGCGACGGGCATGATTTTGACGATATTCGCAAGGCGCTGAAAGAGGCCGAAGCCGATCCGCGGCCTTCTCTGATCGCCTGTAAAACAGTCATTGGCTATGGTGCCCCGACCAAGCAGGGCACGTCTGCAACCCACGGTGCGCCTTTGGGCGATGAGGAAATTGCAGGAACGCGCGCTGCGCTGGGTTGGGAACATGAACCTTTTGTCATTCCCGACGATGTGCGTGCAGCATGGCTGGCTCTGGGCGAAAAGGGCGCATCGGCGCATGAAGCATGGAACAAACGGCTAGAAGGCCATGGCGACAAGGCTGAATTTGAACGCCGTATGTCTGGCGCTTTGCCTGATGACGGTGCGATGCAGGATTATCTCAACGGCTTGGCTGCTAACCCACCAAAGGTAGCAACACGCAAAGCATCCGAAATGGCACTTGGCGCGATTACCGCTGCCTTGCCGGAAATGGTTGGCGGCAGCGCGGACCTTACCGGCTCAAACAATACCAAAACAGATTCAACCAAGCCTTTGACAAAGGATGATTATTCCGGACGCTATATCTATTATGGCATCCGCGAATTCGGCATGGCTGCAGCGATGAATGGCATGGCGCTGCACGGCGGCATCATTCCTTATGGCGGCACATTCATGGTGTTTAGCGACTATTGTCGCGGTGCGATGCGCCTGTCGGCCATCCAGAACGTGCGCACTGTTTATGTGATGACCCATGACAGTATTGGACTGGGCGAAGACGGGCCTACCCATCAGCCGATCGAGCATCTTCAAAGCCTGCGTGCAATGCCAAACATGCATGTTTTCCGGCCAGCCGATGCGATCGAGACAGCTGAATGCTGGGCGATTGCGCTCAAGCGTTCGGATGGACCATCAACTCTTGCTTTGACCCGTCAGAACTTGCCGCCGCTGCGTGATGACGTCAGCGAGAACCTTTGTGAGAAGGGCGCTTATTCGGTGAAACCGGCCGAGAATGACAAACGTGTTGTCCTGATCGCGACGGGTTCGGAAGTATCGCTGGCCATGGATGTCGCTGCTCAGCTAGAAGCAAAGGGCGTCGGCGCGGATGTGGTTTCCATGCCGTGCAGCGAATTGTTCGATGCTCAATCAGATGAATATAAATCACAGCTATTTGGCACAGATGATATATTGCGGGTTTCCATTGAAGCAGGAACGACATTTGGATGGGAGCGCTATACGGGACTAAATGGTCTGCGCTTTGGTATAGACTGTTTCGGAGCTTCCGGTCCGATTGATGATCTGTTTGATTATTTCGGGCTGACCGCTGACAAAATTACACCGCAAATCCTAGCGAAATTAGGCTGATAATGGCTATAATCTGGAAATCAAAGGAGCAACATTCATGACAAAAGTAGCAATTAACGGATTTGGCCGTATCGGCCGGCTCGTCGCTCGCGCGATCCTTGAGCGCCCGGACTGTGGTCTGGAGCTGGTAGCCATTAACGATCTTGCTGACGCAGAGGCAAATGCGCTTTTGTTTGGATATGATAGTGTTCACGGCCGTTTCCCCGGTGAAGTCACCGCCGACGGCAACAGCATCTCGGTCAATGGCAAGAAAATTGCTGTTACATCGGAACGTGATCCGGGCAACTTGCCCCATGGTGAAATGGGCATTGATATTGTTCTGGAATGCACCGGATTTTTCCAGTCGAAAGAGCAGTCACAGCCGCACATCAATGCTGGCGCAAAGCGGGTGCTGATTTCGGCTCCTGCCAAAAATGTTGATAAAACAGTGGTTTACGGCGTCAATCATGATGTTTTGACGGCAGAGGATATCATCGTTTCCAACGCATCTTGCACGACAAACTGTCTGGCACCGGTTGCGAAGGTTCTGAACGACGCGGTTGGTATTGAGCGCGGCTTTATGACAACAATTCACAGCTACACCAATGACCAGCGCATCCTGGACCAGATGCACAGTGACATGCGCCGTGCCCGCGCTGGTGCGGTGAACATGATCCCGACCACCACTGGCGCTGCCCGTGCAGTTGGTCTGGTCTTGCCGGAACTGAATGGCAAGCTTGACGGATCGTCGGTTCGTGTGCCGACCCCCAATGTCAGCCTGGTCGATCTGGTTTTCACACCAAGCCGCGACACCACGGTTGAAGAAGTGAACAATGCGCTGAAAGCCGCTGCTGAAGGACCCATGAAAGGCGTGATGGTTTATGAAACCAAGCCGCTGGTATCGAGCGATTTCAACCATCAACCAGCCAGCTCTTCGGTAGATAGCCTTGAAACCACAGTGATGGATGGCAAGCTGGTCCGTGTTGTAAGCTGGTATGACAACGAATGGGGTTTCTCCAACCGTATGCTTGATACCGCAGGCGTGATGGCTGGGCTGCTTTAAGCAGAAAGGCTCTGAAACATGGCTAGCAACGACTTCAAAACACTGGATGATATTGGCGACGTTAGCGGGAAAGTCGGTTTGGTCCGGGTCGACCTCAACGTCCCAATGTCGGATGGCAAGGTTACTGATGTTACGCGTTTGGAAGCGGTCATTCCGACCGTGACCGAACTGGCGGATCGCGGTGCCAGAATATTGTTGCTGGCCCATTTCGGGCGGCCAAAGGGGCAGGCGGATCTGAAATATTCGTTGGAGCCCGTGGTCGCTCCGCTTGCGGAGGTTCTTGGCCGCAAAGTCGGTTTCATGCAAATGCCCACCGGGGATTTGATTGACGCCTTGCCGAATGGCAGCATCTCTGTGGTCGAGAACAGCCGGTTTGCGCCGGGTGAAGAAACTAATGATCCCGACCTGGCCAAAGCCATAGCGGCTTATGGCGATTTTTACGTTAATGACGCCTTTTCCGCTGCTCACCGCGCGCATGTGACAACTGCGGGTTTGGCTGACTATCTCCCGGCCTATGCTGGACGTTCTATGGAGCGGGAGCTTAGCGCGCTGGACAAGGCTCTGGGCGAACCGGAACATCCGGTAGTCGCGGTTGTAGGAGGTGCAAAGGTTTCCAGCAAGCTCGACGTTTTGCGGCAAATGGTCGAGAAAGTCGATCACCTCATCATCGGCGGCGGCATGGCAAATACTTTCCTGGCGGCGCGCGGCGTAAATGTTGGCAAATCCTTGTGCGAACATGACCTGACAGACACGGCCAATGAAATTCTGGAAGCCGCGGACAAAGCCGATTGCACCGTGCATCTGCCCTATGATGTTGTTGTGGCGAAAGAATTTGCGCCCAATCCGCCGACCCGCACTGTGAATGTGCATGAAGTCGCGGCTGACGAGATGATATTGGATATCGGACCCGCAGCGGTTGAAGCTTTGTCCGACGTTTTGAAAACCTGCAAAACACTAGTCTGGAACGGTCCCTTGGGCGCTTTTGAAACCCCACCATTTGACCGCGCGACGGTAGCACTGGCGCAAACGGCGGCGGCTTTGACTAAAGAGGGTTCCCTGCTATCAGTAGCGGGCGGCGGCGATACGGTCGCTGCGCTCAATCATGCCGGAGTGGCAGATGATTTCAGCTTTGTTTCAACAGCTGGCGGCGCTTTCCTCGAATGGATGGAAGGCAAGGAATTGCCCGGCGTTGCAGCTTTGCGGCGGTAGTAAGAATTAAAATTCAACAATAATAGCATATTAGATCAAGGAAGTAGTTTCATGCATGATCCGAAGATGATGGATAAAATCGAAAATGGTCCTGGTTTTATCGCGGCTCTTGACCAGAGCGGTGGCTCTACGCCGAAAGCGCTTAAAGGTTACGGCGTTAACGAAGATGCCTATTCCAACGATGATGAGATGTTCGCCCTGATTCACGGCATGCGTAGCCGGATCGTAACTGCGCCCAGCTTTAACGGTGACAAGATCATCGGTGCCATCTTGTTTGAAAAAACCATGGACGGCGACGCGGACGGGAAGCCGGTTCCGGAGTTGCTGTGGGAACGCGGCGTCGTGCCGTTCCTGAAAGTAGATAAGGGCCTGGAAGACGAAGCCGACGGCGTTCAGATGATGAAACCGATGCCGGAATTGGGTGCGCTTCTGGACAGGGCCAAGGCAAAAGGTGTTTTCGGCACCAAAATGCGATCGGTCATCAACAAGGCATCGCCAACGGGTGTTGCAGAGATTGTGAAGCAACAATTCGATGTTGCAAATCAGATCCTGGATCACGGCCTGATGCCGATCATCGAGCCGGAAGTGAACATTAAAAGTGAAGACCGTGCGGAATCTGACGCCCTCGTGCTTGCCGAAATCAAGAAGCAGCTTGATGCGCTCCCCGAAGATCGCAAAGTTATGCTGAAGCTGTCTATCCCGGTGGAAGCTGATCTTTACGCTCCGCTGGTTGACCATCCACGCGTTGCACGGGTTGTGGCGCTTTCCGGCGGTTTTTCACGCGATGAGGCTTGTGATTTGCTCGCCAAGAACCGCGGTATGATCGCTAGTTTCTCACGCGCATTGCTACAAGACCTTCGCCATCAAATGACCGATGCCGAATTTGACCAGTCCTTGTCCGGTGCCATCGACCAGATCTACCAGGCATCATCCGTTAAGGGCTGAAGTGACTGACACTGTGCCCTGCCAGCTATATCTGATTTCGCCGCTGGATGTCGGAGGAAACTTTCCGGAGCAGTTGGAATTTGCTTTGGCGGCAGGGCCGGTGGCCGCGTTCCAGTTCCGCGTTAAGGATATTGGCGCGGATGAAGCCGCAGCCCTTGCCGAACCTTTGAAAGCTATATGCGACAAACATGATGTTGCTTTCATAGTGAATGATGATGTTGCTCTCGCAAAACGACTTGAAGCGGATGGTGTTCATCTGGGGCAGAGCGATGATGATCTGAAATATGCGCGCGCGCAGCTTGGTGATCAGGCGCAGATTGGTATTACCTGCCATGACAGCCGCCATCTTGCGATGGAAGCCGGGGAGGGCGGTGCTAACTATGTTGCTTTCGGCGCCTTTTTCCCGACGCAGACTAAAGAAACCCAATATCGGGCAGATTTCGACCTACTGCACTGGTGGTCAAATATCATGGAAATTCCATGCGTAGCAATTGGTGGAATTACGCCTGATAACTGCCAACCTCTGATAGACGCGGGTGCGGACTTTCTGGCCGTTAGCAGTTCTGTCTGGAATGATCCAAAAGGTCCGGCACATGCTGTGGAGCGCTTTACGGAAATTTTGTCGCAAAGCTGATTGAGATCATATGGGGTTCAGGACGAACTTCTCGTGATGCCGATATTGGATTTGACATATTGCGCCACGAACCGCTCGATCGAGGGCGGAGTAAAATTTGGCAATTGCTCCAATTCCCTGATATAATCGGTCATCGGGGCAAAAGATTGTATCCTTCCATAGCGAATGGAATAACCAAACAGACCAGCCGCAATGACTTTGCCTGATTTGGCAGGACGAAAATCAACAGCATGTGCAGTCCTTGGACGGGGAACCAATGGTTCCGCCCTGGTTGCTGATTTGGTGCCAATATTTTCAAGGCCAATATTTTCAAGAATGTCTGCTTGTTCCATGCCAGTTTGATACGTTCTTTTGAACGCGGGGTATTGTATGAAAAGGACAGCAGAAAAATAAACATGCAGAGAAAAGTTATATTTTTCTGTCATGAAATTATAATCTCGGAACTTCGCTGCGCTTGCCTATCTTCTCCGCTCGTTATACAGGGCCGCAACACAAGATTTCCGAAAGCGAGATGTCCCATGAAAATTAGCGGTGTAGATATTCGTCCAGGTAATATTCTGGACTATGAAAAGGGTCTTTGGAAGGTCGCCAAAATTCAGCATACACAGCCTGGTAAAGGCGGTGCTTATATGCAGGTGGAGATGAAGAATCTCGTTGACGGCCGCAAAACAAATGTGCGTTTCCGCAGTGCTGATACGGTTGAAAAAGTTCGTCTCGACACCAAAGAGTTTCAATATCTCTTTGCTGATGGCGAAATGCTGACCTTTATGGACAAGGAAAATTACGAACAGATCACTCTACCCACAGATCTGCTTGGCGATGCTGCCGAATTTTTGCAGGACGGCATGGACGTGATGCTGGAACTCTATGAAGAAAAGCCGATTTCTGTTCAGTTGCCTGACCAGATTGAAGCCGAAATCGTAGAAGCCGATGCGGTTGTCAAAGGTCAGACTGCTTCGTCCAGCTACAAACCAGCGGTTCTCGACAATGGTGTGCGCGTCATGGTGCCGCCCTTTATTTCCGCCGGCACCCGGATCATCGTGGACGTTTATGCCCGCGAATATGTCGGCAAAGTGTCGTAAAGGGCAATAAGTCCCCCGTTTGCCCTGAATCTGATACTGAAAGCTTTAAGTCATGCCAGCACATTCCGCTCTTATCACCGTCATGGAACGGGCCGCACGCAAAGCTGGGTCACGCCTACGCCGCGACTTTGGTGAGATCGAGCATCTTCAGGTGTCTAAACGAGGTCCTTCCGATTTCGTATCCAAAGCGGACATGCGTTCGGAACGTATTTTATACGACGAGCTGCTGAAAGTGCGCCCGGGCTGGGGATTTGTGCTGGAAGAAGGCGGCATGATCGAAGGCGAGGAAGGCAAGCCGCGCTGGATTATTGATCCGCTAGACGGCTCGACCAATTTTCTCCACGGCATTCCGCATTTTGCGATTTCCATCGCGGTGCAGGAACGCTCACTCGATGGAAAGGGCTGGGGAAAGATTACCAGCGGCCTGATCTATGAGCCGGTTTCAGACCAGACTTGGTGGGCAGAATTGGACAGGGGTGCTTATCTGGGCGACAAGCGCTTGCGGGTATCTGCGCGACGGGATTTGTCGGAGGCGCTTATTTCCACCGGTATTCCTTCTGCGGGACATAGTGAACTTGGCGAATGGTCGCGTATTTTTGGTTCGGTCGCGCCTCAAGTGGCGGGTATCCGCCGCAATGGCACAGCGTCGCTTGACCTTGCCTGGCTGGCTGCGGGTCGTTTTGACGGATTTTGGGAAGCGGGGCTTCACGTTTGGGATGTGGCTGCCGGTATTTTGATGGTTCGCGAAGCAGGCGGCTTTGTGAGCGATTTTACCGGAGGCGACCAACCTATTGGACAGCGCGAAATATTGGCCGCGAACGAGGCATTGCATAGCAAGCTACACAAAATTCTTGCTAAGTCGCTGCTGTAATAATTTTTGCAATGGCTTATACCCCAAATTCAAGCCATTTGGCCTTGCAGCTTGGGCAGCCTACCCCTAAAAGCGGGCCAGAAATCTAGAGAAACGAGTCTATTGTGGTCGATTTATCCGAATATGCACCGATACTGCTTTTTCTAGCAGTCGCTCTTGGTTTGTCTGCGCTGTTTGTTTTTCTGCCTATGGGCGTGGCGCGGCTGACGGGGACACATGATCCGCATCCGGAAAAGCTTTCCGAATATGAATGTGGTTTCCCGGCTTTCGAAGATTCGCGTAGCCAGTTTGATGTGCGCTTCTATCTGGTCGCCATATTGTTCATCGTTTTTGATCTTGAGGCAGCTTTCCTGTACCCTTGGGCTGTGTCCTTGGGGCAGATTGGCTGGATTGGCTGGTCGTCGATGATGGTTTTTCTGGTCATCCTGACGGTTGGTTTTATTTATGAATGGAAAATGGGAGCGCTCGATTGGGAGTAGAGACCGGCAGTAACGTCATCTTGAATGCGGATGGAACGCCTATGGCGCCCCATACGCAGCCAGATGAAACGTTTTTCAAAGACCTGAATTCGGAAGTGAATGACAAGGGGTTTCTTGTCACGTCCACCGAAGAGCTATTCCAATGGGCGCGCACAGGTTCGCTCTGGTGGATGACCTTTGGTCTCGCCTGCTGCGCCGTGGAAATGATCCATGTTAACATGCCGCGTTATGACATGGAACGATTTGGCGCTGCTCCGCGTGCAAGTCCGCGCCAGTCCGACGTGATGATTGTTGCAGGAACGCTTTGCAACAAAATGGCACCGGCTCTGCGTAAGGTTTACGACCAGATGTCGGAACCGAAATATGTGATCTCGATGGGATCATGCGCCAATGGTGGTGGTTATTATCATTACAGCTATTCGGTGGTTCGTGGCTGTGACCGGATCGTGCCGGTCGATATATATGTGCCCGGTTGCCCGCCGACAGCAGAAGCCTTGCTTTACGGTGTAATGCAATTGCAGCGTAAAATCCGGCGGATAGGGACATTAGAGCGTTAATATGGCAAACCATGCTCCCATAATTTCCAGCAACGAAGGCGTTGTTGCTGCGCTCACCAAATCGCTCGGCACAGTAGTGCTCGATACGATCGAAGCCTATGATGAAATCAGCATCACGGTAGAGCGTGAGGCATTGCCCGAAGTGATGGACAAGCTTCGCGTGGATCATGAATATCAACAGCTGGTCGAGATTGCCGGCGTCGATTATCCTAACCGCGAGGAACGGTTCGAGGTTTGTTATCACCTGTTAAGCCTGACCAAAAACCACCGTATTCGCATCAAAGTGACGACCGATGAGAACACACCAGTGCCAACGGTTACCCATATCTGGGAAGTTGCCGGATGGCTGGAGCGAGAAGTGTTCGACATGTACGGAGTGCTGTTTGATGGCAATCCCGACTTGCGCCGGATTTTGACCGACTATGGTTTTCAGGGCCATCCTTTCCGCAAGGATTTCCCGCTGACCGGTTATGTGGAAATGCGCTATTCCGAACAGGCCAAGCGCGTGGTTTACGAACCTGTAAAGCTTGCCCAGGATTTCCGTACCTTTGACTTTATGTCACCATGGGAGGGCGCTGACTATATCCTGCCGGGCGATGAAAAGGTCGAGGGGCAAGGCGACGAAGGCGACAAGAAATGACATTTCCCTGGCTCGCCCCGCATGAACGATTTGGATCGATGGAGATCGCCCATGGCTGATTATCTCGAGGAAATGGAGCATCTGACTGATGAGGCGGATGCCGAATTCGGTGATGTGCAAATCCAGAATTACACGATCAACTTCGGCCCCCAGCACCCGGCGGCGCACGGCGTTCTTCGGCTAGTGATGGAATTGGACGGCGAGATTGTCGAGCGTGTCGATCCACATGTTGGCTTGCTTCACCGCGGCACTGAAAAGCTGATCGAGTATAAAACCTATTTGCAGGCATTGCCCTATTTCGACCGGCTTGATTACTGTTCGCCGCTCGCAATGGAATATAGCTATGTGCTGGCGATCGAGAAATTGCTCGATCTCGAAGTGCCATTGCGCGGACAGTATATGCGGGTGTTATTTGCGGAATTGACACGCATCTGCAACCATATGCTGAACCTTGGTTCGCACATCATGGACGTTGGTGCTATGACACCGAACTTGTGGCTGTTTGAAATCCGGGAACAGTGTCTGGAGTTTTTTGAGCGTGCCAGCGGTGCCCGGATGCACAGTGCCTGGTATCGGCCCGGCGGCGTCCATCAGGATGTTCCGCTGAAATTGCTGACCGATATGGCTGATTGGCTGGACGAGTTTCCGACCTTGTTCGAGGATGCTGTTAGCCTTGTCATTGACAACCGCATCTTCAAGCAGCGCAATGTTGATGTCGCCACGGTGACTAAAGATGATGCAGTGCGTTGGGGCTTTTCCGGACCGATGATCCGCGGCAGCGGTATCGCATGGGATTTGCGCAAGTCGCAGCCTTATGACGTTTACGACCGCATGGAATTTGACGTGCCTGTGGGAACAAGCGGCGATTGCTACGACCGGTTCATGGTCCGGGTTGAGGAAGTTCGCCAGTCCGCACGCATCATGCGCCAATGTCTGAACGAAATGCCCGAAGGACCGGTTTCCAGTTCTGACCGCAAGGTGGTTCCACCCAAGCGCGGTGAAATGAAACAATCGATGGAAGCGCTGATCCATCATTTCAAACTTTATACCGAAGGCTTTCATGTGCCTGCGGGTGAGGTCTATGTCGCGACCGAAAGTCCCAAGGGCGAATTTGGCGTTTATCTGGTAAGCGATGGCAGCAATAAACCCTACCGCTGTAAAATCCGCCCGACCGCTTTCTCGCATTTGCAAGCGATGGATTTTATGACCAAGGGACATATGCTGGCAGACGCTACCGCTATTCTGGGCGCGATGGATGTCGTGTTCGGGGAGTGTGACCGATGATAGGCGTTTTTAACCTTGGAATGAAATCGGGGAACCGCGTCTTGCTGCGCGAAGTAGAAGTGAATTAGATGGCTGAAGTTCCAAACACACCTGATGAAATTGAAATTCGTGCCAAATGGGGCAATTTCAAATTTACTCCAGAAAATGAAAAGCTGGCGAAGTGGCAGATTGCCAAATATCCGGAAGGGCGCCAGCGCTCTGCGGTAATGGCTCTGCTTGACATTGCCCAACGCCAGGTTGGCGAAGAAACAAAAACCCAGGGCTGGCTGCCGGTTCCGGTGATCGAATATGTCGCCAATTATCTGGATATGCCCTATATGCGGGCTTACGAGGTCGTGACATTTTACACCATGTATAACCGCGCTCCCGTTGGCCGATTTCATGTGCAGGTCTGCGGCACAACGCCCTGTATGCTGCGCGGTAGTGATGATGTTATTGCTGCTTGCAAGAACAAGGGTATGGCCAAGGGCAAGACGACACCTGACGGCCTGTTCACGCTGACCGAGATTGAATGTATCGGCAACTGCGCTAACGCTCCGGTGGTTCAGATCAACGACGACAATTACGAAGACCTCGATTACGACATCATGTCGCGCATTCTGGAAGAACTTGCCGAAGGCAAAACCGTTCCTGCGGGTTCGCAGATTGGCCGCAAGACCAGCGAACCAGAAGGCGGTCCAGTGGTTCTGAAAGAAATGGTCAAGAGCAACCACGATTACCGGAATGAGTGGTGATGACTGTGCGTATGCTCTGCAGGAGTAAGAAATAATGGGCTTTGACTTTCTCCAGGACAAAGATCGGATTTTCACCAACGTCCATGGCTTTCAGTCGTGGGACCTGAAAGCTGCGCAAAAGCGCGGTGATTGGGATAAAACCGCTGATCTTATCAAGCTCGGCAACGACAAGATCATCAACGAGATCAAGGAAAGTGGACTGCGTGGACGCGGCGGGGCAGGATTCCCGACGGGTTTGAAATGGTCCTTCATGCCCAAAGAATCGCCTGACGGTCGGCCAAGTTTCCTAGTCGTGAATGCCGATGAATCCGAACCCGGTAGCTGCAAAGACCGCGAAATATTGCGGAATGACCCCCATAAGCTCATCGAAGGGGCATTGATTGCCGGTTTCGCTATGCGGGCACGGGCGGCGTATATTTATATTCGCGGCGAATATATTCTGGAAGCCAAGGTCATGGAAGCGGCGGTCAAGGAAGCCTATGACGCAGGTCTGATTGGTAAGAACGCGGCTAAATCGGGCTATGATTTTGATGTCTTCATTCACCGCGGTGCCGGTGCATATATTTGCGGTGAAGAAACCGCGATGCTGGAAAGCCTGGAAGGCAAAAAAGGTCAGCCCCGTCTGAAACCACCATTTCCTGCTGGCGCTGGACTTTATGGTTGCCCGACGACTGTCAATAATGTGGAATCGATCGCGGTTGTGCCCACAATATTGCGGCGCGGCGCTTCGTGGTTCTCTAGTTTTGGCCGCGAGAATAATCATGGCACGAAGCTGTTTCAGGTTTCCGGCCATGTTGAAAAACCGGCTGTCTTTGAAGAATCCATGTCGATCCCTTTCAAGGATATGATTGAAAAACATTGCGGCGGTATTACCGGCGGGTGGGACAATCTGCTCGCAGTTATTCCGGGCGGCTCGTCCGTGCCTTTGGTTCCGGCGGAGCAGATTATGGATGCGCCAATGGATTTTGACGGGTTGAAAGATCTGGGGTCCGGTCTTGGCACCGCAGCGGTTATCGTGATGGACAAGTCCACAGATATTGTTCGCGCGATTTCAAGGATCAGCTATTTCTACAAACATGAAAGCTGCGGCCAGTGCACGCCCTGCCGCGAAGGTACAGGCTGGATGTGGCGCGTAATGGAAAAAATGCGCGACGGCAGTGCCGACATTGCTGACATAGATACGCTGTATCAGGTCACTAAACAGGTAGAAGGCCATACGATTTGCGCATTTGGCGATGCTGCTGCATGGCCGATCCAAGGCCTGATCCGCCACTTCCGTCCTGAGATGGAACAGCGGATTCGCGAAAATGCTGGTAGTAAAGAAGTGTTGGAGGCGGCGGAATAATGCCTAAAGTCACCGTAGATGGCATCGAAGTAGAAGTGCCACAGGGCGCAACCGTGCTTCAGGCTGCTGAGCTTGCAGGCAAGGAAATTCCGCGTTTCTGCTATCATGAAGGGCTGAGTATTGCGGGGAATTGCCGCATGTGTCTGGTCGAAGTGAAACCCGGACCGCCAAAACCGCAGGCAAGCTGCGCGCTGCCCGCTGCAGATGGTCAGGAAATACGTACCGATACGGAAATGGTTAGAAAAGCCCGTGAAGGGGTGATGGAGTTTCTGCTTATCAACCATCCGCTTGATTGTCCGATTTGTGACCAAGGCGGTGAGTGTGATTTGCAGGACCAGTCTATAGCTTATGGTCGGGGGCGTTCGCGTTTTCAGGAAAATAAGCGTGCGGTCACCGAAAAATATATGGGTCCTGTGATCAAGACAGTGATGACGCGCTGCATCCACTGTACGCGCTGTATCCGTTTTGCAGAAGAAGTGGCCGGTGTAGAAGAAATCGGTGCTATCAATCGCGGGGAGTCGATGGAAATCACTTCCTACCTAGAACGTGCGGTGCATAGTGAGTTAAGCGGTAATGTTGTCGACCTTTGCCCGGTTGGTGCGCTGACCAGCAAGCCCTATGCGTTTGAAGCCCGTCCATGGGAATTGACCAAGACGATGGGTATCGACGTGATGGACGGTGTTGGCACGAATATCCGTATCGATAGCCGTGGGCGCGAAGTGCTTCGAGCATTGCCGCGTCAGAACGATGACGTGAACGAGGAATGGGCGACCGATAAAACCCGTCACGCGATAGACGGTTTGATGCGACGCCGTCTCGATACGCCTTATGTCCGGCGTGAGGGCACTCTGGTTCCGGCGAGCTGGAACGAAGCTTTTGAAGCGATTGCAGCAGTAAAGGCGGGTAGCTCGGTTGCCGCGATTGCGGGCGATCTGGTCGACTGCGAAACCATGTATGCGACCAAGAAGCTGGTTACATCTATGGGCTCAGACATGCTGGAAGGTCGTCAGACTGGACTGTCTTATGATGTTTCCAACCTGGCTGCAGTCAATTTCAACACGACCATTGCCGGTATTCAGGACGCTGATGTTATCATTCTGGTTTCAACCAACACACGTTGGGAAGCATCGCTGGTCAATACACGTATTCGCAAGGCTGTCCGCAAGGGCGGCGCGAAAGTTTTTGGCATTGGCCCAGAGGCAGATCAGACCTATCCTGTAGAATGGTTGGGTGATGACATGGGTCTGCTTTCCAAACTACCCAAAGAAGCTGCCGATGCGCTGAAAAATGCCGAGAAGCCGGCAATTATTCTGGGCGGCGGTGCGTTGAGTGTAGAGGGCGCTCATGGAGCGGCTCTGAAACTGGCGGCGAAATACAAGCTTATCCGTGATGACTGGAACGGCTTTAACGTGCTCCATGTCGGCGCCTCTCGCACTGGTGGTTTGCTTCTTGGTTATGCTTTTGATGGCGGGATCAAGGCTATCGCCGAGAAAAAACCAAAGCTGCTCTTTTCTCTGGGTGCGGATGAAATGGATTACGCGCCGTTTGAGAACAGCTTCAAAGTCTATATCGGCCATCATGGCGATGCCGGAGCACATGCTGCGGATGTTATCTTGCCAGCGGCCGCCTATACCGAGAAAAATGGCACTTATGTGAATCTGGAAGGCCGTGTACAGCGCTCGAACAAAGCGATTTTCGCACCGGGCGATGCGCGGGAAGACTGGAGCATTTTGCGCGCTTTGTCTGATATATTGGGCAAGACATTGCCTTTTGACAACTTCGCAGAACTTCGCGGTCAAATGTTTGCGGATCAACCTGAATTAGCGACCGAAGGCTTGATTTCCTTTGGTTGGGCACCGCCATCCGGGCTAGCGGACAAACCTACCGGGCAGGGCGTTCTTCCGATCAAGGATTTCTATCTTACAAACAGCATCGCTCGCGCCAGTGCTACTATGCAGCGTTGTTCGGCAGAATTGCTCCATGGTGATGATATGCTGGAGGCGGCAGAATGACTGAATATCTGCAATCCACTTTCCTCGGTCCGGATCTGGGCTGGTTCGTCGCCACGCTTGTGCTGATCCTGCTGATTGCGCTGCCGCTGATGCTGGCCGTTGCAATGATTATTTATGCAGATCGCAAAATCTGGGCGGCGATGGCAATGCGCCGCGGACCAAATGTGGTGGGGCCGTTCGGGCTTTTGCAATCCTTTGCGGATGGTCTGAAGGTGTTTCTTCAGGAAACGATTATTCCGTCGAGTGCGAACAGGGGCCTGTTCCTCATTGCTCCGATCATCACGTTTACCGTGGCTTTGCTGGCATGGGCGGTTATTCCGTTCAGCGAGACGATGGTGCTCGCCAATATTAATATTGGGCTGCTCTATATCCTGGCGATCAGTTCGCTTGGTGTTTACGGGGTAGTGATTGCGGGTTGGTCGAGTAACTCAAAATACCCGTTTTTTTCCTCTATGCGGGCGGCCGCACAGATGATCAGCTATGAAGTTTCACTCGGCTTCATCCTGATTTCCGTTGTATTATTTGCGGGTACATTCAATCTGAATGATATCATCAAATCGCAAGAAGGGCATATCTTCGGCTTCATCAATGCCTATGGCCTGAATCCGTTGCTCTTTCCGATGGCTGTCATGTTTCTGATTTCGTCTTTGGCGGAAACGGCGCGTCACCCCTTTGACCTGACTGAAGCTGAATCGGAATTGGTTGCCGGTTACCAAACAGAATATAGCTCGATGAGTTTCGCGCTTTTCTGGCTTGGTGAATATGCGAACATCCTGTTGATGTGCGCACTTAACGTCATCCTGTTCTGGGGCGGATGGTTGCCACCGGTGGACTGGGAACCGCTTTACATGGTGCCGGGCATCATCTGGCTGTTCATCAAGATGTTCCTGTTCTTCTTTATCTTTAGCTGGGTCATGGCCACCGTGCCACGTTACCGCTATGACCAGTTAATGCGCTTGGGTTGGAAGATATTCCTTCCGATTTCGATCTTCTGGGTGGTCCTGGTAAGTGGTTATCTTATGCTGACGAGGTACGGCTAATGTCTATCGCACAAACGCTAAAAGCATTTACGCTGTTCGAATTTATCGGCGCGCATGCGTTGACGTTGAAATATTTCTTCAAGCGGAAGAAAACGATCAACTACCCCTATGAAAAGAACCCGATTTCGCCAAGGTTCCGGGGGGAACACGCTTTGCGCCGTTATCCCAACGGGGAAGAACGTTGCATCGCTTGTAAATTGTGTGAAGCAGTTTGCCCGGCACTAGCCATCACTATTGAAGCCGAGCCTCGCGAAGATGGGTCTCGCCGCACAACGCGCTATGACATTGATATGACGAAATGCATTTACTGCGGTTTCTGTCAGGAAGCGTGTCCGGTGGATGCGATTGTCGAGGGGCCGAATTTTGAATATTCGACCGAGACGCGTGAAGAACTGATTTACGATAAAGCAAAGTTACTGGAAAATGGTGACAAATGGGAGCGAGCTATCGCATCCAACCTTGCCGCCGATGCGCCCTATCGTTAATGGGCGGGCAGAATGGGGATCTGGAATAGTGAGTTGCGATTCTTTAATCACCTATTTCCCAGTGATAAACGGGAGGCTTTCCCGGTTCTTTGTCAAACTCCACATGGTTCCGGCCTTCGCCGGGATGACGCAATAAGAAGAAAGAAGTAGCAGAATAAATATGCAAATATTCGCTTTCTATCTGTTCGCAGTGATGATTATCGCCAGTGCGACCTTATGTATCTTTGCGCGCAATCCTGTGCATAGTGTGCTGTGGCTGATCATGGCATTCTTTAACGGTGCCGGCCTGATGCTTCTGGCTGGTGCAGAATTTATCGCGGCCTTGCTGCTCATTGTTTATGTGGGCGCCGTCGCGGTTCTTTTCCTCTTCGTCGTCATGATGCTGGATATTGATTTTGCCGAATTGCGGGCCGGTTTCATGAAAAACCTGCCTTTGGGGATTCTACTGGCCGTCATATTGGTGGTGGAGATCATCTTTGGCGTAGGTGCATGGACTGCTGGTGGCATGGGCGAAGCAACGGCGGTTGTCGGTCTTCCGGCGGGGGGTCCTTCTAATATCGAGGCGCTGGGGTCATTGCTTTATACCAAATATATATTCCTGTTTGAGGCTGCCGGGCTTGTTCTGCTTGTCGCAATGGTGGGAGCCATTGTTCTGACCAATCGTAAACGCGGCGGTGTACGCAGGCAAAATATCCAGAAGCAGGTCAGGCGGCGTCCCGAAGAATCTATACGCAATGAGCAGCCTGAAGTGGGCAGGGGGATTGAGTTGTGATCGGTATTGAACATTATCTGGTGGTTAGCTCCATCCTATTTGTGATGGGCATGCTCGGCATTTTTCTGAATCGTAAGAATATTATCAGCATCCTGATGGCGATCGAACTGATACTCCTTTCTGTGAATATAAACTTCGTCGCATTCAGCGGCTTCCTGGGCGATATGACCGGCCAGATTTTTGCGATGTTCGTGTTAACCGTTGCTGCGGCTGAAGCGGCAATTGGTCTCGCGATATTGGTTATCTATTTCCGTCAGCGCGGTACAATTGCCGTTGATGATGTCAACCGGATGAAGGGTTAGGAACTTGACGATCCAGCTTATCGTTTTCCTGCCTTTGCTGGCAGCGATAGTCGCAGGCTTTGGCAATCGGATGATTGGCAATGTGCCAGCAAAATTTATCACAACCGCTGCGCTGTTTGTTTCATGTGCGCTTAGCTGGCCGATATTTATCGACTATGTCATGCTATCACGGGCCGCAGAAGTGGTGCCGTTGCTGACATGGGTGCAATCCGGTGATCTGGTTTTTGATTGGACGCTGCGCGTTGATACGCTGACCGCTGTCATGTTGGTTGTTGTCACAACCGTTTCCGCGCTGGTTCACCTTTATAGCTGGGGCTATATGGATGAAGATCCTGACCAGCCGCGCTTTTTTGCTTATCTGTCGCTGTTTACCTTTGCGATGCTGATGCTGGTGACAGCCGATAACCTGGTCCAGATGTTCTTTGGCTGGGAAGGGGTTGGACTGGTGTCCTATCTGCTTATCGGCTTCTGGTTCAAGAAGCCGAGCGCGAATGCCGCAGCAATCAAAGCGTTTGTCGTCAACCGGGTTGGTGACCTTGGGTTCATGCTGGGTATTTTCGGCACGTTCCTTGTATTCGGAACGGTATCTATTCCTGAAATCCTGGAAGCTGCTCCTGAAATGGCAGGTTCAAGCATCACATTTGCGGGTATGCGTCTGGATACAATGACCATCCTGTGTTTGCTGCTGTTTATCGGTGCGATGGGTAAATCGGCGCAGTTGGGGCTACACACATGGTTACCCGATGCGATGGAAGGCCCGACCCCTGTGTCCGCGCTCATCCATGCCGCGACAATGGTTACAGCGGGTGTATTCATGGTTTGCCGCCTGTCGCCGATGTTTGAAACCAGCGATGTGGCGTTGACTGTTGTGACCGTAGTTGGCGCAGCCACCGCCATTTTTGCAGCGACTGTCGGTCTGGTGCAAACGGATATCAAACGCGTTATCGCATATTCGACCTGCTCGCAGCTTGGTTACATGTTCTTTGCTGCTGGTGTAGGCGCCTATAGCGCGGCGATGTTCCACCTTTTTACGCACGCTTTCTTCAAAGCTTTGCTGTTCCTTGGCGCAGGCTCTGTCATTCACGCCATGCACCATGAGCAGGATATGCGCTATTATGGTGGGCTTCGCAAAGAGATCCCTCTGACTTTCTGGGCGATGATGATGGGGACGCTGGCTATTACCGGCGTCGGCATTGTTGGTCTCGCCGGTTTTGCAGGCTTCTATTCCAAAGATGCGATAATCGAAGCAGCCTTTGCGAGTGGCACAGGTGCCGGGCAATTTGCTTTCGCCATCGGTGTGCTTTCCGCATGTTTGACCAGCTTCTATAGCTGGCGGTTAATGTTCCTGACCTTTTGGGGAACACCGCGCTGGATCCAGTCGGAGCATATTCAGCACAGCGTTCACAAAACGCCCGAAACCGCCGAGGATTCAACAGGCGGCTATCATCCACATGAAAGCCCGCTGTCCATGCTAATCCCGCTTGGGGTCCTGAGCCTCGGTTCTATAGCAGCAGGCTTCCTGTTTCATGATGCGTTTATCGACGCCACCGAGGGAGCCCGCTTCTGGGCAGGTAGCCTGGCGTTCGACCGCCATCTAATGCACGCGATCCACGAAGTTCCGATGTGGGTCAAACTGGCCTCGACGGTCGCTATGTTGACGGGATTGCTGGTCGCTTATCTGATGTACTTCCGCGGTAAAGATCGTCCGGCTCGTCTGGCTGCAACATTCCTGCCGGTCTATAAATTCTTCTTCAACAAGTGGTATTTTGACGAGCTTTATAACCTCATCTTTGTGCGTCCTGCATTCTGGTTTGGACGACTGTTCTGGAAAACAGGGGATGAGGGGATCATCGATCGTTTTGGCCCCAATGGTGTCGCAGCATTTATTGCCAGCGGAAGCGGAATCGCGAAGAGGTTCCAGAATGGATATCTGTATAGTTATGCACTTGTTATGTTGATGGGACTGGCGGCTGCTGTGACGTGGATTATCGTGCGGGGGGCGAACTGATGAACCAGCTTGATTTCCCGATCCTGTCGGTGATGCTTGCGCTGCCGATGCTAGCCGCCATTATCTGTTTCTTTGTTGAAGCGCAGACTGCCCGAATTCTGGCACTTGCCACTACGCTGGTGACTTTCGTTCTGGGTATCGTGTTGTGGGCCAATTTCGATATTGGTGGTCCGCAGTGGCAATATGTTGAGCGAGTAGACCTGTTCGGTAATTTCGCATGGGCGCTTGGAATAGACGGCATTTCCATGCTGCTCATCATGCTGACGGTGTTCCTGATGCCGATCTGTATCGGCGCGAGCTGGGACAGTATACAAAACCGCGTCGGAGAATATATGGCTGCTTTCCTGGTCATGGAAGTTTTGATGATCGGTGTGTTTGCGGCCCAGGATATTTTCCTGTTTTACATATTCTTTGAAGCTGTTTTGATCCCGATGTACCTGATTATCGGGGTATGGGGCGGCGCCAACCGGATTTACGCGGCCTATAAATTCTTCCTTTATACACTGCTCGGCTCGGTCGTGATGCTGATCGCGATGCTGTGGCTGGTGCAGGATGCAGGGTCGAGCGATATTACCGTCCTTCTCAACCATGATGTATCACCTGAAGCCCAGACTTGGCTTTGGTTGGCTTTCTTTGCCAGCTTCGCGGTGAAAATGCCGATGTGGCCCGTGCATACATGGTTGCCTGACGCCCACGTTCAGGCACCGACCGCCGGTTCGGTTATCCTGGCTGGCGTGTTGCTTAAAATGGGCGGTTACGGCTTCCTGCGCTTTTCTTTGCCCATGTTTCCGGAAGCGTCAGAACAGTTTGTCTGGTTGATTTTCGCGCTGTCGATGATCGCGGTGGTTTATACCTCGCTCGTTGCACTGGTTCAGCAGGATATGAAAAAGCTGATCGCTTATTCCTCCGTGGCGCATATGGCGATTGTGACCGCTGGCCTGTTTGCGTTTAACCGTCAGGGTATCGAAGGCGCGGTAATCGTGATGCTAAGTCACGGTCTGGTGTCCAGTGCGCTGTTCCTTTGTGTAGGCGTTATTTACGACCGTCTTCATACAAGGGAAATTTCTCGTTACGGCGGTCTTGCGAACAATATGCCGAAATATGCGGTTTTGTTCCTGCTCTTTACAATGGCATCCATCGGATTGCCGGGAACAAGTGGTTTTGTCGGAGAGTTCCTGTCCTTAGCTGGTCTATACAAGGTTAGTAGCTGGGCCACACTGATTTGCGCGACCGGTATCATTTTGGGTGCGGGCTATATGCTGTACCTTTATCGTCGTGTCGCAATGGGCGAATTGGTACATGAAGATGTAAAAGCCATGCCTGATCTTTCCATTCGTGAGATTGCTTTGCTGGCACCAATCGCGGCTGTGGTCATGTGGATGGGTGTTTATCCGGAAAGCTTCATCGCGCCTATTCGTGATGATGTTGGAACGCTGGTCAGTCGCATTGAACGCGCAACGCCAGAGGGAGATGCAAATTTGAAAATGGGGCAAGCCAAGCCAGTTACAGAAGGGGCGGCGGCATCACAGGGCCATGAGGCAGCAACTGGTCGTGGGGAGTCGCACTAATGGATTATAGGCTTTCATTGATATTCACGCTGCCGGAGCTAATTCTCACAGCTAGCAGCCTGATATTGCTTCTGGTCGCAGCATGGGGAGGAGCGAAATCCTCCCGGCTAATTACCATATTGTCTGTCCTTGCCTTGTTTGGCGCATCGGCTTTCGCGTTCGATTTCTTGCTGAACTCGTCT
>JADKLW010000301.1_pt1 | contig 23108 bp, 22 predicted proteins | sample 8641881 | NCBI WGS metagenome assembly JADKLW01 (sample SAMN16272185, study PRJNA661076) | feces metagenome | isolation source: fecal sample from diarrhoea affected cattle B | host: Bos taurus | place: South Africa: Lokaleng Village, Mahikeng | collected 2019-09 | reverse complement strand
AATAAGAAACTCGATCAGGCCCGCATTGATTATCACCAGGTTGAACACGGACAATATAAGCGAAACAGTATGGCCTAACGTAAAAATAGTTACGAGAATCAAAACCCGTTTCCAATCCCTGAACGTGTAAGGGACTGTTAGTGCTATTAGGAATAACACATGATCGTATGCATTGATATCCAAAACGTGCTTTAAGCCGATTTGAAAATAAATCCAGAAGTCTGACATTATCTAAATATTATGTTTGGTCATGTAAACTTACGATTTATTTTGAAACCAACTTTCAGTGACACCTACCACAACGCGCATCGTCGGGTTTTGTTTGATACTGCTAAAAGTTTTTAGAAAGATTTAATATTAAAATCAAATACGGTTATCTTTGCAGCACAAAAACAACGTTACTATGTCATTTTCAGATTTGTTCGATAGCGAATTCAAAAACAGAAATAAAGGCCATTTTTCGGCAATGGTTCGCGTAGCATTAACCGATGGTTCTATATCCGACGAGGAGAAAGTCTTTTTGGATCGACTGGCCCGAAAATTCGAAATTTCGACCGCCGAATATGAAGAAATTCTCGAAAACCCGCTTAAATATCCTATCAACCCGCCTTACCTGTATACTCAAAGGTTGGAGCGCCTTTTCGACCTGGCCCGCATTGTACATGTCGATACTCATTTAGGAAACAAACAAATTTTGATGCTCCGCCGGTTTGCACTTGCATTGGGTTTCACTCCGGGAAATGTGGACTATATTATTGATAAAGCATTGAATCTTGTTGACCAAGGCGTCGATTTGGAGACATTTGTTTACGAAATGCAACACATGAATAAATAAAAAAAATGCCTCGGGATCCCGGGGCATTATCTTTAAAACAACTTTTTATTCGGCCATAAATTGCTCTGCCTTTTCGACCATTTTCCGGCATCCGCAGAAAAACGGCACGCGTTGGTGTAGTTCGGTTGGTTGCAGCTCCATGATTCGGTTGAAACCATCCGATGCTTTGCCACCGGCCTGTTCCACTATGAACGCCATTGGATTACATTCATATAATAGCCGTAGTTTTCCATTCGGCGCTTTGGCACTCTGCGGATAAATGTAGATTCCGCCTTTTATCATATTTCGGTGTATGTCTGAAACGAGACTGCCAATATATCGCGATGTATAAGGCCCGTTGCCTTCGTCGCTCTGACAATATTTGATATATTTCTTGACGCCTTGAGGGAACTGCACATAATTCCCTTCGTTGATGGAGTAGATATTACCGTCTTCCGTAAATTTCATATTGGGATGAGACAAATAGAAAGTGCCAATTGCAGGATTCAGTGTGAATCCGTTTACTCCATGCCCGGTGGTATAGACCAACATGGTCGATGTACCATAAATCACATAACCGGCCGCTACCTGATTAATTCCCGGTTGCAGAAAATCCTCAAGTTTTACAGGCGTTCCCACTGGCGTGATTCTGCGATAGACGGAAAATATAGTTCCAACGGAAACGTTTACATCAATATTCGACGAACCGTCCAAAGGATCCATCAGCACTACATATTTATTATTGTGACAATTATCGGTTCCTGCAACGGTGATAAAGTCGTCATTTTCTTCGGAAGCGATACCGCAAACTATCTCACGATTGGTTAGCGTTTGAATAAAAACCTCATTGGCGTACACATCCAATTTTTGCTGATCTTCGCCCTGAACATTTTGTTCGCCCGCCGCACCCACAATATCGACAAGGCCGGCTTTGTTCACTTTGTAGTTGACAACTTTGGCAGCGAGTCTAATGGAATTGATGATTCTGGAAAGTTCGCCCGACGAAAATTTAAATTCTTCCTGTTTCTCAATTATGAATTCCCCGAGGGTTTTGTGGCGTTCTTCCATTGCTATATCGTTGTAGTTTATGGCAAATATCGCCTTTTTTACGCAATTGAATTCATGTTTAGATAGTTTTTGGATTGTATATTTGTCAAACTACCATTAGATTCCAATATGAAAATCAGACCAGGCCAAAAAGCCGATATGCCGTCCATTCTCGAACTCATCACCGAACTCGCCGTTTTTGAAAATGACCCTTCGGCAGTCGTTATTACTGTTGGCGACCTGGAACGCGATGGTTTCGGAAACACGCCGCTGTTCCAAACTTTTGTGGCTGAAGCCGATGGAAAAATTGTGGGAATGGCACTTTATTACTTTCGTTACTCCACCTGGAAAGGAAAAACAATTCACCTTGAGGATTTGATCGTTACCGAAAAGTTCCGGAATACCGGCATCGGAAAGCAATTATACAGGGCCGTAATCGGTCAGGGACAAAGCGAAAATGTACGCCGAATTGAATGGAATGTATTGAACTGGAATCAAAGTGCGATCGATTTCTATGTTCGCTCCGGCGCCATCGTAAAAGATGACTGGTTGGTGGTTCAAATGGACGAATTCGGAATTAATAATTACCTTTCAGTTAATCCGCAACCTAATATCGATTTTTAAATTTTATGAGGATATTCAAATTTGGAGGCGCATCGGTCAAAGACGCTGACGGAATTAAAAACGTTTGCAGCGTACTGCAGCAAGTGGGTTACCAGGATGTACTGGTGGTTGTTTCTGCCATGGGAAAAACCACCAATGCGCTCGAAACCGTATTAAAAGATTATTTCGATAAGTCGCCTGCTTTGAAATCGTCAGTGCAGGAAGTCCGCAAATACCACAATCAGGTTTTGATGGATCTTTTTGATGACAACCACCCGGTTTACAAGTTGGTAAACAAACTTTTCGCCGACCTTGACGAATTCCTGAAAAACAGCAAATCGCCCAACTACAATTTCGTTTATGATCAGGTGGTGGGTTTTGGGGAATTGATCTCAAGCACCATTTTAGCACAATACCTGGCCGAGTGTGGCTTGGCGGCGAATTGGATCGACGTTCGCGATTTCATTAAAACCGACAACAATTATCGCGATGCGAACGTAAACTGGCCGGCGACTCAGGAGGCTATTTCTAAAAACATAAAACGGAAATCACTCAATGTTACCCAGGGGTTTCTGGGTTCGGATGAAAATAATTTTACAACCACACTGGGTCGCGAGGGCTCCGATTACTCGGCTGCGATATTCGCCTATTGCATGAATGCCGAAAGCGTTACTATCTGGAAAGATGTGCCCGGCGTCATGAATGCCGATCCGCGCTATTTTGAAAATGCGAAACTGCTGCAACAGATCAGTTATCGCGAGGCAATCGAACTTGCATTTTACGGTGCGACGGTCATCCACCCGAAAACCCTTCAGCCGTTGCAACGAAAGGAAATTCCGCTGTTCGTCAAGTCGTTTTTGAATCCGATGCTTCCGGGAACCCGCGTTTCCAAAGGCGCCGATCTCGAACCGGAGTTGCCTTGCTACATCGTGAAAAGAAATCAGCTGCTATTATCTTTATCGTCGATCGATTTTTCGTTTATACTTGAAGAAAACATCAGCGAAATTTTTGCGCAGTTGCATCTCTACAAAATGAAAGTGCATATGATTCAGAATTCGGCCATCAGTTTTTCTGTGTGCATCGACGATCGGTTTGGCAATTTTGACAGATTGAGAAAGATATTGGCCAACAAATTCAAAGTTTTTTACAATGAAAATGTTTCGCTTTACACTATCAGGCACTTTGATGAAAAATCGGTGAAAACGGTCGAGAAAGACAAGTTGGTTTTACTGAAACAGGTAAGTCGCGAAACCATGCAGATTGTCACTAAAGATCCGTCCGACAGCGCATTGCGATAAGTACACTACTTTTGATGCGTTTACGTTATAGTTTCTTATGCTTAAAAAACTTTTTTGTTGGGTAGTTTTCGGTTGTTTCGCAAGCCTTCAGGCTCAGGAAATCGGCACACCCTACAAAAACCGTCAGATAGTCGCCTCGCGCGATACCATTCAACTGGACTCGGTAAGCATAAGTCCGTCATTTTTTAAGTTGCTCGATCGCAACGGCCAGGCATTGGACACCACTTTTTACAAAGTCGATTACAGCCGTGGAACATTGCTAATTGGCGAAAATGCACCTTTTTTAAATGATACGCTTTCCGTGCGATATTTGAAGCTACCGGAATATCTTACCAAAACATATTCGATTTATGACCAAAGCAGCGTTGTAAGCAATGACGCATTGAGCGGCCAACTTTACCAAGTTCAATCCGCTACCAGAAAACCGTTCATCCCGTTTGACGGATTGAATACAGCGGGGAGTATTACACGCGGTGTGACAATAGGCAATAACCAGAATACGGTGGTCAACTCGGCCCTGGATCTACAGATTACGGGTAAAATATCGGAAAAAGTTGGCATACGCGCTTCTATTCAAGATACCAATGTTCCGCTTCAGGAAGGCGGTTATTCACAAAAACTGGACGAATTCGATCAAATTTTCATCGAACTCTTCAGCGATAAATGGAATATCCGTGCCGGCGATCTTTTTCTTGAGAACCGATCATCCCGATTTTTGAACTTCAGCAAAAAAGTTCAGGGTCTCTCCGGATTGTTCACTTTCGGACCTGAAGACGCCAAAACATCGGTGTTCGCCGCCGGTGCACTGGTTCGCGGCCAATATGCACGAAGCACTTTTGTGGGTCAGGAAGGAAATCAGGGACCCTATAAGTTGCGTGGACCGAACAATGAACTTTATATACTTGTGATTAGTGGCTCAGAACGGGTTTACGTCAACGGAATATTGCTGAAACGTGGCGAAAACAACGATTACATCATCGATTATAACGCAGGTGAGATTATATTTACCTCACTTTTTCCGATAACTTCGGAAATGCGGATCAATATCGAATATCAATTCAGCGACCGAAATTATACGCGGTTTGTAACATACGCCGGAGTAACACATGAACGGGAAAAATGGAGCATTGGCGGCCATGTATATTCCGAAAACGACGTGAAGAATCAACCGTTGCAGCAGAATTTATCACCCGAGCAGGCGCAGATATTGGTAAATGCCGGCGACAACACTGATTTGATGACCTCTCCATCGGCCTACCTTGATACGTATTCGGAAAATAAAATATTATACCGCAAGATTTTGGTTTCGGGTGTCGAGGTATTTGAATTTTCAAATGATCCTGAAGAGGAGTTGTATAACGTCCGATTTACATTGGTCGGAAATAACCAGGGGAATTATATCCTGGCAAGCAATGCCGCCGTGGGACGGATTTATGAATATATTCCCCCCGCGAATGGCGTTATGCAAGGAAATTACGAACCCATTGTTCGGCTGGTGGCTCCAACAAAGATCCAAATTGCAACTCTTTCGGGCAAATATTCGCCTGGAATAAAGACGTATGTGGATTTTGAAGTTGGTTTCAGCAATAACGATTTGAATTTATTTTCGAATGTTGCCGATAACGATAATCAGGGCTTGGCAGGGAAATTCAAGGGGCGTCAAAAGTTATTCGATGGCAAATGGTCAATTGATGCCTTTGCCGATTTTCAATTCGTACAGAAAAACTTCCGGACCATCGAACGACTTTTCAGCATTGAATTTGATCGCGATTGGAACCTGACAAATCCCATTGGCAATCAAAGTTTGCTGATCTCGGGCTTAAATTTTAAGTTGGCCGACAAAGGAAATGCAAAATACCAATTTGAAAAACTCGATTTTTCGGAAAGTTTTTCAGGTAGCCGACATGTTTTGCAGGCTCTTTTCAAATTCGACAAACTCTCGTTGCAGAACAACGGAAGTTACCTGAATAGTGATGGATCTTATGCTGAATCTGAGTTTATCCGCAATAATACACAGGCGCGATATCATTTTCAGAAGAATTGGGTGGGAGCAACAGTGCGTCTCGAGGACAATAAGGAACTTATAAAATCAACCCGGTTATTGTCGCCGCTGAGTCAGCGTTTTACTGAAATTGGTGCATTCGTTGGTCGGGGTGACAGCACAAAAGTTTATGTGGAACTTGGTTATCTCAATCGGGTAAATGACAGTTTGCAAAGCGGATTTCTGCAACGCGTCAACAAATCGGATTCGTATTATTTAAAATCGCGGTTGCTACAGAGTGACAAACGGAATCTCTCGGTTTTTGTGAATTACAGAAATTTGCAATTCGAGGAAGAAGAACGCGGCAATGAACCTTCACTGAATTCACGGATATTGTACAATGACCGATTTTTTGACGATCTATTGCAGTTGACGGGCGCTTATGAAACCGGATCCGGTACGATACCGCAGCAGGAATTCACTTTTTTGGAAGTCGAACCCGGACAGGGCGTTTACACGTGGAATGATTACAATGGAAATGGAATCCAGGAATTGGAGGAGTTTGAAGTTGCGCAATTTTCCGATCAGGCTAAATACGTGCGGATATTTCTGCCGAATCAGGTATTTGTAAAAACACACCTGAACAAATTTTCCACATCGGTTACATTAAATCCGGCGAAGTGGCAAAATGCGGATGACTTCAGGAAAATACTTTCTTATTTCTATTACCAAATATCCTATCTATCGGAGCGGAAAATGGTTCGAGACGGCAGCAAATTCGATTTAAATCCTTTTATGACCGATGATGAAGATCTCCTGGGGCTAAATTCAAGCTTCAGAAGCAGTTTATTCTACAACCGGGGGAAGCAGCGACATTCTGTTACTTATAATTTTCTCAGCAGTAGGGGAAAAAATCTGCTGTCCATCGGATCACAGGAAAGCGAGAATAGTTCGCATCAACTTCAATATTCACATTTAGTAAAGAAGAGTTGGCTGCTGGGCTTTGGCGCACAAACAATTTCGACTACGGCTTACTCTGAAAATTATGGCTCCCGAAATTATGAATTGTCGGGTTATCAGGTAGCGCCGAAAATTTCCTATCTATTTTCGAAGAATGCAAGTTGGGATGTCTTTTATGAGTATCAGATTAAAGAAAATCTGTTGGCTGAATTTGAAGTATTGGCACAGCAACGTTTGGGTACGTCATTTACTTATGCCAGCGAGAAGAAATTCACGATGAACGGTGAGTTTTCGTTGTATCAAAACGATTTTACAGGTAACGTGCTCTCACCTGTGGCGTATCAAATGTTGGAAGGATTGCAACCAGGCAGTAATTCGACGTGGAGACTCCTGCTCCAGAAAAACCTGACGCAGTTTTTAGATGTAAACATTAATTATCAAGGTCGGAAAAGTGAAACAGCAAAGGCTATTCATACGGGAAGTGTGCAACTACGGGCGTTTTTTTAACGGCGATTTCAGACGGATGGTAACGGAAATGATTATATTTGAAATCTTTAATTTAAAAACAACATGACTTCTACAAAAATTTTTAGTTTATTATTTGCGGTAGCGTTCGTAACAATATCTTGCAAAAAAGAGCTGGAGCCGCAAGAAAGTATAACAGTCGATCAGACAGAAACAACCGTTGTAGCCGACGGTCCAACTCCTGAGAGTCCGCAAGTTGCGTTACCGCCTGCTCCTGTAAACAACACTCCAATGCAGGCAACTCAGCAAAACTCTGCGACAGGAATGAATCCGGCTCATGGCCAGCCAGGCCACCGTTGCGATATTGCCGTTGGAGCGCCTTTGAGTTCTGCACCGGCCACAACTCAAACAACTCGGGTAAATCCGCCAACACCTGCACCCACACCGGCTGCAAAACCGGCTCCTGTGGTTACACCTTCGATATTAAATCCGGGTAGCACTACCGCTGGAGGCAAGATCAATCCTGCCCATGGACAACCGGGTCACCGCTGTGACATTGCGGTAGGACAACCATTGCCATAAGTGGAATGTTGCTGCATAAAAAAACCCGCGCGTAATTGCACGGGTTTTTTTTGTGGAGAATACCGGATTCGAACCGGTCACCTCTTGCCTGCCAGGCAAGCGCTCTAGCCAAATGAGCTAATCCCCCAGAAAAGGTAGGCAAAGATAGTATTTTCATATACATACAAAAACAGTTTTTACAAAAAGTGTAACTTTATCGAAAATTAGTTGTTATGACAAGCAAAGGTGAGCTACAGGTATCAATACAAAACCGAATAGCATCGGTGACTTTTTCGCATCCGTCGGCAAATTCCTTCCCTGCGGAATTGTTGCAAAAGCTGACTGATTGTCTGGATTCACTGAGTAAAAATGATGATGTATCGGTAATCTTGTTGCGAAGCGCGGGAGAAGGTGCTTTTTGCGCGGGAGCGTCTTTTGACGAATTGTTAGCGGTTCAAGACCTGGAAGAAGGAAATCGATTTTTTTCGGGCTTTGCCAATGTGTTGAACGCGATGCGCCGCAATAGTAAATTAATCGTCGGACGTATTCACGGTAAGGCCGTTGGTGGTGGCGTTGGGCTGGCAGCGGCGTGTGACTATGCCTTTGGATGCGATGCGTCTGAAATCAAGCTGTCGGAACTAGCCATCGGAATTGGGCCTTTTGTGATTGCGCCTGCAGTGGAACGCAAGATGGGATTGAATGCATTGACAGAATTAACTCTTAACCCAGGAGATTGGAAATCGGCCACATGGGCAAAAACGCACGGGCTTTATGCCGAGGTGTTTTCGAATTCGCATCTGTTGGATGAAGCAATAAATTTATTTTGTCGGCGTATTGCGGGTTATAATCCCGATGCAATTACACAAATAAAAAAATCACTTTGGCAGGGTACCGATAATTGGAGCACGTTATTATATGATCGGGCGGCCATCTCGGGCAGTTTGGTGTTATCCGATTATACGCGGAGAGCGTTAGCAGAATTCAAAAAGTAAGCTATTCCAGAATTTTGCCGGTTGTACTGTCATCGAATCGCTAGTGTTTTATTTCGTAATTTTGCCGGCAAATATATCTCAAATGACGAAAATAAGAATCACCAAACAATTCAGCTTTGAAACAGGGCATGCTTTGTACGGCTACGACGGGAAGTGCAAAAACGTACACGGTCACAGCTACAAACTTTCGGTGACCGTTATTGGCGAACCGATTCAGGACCGAAGTCATGTGAAATTCGGAATGGTAATCGATTTCACCGATTTAAAGAAAATTGTCCGGGAAGAGGTTGTCGATGTTTTCGATCATGCTACGATATTCAACAGTACGACTCCTCATGTCGAGCTCGCGCAGGAATTGAAACAGCGCGGACATCATGTAATACTCGTCGATTATCAACCCACGAGTGAAAACATGGTAATTGATTTCGCCCGAAAAATAGCGGAACGCCTGCCCGGTTCGGTTCAATTATATTCATTAAAACTTCAGGAAACCGACTCGTCATTTGCCGAATGGCACCTTTCGGATAACCTATAATTATGCAGATTCCCATAGGTAAGAAAATATATTTTGCATCCGATCAACATTTCGGCGCACCCAGCCGAGAGTTGAGTTTGCCGCGTGAAAAAAAGTTTGTAAGATGGCTGGATATGGTGAAACAGGATGCGGCGGCCATTTTTTTGGTAGGGGATTTATTTGACTTCTGGTTTGAGTATAAAACTGTAGTGCCGCGAGGTTTTACGCGAGTTCTTGGCAAACTGGCTGAAATTAGTGACTCGGGAATTCCAATTCACTTTTTTGTGGGAAATCACGATTTGTGGATGGATGGATATTTTGAGGAAGAATTGGGCATTCCTGTCTATCATACGGGTGCGGAATTCGAGTTTAATGGCCAAATATTTTTTATCGCTCACGGAGACGGACTCGGACCGGGCGATAAAGGTTACAAAAGGATGAAGAAAGTTTTTCAAAATCCTTTTTCTAAATGGCTATTCCGATGGCTTCATCCCGATATTGGGGTTCGGCTTGCGCAATATTTATCAGTTGAAAATAAACTTATATCCGGTGATCAGGATGTTGAATTTCTTGGTGAGGACAACGAATGGCTCATTCAATACTCTAAACGCAGGATTGAGAAGCAACATTATGATTTTTTAATATTTGGCCATCGGCACTATCCGATGACACTAGGCATTGGGCATAACTCGCAATATATCAATCTCGGCGATTGGATTGGTTACTTTACTTATGGGGTTTTTGACGGTTCACAATTTGAGCTTCTGTCATTTGAAGAAACTGAACAACCTGATATTTAACTTTTTAAGTATATTTTCTACCCTGAATTACTGGCACTAATCATTATGTTTACCATAAAAAGATGCGATCTCTATTATTGGTGACATTTGCTTTACTTGCCGCGGCCGATGCACCGAAGAAAACTGACGAACCATCCACAGCAAACTGTATTGCGTTAGACTTGAAGAACAATTTGCTTACTGTATACGGTTCTGTCGCCGATGATGCGAAAACTTTCCGATTAGGTTTCGCGGAAATGCAGTCGGTTTTATATTCGGCCAACTCTGACAAAAAAGAAACGATCGCAAATATATTTTCTTCCGAAAAATTAGCCATACGGCAAAAGTTGAAAGACGATTGTCTGACATTTGATGGTACTTTAGCTAACGACCTGCTGCGTAAGCATGATGGCGCTGTTAGTTTGAATTTCAGTGAGCAGATGTTATGTGCTATTTCATACTCCGATCTGCCAAAAGTCGTTCAGGATGGAGGCTATAAAGAAATTGCGTCCAACTTTAAGCGAGGTCATTTTGAGGTGATCGCCGAAATTAACTGGACTAAGTATTCTTTTGTGTTTAATACCTTCGCACCCGAGTCGTTTATAATGCGCACGTCAAAAAACCTCTCGTTTTTAAAAGAAGAATCGATAGGAATGTTGGCGTTGGACCGTAGAACAAATTCTCCCAGTCGGGCTCGCTTATATCCATTCACAAAAATTTACACAAACGGAACGGGTTATAGTTCGCCAATTTTAATCACTCCTACAATTGACAAACATACCATGGGTGTCGGATTTATAAAAGGATTCGATTGGATTGTTGATTACAGGCGCTCGAAAGTATACTTTAGAAAGAATCATTTGGGCATTGACCTTTACAGCGGAGTTTCGCATAAGGTGGCGGTTAATGAGGAGCAGATTGAAATTGTACGGACATCGGACAGTCCGACCGACTATCAGATTGGCGATATTGTAGTAGCAATGGACACATTGTTAGTTCAACCTGAAAATCTTTGTGAGATTTATTTCCGTCTATTATCAGATAATGATTGGCGCCCTTTGAAGATCAAAGTTCGCAGGCAATAGCTTTAGTTAGCTTTTTAATTTTTGCGGGTTGAAATATAGAATATTACGAATTTTACATTCTATGCTATAATTTTTTTGTGTCATTTCTTTTAGTATTTTTGGAAAAATTCAGTGGCCCTGTTGAAAAATTATATTTACATACTTCTTTGGGTAATAATTTTGTTCTGCAGCTGCAATGATGCAAAAAATGTTTCTCACAGTGCCGCACCTTCTGATAGTATTGATATATATTTAGATTGGGCAACATCCGACTCAATGTCATTCGATAGTCGAATGAAATATAATGATCGCGCTTTCAAAATTTTACAGGAGAGGAAAAATGATTCTTTGACGCGGGTGAATCTTTTTAAAGTTGCTAACAGATATTATAACAATGGACTATACAGAGAGTATAAGAATGCAAGTATTTATGTCTTAGCGAATTCAGTGTATGCACAGGACACTAACAATATAGCAAAATCTTATACATATTTAGGTGACTATTTTTTAAGAACATCATTTAAAGATAGTGCTTTTTATTTTTATTTGAAAGCGGAAAAAATATTCACATCCACTAGCGATTTTACAAATCTGGCCCTAATTAATATTAATAAGGCGAATGTTTTATGGAATGAAAAAAATTATTTTGCAAGTGAGTCAGCAGCATTAGAAGCTTTAAAATATTTACGATATAATCCAAATGGACAAATGATTTTTGAAGCTTATACTTTAGTTGGTATCATTGCAAACGAGTTAGGTGACTATTCAAAAGCAATTGAATATTTAAATAAAGCGTTTGAAACTATAAATCAATATAAGTTAAATGATAATCAGCAAAAAGCAACGACCCATAACAATATTGGTAATGTTTATCAAAATTTAAATAAGAACGGACAAGCCATCGATCATTTTAATAGAGCGCTTGCCGACATAAACTTATCCTTTGAAAATCCCTTTTTATATGCAGTGTTACTCGATAATTTAGCCTATTCCAGATATTTAAATGGGGAGCAATCGTCAGAAATTCCGCAACTTTTTGTACAATCAATCCAAGTTAAAGATAGTTTAGGAAATGTTTCAGCGGGAATATTCTCTAGAATAAGATTAGCAGAATATTATTTAAAGTTTGGAGAAGCGAAGTTAGGAATAGAATTATCAAGAAATGCGCTTAGGGCTGCAAAACTTAATGGAAACACCGTTGACGAATTAATGCCTCTTAAAACCCTCTCTGCATTAAATATCCCGGATGCGTCCGCAATATCCCGCCGTTATGTCGCACTAGTCGACAGCTTACAAAAAAATGAACGGGGTATTAAAGACAAATTCGCTCGTATTCAATTCGAAACAGAGGAGATAACTCAAAAAAATGATAAGCTGGAGGCACAGAATCGAAATCTCTTTCTGTTTTTTATCGGTACAGTAATGATCGGATTATTACTTTTTGTAATCCGAACGCAGCGCGCCAAGAATAGGGAATTGTTACTGAAACAGGCACAGCAGAAAGCAAATGAAGACATTTACAATCTGATGCTCTCCCAACAGAACAAAATTGAAGAGGGCCGAATTAGAGAGAAAAAACGAATCGCCCAAGAACTACACGACGGTGTGTTGGGCCGCCTATTCGGAGCCCGACTCAATCTAGACAGCTTAAATAAGATGGAAGGTGGTGAAGCTGCAGGAAAACGCAATGATTATTTGACTGAACTAAAAAACATCGAACAGGATATCCGGGAAATATCACACGACCTTAACAGGGAAAAATTCGCGCTGATCAACAATTTCGTCGCGATCTATAATAATTTGATTGATGAACAAGCAGCATCACATTCGACCGAGGTACGATGCAACATAGACGATACAATACAATGGGAAATCATAAACAACAATCTGAAAATAAACCTTTATAGAATTACACAAGAAGCGTTTCAAAACGTAAATAAGTATGCAAAGGCAAAATTAATAACTGTGAACCTTAAAGAGAAAAAGGGCATGTTAGAACTCACAATTACCGACGATGGTGTAGGTTTCGATGTCGAAAGAAAAAGTCGGGGTATTGGCCTCCAAAACATGACCTCCCGAGTACAGGAGTCAGACGGCACCATTAACATTGAATCGAAAAAAGGCGCTGGGACGAAAATTAAAATTGCTTTCCGACTCCATCCAATCATCGAGATTCCCAAAACTCCAACTCATCCAAAAAAAAAGACAGCTTAGCTAATGCGTACCAACATAAATATACTAATCGTAGATGACCATCCTTTTATTATCGAGGCTTATAAGAACGCCATAAAAGGTTACGTTACAACAGACCACACTTTTACCATTACGCAGGCAAACGATTGCAAATCGGGATATGATACCATCACTAATCCGGAAACAGACGCATTTGATATCGCGTTTTTTGATATCAGTATGCCTTCCTATGCTGAAAAAAACATTCTTTCCGGTGAAGATCTTGCTTTACTGATAAAGGAATATATGCCAAATGCTAAAATTATATTGCTAACGATGCATACCGAGTTATTGAAAATAAGTACAATTGTGCGAGATATCGACCCCAGTGGCTTAATCATAAAAAACGATCTTACATTCGACGAGCTTCTAATCGCATTTGATAAAATCCTGAAAGGCGAGAATTATTACAGTCAGACAGTTGTAAAATTAATTAGCCAAATCCCATTTGACCATAGCGAAATCGACTCATTTGATAAACAGATCCTATATCATCTGTCAAAAGGGACCAAACCAAAAGATATTCCCAGCTTTGTGCCTCTGTCGCTAAATGCAGTTGAAAAAAGAAAAGCAAAACTTAAAGCTATACTTAATTTGTCCGGAAGTACCGATATCGACCTGATTGCAGAAGCACGCCTTAAAGGTTTACTATAGCTACTCTTTTAAACCATTCCAACCCCTGGCTTTCAAAGCTATCTTAGTCGCAGCCCGCGTAATCAAATGAATTCCCTCACCCTCGTCAACCATATGACCAATAACAGTCAGATGCGGATTAGCCTTGATCTTATCGAAATCCGACTGCGCAATCGTAAATAACAATTCATAATCTTCACCGCCATTTATCGCCACTGTGGTCGAATCGATGTTGAATTCTTCGCACACCGAAATCAACTGCGGATCCAAAGGTAATTTCTCCTCATATAAATTGCACCCGACACCCGACTGCTTGCAGATATGAATTATTTCCGATGACAATCCGTCCGATACATCTATCATTGAGGTGGGAACCACGTCCAACGCCTGTAATAAAGGTCGGATGTCCATTCTCGCTTCGGGTTTCAATTGCCGTTCGATTAAATAAGTATACAGTTCGAGATCCGGCTGCGAATTGGGATTCACCTGAAACACCTGCTTTTCACGCTCTAATACCTGTAAACCCATATAAGCGGCACCGATGTCACCCGAAATAACCAGCAAATCTCCTGCCTTTGCGCCATCCCGATATACAATCTCACTCTCATCTGCTTCGCCAATTGCCGTAATGCTTATAATCAATCCTTTTTGCGACGATGTCGTATCGCCGCCAATAACATCTACTTTATATTCATTCGCAGCCAATGTTATTCCCGCAAACAATTCCTCAAGCGCCTCCAGCGGAAACCGGTTCGATACCGCAACCGATACCGTAATCTGCGTCGGTTTAGCATTCATTGCGCAAATGTCCGATATATTGACCACCACCGCCTTGTATCCAAGATGCTTCAACGGCATATAAGCCAAATCAAAATGTACTCCTTCAATCAGCAAATCGGTCGATACGACTACTTTCTTATCTTTGAAATCAAGCACAGCTCCATCATCGCCAATTCCCTTTACCGTTGAGGGTTGCGAAATAGAAAAATCCTTGGTCAGGTGCTCGATTAACTTGAATTCACCTAAATCGGAAAGCGAGGTGCGCTGCTGGCTCTTATCTTCTAACATTTTTTCATATTTGAAATGCAAAGTTACCGAAATCTTATCGATCCGCACGAAACTGCGCCATCTGTTACCGGTCAAAATCAAAATTTGCGTATCTTTTGGTAAAAAATATTCATGCACGATATCGTAACCCTTACCGTCAATCCCGCACTCGATAAAAGCACAAGCTGCAATGGCCTCATAGCCGACGCCAAGATCCGGTGTGAAGCGCCAACATTCGAAGCAGGCGGCGGCGGAATAAACGTTTCCAAAGCAATTTCGCGCCTGGAAGCAGATTCACTTTGCGTATTCACCTCCGGAGGATCGGCAGGCGAACTGGTCGAAAAACTACTTCAGAAGGAAAAAATAAAAACGGATACGATTACCGTTTCCAACTGGACACGCGAAAATCTCGTCGTCCAGGATACAAACACACAACAGCAATTCCGTTTCGGATTTCCAGGAGGTTCGCTGACTATAGAAGAAGTCACCGCCGTACTCGACAAGATAAAAAAACACAAATGCCGATACCTTGTCGCAAGCGGTAGTTTAAACGATGGTCTTTCCAGTGATTTCTATCAACAAATTGCCGCAATCGCCAAAGAAAACGATTCGAAATTGATTATCGACACGTCGGGTGAAGCACTGAAACAAGTGCTCGAAACAGGCGTATATCTCGTTAAACCCAATATCGGCGAACTCGCTAAACTCATCGGCGAAAACCGGCTCGAAGCAGATGATGCTGAAGACGCCGCGAGAACACTCATCGATAAAGGAAACGCCGAGATCGTAGTCGTGTCTCTAGGTCCGCAGGGTGCATTGCTGGTTTCAAAAGACCAACGGCATTACATTTCAGCGCCAAACGTCGCAAAACGCAGCACCGTCGGAGCCGGCGACAGTATGGTAGGCGGAATGGTATGGGCACTTTCACAAAACAAATCTTTAAAAGAAGTTATCCAATGGGGCGTAGCCTGCGGATCGGCGGCAACCATTAGCGAAGGAACCCAACTTTTCACCTTAGGCGACGCGCAACGATTATTCCGATGGCTTAATAAGTAAATAGTCAAAAACAAAAATCCCTGCAAATTGCAGGGATTTCAATATTAATCGTTCAGTTTCAAAACCGCCATAAAAGCTTCCTGCGGAATCTCGACGTTTCCAACCTGACGCATTCGCTTCTTACCTTTTTTCTGCTTTTCGAGAAGTTTTCGCTTTCGCGAGATATCACCTCCATAACATTTGGCGGTAACGTCTTTTCGCAATGCTTTGATGGTTTCGCGGGATATTACCTTGACGCCAATGGCCGCCTGAATCGGAATATCAAATTGTTGCCTCGGAATCAGCTCTTTCAGTTTTTCGCACATTTTTTTGCCAATATGATACGCATTGTCGACATGGATCAACGACGATAATGCATCGACAACCTGGCCGTTCAATAAGATATCGACTTTCACCAAATTCGACGTACGCATGCCGATCGGAGTATAATCAAAAGATGCGTAACCTTTCGAAACCGTTTTCAATCGGTCATAAAAGTCAAAAACGATCTCCGCCAAAGGCATATCAAAAGTCAACTCCACACGCTCTGTCGTTAAATACGTCTGGTTGGTGATCAGTCCGCGTTTTTCAATACAAAGCGACATCACATTTCCTACAAAATCCGATTTTGTGATAATCGTAGCTTTAATATACGGTTCCTCCACCCGCTCCAATCGCGATGGTTCCGGCAAATCCGACGGATTATTAACTACCATCCCTGTTTCAGGTTCCTTTTTAGTATAAGCTAAATACGAAACGTTGGGAACGGTCGTGATCACCGTCATATTAAATTCGCGCTCAAGACGTTCCTGGATAATTTCCATGTGCAACATTCCCAAAAATCCGCATCGGAAACCAAAACCAAGCGCTGCGGAACTCTCCGGAATGAACACTAAAGAAGCATCATTCAACTGCAACTTTTCCATAGAATTTCGAAGCTCTTCGTAATCCTCGGTATCAACCGGATAAATTCCGGCGAAAACCATCGGTTTTACGTCTTCAAAACCCGTAATCATATTTGTAGTCGGCGTTTTCGCATCAGTCAGCGTATCGCCAACTTTCACTTCTTTCGCTTCTTTTATCCCCGATATCAAATAACCCACATCGCCGGCAGAAATAACCTGCTTCGGAACCTGGTTTAATTTCAATGTCCCAATCTCATCGGCAAAATATTCATTCCCAGTCGCCATGAATTTAATCTTCTGGCCTTTGCGGATCTCGCCGTTCTTAACCCTGAAAATTACTTCAATGCCGCGAAACGGGTTATAAACCGAATCAAAGATTAACGCCTGCAACGGCTCGTCCTTGTTACCCTTCGGCGGTGGAATCCTCTCGATGATAGCCGCCAGAATATTTTCGACACCAAACCCGGTTTTGCCGGATGCGTGTATAATTTCATCGAGTTTGCAACCGAGTAAATCCACGATATCATCACTGACTTCCTCCGGGTTCGCGCTCGGTAAATCGACTTTATTCAAAATCGGAATGATCTCAAGATCGTTTTCCAAAGCGAGATATAAATTCGATATCGTCTGCGCCTGAATGCTCTGCGCCGCATCGACGATCAACAACGCGCCTTCACATGCCGCGATCGACCGTGAAACTTCGTATGAGAAATCAACGTGGCCAGGCGTATCGATCAGGTTCAAAATGTATTGTTCGCCCTTATAAATATACTCCATTTGAATCGCGTGGCTTTTGATCGTGATGCCACGTTCGCGCTCCAAATCCATATTGTCAAGCAACTGAGCTTTCTCTTCGCGAGCGGTCACGGTTTGGGTAGCGCCTAAAAGCCTGTCGGCCAACGTACTTTTTCCGTGGTCGATATGCGCAATAATGCAAAAATTTCTGATGTGTTTCATAAATATCCTCCGAAATCAGAGTCTTGTTTTTATATTTTTTAGCGTGCCGCCCCGATCTGTAATTTTACTGAAATCAACCTAATCTTCGGGGCGTCGGGCTTTCGGCTATATCCGCGATAAAAATCGCGGGATGCCGCCTCAATCCCTCACGCGCGAACTAATCGGCAAATATAGTTTAATTGTGGCATCCGAATATCCGATTATATCATAAAAAAAAGCACCTCATCATGAAGTGCCTTTACTATATTTCTGTGATTTCTATTCCGTGATTCGCGGCGAATCGGGTGTCGAGATATCCCTGATGCACACATACTTGCCGTCGCGCTTCTCAAATACCGAGAAGAAGTTCCCGCTTCTGACTTTCTTGTCATTCCGATCGGTCAAAATATAATCGCCAATCTCCAGTACCTGATCGCCTTCTCTGGATACGATTACCTCATTTGTGGTGTATGTGATCTTATGATCTTCCGGGATCGCAACGATATCGCGTTCCATCGCTTCCACGATCGCTTTTTCGCCTACCAGCGGTTTTTCCTCATTCGGGAAACTTTTAGCGTCTTCGGCATAGTATGCCGCCGCACCAAGTGCATCCCTGTTATTCATCGCGCTTGCATAAGCATCTTCAAGCGCCTGTATCTCGGCTTTTACCTGATCTTTATCGACCGTTACCGTTTCCTTTTTTTCGCACGACATCATTGAAACGATGACTGCAAGTCCTCCGATTAAAATTCTGGTTCTCATATTTATCTGGTTTAATATTTTGCTTAAAAATGAGTAGGTGGAAATTCCGGGGGCAAGCCGCTGATTGTTTGTTAAAAATATAAATTAAATCCTACGATAGTTCATTTAATCCGCAAAATACTTATATTAACGATGTATGGATTAACACATTACGAAAACCGGTCAGTTTATCGTAAAAGTCGTAATTTTGCCGAATGATTAAGATTGGCCCCATAGAACTTCCCGATTTCCCGCTATTGCTTGCTCCGATGGAAGATGTCAGCGACCCGCCTTTTCGCCGATTGTGTAAATCGCACGGCGCCGATTTGATGTTCAGCGAATTCATCTCATCTGAAGGATTGATACGCGATGCGATAAAAAGCCGGCAGAAACTGGATATATTCGATTACGAACGCCCGGTGGGAATCCAGATCTTTGGTGGCGATGAAGAAGCGATGGCCATGTCGGCGCGGATTGTCGAGGCCGTAAACCCTGATTTGATCGACATCAACTTTGGATGTCCGGTAAAGAAAGTCGTCTGCAAAGGCGCCGGCGCCGCGGTTTTGAAAGATGTCGATTTAATGGTGCGATTAACCAAAGCGGTGATCCGAAGCACCCATCTTCCCGTAACAGTCAAAACGCGTTTGGGCTGGGATGAAAATTCAATCAATATCGACGAAGTTGCCGAGCGCCTTCAGGACATAGGCGTTCAGGCGTTGTCGATTCACGGCCGCACGCGTGCGCAGCTCTATAAAGGCGAAGCCGACTGGTCGCATATTGCCCGCGTTAAAAACAACCCGCGGATCACGATGCCTATTTTTGGCAATGGCGACATCAATTCGCCCGAAAAAGCACTCGAGTACAGAAACAGATACGGCATCGACGGAATGATGATCGGGCGAGCGGCGATCGGTTATCCGTGGATTTTCAATGAGATAAAACACTTTTTTAAAACCGGCGAACATCTTCCCGCTCCCACGATGGCCGACCGGATCGAAGCCGCGCAAAACCATCTGACGTGGGCAATGGAATGGAAAGGCGAATGGGTTGGCATTGTTGAAACGCGCCGCCATTATACCAATTACTTCAAGGGAATTCCGAACTTCAAGGAATACCGCCAAAAGCTGGTCACTACCGATGATGCCGCAGGATTATATCAGGTATTTGATGAAATCCGCGAGGTATTCTCGGACTACCAATTCGTTTAATTCCGGCGATTGTTTGGGTTAGGGATTGAGCGGTTTGAGCTCTTTTTATGCGTCAGCGATAAAAAAGCGAGTGCGAAAGCCCGCCGCTTGCGGAACCCCCGGAGAAATTTTAGATTTTAGATTGCAGAGTTCAGGGTGCAGATTGCAGATAGTAGTGCCGCTGCTCAATTCCTATTGGAATTTGGAATTTTTAATTTGGAATTCTCATCTCAGCAATTTTTCATTAACGCGGCTGGATGCAATCAACGATGCCAGGAAACCGAGTATTGAAATTGTGGCCAAGACGATGGCGACGTTTTCCAGGGTGAACACTACGGGATATGCGAGTGTGGGCGTGATCATGATCAGCGAGAATTTTTGCTGAAGAATTACGATTCCGATTCCGAGTACGAGGCCTATTATTCCGCCAACGACGCTGAGCAACGTTCCTTGTAAAAGAAATATTTTCCGCAGGTCTTTGACTTCGGTACCCAGATTATAAAGCGTTTTTAGATTGGCTTTTTTGTCCAGAATCATCATGATGAGTGCGCCGATCAAATTGAAAAGTGCAACGATGATCACCAAAGTGAAAATCAGGTATACCGCCAGATTTTCGGTATTCAGCATTTTATAGAGCGAGTCGTTCAGCTGCGCCCGATTGCGGATGGTTACGTTGCTAAAAATCTGTTCCAATTGCTGTACGACTTTGCGCTCGTTGGCTTTTGGAGCGAGTTTAAATTCAATTCCGCTGAATTGCGACTCTCCGTAACCCAATAGTTCCTGAGCCAGCGCTATGTCGGCAAAAACGTATTTGGAGTCGAGATCTTCGTTGATTGCGTAAATTCCGACAGGCGACAGTATCGATCGATTGAAAGCGTCATCCGGATTTTCGATCAGCCCTTTGCCGGGTTTTGGAACATATACTTCAAATGGATTGTTGAAATCGAATAGTCCGAGTGACAGTTTTTGATGTATTCCGTAACCAATCGCTACCTGTGTAGTATATGGTTCGGGCCACTGTCCCTGAATGAGTGTTTTTTCAACTTCATTCACCTCGCGAAAAAGACTGTCGACACCTTTCAGGTAAGTTACGTGTTCTTTACCGTCGAAAACAAATAATACGCGTTCTTCGACAATCTTCGAATGTGCTTGGATAGATTCGATTTTGTTGATTTTGTTCGCCTGATCCGGCGTGATTGTCAGCGATTTCCCGAGGGTACTTGTCAGCTTGAGATCGGGATCGAAATCATTGCTGAACGACAGGCTGAAATCTTTTAATCCGCTAAAAACCGAAAGAACTACAAATAGTGCCAATGCGCCGGCGATAATGCCAAGTGAAGCGATGCCATTGATGATGTTGATCGCCGTGTTTTTGCTCGCCGATTTCAGGTAACGCCTGGCTATGTAGAACGGGAAATTCAAATTACGATTTCTTGCGGCGCTCGAGCAGGTCGCGGTTCTCGATCGGGTTTTCTTTTGACGAGAGTGCGTTGTCGATTTTTTCGATATAGTCGAGCGAGTCGTCGATGAAGAATATCAGGTTTGGAACTTTGCGAAGCTGGAGCTTCACGCGTTGTGCCAGATCGTGTTTGATAAGAGGTGCATTGGATTTTATCGCTGCCAGTGTTTCGGCGGCTTTTTCCTGCGGGAAGATGCTCAAGTGAACGCTGGCAACCGACAAATCGGTAGTGACGGTAACTTTTGATACCGAAATCACCAGGTTCGATATTCCATTTTTCCGTATTTCACCTTGTAAGATATCTACGAGATCTTTTTGGATCACACCGCCTATTTTCTTTTGTCTGTTCGTTTCCATTGTGCAAAAATACGGTTTTTTTGAAGTCGGTTGTGAATTATCACAAAGGAGTGAATTATTATCGCGTGTGAGTGAATGTGTTTTTATCTTTACGGCTTAAAGTTATTTTATGAATAAGATAGAACACATAGGTATTGCGGTAAAGAATCTTGAGGAATCGAATATATTGTTTTCGAAATTGTTTGGTGTACCGCATTACAAGACAGAGGAAGTTACCAGCGAAGGGGTGCTGACGTCGTTTTTCCAGGCGGGTCCCAATAAGATCGAGTTGCTTCAAGCCACCACCGATGAAAGCCCGATTGCGAAATTCATCGAGAAAAAAGGCGAGGGAATCCACCATATCGCTTTTGACGTTGATGATATCGAGGCCGAGATAAACCGACTGAAAAATGAAGGGTTTACGGTTTTGAATGAGGTTCCCAAAAAAGGAGCCGATAATAAATTAGTGTCATTCCTGCATCCAAAAAGTACAAACGGCGTATTGATCGAGTTGTGTCAGGAAATTCGATAATATTTACGAAGCCTTTGGAACAGGCTAATCCAGTGAAGTATTGGAATTTTTTTATTCTAAAAATCGATGCCAAAGATTTGCAACGCATAAAAAATAGTAGTAATATTGCACCTCTCAACCGGTCCTATAGCTCAGCTGGTTAGAGCACCTGACTCATAATCAGGTGGTCCCTGGTTCGAGCCCAGGTGGGACCACTTTTAAAATCAAAGCCTTACAGAGATGTGAGGCTTTTTTCGTTAAGAAGGCGAATCAGGGGACGAATTAATTTCTATAAATACGAAAAAACCTCTTCTATGAGAGGTTTTTGCTTTCCATATCGCTATCGTAACTGAGGTTACTTAATATAGTGTGGTGAAACACACTTCATCCAATAATTAACGATCACCTGCAGTGTTTCCCTAAGTTCTGTATAAGTCGCGGGTTTGACGAAAAATCCCTGGGCCGATTTCGAATAGGCATCAATTACATGTCCTTGCTCTGCACTTGTTGAAAAGAATAGATAAGGTATTGACTTTAATCTCAGATCCTCATTCTGATGTATCATTTCCCGCAGTTCAAGGCCACTTAGTTTTGGCATATTGATATCTGAAAATATAATGAACGGCTCCACAGCAGTATGTGTCAGGTAATGTAATGCCGACAATCCATCCTCAAAAAAAATTATTTCATTTGGGAATTGCAAACTCTTAAAAACTTCCTGAAAAATATCTTGATCGTCGCTATCATCTTCAATAATGATAATTGGCCCTGTCCTGTTCATTCTTTTTTTGGGCAAAAATAAGAATTTTAGTATAATACAGAACTTCTAAAATAAAAGACCTCCCATCGAACAAATAAAAAATATACTGAGAATTAATCTGGCATTGAATATTTAACAACTTTTTGCAGTTTCCCAAGAGAAGCTGCAGTACATTAGGTATCCCGCATCTGCGGTTTCCATCATGCATCCAAAAGTAAAAAAGCCAGTCCAGAAAATTCGCGCCTATA
>JADKLW010000133.1_pt2 | contig 23113 bp, 24 predicted proteins | sample 8641881 | NCBI WGS metagenome assembly JADKLW01 (sample SAMN16272185, study PRJNA661076) | feces metagenome | isolation source: fecal sample from diarrhoea affected cattle B | host: Bos taurus | place: South Africa: Lokaleng Village, Mahikeng | collected 2019-09 | reverse complement strand
GACGCTTGGTTTTATTGTTTGCGTGCGAAACATTGTTGCCCACCATTGGGCCTTTTCCGGTAACTTGGCATACGCGTGCCATGGTCATACCCCTTGAGAATTTGGCTAGTTTACGAAGGCCCCTTATGGGTTGCCTTGTATCTGTAAAGCCTAGCATTCTAATACGAAATCAGCTAGTTGATCAAGTTGCCCTAAGCGCAATGCGACCAAATAACCACGATAGACAAGCGCAAATAGCCAGCATGCCAGTGAGGGGCAGCGGGGTGTCCGACTGCCAGGCGCTGACCGCCAGGCCCGAGGTTGCTCCGCAGAGCATCTGTAAGGTGCCCATCAGTGCCGATGCCACGCCAAGTCGGTTGCCTTGCTCGCGTAGGGCCAAGGCGGCGGCATTGGGGTTGACGAAGCCCTGGCTGGCCATGAAGCCTATCAGGCACAGCATCAATAGTAGCAGGCTTATGGTGCCCGTCACGGTCAGTGCCAGTGCCACCAGCGTCATGATGGCCAGTGTCCGCTGAGCGATCTTCAGCAAGGCCTCGGGGCTGTGCCGGTTGAGCATCCGGGCGCTGATCTGCGATGCAAGGATAAGCGCAGCAGCGTTCAGCCCGAACAGCAGGCCAAAGTAACGTGGGTCTATGCCATAGACGTCGATGAACACGCGCGGCGATCCGGCAATGTAGGCAAACATGCCGGCCGAGCCGAAACCGCCTGCGAGCGTATAGCACATGAAGCGCTTGTGGCACAGCAAGCCGGCATAGTTGCGCGCTATGGTCTTCATGCCCAGCGGGATGACGCGGCTGGGATCCAGCGTTTCGCGCATGGTCCACACCACGCCGATCAGCAAGGCGCCGCCACAAGCGGCCATGATGGCGAAAATCCCGCGCCAGCTTCCAAATATCAGCACCTGTGCACCGAGGATGGGTGCCAGAATGGGCGTTACGCCCATCACCAGGATCAGCAGCGAAAGCGCCTTGGACGCGTCCCGTGTGTCGAAGTTGTCGCGTATGACGGCGCGCGGAATCACCATGCCCGACGCACCGCCAAAGGCTTGGGCAATACGCCAGAACGTCAGGTGTTCGATGTCGTTGGTATAGGCGCAGGCCACGGAGGCTACGATGAATATCACCAGGCCCAGTATCAGCGGCTTCTTGCGTCCGTAGCGATCCGCAAATGGGCCGTAGAACAACTGGGCGATCGCAAGTCCGAACAAATAGCTTGCCAGCGTGCGCTCGACTTGGCCCTGGCTGGTATCCAGCCCCTGCACAATTGCCGGGAAAGCCGGCAAATACATGTCTATGGCCAGCGGCCCGAGGGCCGTCAGCAGGCCCATCAGGATCAACCAGCGCGGGATGGTGGTAAGAGGGCTGGGCGAGGGGGGCATGTAGCAAGACGTTGCGCCCGTGTTGCACGGAGCCGACGTATTCAGGTATATACGGTATGGGCTGCCATCTTAACATGGCATTATCAGTACTGGATGCCCCCTTATCGGTGGGCAGTGTGCTTGTTCCTGAGCAGAATTTCACTATAGGGAGTCGGCCTTGAGTTCGGTCTTGTCTGTTGTTGAAACGAAGTTGGCAGCATTGCCTTTGCCCGTTGAATTAATCATGCCTGATGGCCAGAAAGTCGGTTCCGCCGATGCGCAGATCCGGCTGACCATCAAGGATCGCGCCACGCTGGCACACTTGGCGACCGGTCAGGTGGGCGTACTGGGCGAAGACTACGTCGAAGGCAAATTCGACATCAGCGGTTCCATGCGCGACCTGATGCGCCTGGCTGTCGCGATATTGCCGGGTTCTCCGATCGAGGCGGCACGTGTTGGCCGCCTGACCGAGCTCATACGCCGTCTGGTGTCGGTCTGGCGCCATTCGATCGATCGCGACGCCCGCCAGATTCAGTTTCATTACGACCTGTCCGACGATTTTTACGCGCTGTGGCTGGACCCGCGCCGGGTATATTCCTGCGCCTATTTCAAGACGCCCGATATGTCGGTGGCCCAGGCGCAAGAAGCCAAGCTTGACCACATTTGCCGCAAATTGCGACTGCAACAGGGCGAGCGCTTTCTGGATGTGGGCGCCGGCTGGGGCGGTTTGCTGTTATGGGCTGCCGAGCACTATGGGGTCGATGCCACCGGCATCACCCTGTCCAAGAATCAGCATGCCCATGTGAATCAACTGATACAAGAGAAGGGCTTGCAGGGGCGGGTCCGTATGGAGCTTCTGGATTACCGGAAGCTGGATGAAGCCCAGCCCTACGACAAAATCGCTTCAGTAGGCATGTTCGAGCATGTGGGCAGAGCGCAGCTGGAAGGCTATTTTTCGAAACTGCGGCGCTTGCTGCGCCCGGGCGGCCTCATCATGAACCACGGCATTACGGCCGGTGGCGTCGACAACGCAGAGCTGGGCGCCGGCATGGGCGAGTTCATCGAGAAATACATCTTTCCGGGCGGCGAACTCACCCATATCAGCCAGGTGCTCAAGAGCATGACTGAAGGCGGGCTGGAAGACTTGGATGTCGAGAACCTGCGTCCGCACTATGCCCGCACCCTGTGGGCCTGGAGCGACGCGCTGGAAGCCTGCCTGCCGGAAGCACGCAAGACCTTGCCGGGCGACGAAGGCGAGCGCTCCTTGCGCGCTTATCGCATGTATTTGGCCGGTTGCGCCATGGGGTTCGAGCATGGCTGGATCGCCTTGCATCAGGTTTTGGCACAGCCTCGCAGCAATGGTCGTTCGGACGAGCTTGATCACCCGGCTGACCAGGCCTATCCGTGGCGGCGCGACTATATTTATTCTTAAGCGCGCGTAATCATACATATAAGCCTGCACCGTCCCCCCTGCAGTCCGCTGGCGGGGCGCTTGCCGCAAGCGTCGGGTTACTACGGTTGGATGTTCTCGTAATTTCTCGTAAACTGCTGCAAACTTTTCAAGTTCAGTCAATCCTGGCGTATGGTGGGTCTCTGGCCCCATAACCTGTCAACGAGTACCACGTACTCTTCACGCTAGTGTCGGTATGTATCGGCGGCCTTCCGTCTTCCGCACACCCCCTTAGCTCTGGCGCATCGCGTTTGTTCTGGTGCGTCCACGTCCCTTAAGGAGGCAAACAGCCATGTCTTTCAACGTGTATCAATCACGCCCCGCGCTCCATTCCACCGCGTTCAAGCGCCTGGCCCTGGGCCTTGGCATTGCGGCCGCCTTGTTCGGCCTGTCAGGCACAATCAACACGGCGCAAGCGGCCGATGCGCCCACCTGCGAAATCGATCGTCCGGTTCGTTTTGGTGGCATGAACTGGGAATCCAATCTGGTTCTCGTCGAAGTCGAACGCTTTATCGCCGACAAGGGCTACGGATGCAAATCCGAAGTGCTGCCCACCGGAACCTTACCGGCATTGGCTGCGCTGGAGCGCGGAGACCTGGACATCAATACTGAAATCTGGTTGAACAGCGTTGCCGAGCCCTGGGCCAAGGCTGAAGCCACCGGCAAGGTCAAGCGCATAGGCGACATCTACATGGGAGGCGAGTCCTGGTTCATTCCCCGTTATACCGCCGAGCGCCTGCCCGAGCTGACCAAAGCCGCCGACTTGCCGCAATTCAAGGATGCTTTCAAGGATCCGGAAGAGCCTACCAAGGGCCGTTTCTACGGTTGCCCGGCGGGATGGGGTTGCGAAGTTGTTAGCGGCAACTTGTTCAATGCGCTGAAGCTGGACGATACCTTCACCTTGTTCTCGCCCGGCACGGGTGCCACGCAAAAGGCAGCCCTCACCGCGGCCTACAAGCGCAAGGAAAACATTGTTTTCTACTATTGGTATCCGACGCCGCTGGTGGGATCCATGGATCTGGTCAAGCTCGAGCTGCCCGCTTACGATCAAGAGAAACACGCTTGCCTGACTGACCCTGACTGCGCGAACCCGCAAGCAAGCGCCTACCCTGATAACCCTGTCTTCACCGCCGTGACGACCTCGTTTACCCAGGAAGCGCCCAAGCTCACCGAGTTTCTGTCCAAGGTTGCCGTGCCGCTGCCCATGATGGACCAGGCCATGGCCTATATGGAAGAAAACGAAGCCGAGCCGGTAGATGTGGCCCAGTGGTTCTTGAAGAACCAGCAAGACATCTGGACCGCGTGGCTCCCAGTTGATGTCGCCGACCGCGTAAAAGCCGCTCTTTAGTACTCGTTCAATCACACGGGCCACCCGGTCCGTGTGCCGACGAGTTTTACGGAGCTGATTTTATGTTTCCCGAATTCATAGCGCCGCGCGACCTGCGTGCGCCTATTGATGATTTTGTTGGCGACATCGTTGCCAACTATGCCGATCTGTTGCGCGCCCTGACCCAGCCCTTGCTGGACGTACTGATCTGGATGGATCAGATCGTGCGCTATTCGCCCTGGTGGGCGGTCACCCTGGCCATTATGGGCTTGGCGTGGCTGGCCAGCCGCCGTGTTGGCTTTGCCATGATCATGGGGGCCATGCTGTGTCTGATAGGCCTGATAGGCTTGTGGGACGCCGCCATGCAGACACTATCGCTGATGATCGTCGCTGTCATACTGTCTGTGGCCATAGGCATCCCCATGGGCATTCTCATGGCGAGCTTCAAATGGCTGCGCACCATCATGCTGCCGGTGCTGGACGTAATGCAGACCATGCCCAGCTTTGTCTACCTGATTCCCGTGGTGATGTTGTTTAACCTGGGCAAGGTTGCCGCGATTATTGCCACCGTCATCTATGCCGTGCCGCCTGTCATCCGCCTGACAGATCTGGGCATACGCCTGGTCGACAGCGAAGTACTGGAAGCATCGCGCGCCTTTGGCGCGAATCGCATCAAGCAACTGTTTGGGGTGCAGTTGCCGCTGGCCATGCCCAATATCATGGCCGGCATCAACCAGACCACCATGATGGCGCTGGCCATGGTCGTCATTGCCTCGATGATAGGGGTACGTGGCCTAGGCTACGAGGTGCTGCAAGGCATCAACCGCTTGCAAGTGGGACGCGGCGTACTGGCCGGACTGGGCATAGTCATCATTGCCATTATCTTCGATCGCATCACCCAGGAATTTGGGCGACGGCAGCAGAAAGGGGCCTGACATGAGCAAAATCGAAGTACGCAACATCTACAAGATTTTCGGTCCGCGCCCCGAGCGCTGGCTCGAGGCTGCGCGCCAAGGGATCGGCAAGCAGGAATTGCTTGCCGAAAGCGGGCACACGCTGGGCCTGCGCGACATCAGCCTGTCGATCGAAGAGGGCAGTATCTATGTGATCATGGGTTTGTCGGGCTCGGGCAAATCTACGCTCATTCGCCACTTCAACCGGCTGATCGAGCCCAGTGCCGGACAAATACTGGTCGATGACGTGGATGTCGTCACCCTGGGCAAGACCGAGCTGGAAAAATTCCGCCAGCAGAAGATGAGCATGGTGTTTCAACGGTTCGGCTTGTTTCCCCATCGCACCGTTATCCAGAACGTGGCTTACGGCCTGCAAGTGCAGGGCATGGGCAAGCGCGAACGCCACGAGCGCGCCCAGCACTGGCTGGAACAGGTGGGGCTGACCGGCTTTGGCAACCAGTACCCGCACCAGCTTTCAGGCGGCATGCAGCAACGCGTGGGCCTGGCCCGGGCGCTGGCCACCGACGCCGAGATCCTCCTGATGGACGAAGCATTCTCTGCGCTGGATCCCCTTATTCGGCGCGAGATGCAGGACCAACTGCTGCAGCTGCAATCGCAATTGAACAAGACCATTGTCTTCATTACGCACGATCTGGACGAGGCCTTGCGGCTGGGTAACCGCATCGCCATCTTGAAGGGCGGTGAGCTGGTTCAAGAGGGCACCCCGGAAGACATCCTGCTTGCGCCGGCCGACGACTACGTGCAATCTTTCCTGCAGGACGTGAATCGCGGCAAAGTGCTTAATGCGGTGCATGCCTGCAACGAGCCATCGCTGACACTTACCATGCGCTCGCGTCCGGCCCATGCCATCGAGCGGATGGCGGAACGGAACTTCGACTACACAGTGGTGCTCGATGGCAAACGCCTGGCGGGCATCCTGACCCGGGCCACCGTCGAGCGGGCAGTACGTGATGGCGCTCGCGATGTGGCACGCTATGTGGAAGATATGGCCACTGTACCCGCCACGGCGGGGCTGGACGAAGTGCTGGGCCGCATGCTGCGCAGCACCGACCCCATGGCGGTAACCGGCGAAAACGACGAGTTCCTGGGGATGTTGTCGCGCAGCAAGGTCGTTGAGCTGGTCACGCCGGCGCTGGAATCGGCTACAGCGGAAGGTGTCGACAGCGACAGCGCGGCCTCGACCGACGGTACGACGGCGCGTACGGCTGCTTAGCGTGGCGTTGCCGGCCGCCCACTTCGGGCGTGCACGGCAACCACGTGGGCGTACCAGAAAAACAGCAGGACGGCCGACAGGCACAAGCCCAGCATCGCCATCAGCCACATGGTGCCCGCACCCAGGGGCGCCCCGGGCGCGATGTTGTGCAGCAAGGGCCGCAGCGCGCCGGCCGCCGGGCCAAAGCCCAGCCACCAGCCACCGATAAGGCCCAGGCCGGTCAAGGCAGCGACCTGCAGGATCAGCGGTACGACGGCAACCTTGTAGGCGCGCAGCAGGTACGAGCCTATGCATTGCATCGCATCGCACAGATGGAACCACGGCAGCAATTGCAGCAGGGCAGCCGCCACTGCTGCCACAGCCACATCATCCGTGTACCACTGCAGTATGGGGTCTCGGCCGGCAATCAGCAGCGCGGCGGTCAGCGAGGCTCCTGCGGCAACAATCAGGATCCCGGCCCGCCCCATCCGACGCGCTCGTGCCAGGTCGCGGGCGCCGATGGCCTGCGCGGTCAAAGACGCGGACGCAATGCCAACCGCCATGGGCATCATGTAGCAAAGCGCAGCCAGATTCGCCATGATCTGATGTCCCCCGCTGGCATACATGCCTTCCCGTGCTACCAGCAGCGCCATCACGCTGAAAGCGGCAATTTCGATGAGGTAGGATCCACCCATAGGCAAGCCCAGCCGCAGCAATTCTTTCTGGCTGGTCCAGTTCGGCCAACCCAGGCGGGGCCGAAAGCGCAGGTAGTAGGCGTCATGATTGATGGCCCACAGCCCGGCGGCCAACATCAGCCACCCCACTATCGCCGTCGATACACCGGCGCCCACGGCACCCATGGCCGGCACGCCTAATTTGCCGAACATGAATACCCAGTTAAACAACACCTTGAACATCACGCTGGCCAGATTTATCACCATGACGGTCTTGGGGCGAGACACTGCTGTGCCCAGGGCGTAGATGGTGCGAAACACCAGCATGGCTGGCAAGGCCAGCACCAGCGCGCGCAGATACCACGTGATGCCGTGACGGACGGCGGGATCGACGTCGCCCGACAACGATAGCCAGATATCGGGAAACAGCATGGCCGCCGCACCCACGACTGACAGGCCCAGCGCCAGCCATACGCCCTGTCCCCAGGCATGGCCGACATCCTCATACCGCGCGCCGCCAAACAGCTGGCCGATGATGGGTATCAGGGCATGGACGACACCCATCATGCCCACGAACACCGTAATGTAGATGGAGGCGCCCAAGGCCATGATTTGCAGGTCGGCCGCGCTGGCGTGCCCCGCCATGGCGGTATCAATGACGCCAAAGGCGATGCTGGCCCATGAGCTGATCAGTACGGGCCAGGCTTGCTGCAGGATCGCCCGTACATGGGCGCTCAGGCCGGGTGTTTCAGTATGGGCTAGGCTCAAGGAGTACGGACACGCAATAGCCGGAAGATCTCGTTGCGGTCAGCGCCCCGCTTGCCCACCCACAACACCTGGGCCGAGTCGGCATAGGCGACCGTGCCATCGGCGACGCTGTCCGGGGAAGTCTGCTGAAGCACCAGGCCGCAGCTCGATTCATAGGTGAAATCGATGTCGTTGAACACCAGGAACGAAGCGCGCTGACCGACGCCCAGGCCCAGTGCGCGCACGCACTCGCCAGGCTGGCGATGGGTCTGGAGTGCCGTGGCCAGTTGGCCAGAGACCGTCCGGTAGCTGCGCACATAATCCAGCGCCGGCAGCCACAGCGTGACCAGCAGCAGCCAGGTGACGATGAGCCCGCCCGCCGACAGAACGGTGCCGCGCCAAAGGCCGGCCGGTTTGGTATGCAGGCGCCAGCGCACCAGGGCGATCCAGGCCAGGGTGCCGAGCACCGCCGCCAGCACGGCGGGCCAAGAGATCGTGACGTCATAGCCGCGCGTCTGGCGCGCAATGTTATGAGCGATCTGGCGAGGCCAACCGGTCTGCAAGGCGATCCAGCCCAGCCATACCGTTGCGGTCGACAGCGAAAAGCACATGACGGCGAACCAGTCCAGCGAGTTGACGACGCCGCGCCGCAGGGTAGGCAGTGCGAAGGCTGCCAGGACTGCGGCGGGCACGGCCATCAGGCTGTATTCCGGCTCGAAGGCGTCGACCAGGAACAACATGGTCAGCAGTGGCCAAAGCGCGAACATGATGGGGATCAGCATGTGCGGAGAAGCCAGCCAGGCGCGCCAGCGCCAGATCGCCAGGATCGCAAACGGCCAGGTCGGCCACAGGAACCAGGGCAGGTCGCGCAGCGTGCTGAGCACCTCCTGAAAATTCGGCCAGCCGAACGAGCTGCTGTTCCACAGCACCCAGTTGCGTATCCAGTACTCGCCGACCTGCCTGGCAGGTATCCACCACAGCAGGATGAGGCTGATGCTGATAACGGCCGTAAGCATCAGCCATTTCTTTTGAGCCCATAAGGCGCTGCGAGGCATGAAGACAAAGGTCGCGGCCAGCATGATGGGCACGGCACCTATCCAGCCACGGGTCAAAAATGCCGCAGCCAGCGCGAAGCCCAAGGTGATGGACCCGGACGCAGGATGGTCCAGCATGCGCGCGACGGAATAGAAGGCCAGCGCCTGGAAGGCGATCAGGGCCGGCACTTCCGAGGTTTCGTGCATGCGCCATACGATGCCCACGGTAGCCACGATCAACAAGAGCGCGGCATCGGCGATCATGCGGCCATAATCCTGGACGGTGGGCTCGCCGCCGAAGGGCAGGGCCATCGGTTGCGGCTCGGGCCGGCGGCCCAGCAGGTAAGTGCCGTACCAGACAGAAGCCGTCATCAGGCCAAACCACAGGAAGTTGGGCAGGCGCGAGGCGATGATCGCGGCGTCCAGTGGCGTGGCGAAGAGCTCGAAAAACGGCGCAAACGCCCAGATGCACAGCGCCCCTACCCAAGTAATCAGCGGACCGTCCTGAGCATGAGCCAGCACGCCGATCTGGGGCAACAGCCAGGCATGCCCGCCGTCGTTCAGCGCTGTCATCATGGTGGCCAGGCCGACCACATCGTCGGTTTTCCACGGATCGCGGAAAAACAGGCCGGCCAGGATATAGATGACGCCGACCACCAACAGGGCCATCCTGGGCAGCTTTACGGTAGCCGTGGCAGTCAGGCGGGCAGGGGTGGATACGGAATCACTGGACGACACAAGTTGCGCACTCTATTAGAAGGATGGGCGTATCTTAAATTAAAAAGGCAGCCCGAAGGCTGCCTATCATTACGCGGCGGCCGTGAAGGCCGCGAGGCTTATGATGCCTTGCGCGTAGTGCCGGTGGTGCGGGCGAAACGGGCGCGGAATTTCTCGACGCGACCGGTTTCAACGATGCGCGTTTGCGCCCCGGTGTAAAACGGATGCGATTCAGACGTTACTTCGCACTTGAACAAGGGGTAGGTTTTACCGTCAAGTTCGACCGTCTCGCGGCTGTTAAGTGTAGAGCGCGAGACAAATTTCGTGCCTGTTTGCTGATCCAGAAACACCACTTCGCGGTATTCGGGGTGGATGCCTTCTTTCATGATCGGTTCCTGTGTTCGTATAAACGGGTCGCCAGCCATATGTTTATCGCACATGACAACGTATCCAAGGTAGCCAAAGATTTTAGCGCACTACAGATCAGTACGCAACTTCCATAATTCAGGAAACAGCACAACATCGAGCATCTTGCGCAAGTAAGACACGCCCGACGTACCGCCGGTGCCGCGCTTGAAGCCGATTATGCGTTCCACCGTGGTCACATGGCGAAAGCGCCATAGGCGGAAGGCATCTTCCAGGTCGGTAAGTTTCTCGCCGAGTTGATAGAGATCCCAGTACTGCTCGGGCTGGCGATAAACGGTCAGCCAGGCCTGCTCCACTTCGGCGCTGGCAACGTAGGCTAGTGTCCAGTCTCGTTGCAGATAGTTGGCCGGGACCGGCAGGCCGTGGCGCGCCAGCGTCTTAAGGGCTTCGTCGTACAACGAGGGGGACTCGTACATGCGTTGGACTTGCGCGAGCAGCTCGGGTCTATGGGCATGCGGCTTGAGCATGGCCGCGTTCTTGTTGCCCAGAGCAAACTCGATCTGCCGGTACTGGAAACTTTGAAAACCGCTGGACTTGGCCAGGTAGGGGCGCAGTGCCGAGTATTCCGGCGGCGTCATGGTGGCCAGAACATCCCAGGCGTGTACCAATTGCTCCATGATCTTGCTAACGCGTGCCAGCATCTTGAAGCATGGCTGCAAACGGTCGGCAGCCAGGTTCTGCATGGCGCCGGCCAGCTCGTGCAGCATCAGCTTCATCCAAAGCTCACTGGTTTGATGCTGCACGATAAACAGCATTTCGTTGTGTTCTGGTGACAAGGGGTGCTGGGCGCCCAACAATTCGTCCAGGTGGAGATAGTCGCCATAGCTCATGTCGCTGGAGAAATCCAGTTGGGCTTTCTCTTGGTCGACGATGGTGGCGCCGGCTGGGGTGGTGGATGAAGTCATGATGTCGTCGAGTAGTCAAAATGGGGCAAACTGCGCAGCACTGCCCTGACAGGGCTGGCATCGGCCTGTGCAAGGGCCAGTGGCAGCGCGATAAGCTCGTAATCGCCTTCGGGTACGTCGTCGAGCACCAGGTTCTCGAGCACGCGCATATCGTATTGCAGTATGGCCTGATGGCTGTCCAATGACTTGCTGGTGGCAGGGTCTATGCTGGGTGTGTCCAAACCCACAAGCCTTACCCCAATGCTTGCGCAGTACGCAATGGTGGCGGGGTCGAAGGCTGCAAAATCGTCCGTCCAGGCGTCCACGCTGGCGCGTTGGCGGGTACGTACCAGCAGACGATCCGGTGCGCCGCCCATGCGTGCCTGGATATCTGCGACACGGATCAGGGGGCCGCAATTCAGTACATGCAGCACTCGGCACGGCCCCAGGAAGGGCTCGAGCGCCAGTTGACCAACGGCTGCACCGTCGGCGCAGTAGTGCAGTGGTGCATCGGCATGCGCGCCCACGTGGGGCGATAAGGTGATGCGGCTGACATTCACCGGGCAGTCCGGCCCCAGTTCGGCGCTCCAGCTTTGCTGGTAGGGTGTGTCGCCGGGAAAGACGGGCGATTGTGCCGTAACCTGCGGAGAAATATCCCACAACTGTTGCATGATCGAATCTGCTCAGGGCTGGTTTAATTAATTGAAGCTTATATTAATTGGCCCGTGAATGTCAGCGATTTTTTCCATCTGAACGCTGCGCCGGCTTTATATCTGTCCGCGTTCCGCCAAGGATATCGCCCCAGCCCCCGTGACGATAAGGTGATCGAGCAAGCGAATGTCCACCAATGCCAGTGCGTGTTTCAGGTGCCGGGTAAGTGCCAAGTCGGCTTCGCTGGGTTCAGCCACGCCGGAAGGATGGTTGTGCGCCAGGATCAGTGCCGCAGCATGGTGGCGCAGGCCGGCCTTGATGACCTCACGGGGGTAGACCGACGCCTGGGTGAGCGTGCCCCTGGAGATTTCTTCGCTGGTGATCAAGCGAAACTGGCTGTCCAGGTACAAGGCTATGCAGTGCTCTACGGACAAATGGCCCAGTTTTGCCGTGCAGTAATGCTTGACCCGCTGGGGTTGGTCCAGCGCATGGCCGGTTTTCAAGTCTTCTTCAAGGGCGCGGCGGTTCAGTTCGTTGATGGCGATTAGTTCGCAGGTTTTGGCTGCGCCCAGGCCCTTGATCCCCAGGAGCGTCTGTGCATCGGCCAAAAGCAGCCCGCGCAGGCCGTTGAACTGCGTGATTAATTGCCGTGCCAGCGTTACGGCGTCGCAGCCCGGGGCGCCCGTGCGCAAAACAATGGCGAGGAGTTCCGGCGAGGTCAACACTTGTACCCCGTGGGCCAGCAGACGTTCGCGCGGACGTTCTGGGGTCTGGATGCTGTGGATGGTCATGGCAGTCATGCGAGGTTGATTAAGCACCCTCTACCTTGACAGGGTTTGCCTTGCTGTCGGCCATCTCATGCAGCACTTTGTCCGTGCGTGTTATGCCGCAGCGAGTAATCATTGCGCAAGAGGCTAAAATAGGGCAATAGCAATGCTTTCCTACGGTGCCAGATTTGACCTCTTCCTCCGAAACCGCCGCTGCGGTCGTTCGCCCCGACTCTTACCTGACCCTGCATTACCGCATCGACCTGCTTACCGGTCCCGCCGCAGGGTCTACCTTTGCCAATACCTTTGACGGCCGGCCCGCTACCTTGCAAATGGGAGCAGGGCAGTGGGCGCCAGGCATGGAAGGGGCCTTGATCGGTCGGGAAGAGGGCGCACAGTTTTCAATCGACCTGCCGGCTGTCCAGGCTTATGGCGAGCGGAATCCCGATCTCTTGCAATGGGTCAGTCGCAGCATGCTGGACCAGTACGCTGCACCCGACTCGTCCTTCGCGCCGGGCGACATGGTCGAGTTCTCGGCACCCAATGGTGGCCGTTACTCGGGTGTGCTCAAGCAATGGCGCGATGACGCCGCCATGTTCGATTTCAATCACCCGCTTGCAGGCGCAGACCTGCATATCGATGTTTCCTTGTTGGGAGTCTTGTGATGTCAGGCCAGAACTTGCCCGATACCCTGGAAGTCGTGCTCGCTGAGCCCAGGGGTTTTTGTGCCGGTGTCGACCGCGCCATCGATATTGTCGAGCGCGCTCTTGAACTGCATGGGGCGCCCATCTATGTCCGCCACGAAATCGTCCACAATCGCTATGTCGTGGAGGATCTGCGCCAGAAGGGCGCCATCTTTATTGACGAACTGCACCAGGCGCCTGCCGGTGCCATTGTGGTGTTTTCCGCGCACGGCGTGGCCCGGACGGTGCGCGAAGAGGCCGCCAGCATGGGGCTGAAAGTCTTCGATGCCACGTGTCCCCTGGTTACCAAAGTCCATATCGAGGTCGCGCGGATGCGCGCAGCAGGGCGCGAAATCGTCATGATCGGGCACAAAGGCCACCCGGAGGTTGAGGGTACGCTGGGTCAGGCCGACGGCGGCATGTACCTGGTCGAAACGCCCGACGATGTGGCGGCCTTGCAGGTGACAGACCCCGAAAACCTGGCCTTCGTCACCCAGACCACCTTGTCAGTGGACGATGCGGCGGTGGTGGCCCAGGCCTTGCGTACCCGTTTTCCCAGCATTGTCGAGCCCAAGAAAAGCGATATCTGCTACGCCACACAGAACCGGCAGGATGCAGTCAAGATCATGGCGCCGCAGTGCGATCTGGTATTGGTCGTTGGCAGCCCCAACAGCTCGAACTCCAATCGCTTGCGCGAGGTGGCCGAACGCAAGGGCGCTGCCGCCTATCTTATCGACACCCCCGACATGATCGATCCGCAGTGGCTGGCCAAGACAAAAAGAGTCGGCGTCACGGCGGGGGCCTCGGCGCCTGAAGTCCTTGTAGAGCAAGTTATTGCGCGCTTGAAAGAGCTGGGCGCCGCCTCGGTACGTACGCTGGACGGCACCCCTGAAAACGTGTCGTTCCCCCTGCCCAAGGAGCTCTCACGCAAGATCAAGGAAGCGCCATGAAGCTTTATAGTTATTTCCGCAGCTCAGCAGCCTACCGCGTGCGTATCGCGCTGAATCTGAAGGGCATCGCTTACGAGACCGTGCCGGTTCATTTGATGAAGGACGGCGGGCAGCAATTGTCTGCCGACTATCGGTCCTTGAATCCCACGGCGCTGGTTCCCACCCTGGTCGATGATGACCTTGCCGTGGGCCAGTCTATGGCGATCCTGGAGTACCTTGAAGAAACCCATCCCCAGCCGCCTCTGTTGCCCGGCGATGCCAAAGGCCGTGCCCGCGTGCGCGCCATTGCCCAGACCATCGCTTGCGACATTCATCCTTTGAACAATCTGCGCGTGCTCAAGTACCTGAAGCACCAGATGGGCGTCGACGAAGAAGCCAAGAACACATGGTATCGGCACTGGATACAGGAGGGTCTGACGGCTGTCGAAGCACTGCTGGCTGACAGCGATCAAACCGGGCTTTACTGCCACGGAGACCAACCCGGCCTGGCTGACTTGTGTCTGGTGCCGCAGCTATTCAATGCGCGTCGCTTCGGCTGCGACGAAAGCGGCTTTCCGACCATAGTGCGCATCGACGCTGCCTGTGCCGAACTGACAGCCTTCCAGCAGGCGGCGCCGGCGGCGCAGCCAGACAGCGAAGCCTAGCGCGCAAGCCATCTGCGAATGTGGTCGAACCGGTCAAAACCCCAGAACGGTTCGCCATCCACAATCAGGAAGGGTGAGCCGAACACGCCGCGCTGCATGGCAGTGTCGACCTCGTCTCTAAGCATGGCCTTGGTGCTGTCCTGGCCTAGGCCTTCGGCAAGATCCTGTACGTTCAGTCCGATCGAGTCTGCAATGGCTAGAACCACGTCAGTACCTGAGATATTTTGCTGTTCGGAGAAATACGCTGCGTATAGGCGCTTGGTCAATTCCACCGACTTTTGCTGGTCGTGTTGTCGCACATACAGCACCGCGCGAGCCGCGCTGACCGTGGCAATGGGGAAGGGGTCCGGGTGGTCGTACGGTATATCGAACAAGGCCGCGGTACGGGCGAAGTCGCGTCGCGCGTAATCGCCCTTTAAGGGGATGTCGGTAAGTGGCTGGGAGCCCATGGCCTTGAACATGGGGCCCAGCAATATCGGGTGCCAGTTGACCGAGCGTCCGAACTCGGCCGCCAGTTTTTCTACCTGGGTGCTCGCAAAATACCCATAGGGCGAAGAAAATTCGAAGTAAAACTCGATGGGCGCTGTCATGCTGGTATGCCTTGTTCTGTAGGTTCTTGGGACTGCGCTGTATGGTAGGAATATTTTCAACTTTAGGCAATGACCCGGACAATGCCGCAAGGCGTCCGTGTTTAAATCACTCCTTGGCGTTTACCTTGAGGCAAAGAATGCGAAAAAGTACAGGGCTGGTCGGTGTTGTGGCGATTGTGGCGATCGCCTGGGTGGGCGCCACCTGGTATGTGGGTACACGAGCCCAGCAAACCATAGAAGATGTCGTGGCCCAGGCCAACGAGCGCCTTACCGAGGTGTCGGTTCCAGCCAGTGGGACAAGCTTGGAGATTGTCAGCTACGATCGCGGCTGGTTCTCGTCCCAGGTGGTCTATACCTTGCACATGAAGGACGCCGACGGCGCAGCCAGGGCGCTGACCATGCAGGACCACTTGCATCACGGTCCATTTCCGTGGTCAGCAGTGCAATCGGGCAAGTTTGCACCCATGCTGGCCCACAGCAAGGCCCATGTTGTTGCCACGCCTGCAACACAGGCTTGGGTCGACAGCCAGCAGGGCGGTTCGCCATTGACGATAGAAACCCAGGTTGGCTTTGGCGGATCCGGACACTCCACCTGGACGTTTGCGCCGGTCGACATGATGGACGAGGGCGATGCCCTGCGCTTTAGCGGCGGCCAACTGCTGGTCGACTTTACCGATGACTTCAAGAGCAACCAGGCCACTGGGCAATTTGCTTCGCTGCTTCTGACCAATGAAGAGATGGCCGAAAAGCTCGAGCTTAAAGATCTGCAGGTCAAAAGTTCAACCCAGTCCAGCAATAACGATACGGTAACGGTGCAAAGCCAGGCCACGGTGTCGGCCTTTACCCTGGACGAGGGCGACGATAGCCCGGTCGTGATCAACGACATGGCCATCCATTTCGATAGTGTCCAGACGGGCAAGCTGCTGGACGGCACCTTGCGCTACGACTTCGGTCAGGTGGCGGTGGGCGAGTTCGCACTGGGCAGCGTCTCGATAGGCGGCAAGGTGCTGCAACTGGACATGGAGGCCTTAAGGCTATTGGCCATGGAATACGACGCCATCCAGGCCAGCCTGGGCGACAACGACGATGAAAGCGCCGTCGTACTGAGCAACGAGCAAGAGGCGCGATTGCAGGAAAGGCTGCAGGCAGTATTGGCGTCCAGTCCGGTATTTTCGATTGAGCCTTTCGTCTGGAAGAACGACCAGGGTGAGACCCGTGGCAGCCTTCAGGCCAGTCTTGCCAAGCCAGCGGCCGACGGCAAGCAAAGCCTCGACCTCATGCTTGCCCAGATGCTGCGTCAACTCAAGCTCGATCTGACGATATCCCGGCCTATGCTGATCCAGGCATTTGGGCAAGCCCAGGGCAGCGCAGACGAGCGTGCCCGGATGGAGATGATGGGCGCCATGGTTTACGACCAGTATATGGGGCGCTTGGAGCAGGCTGGACTGGTGCAGCAGCGCGATGGCACGGGCATTTTGGGCTTGCACTACGAGGACCAGGTGGTTACTGTCAATGGACAAGCGATGCCGGTGGCCGAATTCATGCAAAGAGCGTTAAGTGTCGTGATGTAGCGCTGCACTCCATGAGACCCTAATGGGGAAATCCCTAGTGCTTGAGGTATAAAGCATTAGGGATTGCCGCCGTTAAGCCTATTACAACGAATAGCCTTAAAAAGGGGCCATCATGGAGACAAGCAATCAGACGGGCGCATCGCGTACACCCACCGATAGCGGCTGGCTGGCCAGGCAGTCTTTGTCCGTCAAGCTGTTCCTGGCCACGTCGACGGTCACCATCGTCGTCATGGTCATCATCGCCGGGGTCATGGCCTGGCAGATCCGGGCAAATGCCGTCGTAGCGGTAGACCGCGAAATGTCGGCCGCCCTGCAGGGGGTGGATCAGTCCTTGCAACTGGTTTTCAATAGCGCAAGCCAGCGTGGGCAAGAGCTCATTCCCGTCGTTCGGCGCGAACTGGGTGGTGTGCCGGTGCTGGATGGCAGCATGATGGATACCGACGAAGGGGGCGAGATCCCCCTGCTTATCGTCGACGACCGCATTATTAACGGCGATACCGATACCTTGATGCGCATCAACGAAAGCACCGGGGCGGATCCGGCCATCATCGTGCGATCAGGAGACAAATGGGTGCGCGCCGCCACCTTGCTGCGCAATGCGGAAGGCGCCCTCAGGCTGGGCAGCACCATCGAAGCCCACGACATACTGGCGCGTACGCTTGATCGCGGCGAGCCCTTTAGTGGGGTGGTGCAGCGCAACGGCAAGTGGTACGCCATGAGTATCGATCCCCTGAAGGACGAAACCGGCACGGTATACGGTGGCCTGTCTGTTCGGGTTGATGTCGATCAGCAGATTCAGCAGTTGCTTACATGGATAGACACGGCCACCGTAGCCGAGTTCGGTACCTTGGGCGTGCTGCAGCGTGCCCCGGACGGCAAGGACTGGATACGGATCGCCGGGTCACAAGGCAAGCGAGGCGCCAACCTGGCGGCCGAGGTGTCCGCCAGCGACTTGGCCGCATTGCAGGCGCTCTACGCCCAGCCCAAAGGCTTCGCGCAAGTCACTCTGGGCCAGGGCGATGACGCCACTGCGCAGTTTATCGCCTGGGATACCGTGGCCGGCTGGGACTGGTTGATGTACGGGGTGGGCGATCAGCATGCGTTCCTGATGGAAAGTTATAAGCAACTGGCTTATCAACTGGGGTTGATGCTCATTGGGACGCTGTTGATTTCCTTGCTGGTGGGCTGGTTGGCGGCGAAAACGCTGCGACCTGTGCGGCAAGTCATCGATGGCATGGAGCGCCTGGGGCAGGGCGACCTGACCGCCCGCATTGCAGACGTACCTTCCGCCAGCAAGAATGAGATCCATACCTTGCTTGGCAATCTGCGCCGTACGCAACAAAACCTCTCACGTACCATAGCGGCGGTGCGCGCCAGCGTAGAGGAAATCAATATCGGCTCTACCGAAATTGCCGCTGGCAACGGCGACCTCTCAAGCCGGACCGAAGAACAAGCCGCCTCATTGCAGGAAACCGCGGCCAGCATGGAACAGCTGGCAGCAACCGTGAAACAAAACACGGATCATGCACGCCAGGCCAATACGCTGGCCTCGGCGGCATCCAGCGTGGCGCATCGCGGCGAAGAAGTCGTTTCCGAAGTGGTAAACACCATGCAGCGTATTTCGGGCAGTTCGGGCAAGATAGGCGAGATCGTCACGGTCATAGACAGCATTGCGTTTCAGACCAATATTCTGGCGCTGAACGCAGCGGTGGAAGCGGCCCGAGCAGGAGAGCAAGGCAAGGGCTTTGCGGTGGTAGCCTCCGAAGTGCGTTCGCTTGCGCAACGCAGTGCGGAAGCGGCCAAAGAGATCAAGAAACTGATCGAGTCGTCCATAACCGAAGTGGACGCTGGATCGCGTCAGGTAGCCGGCGCGGGCGACACCATGAAAGAGCTGCTCACATCAGTGCAGCGGGTCACCGAGATCGTGAAAGAAATCTCCTCGGCTTCCGAAGAGCAGTCCAGTGGCATCGATCAAGTCAATGTCGCCGTATCGCAAATGGACGAGGTCACGCAGCAAAACGCAGCCTTGGTCGAGCAGGCCGCCGCGGCTGCCGCCTCGCTTCAGGAACAGGCCCGGCAGTTGGCAGAAGCCGTCGCCGTCTTCAAGATCTCCGCAAATGCCAATGTGGTGCTCGACATGCAGGATGCCCGAGCGCAACGCCTGGGTTCCGGCTCGCGGCCTGATGAAGACGAGCAGGCCATGAACGTCAATTTGCAGTTGGCTTCGAGCTGAAATCAAGCGGGGTCTGGTCTTGCAATGCCGCATGCAGTTGCATACGGCATTGCAAGACCAGACCCCGCACTCAGTGGTGACTGATTATTTGGCGACTTCCTGTACGCGCTTGATCAACTCGGGATCACGCTGCAAAGCCATGTTGATGCCATTGAACTGATCCACGGTCATGCCTTCTTCATGTACCGCCTTCACCATCTTTGCGTCGGCTTCCTGGAAGACCTTGTTCTTGGTGGCGTCGTCGGTCGAGGCCTCCAGCTTGGGCGTGTACTCCTGGGAGATCATGGCGACCTTCTTCGAGGCGTTGACAAATCGCTCCAGCTGCGCGTTCGAATAGTCCGGTGTGGGGACGTTCATGGGCGCTGCGGATTGAGCTTGTGCGGGGGCTTGCTGTGCCGACGCACTGCCGGCGGCCAGTCCCAGTGTCAATAAACCTGCTGCTACGGCGGTGAGTATCGGTTTCTGCATGCAATCTCCTGATTGTTGAGGATGAAGGTTCATCATGCCAACAACTGACGAGACTTCAAGGCCAGGGTGTCGTCAGACTTGTCCAAGCGCTACGCAGCGTTACGGTAGCGCGCCCATGGGGCCGCTACGGTCGCCATTGGGTAGAACTCTTACCTTTCGCAATGCCCAACAGGCTTCTTATGTCCCCGTGGTTCCTATTCGTCGCGGAACCGCGTATGCTGTATCGGCCTACCGGCATCCAGCTGTTGTCATACAAGGAGCACATCATGGCAAAAGGGCAATTACGCGGTAACAAAGAGGCTAAAAAACCCAAGCAGCCCAAGAAACCCGCGACGGCAGACACGCCATTTGGCGCCATCGTTCCAAAAGGCAGTGCTCAGCCTGCGGGCGGCAAAAAGAAGTGAAGCCACTGGCGCCTTAGGGCGCCAGTATCAAAAGTGCTGGTCGATGATCTGCTGGAAGGCGGCCTCGGCCGATAGCCCGGCTTTCATCAACCGGCTTATTTCCTGCGAATACGCCGCTATCCCTTCGGGTAGCGTCTCGCGGTGTTCCTTGAAGTAGGCGTACTTGTCCTGCTCGACCGTGTCTATCACCGGCGCTGCGGCCGGGCTTTTGCTGGACGCCGGTCGGCGTGCAGGGGTGGCTCGGGTGGCCGGGCGACCGCTGCGCAGCATTGCGGCCCGGACGGCCTCCATGGCGTAAATCGGCGTGAGCTCATCGCTGATGTTGCCGTCCTCGTTCAGACGCAGCAACAAATGCCTCTCGTCGAAACCCATTTTGCGTTCTGTGGGGTTGATGACCTGGTAGCTCGGCTTGGCGGGCCTGCCGGGAGACTGAAACTGGACGCGGTCACCGTATGCCTCCATTTTCTCCATTACCTCTTTTAAAAACTCCGGCGCCAGGCTGTCCAGGTTGCCGTTCCAACGTTTACTTCGCTTGGTACTCAAGTGCGCTGCTTCCTGTGTTGTATCGGCGGCGCGTGACTTGAAAAGGGGAGTGCGCCGCGAGGCGAAATTGTACGCTTGATGGAGATCGTAGCGCCAATAGGACAATCCGTTGCCAGATTGCCGGGTTATCAACGCTGATGGTGCTATTTATAATCAAGCTAACCCCGTCCTCTCATAGGTAGCCATCATGACAACAGCCAACACCACCAAGAATTTCAATGCGGAAACGGTGCTGCACCCGCGCAAGGTCGAACGCGTGGTGCCGGGTGTGGCGACCTCTGACGGCGCCGGAGTCAGGCTTACCCGAGTGCTGACGCCCAACCTGCAAAAGCGGCTGGATCCATTTCTGATGCTGGATCATTTCGGCACGGATAATCCCGGCGACTACATCGGTGGCTTCCCCGACCATCCGCACCGCGGTTTCGAGACCGTAACCTACATGATAGAAGGGCGCATGCGCCATCGCGATAGCGCCGGCAACGAGGGCCTGCTGCAAAATGGCGGCGTGCAGTGGATGACGGCCGGCAGGGGCCTGGTGCACTCGGAGTTGCCAGAGCAGGAGGAAGGTCGCATGGAAGGGTTTCAGTTATGGCTCAACCTGCCCGCACGCGACAAAATGACCACGCCTGGCTATCGCGATATCCAAAGCGAGGCCATCCCCGAAGTGCGCTTGCCATCGGGCGTGCTTGTGCGCGTCATCGCTGGTGGCAGCCACGGGGTAGCCGGCGCCATGCAGCGCGACACCACCGAACCCCTGTATCTGGACCTGCACTTCGAGTCAGCCGCCGAATTTTCTCAGTCGCTCGCGCGGGACATGAACGCCTTTATTTATGTCTATCGCGGCGAAGTGCAAGTTCAAGGATATACCGTGCCAGCCCACCGCATGGCGGTCCTGGGCAATGACAAGCAGGCTGACGGCGTGGTGCTGCAGAGCCAAGGGCCGGCACGCGTGCTGCTGGTGGCCGGCAAACCGCTGAACGAACCTATCGCGCAGCACGGCCCATTCGTAATGAACACCCACGAAGAGCTTGTGCAAGCCGTGGCGGACTTCCAGGCCGGGAAGTTCCACCAACCCGTAGCGGGGGCCTAGCTCAGGCCGCCATCAGGCAGCTACGTCTCCGCGACGCGGTGGCGTATTGCCGGGATGCATGTCGTCGTCACCGGGCCGCTGCGGCAGTTGCGGCAGGTCAATTGCCTTGCGCAAACGTTGGCAGTCGGGATTCGGGCTTCCATCGGCCAGCCACGTCGGAAACTCTCGACACGGCGAAGGCCGTTGCTCGTAGATGCCGCAGTGGACCCCATCTTGCCCCACCTCGCCGCGTAGCGCCACGCACGGTTTGCCACCATGCTCGGTCCCCTTCATACAGCCGCGCAGGGCGCTTACCTGTGTGACAAGTTCTGGGGGAACCGTACCGCCGCTTTCTCCGGCTATTTCGCCGCAGTAAAACGATACTCTGAAATGTGCGCAGCATGCCCCGCAGGAGAGGCAAGGGTTGAAACCGGCAACATCGTTGCTGGCTTGTTGCCGAGCCGAGGCGAACGACACAGGATAGGCAAGGAGCGGGCGAACCACCGTCATGAAGCATCTCCTTATGAGATGTGTAGACCGACTTTGGGAAAGCAGGGACGGGATTTTACAGCAAATAAAAAGGCCAACTCTGAAGAGCTGGCCTATATATCTATTTAGTCTTGTTGGTGCCGATGAGAGGAGTCGAACCCCCGACCTTCTCATTACGAATGAGCTGCTCTACCAACTGAGCTACATCGGCGTTCAGCCAATAGCGGTAAATCTTTGCCCGCTTTCTGCCAAGCCCATTATTATACATATTTCCTACGCTGCCCAAGCGCAGCAATGACTGGAGGATGTATGGATTCCATCGTGTGGCTTATGTTGGCGGCCGCTTTGCTGCCGTACGCTGCGGCTATAGCGGCCAAGGCGGGCGGTAGCGCTTTCGACAACAACGAACCGCGGTCCTGGCTGGCGCGGCAAGAGGGTTGGAGGGCGCGCGCCAACGCTGCGCAGAAGAACCTTTTCGAGAGCTTGCCGTTCTTTTATGCCGCTGTATTGCTCGCGCTGTATGCACAAGTCAGCGAAGGCTGGCTGCTGATGCTGATGTCGGCCTGGGTAGGCGTACGAATGATCTATATCGGCGTCTACGTGGGCGGGTACGGCGCTATACGATCTGCCGTGTGGGCCCTGGCTTTCATCATCAATATTGCGATTCTGTTCCTTGCCATGTAAACCGGGGCGACAGGCGGCGCGCGCCGCGCCACCGTTTACTTATCGTCGTGGTTCATCCGGATGGCGGAGGGGAACAAGTCCCAGCACGCGATGAACAAGGCGGCAAACAAGGGGCCGATGACGAAGCCATTCAGGCCGAATACCGCCAGGCCGCCCAGCGTGGAGATCAGGATGACATAGTCCGGAATCTTGGTGTCTTTGCCAACCAGCAAAGGCCGCAGGATGTTGTCTACCAGCCCGATCACCAGCACGCCAAAAAGGATCAGCAAGATGCCCTGCCACGTAGCGCCCGTGACAAGAAAGTAAACCGCGACCGGCACCCAGATGATGGCGGCTCCCACCGCCGGCAGCAATGAAAGGAAAGCCATCAACACGCCCCATAGCAGGGCGCCCTGGATTCCCAGGAACCAGAACATCAGCCCGCCCAGCGCCCCTTGCGTGGCGGCCACGACTATGTTGCCCTTGACTGTTGCCCGCACGACGGTGGCGAATTTGCGAAATAGATGCTGTTGATGGTCGTCGCTAAGCGGGATCAGTTGCTTGCTCTGTCGAGCCAGGTTGGCGCCGTCGCGGCCGTCCTGCGCG
>JADKLW010000300.1_pt1 | contig 23153 bp, 19 predicted proteins | sample 8641881 | NCBI WGS metagenome assembly JADKLW01 (sample SAMN16272185, study PRJNA661076) | feces metagenome | isolation source: fecal sample from diarrhoea affected cattle B | host: Bos taurus | place: South Africa: Lokaleng Village, Mahikeng | collected 2019-09 | reverse complement strand
ACCGACCGGGCGCAGCTCCTGCACGAGACGGGAATCCCGCCGCGCGTCTATGCCCCGCTGGAGGACTTCCGCGCGGAGCTGCTGACGCGCACCGCGACGTCGACCCGCTGCCCGTTCAAGGGCGACGCGTCGTACTGGACGGTCACCGTGGGGGACCGGGTGCGGGCCGACGCGCTCTGGGGCTACGAGGACCCGATTCCGGCGGCCGGCTGGCTGCGCGGACTCGCCGCGCCGGACCCGGCGCAGGTCGACGCCTGGTTCGTCGAGAGCGAGCGCGCCGTCTGCGGGATCAAGGATCCGTACCACCGGGTCGACGTCTTCACCGCGTCGCGGCCGGTCGAGGTCCGGATCGGCGGCGAGCTGGTCGCCCGTTCGGAGCGCGCCCGGATGGTCGCCGAGACCGGCCTGCCGCCGGTGGCCTACCTGCCCGCGGTCGACCTGCTCGCGCCTGCGGGACCGGGCTCGGGCCGCGTGACCGTCTGTCCGTACAAGGGCGAGGCGTCCTACTGGACCGTGGCCGGCGCGACCGACGTGGCCTGGAGCTACGAGCTGCCGCTCGTCGAGGCCGCCGCGATCCAGGGCTGCTGGGCGTTCGACGCGACGCGCGACGGCGTGGACGTGCGCTTCGGGACCTGAGCCGCCGCGGGTCCGGACGGTCTTCGTGCGGACCGCCGTGGCGGCTTGCGTGACCAGGTCGACATAACAACCGGCCCCGGCCGCCTCGCGCTCCGCTACCTTGTCCTCTGGCATTTCAACGGCCGAGCCCCGCGTGGATGCGCGGGGGCGGGGGAACCACTCGTGGTCGCAGGTCGACCACACGGGGCGAATCGCCGGTCTCCGGCGTAGCGCGATTCCTGAAGCGCGAGCCCGTCAGCTCACCTCGTAGGCCTTCAACAGGAGGTAGCCGGTTATGACCGGACAGCACCGAGTCTTGGTGCGGGATGCCCACTGGGCACCCCGCGACGAGCGATCTTGCCACCCGTCGGATGCCTTGCGCGATCTGGCGGACCCGGACCTGTGGGCCCGCTCGATCTCGTGGGCGCAGGAGCGCCGCGTCAGCGTGCCCGCGCAGCGCACGCGCGAGCGTCGTCGTCGGCAGATGGCCGTGGCGATGAGCGTGGCGATGGTCGGCGGGACGACGGCGCCAGTGGCGGCGACGGCGGCGACCGCCAACGCCACCGGCAGCACCACCGGCGGCGGCGATGGTGAGCCGACCGGCACGATGGCGGCGCTGACGGCTCCGGTCGCGTCCGCGGACGAGGGTCGCGCCGTGTTGGTGGCGGGCTCGACCGGCAGTGACGTGCGGGACGTGCAGGCGCGCCTCGGCGTGCACGCCGACGGCCACTTCGGCGAGCGCACCGTCCAGGCGGTGCAGCGGTTCCAGAAGCGTGCGGGGCTGCGCGTCGACGGCATCGTCGGTCCGCAGACCTGGTCCGCGTTGCTGGCGCCGGGCCGCGCCACCGTTCGCGCGTCGACCGTCGCGCCGACGCTGAAGGTCGTCTCGGCGACGCCGACCGCCGACGGCGGGCAGAACGTGGTGCTGGTCGGGGCGTCCAACCGCACGCCGGCCACGACCCCGGAGACCTCGGGGACCGACGACGCGAAGGACCGGACGGACCGCACGACCGACCGGTCCACCGACACCACCGACGCGGCGCTCGGTGGGGGACAGCCGCCCGCGGTCGACGCGTCGACCGCCGCGCCTGAGCGGCAGTCGAGCACGGAGAAGCAGCAGAGCTCGGCCGCGCCGACCACCACCACGGACGCCACCACGGCGACCGAGGGCAACGGGTCGTCCGACGCGACGCCGGCGAACGGCAGCACGGTCCGCCCGCTCGCGGGTTCGGTCTCGTCGCCGTTCGGTCAGCGCGGCGGCCGGCTGCACGCCGGGATGGACATCGCGGCGCCGGTCGGCACCGCGGTCAAGTCGTACGCGGCGGGCACGGTCGCGTTCTCGGGCAGCCAGAGCGGCTACGGCAACCTGGTCTGCGTCGACCACGGCGACGGGCTGCAGACGTGTTACGCGCATCTTTCGCGGAACACGGTCAAGAAGGGGCAGAAGGTCAGCGCTGGGGACGTCGTCGGCTACGTCGGGATGACCGGCCGGACGACCGGCCCGCATCTCCACTTCGAGGTCCGCAAGAACGGCACCGCCGTGAACCCCGCGTCGTACTGGTCGGGGGCAGGCCAGGCACGCAGCGCGTCGAGCCCTAGCGCGGCGAGCAAGAGCACGGCGACGACCAAGGTCGCGTCGAGCCGGGCGACCGCTCCGCTGACGGCGAGCGCGGCCGTGGCCCCGACCGCGGCGTCCGTGGCGCCGCAGGCCCCGGCGCCCGAGGCTGTCGCGACGACGGCCGCGGTCGTTCCCGCGGCGCCGCAGCCCGAGACCGTGGCGGCGGACGTCCCGGTCGAGGCCAGCACGATGGCGGCCCCGGTCGAGCCGGTCGTGGAACCCGCCGCAGTTGAGGCCGAGGCCGCGACCGCGGCAGGCGACGCGGCGACCGAGCCCGTCGCGGAGCCGGTGGCGGAGGCCCCGGCGGTCGAGGAGACCACGGCCCCGGCGGTCGAGGAGACCACGGTCGCGGAGGCGCCCGTCGCGGAGGAGTCGGCGGTGGCCGAGCCGGTGGCCGAAAGCCCGGTCGCGGAGGCGCCGACGGTCGAGACGCCCGTCGCCGCGGGACCCACGGCCGACGAGCCGGTCGAAGAGGCACCGGCCGAAGCGACACCGGTCGAGGAGCCCGTGGCCGAGGAGCCGACGGTCGAGGAGTCGACGGTCGAGGAGTCGACCAACGACGCCCCGACCGCCGAGGAAGCGCCGGCCGAACAGCCCGTGGCCGAGCAGCCCGTGGCCGATGAACCCGCAGCGGAGGCACCCGTCGTGGAGCCGTCCGCGGATGCGTCGTCGGCAGCGCCGGTGACTGCCGAGTAGGTCGCGACGGCCCCGGATCTCGTCGTTCGCCCGTCCCGTGCGGGCGAACGGCGAGGATGCGGCTCTCCCGCGGCCCGCTTCGCACGGCCGATAGCCTGCGTCCCGTACGCCGTCGCCGAGGGAAGGCCCGTTCGATGCACCCGTTCCGCACTGCCGTTGAAGCCCGTGACCTGGATGCCGTCCGCGCGTTGCTCGCCGAGGACGTGGTCTTCCGCAGCCCGGTGGCGTTCCAGCCCTACCACGGGAAGCCGATCGTCGGAGGGATCCTCGAGGGCGTGATGCGCGTGTTCGAGAACTTCCACTACGTCCAGGAGATCGGTGCCGAGGGCGCCCGCGAGCACGTTCTGGTCTTCAAGGCGCAGATCGACGGTCGCGAGATCCACGGCGCGGACTTCCTGACCACCGACGCGGACGGCCAGATCACCGAGCTGACGGTGATGGTGCGTCCGCTGTCGGCCGCCAACGTGCTCGCCGAGCGGATGGCCGTCGAGTTCCAGGCCGTGATGGAAGCGCTTCCCGCTCCGGGCGAGCCGGCCTGACCGACGGACGGGTCCGAAACGACCGAACCCCCGTCTCAGACAGGGGTTCGGTACCAGCGGAGCGACGGGGATTCGAACCCCGGAGGGAGCTATCAACCCCCAACTCGCTTAGCAGGCGAGCGCCTTAAGCCACTCGGCCATCGCTCCGTGAGGGGCGAGTGTACCGGCCCACGGCGAACCGTGAAGAGACGCGTCAGCCGTGCGGAACGACGGCCAGCGCGACGACCAGGAAGTGCGCCAGCGCGGCGACGATCACCAGCGCATGGAAGATCTCGTGGTACCCGAAGACCTTCGGTAGGGGGTCCGGCTTCTTCGTCGCGTAGATCACCGCGCCGACCGTGTAGAGCACGCCGCCGCCGATCAGGCCGACCGCGGGCCACGGGCCGAGATCGCCGACGAGCTTGGGGAAGACCGCCATCCCCGCCCAGCCGATCGCCAGGTAGATCGCGGCGCTCAGCCACTTCGGCGCGCCGATCCACAGCAGCTTGATCGTGATCCCGATCCCGGCCATGCCCCAGGCGACGCTCAGCACCACGGTCCGCATCGAGCCGTCGAGCACGAGCGCCGCGATCGGCGTCGTGGTCCCGGCGACCATTACGAAGATCATCGCGTGGTCCAGGCGCCGCATCCGCTGCCGCGAGTTGGTCGTCGTCCAGTTGACGCGGTGGTAGATCGCGCTGACCGTGAACAGGCCGACGATCGAGAGCGCGTAGACGATCGTCGCCCAGCGGGCGTTGCCGGGCGGCGCCGAGAGGATCAGCGAGGCGCCGGCGAGCGCCGCCACGACGGCGGCCCACTGGTGCAGCACGCCGCGCATGGTCGGCTTGAGGGCGGGCATCGGCGGGAGCGACGAGCTGCGAACGGTGGCCTTGTCCACGGGCTCATGATACGCGGTGTGTGCGTCGTCGGGTGGGGTATCTGCCCCCGGCTGCCGCTGGGGGCCGCCGGTGGACGGCCGGGTGCTCGGGCCGACGGACGTCCCGGCGGACCGGCCCGACGTGACCGGCCGCTCGGACGCGCGCGCTACGGTGGACGGGAGTCCACCATCGGGAGGTCATGTCCGTGTTCCGCAAGAAGTCGTCCGCTCTGCTCGACCCCCAGGACACGCTGCCGGGGCGGGAGCAGCTCATGCCCGTGGCCGAGGAGCACCCGGTGCTGGGTCGTCCGATCGTGCCGCCGTTCCCCGAGGGCAGCGAGCACGCGTTCTTCGGCATGGGCTGCTTCTGGGGCGCGGAGCGGGGGTTCTGGCAGACGCCAGGTGTGCTGGTGACCGCGGTCGGCTACCAGGGCGGCGAGACCCCGAACCCGACCTACGGCGAGGTCTGCGGCGGCGGGACCAACCACACCGAGGCGGTGCTGGTGGTCTGGGACCCGACCGTGGTCAGCTTCGAGGACCTGCTGCGGATCTTCTGGGAGGGCCACGACCCGACCCAGGGGATGCGCCAGGGCAACGACGTCGGCACCCAGTACCGCTCGGCGATCTACACCACGACCGAGGCCCAGCGCGAGCAGGCCGAGATGTCGCGGACGAACTTCCAGCGGGCCTTGACGGCTGCCGGCCACGGCGAGATCACCACCGAGATCCGCCACGCCGCCGGCGGTCCGGCCGCGGCGCCCGGAGCGTTCGGCGGCGCCCTGGTCGGCGGCGAGATCCCGTTCTTCTACGCCGAGCCCGACCACCAGGCCTACCTGCACAAGGTCCCGGGCGGCTACTGCGGCCACGGCGAGACCGGCGTGAGCTGCCCGGTCGGGCTGGTCAGCGCGGGTTAGAGGTCGGCGGGCGCGGACGACGGTTGTCGGGCTGTCGGCGCGTCACCGTTGCTTGTCGAGTTCGCGTCGATTGTCGGAACGAACTCGACAAGCCGGCCCGGGTCAGCGGGAGTCGCTGCTTGCTCGCTGTCGACCCCGGGCGAGGGCGGGACCGAGCGTGTCGCGGACGAACCGCCCGCCGTCGTCCCGCTGCTGTCGCCACGAGTACGCCAGGACGATCCATCCGGAGGCCACCAACCGTGCCCGCTTCTCGTGGTCGTTCTCCCACTGGATCGCTCCGGAGTGGAACGCGTAGCTCTGCAGCTCGACCGCGACGCGCTCGTCGAAGAACACCGCGTCGATCTCCATTCCGAGCAGTTCGGCATTGATCGCCGGCCGCGGAAACCCGAAACGGACGCACAACTCGGGGAAGGACGCCTCCTGGGGACTCCGGACGGTCTCCGCATCGGTCCAGGCGCCGAGGACCCGTTCGAGCGCCGTGCGTCCGCGGTGACGGGGATGGCGTTCGAGCACCGCGCGGACCTCGCGAAGGTCGAACCGGCGCAGGATGTCGGCCTGCCCGACGGCACGGCGCAACGCGGTGGGCGTGAGCACCGCGGCGAGGTCGACGAGCGTTCGCGCCGGGGTGGTGACCGGAATCCCGCGGTGCACCGTGACCTCGTCCGGGTGCAGATGCGGATGGCGGTGGACGATGACGTCGCGGTGCGCCGGTCGACTCGAGCGAGGAATCACGACCTCGACCGCCGGGCTGGACGTGCGCCGGAGGTCCCAGTGGGCCGCTGCCGATCGGTAGCCGAGGACCACGCCGCCGCCGCAGGCTAGGACGGCCGCCATCCACTGGCCCTCGGCCCGCAGACGGTCGTGCCCGAGGGCGAAGATCGCCCGATGGACGGGCACCAACCGGGCGGTGGCGATCGCCCGGGAGACCTGTTCGTTGCTGAGCCCGAGGCCGCGCAGCTGGCTCCGGGACACGACCCCGTACTGCCGGTGGGCCAGTGCCGCGGCCCGATGCCACCGAGCCCGGTGCGTGTCGGATTCGCGTCGATTATCGGAACCAACTCGACAAGCAAGACGCATGACCGCAGCGTCGCGCTTCGCGTGCGGCGGTCCTAGGGGCGAACGCCGACGGAACCGCGATTGTTCTGCGGTCGGATAGTGCCGCCGAGCGGAGCGACGCGCCGACCACCGTTGCTCGTCGAGTTCGCGTCGATTATCGGAACGAACTCGACAAGCCGCCGCCGACCGCCAACCGACCGCCGGTCGCCAACCGACCGCCGGTCGCCTACGCCCCCACGACCCCGACCGTCTGCCGCAGCCGCGAGCCGTCGCGGGCCTTCTCGACCGTGAGCTGGACGGGGATCCGCTGCTTGAGCTCCGGGACGTGACTGACGATGCCGACCGCGCGGCCGCCGTCGCGCAGCTTGTCGAGCTGCTCGAGCACGTCCTCCAGCGTCTGCTCGTCGAGCGACCCGAAGCCCTCGTCGATGAACAGCGTGCCCAGGTCGAGTCCGCCGGCCTCGGCGGTCACCGTCTCCGCCAGCCCCAGGGCCAGCGAGAGCGACGCGAAGAACGACTCGCCGCCCGACAACGTGGTGGTGTCGCGTTGCTCGCCGGTCCAGCCGTCGAGCACCCGCAGGCCCAGGCCGGCGTTGCCCTTGCCGCGGGCGCTGGCCGGCTCCTCGTGCAGCACCAGCCGGTAGCGGCCGTCGGACATCTCGAGGAGGTGGGCGGTCGCGGCGGCCGCGACCTGCTCGAGTCGCGCGGCGAGCACCCACGACGAGAGCTGGATCCGGCGCTGGTTGCCGACGCCACCGCGTGCCAGCTCGGCGAGCGCGTGGGCCCGATCGGCGGCTTCGCGCAGCGGCCCGAGCCGGTCGAGCTGTGCCCGCAGCGCGTCGCGTCGCGTCGCCTCGGCGTCGGCGCAGCTCGCGCAGGCCGACGCGGCGCTCGCCGCCTGCTCGGCCGCCTCGGCCGCCGCGGTCCGCCGGGCCTCGATCGCCGCGACGTCGACCGCGGGCTCGAGCTCCACCGCCGCGATCTCGGGCGTGGCGAGCACCCCCTGGGCGGCCGCGCGCGCCTCGTCGACCCGCCGGATCTCGGCCTCCAGGGCGCTGACGTCCTTCGGGGTGAGGATCGCGGCGGCGGCTTGGTCGGCGTCGGTCAGGTCGTGCTCGGTCAGCGCCTCGGCGAGCGCGTCCTGCGCCTGCTCCAGTGTCTTTCGTGCCGCGACGTCGGCGTCGTGGGCGCTCGTCGCCTTCTCGAGGAACGTCGCCTGGTGCTCCAACGCGCGTACCCGGGCGGCGACGTCGGGGAAGTGCCGGCGCTCGTCGTCGATCCGCGCCTGCAACCGCTCCAGCTCGACGGTCAGGCCGTCGGCCTGCGCGGTCAGCCGCGCGACCGCATCGCGGGCGTCGCTCAGCGCCTCGCGATCGGCCTGTTGCTGGACGGCCAGTGCCCGTCGCTCGTCGGCCACGCGCGCGCCGTCGTCGGCGGCGGTCCGCGCCGCGCTCAACCGCTCGCCCAGCTCGGTGGCCATCCGCAGGAGCGACGCGGTGTCCTCGTCGGGCTGATCGCGGTCGCGCGCACCGTCGGTGTCGCGGACGGCGCCGATGCTCGCCGCGCCCGCTCCGCCGACGCTCGCCGCGCTGCGCGCCGCGGCGAGCGCGCTGCGGATCTCGCCCACGCGCTGCTCCGCGGCGTCGCGTTCACGCTGTGCCGCGTCGGCGACGCTCACCGCCGCCTGTTCCTCGGCCGCGGTCACGTGGCCGTCGCCCGGCGACGCGGGGGCAGGGTGCTCGACCGATCCGCAGACCGGGCAGGCGTCCTCGGCCTCGAGTCCCGCGGCGAGCTCGGCGGCGTACCCGTCGAGGCGGGCCTGTCGCAGCCGTTGCACCGTGTCGACCGCTCGCTGGTGCGTGTCGACCGCAGTCTGCGCGGCAGATACGGCCTGCTCCTCGCGGATGACCAGCGCGTCGCGCTCGGCGCCGGCGGCCGCGCGTCGCTCGGCGGCGGCCGACTGCTCCTCCAACCGCGCGACGGTCGCCGCCGCGGCGTCGGCGGCCACCCGGCGCGCCTCCAACGCGGCCTCCGTCGTGGCCACCTGCTCCAACCGCTGCTCGCACGCGCGGACCCGCTCGGCCGCGGTCCGCGCGGCGTCGCGCAGTCGCTGCAGCTCCGTCTGCCGGCCCGGCAGGCCAGCCTCCTGCTCGACCAGGTCCCCGAGCGCAGCGATCGCGTCCGCCCGCTGCCGGGCGCCGGCCGCCCAGGTGCCGGGGTCGGCGGACAGTCCGTCGTCCTCGAGCTGCTCGATCCACTTGCGGGCCTTGTCGATGGTCCGTGCGCTGTCGGCGGCGGTCGCGCGAGCGGCGGCCACGCCGGACAGGTAGCCGCGGAGCGGCGCGGCCCGGCGGTGGGCCTGGAGCCGGGCGACCCGCTCGGCGTGCGCGTCGGCGTCCTCCGCGATCTTCGCCAGCCGGCCCTCGGCCTCGCGACGCCGCTGCTGCAATCCTGCTCGCTCTCGCGCCGCGTCGCGTTCCCGCTCGACGCCCGTGAGCGCCGCCTGGGCGGCGTCGCGTGCCGCGTTGGCCTGGTCCCGCTCGGCGGCCAGCCGTCCGCGCTCGGCGTCCAGCCATCGATCGACGTCCTCGACCGTCGCGCCGTCGCGCAGGGACGGCGCTCCGCCGGTCCCGCTCGCTCCGTCGGCCTCGCCCGCCTGCGCGGCCTCGCGTGACTCGCCCCCGCCGACGCTGCCGGATGAGCCCCAGGCGCCCCCCGCCTCGGCGAGCGCGTTGTCGACGGCGATCTGCTGGTGCTCGACCGCCTGCCGTGCGTCGCGCGCGCGGTCCTGCAGCCACAGCTCGATCTTCGAGAACCGACCGGCGTCGAACAGCCGCTCCAGCACCTCGCGGCGGGCCTTGGCGTCGGCCCGGAGGAAGGTCGCAAACGCGCCCTGCGGCAGCATCACGACCTGCAGGAACTGCTCGGCGGTCATCCCCAGCAGCGGGTCGAGCTCGCGGCGGACCTCGGGGATCTTGGCGGCGACGGCGCGCCAGCCGCCGTCGGCAGCGGGGTCGGACAGCTCGAGCACCGCCGATCCGGTGTCCTTGACCGGCGCTCCGGCGCCCTTCTTCGGTGGCCGCTCGTGGGCCGGGACGCGGACGACCCGGATCCGCCGTCCGCCGACGGTCGCTTCCAGGGTGACCCGCGGCGTCGCGTCCGGGTCGCGGTGGTCGCTGGCCAGCCGCGCGGCGTCGCCCCGCGCCCCGGGGACCTCGCCGAACAGCGCGAAGCAGACCGCGTCGAGCACGCTGGTCTTGCCCGCGCCGGTCGGTCCGGACAGCAGGAACAGCCCCGAGTCGGACAGCGCGTCGAAGTCGACGGACTCGTGCCCGCCGAACGGTCCGAACGCCTCGATCTCCAGCCGGTGCAGTCGCATCAGCGGTCCCGGCCGACGGCCTCGACCGCGTCCCGCAGCAACGGCCGTTCCGCGTCGTCGACCGTCGCGCCGCGGACGTCGTCGACGAACCGCTCCAGGACCTCCAGGTCGCTACGCCCCTGGACTCGGGCGGCGGCGATCGTCGCGGGGGCCAGCTCGCCTGCGGGCACGTGCTGCAGCACGAGAATCCGCGGGAACCGCCGCCGCAGCCGCTCCATCGGCCGGGCGGGCAACAACGCGTCGGTCAGCACGACCTCGAGCCAGTGGTCGTCGCACTCGTGCTCGGTGAGCGTCGGGTCGTCGAGCAGGGCGTCGAGCGTGCCGCGCAGGCGGACCAGTCGGTACGGCGACGGCACCGGAACCAGCCGCACGTCGGTCCGGCCGTCGGCGTCGATCTCGACGATCGCGGACGTCTTCACCGCGTCGGCCTCGGTGAACGAGTAGGCGAGCGGAGAACCGGCGTAGCGGATCGGCGACGAGGACGGAGGATCGAGGGTCGCGACGGCCGAAGGGTTCGGGGCCTGCCGGGAGTGCGAGCCCGTCTCTGCGTCGAGGACCGCGAACAGGTTCAGCGTTCCCGCCTCGTCGGTCGCGGCCACGAGCGGCTCGGCGTCGTTCGACTCGGCGTCGTTCGATTCGTCGGCATTGGGGACCTCCGCGGAGCGTCGCGCGTCCGCGTCGTCCGGGGCTCCGCCGACGCAGTGCGGGCGGTGCAGGTGCCCGAGCGCGGCGTAGGCGAAGCCCTCGAAGGCGGACGTCGAGACCGTCTGCGCCCCGCCGACCGAGATGTCGCGCTCGGACTCCGAAGGCTCGCCGCCGTGGACGAAGGCGTGGGCGACCACGACGCCGCGGACCGGATGGCCCGACCGCTGCTCGCGCTCCGCCAGGTCCTCGCGGGCCAGCGCGGTGGCGGCCCGGACGACCGCGTCGTGCGAGCGCTCCTCGACCTCCAGCGGTCGCCGGCAGAGATCCGGGTCCAGGTAGGGGATCCCGTAGAACGCGACCGGTCCGTGCTCGTCCGCCAGCACGACGGGGTCGCCGCTGCCGGTCGGGTCGGTCCGCAGGTGCACGCCGCCGGCGGCGATCAGCTCCCGCGCGAAGCCGAGGCGCTGAGCCGAGTCGTGGTTGCCGCTGATCGCGATCACCGGCGCGATCTCGGCCATCCGTCGCAGCGCGTCGCCCGCGAGCTGCACCGCCTCGACGGGCGGGAGCGCCCGGTCGAACAGGTCGCCGGACACGACGATCGCGTCGACCTGCTCGTCGCGTGCGAGGTCGATCAGGTGATCGAGCACCTGACGCTGCGCGTCCAGCAGGGGGACGCGGTGGAGGAGGCGACCGAGGTGCCAGTCAGCGGTGTGCAGCAGCCGCATTCGAACACCGAGGCTACGCTCGCGTCCGGACGTCGGGCGCGACGGTCGGCGGTACGCCGCCGCGCACGCCGGCACCCCGGATTGCGACCGCCGGTCCGATTGGCCTACGATCGCGGCCATCCCCGTGTACGACGACTCCCCCCGAACGGCCAGCCGCGACGCCGATGGTCCGCCCGATCCTCCCGAGGGATCGGCGCTCGACGCCCTGCCCGGGATCGTGCGGATCGCGGCCCACAGCGGCCTGCGGGCCGCGACCTGGGGGGCGACCGAGTCGGTCAAGTCGGGGGTCGGACTCGCGCGCAAGCTGCCGTTCGGCGGGTTTGCGGTGCGCGCGGTCGAGGAGGCCGCGGAACAGGCGCGGCGCAGTGCCCGCCAGCTCCTCGGCGTCGAGGACGTCGAGCGCCGGCTCTCGCGGCTGGTGCCCGAGCGGGTCAGCGAGACCTCGCGCGCGTGGGGCCGGAACGGCGCATCGGCCGAGCCGCCCGTGCAGCTCGGGCCCGTCGAGGTCCTCCAGCAGCGGGGATCGGACCTGCTGCACCAGGCCGCGGACGTTGGCTTCGCGCAGGACGTCCACCCGGCGTACGCGCGGATCCTCGACGAGCTGGCCCCCGACGAGGCGCGGATCCTGCGGCTGATGGTGACCGGCGGGCCACAGCCCTCGGTCGACGTGCGGACCGGCCGACCGCTGCGGATCGGCGACACGCTGATCGCCTCCGGCCTGACGGTGATCGGCCCCGAAGCCGGCTGCCGCCACGTCGAGCGGGTGCCGTCCTACCTGAACAACCTCTTCCGCCTGGGGCTGATCTGGTTCTCGCAGGAGGAGCTTCCCGACTTGCGCGGCTACCAGGTGCTCGAGGCCCAGCCCGAGGTCAAGCAGGCGATGCAGCGCGCCGGCCGGGCCGCGCGCCTGGTCCGCCGGAGCATCGCCCTGACACCGTTCGGGAGCGACTTCTGCGCGGTCTGCCTGCCCACGGGCCCCACATGATCGGGGCGATCCATCTGCTTGGCCTGGAGATCCATCTCCAGGAGCTGATCTCGGTCCCGCTGTTCATGGGGGTGATCGGCTACGTCACCAACTGGAGCGCGGTCTGGATGCTGTTCCAGCCGATCGAGTTCAAGGGGGTCCGGATTCCGGGCCTGTTGTTCCTCGTCCGGCTGATGCCGCGCAAGGTCCAGCAGATCCCGGGGGTGATGCACGGCGGCGTCGGCTGGCAGGGGATCATTCCGTCGCGGGCGGCCAAGATGGGCTCGATCGCGGTCGACAAGGGGATCTCCAAGCTCGGCAGCGCGGCGGACTTCTACCAGCAGCTCGAGCCGGAGAAGATCGCCGAGCACATGGTCGCCGCGGTCGGGCCCGAGCTGCGCGGGATCGTCGAGCGGATCATGGAGCGCGAGCATCCGCGGCTCTGGCACGACCTGCCGCCGCGGGTCCGCGAAGCGGTTCACGCGCGCGTGCGCAGCCAGCTCCCGGAGATCGTCCGCGAGATCACCGAGGAGATCGGCGAGCACATCGACCAGCTCCTCGACGTCAAGCTGATGGTGATTCGGCACCTCGAAGCGCGACCCGAGCTGGCCAACCGGATCTTCCAGGAGGTGGGGGAGAAGGAGCTGAAGTTCATGGTCAACTTCGGCTTCTTCTTCGCCTTCCTGCTGGGCTTCCCCGTGGTGCTGATCACCGCCGCGGTGCCCTACTGGTTCGTGCTGCCGATCATGGGCACGTTCGTCGGCTGGGCGACCAACCTGGTCGGGATCTGGATGATCTTCGAGCCGATCGAGCCCCGCCGGATCCTCGGCTTCCGGATCCAGGGACTGTTCCTGCGGCGCCAACGCCAGGCGGCGGACATCTACTCGCGCGTGATCTCGGAGGAGGTCGTCACGCTCTCGAACATCGCCGACGAGTTGCTGCACGGTCCGCGCTCGGATCGCACGCGGCTGATGATCGAGAACGCGTTGCGGCCCGCGGTCGACCGGGCGACCGGACCGGCCCGCGCGGCGGTCAAGCTGCTGATGGGCGGGCAGAGCTACGAGCAGGTGCGGGATTCGGTCGCGCTCGAAGCGGTCGAGTACACGATCAATCCGCTGATGGACCCGGAGTTCAATCGCGAGCAGGGCGAGCGGATCCGCGTGCTGGTCCGCGACCGCCTGAGCAGCATGCCGCCCGCGGACTTCGTCGAGATGCTCCGCACGGCGATGCGCGAGGACGAGTGGCTGCTCTTCCTCCACGGCGCCGTGCTCGGCTTCGGGGCCGGGTTGCTGCACTTGGCGATATTCGGGTGAGCGGTGACGACGTGTACGGGCGCTCGCGTCCTGGGTAGCGGGTGAAATCTGGCCCTACCGTCGGTCGGCACCGATCTCTACTCTTCTAGGGCGCTCGCGAATCCTGGAGGGGTGGCAGAGCGGTTGAATGCACCAGTCTTGAAAACTGGCAACGGGTAACCCCCGTTCGCGGGTTCGAATCCCGCCCCCTCCGTCCGCGTCGCGATTGTCAGGTCGCTGGCCCCCGATGTCGACTGCGCGCTACCCGATCCGTTTCGGAGCTCTGATGTTCACCGCTCGCATCCGCAATCGCTATATCGAGGTCGGTGTTACGGCTGATGAGCGAACGATGATCGAACGCGCAGCGACCGCGGAGGGAGTGGATCCGGAGGCGTTCGTTCTGGGCCACGCCACGCTCGCGGCTGGGCGAGTGCTCGCAGACCGCACTGAGTCCGTCGTCGACGAAGAGCAGCAGCGGGCGTGGGACGCGATCAGCAACCGGTCGGCACAAGACCTGCCCGGGCTCCGACGGCTTGTCAAGGACGCCCGGCGGTCGTTGCGGTAGGCCGCGGGCCGTCGGCTTCGAGTCCCGCACGCGCAGAATCGCCTCGATCCGTCCCCGTCCCGCGGCTAGGATCGCCCGCAGTACTCATCCCGACCCGCGAAGGGCCCGTCCGCATGTCCGAACCGACGAAGATCCTGCTCACCGAGGACCAGATCCCGACGTCGTGGATCAACGTCCTGCCGGAGCTTCCCGGCGGCGCGCTGCCGCCGCTGCACCCCGGCACGATGCAGCCGGCCGGCCCCGACGACCTGTCGGCGCTGTTCCCGCCCGCGGTGATCGAGCAGGAGGTCTCGTCGGAGCACGAGATCAAGATCCCGGACGCGGTTCGCGAGGCGCTCGGCCTGTGGCGCCCCACCCCGATGTACCGGGCTCGGGCGCTGGAGCAGGCGATCGGCACCCGTTCGCGGATCTACTACAAGTACGAGGGCGTGTCGCCCGCCGGCTCGCACAAGCCGAACAGCGCGATCGCGCAGGCCTACTACAACCAGCAGGCCGGGATCACCAAGCTGACCACCGAGACCGGGGCCGGCCAGTGGGGCTCGGCGCTCTCGTTCGCCGGGGCCAAGTTCGGGATCGACGTCGAGATCTACATGGTCGGCTCGTCGTACGACCAGAAGCCGTACCGCCGCTCGATGATGCAGACCTGGGGCGCGCAGGTCCACCGCTCGCCGAGCGACCGCACCGAGGCCGGCAAGGCGAACGCGGGATCGCCCACGGGCTCGCTGGGGATCGCGATCAGCGAGGCGGTCGAGTTGGCCGCCCAGCGTCCCGACACCAACTACTCGCTCGGCTCGGTGCTCAACCACGTGCTGCTGCATCAGACCGTGATCGGCCAGGAGACGATCGCCCAGCTCGGCATCGCCGGCGAGACGCCGGACGTGGTGATCGCCGCGGCCGGCGGCGGGTCGAACTTCGCCGGGCTGGCCTTCCCGTGGTGGCGCGAGAAGCGGCGCCACGGGCTGTCGACGCGGTTCGTGGCGACCGAGCCGGCGGCCTGCCCGACCCTGACCCAGGGCGCCTACGGCTACGACTTCGGCGACGCGTCCGGACTGACGCCGCTGCTGCCGATGTACACGCTCGGCCACGGCTTCGTGCCGCCGCCGGTCCACGCGGGTGGCTTGCGGTACCACGGGATGGCGCCGCTGGTCTCGGCGCTGGTCAAGGCCGGCGAAGTCGAGGCCCGCGCGATCCGTCAGAACGAGACCTTCGACGCGGCCCTGACGTTCGCCCGGACCGAGGGGATCATCCCGGCCCCGGAGTCCGCCCACGCGATCCGCACGGCCGTGATCGAGGCCGAGCAGGCCGACGCCGCGGGCGAGGAGCGGGTGATCCTCTTCCTGCTGTCCGGCCACGGCCACTTCGACCTGGCGGCCTACGACCAGTACCTGGCCGGGGACCTCGAGGACCCGGAGTTCTCGTCCGCCGAGCGCGACCGGGCGCTGGACGAGCTGCCGAAGGGCGCGCCGGCGATCGCCTGAGTGGGCCCCATGTTCCCGTCCTGCTCGCTCCGGGTAGGACGGAGGACATGGCCAGCCCCGCGTCCGACGAGCAGATCCAGGCGTGGCTCGGTGATCACGACGCTTGGTCGTACGACGCCGAGCGCAAGGTCCTGGAGCGGATCTTCCGGTTCGCCGACTTCGTCGAGGCGTTCGGTTTCATGACCGTCGTCGCGATTCGCGCCCAGGCGCTGAACCACCACCCGGACTGGTCGAACTCCTACGACACCGTCGATGTCGAGCTGACCACCCACGACGCCGACGCGGTAACGGAGAGCGACTTCGAGCTGGCCGCGTTCATGGACGAGTGGGCGGAGCGGCACGGGGCGAAAGACCCGGACTGAGCGTTGTGTCGAGGTTGTGTCGAGGGCGGGCAGCGACGCCCACCCGCCTACGGGAGTCGCAAGATCGTCGCGGTCCCGCGGTGCGTGCGGCACGCCCAGGCAGTAGTTTTGTAGCACTCTCGGTGCTACATTCGGTGCATGGAGCAGATCGGAGTGCGTGAGCTACGCCAGCACGCGAGCCAATACCTGCACCGGGTGGAGCAGGGGGAGACTATGGAGGTCACCCAACGAGGCCGGCCGGTCGCGCGGTTGGTGCCCCTTGAACGAGCGTCCTCTGCACGAGACCGGTTGGTCGCTACGGGGCGGCTGCGCCCGGCATCCCGTCCGTTCGTCCTCCCGGATCGCGCGCCGTTGCCGGCCGGCACCCCCGATACCGCGACGGTGCTCGACGACCTGCGCGAGGACCGCCAGTGATCTACCTCGATTCGTCGGCGATCCTCAAATTGGTCTTCGACGAGGCCGAGAGCGCCGCGTTGGCCGAGTGGTTCGGCCCCACCGGGTCGACGGTGCCACCGGTGAGCAGCGAACTGGCACGCATCGAAGTGCTCCGCGGATGTCGCCGCGTCGATCCGCGCACTCTGCCCGCCGCCCGCACCCTGTTGGCGGGTCTCGACCTGATCCCGATCTCTGCCGATGTCGTGGATCTCGCGACCGAGATTGGAGATGGACTGCTGCGGAGCCTCGATGCGATTCACCTAGCCAGTGCCGCGGGAATGGGTGACGAGCTCACGAGGTTCGTCACCTACGACCATCGGCTGGCGGGTGCTGCGGTCACCGAAGGGCTGGCCGTCGCCTCGCCTGGCGTCTCCGGCGGCTGAACTGTCCTCGCTCGCCCGGCGTCGCCGGCCGCTGAGTATCGGCGACTACTGCGACCGGGGCCCGTCGGGTTCGGATCCGCCCTTGGCCGTGCGCTGCTTCGCGAACGCGATCGTCCGGCCCAGCACGTCCTGGCCCGCCTCGGTGTCGAGGTCGAACTGGAACTCGTGCGGGAGCTTCGGCCGGTAGTCCTTGGGGAAGAACGCCGTCTCGACGTCGACGCCCAGACCCCGCAGGCGCTCGACCAGCGGCTTGGACTGGCTGTCCGTCAGCGGGTCGTCGTTGCCGCCCGCGACGAACGCGGTCGGGAAGTCCTTCGTCACGTGGTCGTAGCTGGAGAACTGCTGCAGCACCGACGAGTCCGGGTCGCCCGATCCGGTGTAGGCCCGGATGATCGACTTGATCGCCCAGGCGATGACCGGGTTGTTGCTGCTCAGGAACCGCCCGGCGTCGTAGATCCCGCAGTGCAGGATCACGCCCCGTAGCTGTTCGGGCGTCAGCTCGGGATCCAGACCGAGCTCCCGCGCGTACTCCGGGCTGGTGATCGCCGTCGCCACCTGACTCGTGATCTGGGAGCCCGCCGAGTCGCCCGCCATCACGATCCGGTCGGTGTCGATTCCCAGGCGCTCGCGGTTGGCGACCAGGTAGCCGAGCGCGTCGTTGAGCTGGTGCAACGGCAGCGGGTACTTCTTGCCGGGAGCGAGCCCGTACTTGACCGAGACGACCGTGAAGCCCTGCGCGGCGAACTGCGTGAAGTACGGGCCGGCCTCCTGCGGCGTGCCCGCGACCCATCCGCCGCCGTGGGTCCAGACGACCACGGGCTGCACGTCGTCGGGACCGGCCTGCGCGGAGCGGTAGATGTCGACCGTGGCGTCATCGTCGTCCGGGCGGTACGACTCGGTGGTCACGTCGATGCCGGCGACCCGATGCTTGGCCAGCGACTCGCCGGTCTTCTTGCCGCCGTACTCGAAGACCGCCCGCACGATCAACGCCCCGGGCGTCGGCCAGATCACGAGCACGGTGATCAGGGCGACGCCCGCCGCGCCGACGACGGCACAGACCCGCCGGCACCGTCCGCGGCGACGTGGTTCGGTCGGGGAGGGGGCGGGATCGTCCGACATCGTGCCGCCCATCATTACCGCTGGGCGGGTCGGCTGTGCTCAGCCCGCAGCGTCCTCCGCCCGTCGCTCCTCTCGCTGCCGCAGCTCGATCCGCCGGATCTTGCCGGTCAGGGTCTTCGGCAGCTCGTCGACGAATTCGACCTCGCGCGGGTACGCGTACTTGGAGTGGCCGTCGCGGACGAAGGCCGAGATCTCCTGCGCCAGCTCGTCGGAGGCTGCGTGGTCGTCCGCGAGGATCACGAACGCCTTGACGATCCAGCCGCGACGCTCGTCCGGCTTGCCGATCGCGGCGGCCTCCGCGACCGCCGGATGCTCGAGGCACGCCGACTCGACCTCGAACGGTCCGACGCGGTACCCCGCGGTCAGGATCACGTCGTCGGCGCGGCCCTCGAACCAGACGTAGCCGTCCTCGTCGATCCGCGCGGCGTCCTTGGTGTGGAACCACTCGCCGCCGAACTCCCGCTCGGTCGCCTCGGGGTTGTTCCAGAACCGCAGCGGCCAGGTCGGGCTCGACTCGCGCCGCCAGCAGATCTCCCCGCGCTCGCCGGGCGCCACGGGGCGCTCCTCCTCGTCGAGTAGCTGGACGTCCCAGCCCGGCATCACCTTGCCCATCGATCCCTCGCGCACCTCCATCCAGGGGAAGTTGGCGCATAGCGGGTAGCCCTCGGACAGCCCGTAGAAGTCGAGCACGGTCACGCCGAACTGGTCGCGGAACCAGCGGATCGCCTCGGGGTTGAGCGGCTCCCCGGCCGAGCAGGCGCGGCGCAGGGGGATCGGAAACCGTTCGCCCGCATTCTCGATCGTCATCAGCGAGCGCATCGCGGTCGGCGTGGTGAACAGGTTGCTGATCCGGTGGCGGCTGAGGAAGTCGAGCTCGGCCTCGGCGGAGAACCCGCCGCGTCGCTGCAGGACGTACTGGACGGCCCCGGTCCGCCAGGCGCCGAGCAACGGGTTGATTCCGGCGGCCCAGGCCCACTCGGCCATCGAGCGGAACCGCTCGCCGTCCTCGATCTCGTGGCAGTACTCGAACTCCTCGTGGGCGAGCACGAAGCGGTGCGCGTGGAGGATGCCCTTGGCCAGTCCGGTCGTGCCGGACGTGTAGAAGAGCTGCGCCGGGTCGTCGCACGAGGTGTCGACGGTGACGAAGGCCGGCGAGGCGTTCGCCAGCAGTCCGTCGGACAGCACCAGCAGCGTGTGGTCCTCGGAACCGATCAAGCCGTTGCGCCCGCCGCCCACGTCCCATCCGGGCAGGCCCTCGACCGCGCGGGTGATCTGCGCGGCGTGCTCGTCGTCGGTGACGATCAGCTTGGCCCCGGAGTCGCGGATCCGGTGCCGGATGCCCTCCTCGCCGTAGAGCACCGACATCGGCAGCAGGATCGCCGCCGCCTTGTAGACGCCGAGGATCGCCGCGGCGGCTTCGGGCGTCGGCGGGACCAGCATCGCGACGACGTCCTCGCGCTGCACGCCGTGCTCGCGTGCGACGTTGGCGAAGCGGTGCGACAGGTTGCGGATCTCGCCCCAGGTCAGCTCCCGAACCACGCCGTCGGGGTCCTCGTGGACCATCGCGAGCTTGTCGTCGGGATGCTTGTCGCAGACGTCGACCGCCAGGTTGTAGCGCGCGGGAACGTCCCAGCGGTGGTCGGCGACGAGCTGGTCGTAGGTGGGGGAGGTCATCAGGGCCGACCCTCCCATATCCACCGGATCCGGATCGTCGGCTCGCCGGAGCTGGCGCGTTGCCGCTGGCCGGCGGCAACGGGTGACGGGCCGATCCGCCGGCTCCGGCGAGGGGCCGAGTGGACCGCTGTCACACGACGCAGGAGCGGGTCATCCGCGCCCGTTCGTCCCTAGGATCCTCGCCATGTTCGACGTCGCCACCACCAACGCAGCGCAGACCCAGAAGCGCCTCAAGATCGTCGCCGTGCTCGCGGCGGTCGACGTGATCCTGCTGGTCGCGCTGCTGATCGGCTACCTCGACATCGTCAACAGCGACTCCTACCGGCCGATCGTCGGCCCGATCCACGGCGCGACCTTCATGGTGCTTGCCGCGGTGACCGGCTGGGGGATGCTCGAGAAGCGCTGGAACTGGAAGTTCCCCGCGCTGGTGATCGGCGCCAACGTGATCCTGTTCGGCGGGCTCAAGGCGGTTGGCGGTCTCGACGATCCGAGCATCGCACTGCTGATCCCGGTCGTCGCGATCCTGCTCGTCTTCATCGTCACGCCGCTCGCCACCGAGATGAAGGTCTCGGCCGAGCTGCGTGCGAAGGTCGGGGCCTGACCCCACTCCGCGGTGCCTTGTGCCGACTGGATCGGCACAAGGCGACGCGCGGGACGGCCGACCCTCGATCTTCGGGCCGGCTGGTGCTAGGCCGCCGGCAGCACCCGCGGCGCGCCGAACGGGACCAGGCACTCGGGCAGCACGATCGTGCCGTCCGCGCGCTGGCCGTGCTCCATCAGCGCGATCAGCGTGCGGCCGACCGCGACCGCGGTGCCGTTGAGCGTCGCCAGCGGCTCGGCCTTGCGCGGCGGCGTCGCCTGGCTGTCCTTGAGCCGGATCTGCAGCCGGCGGGCCTGGAACTCGGTGGTGTTCGAGGTCGACGTCAGCTCGCGGTACTGCTGCTGCGACGGCAGCCACGCCTCGCAGTCGAACTTGCGCGCGGCGGACGCGCCGAGGTCGTCGACGGCGATGTCGACCACGCGGTAGGGGATCCCCAGCTCGGTCAGGATCTCCTCCTCGATCGCCAGCAGCCGCGCGTGCTCGTCCTCGGCCTGCTCCGGCGGCACGAAGCTGAACATCTCGACCTTGTCGAACTGGTGGACGCGGAACAGTCCGCGGTCGCTGGCCCCGGCGGCCCCCGCCTCGCGGCGGAAGCAGGGTGAGAAGCCGGCGTAGCGCAGCGGCAGCTCGGTGGCCTCGAGGATCTCGCCCTGGTGGGTCGACGCGAGCGCGACCTCGCTGGTGCCGACCAGGTACAGGTCGTCGTCCGGCAGCCGGTAGATCTGCTGCTCGGTGTCGGGCAGGAAGCCCGTCCCGTAGAGCGCCTGCTCGCGGACCAGAACGGGGGGAATGACCGCCTCGTGGCCGTGGTCGCGGAGCTTGCTCAGCGTCCACTGGACCAGCGCCAGCTCGACGAAGACGAGGTCGCCGCGTAGGTAGGCGAAGCGGGACCCGGAGAGGTTGGCGCCGCGCTGCATGTCGACGCGCTCGCCGGCCAGCTCCAGGTGATCGCGGGCCTCGGTGGCGATCGGGGCGACGGTGGCCTGGCCGCCGTCGGCCCGCGCGTCGCTGAACGTGGTGCCGGTTCGCGTGTCGAGCCCGTCGATCCGCGGCTCGCCGACCGTCTTGAGGACGGTGTCCTCGAGCGGAGCGTCGGGGTGGGGCAGGTTCGGCAGGCGGGCCTGCGCGCCGTCGAGCTCCTCCTCGACCTGCGTCAGCTCCTCCTGCAGGGCCTTCGCGCGGGCGGAGACCTCGCGCATGTTCGCCACCGCGGCGTCGGCCTCGGTCGAGTCGCCGGACTCCTTGGCGGCCTTCTTGGCCTGGGCGATCGCCTGGTTGGCGGCGTTCTGCTCGGCCCGCAGCGATTCGAGCTGGGGCAGGATCTCGCGGCGGCGCTCGTCGAGCGTCAGCACGCGGTCGAAGGTCTCCGCGTCGCTCCCGCCGCGGCGGGCGAGGGCGGTGCGGGCGGCGTCGGGATCGCGGCGCAGGGCCTTCAGGTCGAGCATCACCGTGCAGGGTATCCCGCGGCGTCGGCTTGCGACCGTGCCCTTGGCGTACCAGGGGTACGCCACGCACGACGACCGGTCACCACACCTCGTCCTCGGCCGAACGGCTGATGACGCTCGGCGGCGTGCGGCCGTCGAGCGGCACCCGGACGGTGGCACGGCGGTACCGGTACGCCCGGCGATCCTGCTCACCCCAACGGACGACGACGACGGCCGCGTCGGTCGCGGCTTCGTGGCCGAGCAGGGCGACCGAACCGGAACCCGGGTCAGGGCGACGGCCCAACGGGGTGCGGGCGAGGTCGTCACCGGTGAGCACCGGGGCGCTCGGGCGGACGAGCGTCGGGTGCCCGTCGGCGGTGACCGTGGCGAGCGCCAGGGCGGTCGTAACGGCGCTGGTCCGGACCCGGACCTCGGCGAGCCACCCGCCCGACGGTCGTGAGACCCGGGGCAGGACCACCGCGTGACGGGACGTCGAGCGTCGTCCCGCTCGGCTGCGCTCCCGGACCGTGATCGTCGGAGCGGTGATCGTCCGGAACGTGCCGTTCGCGTCGATCAGCGTCCATCGCATCGGGTCGACGCGCCAGTTGACCCGCGCGTTGCGGCTGATCGGGGCGCGGTGTCGCTGGTGCACGACTACCGCGCGATCCGTACCCCCGACCACCGCGACGGCCGCATCGATACCGGACGCGAGGCTCGCGGTGCGGTCGCGCAACGTCCGGGGCGTGTCGGTGACGAACGCGGTGCGCGTGCGGCGCGGCATCGTGAACATCCGGCGCTGGACGGCGCTGCGGCGATCGACGGTCAGACGCAACCAGCGCTGGCCGGGACGGGTCGCATCGACCGGTCCTGTGGCGAACGGCACGACCGAGCCGACCGAGGAACTGGTCACGATCCCCCCGGGGAGTGGCGCGGCGAGACCATCGATCCCGGGAATCGCGCGGCACTCGGCGGGTAGGGCAGCGGTGTCGCACGTCAGCACGCGCGACCGGTGCCGCTCGTCCCGCGTCCGTCGGCCGACGGCGGTATCCCCGATGATCAGAGTCCGACTGTCGGCCGTCCACGACAACGTCGTTCCCTCGGTGATGCCGCGCTGCTCTCGTCCCGTCGTGAACGTGCGCGCTGGGCCGCCGTCGGTGGGCACCACCACGACCTCGGTGAGTTCTCCCGGCGCGGCGGGAACGAGGGCGATCTGGCTCCGGTCCGGCGAGATGCGCACCATCGCTGGCCACGGGGGGAGGTCGTACGGGCCCATGGTGCGGACGGAACCGTTGGCGGCGGTCAGCACGACGGTGCGCCCGAGTGCCGTCGACGGGCCCAGACGGGCGGTGTCGGCGGTGGCGACCGCGGGGCTGAGGGTGAGGCCGGCGACGGAAGCGACGGTCAGGATGACCGGTGCCGATCGGCGCCATGGGGGTCGGGGAGCGCGGTGCGGCGCCGTCGAGGATCGCATCGACCGGAGACTAGTCCGCCGGGAGATCGCCGTACACGTGGCGCGGGCCGCCGCGACACGGGGGCGTCCCCGTACCCTTCCCGACGATGTCCTCGCCGATCGAGCCCCGTCAGCGCAAAGACCGCTGCATCACCGTCTACGGCCGCCGGGCGGTGCTCGAAGCGCTGCGCGACCCGAACCTCGAGGTCGCCGGCGTGACGATCGCCGAGATGGGCGGCGCCGTCACCAGCGAGGTCAAGAAGTCGGCCAACGAGCGCGGGGTCGAGCTGCGCGAGACGACCGCCCACCGGGTTTCGTTGATCTCGGGCAACGGCCGTCAGGACCAGGGCGTGGTCGCCGACG
>JADKLW010000299.1_pt1 | contig 23200 bp, 21 predicted proteins | sample 8641881 | NCBI WGS metagenome assembly JADKLW01 (sample SAMN16272185, study PRJNA661076) | feces metagenome | isolation source: fecal sample from diarrhoea affected cattle B | host: Bos taurus | place: South Africa: Lokaleng Village, Mahikeng | collected 2019-09 | reverse complement strand
CCGCAGGCGAAGATCGAGGCGCCCTCGAGCGGCGCGGCCTTGTCGATCTTGGCGAGCGCGATCTCGGGCATCACCGTGTACTCGGCGAAGGTCGAGGTGCCCATGAAGTGCCGGATCGGCTCGCCGTCGCGCGACAGGCGGGTGGTGCCGTCGGGCAGGTAGCCGATGTTCTGTTGGTCGCGGATCGCCAGGCAGCGGTTGGTCCGGCCGCTGCGGCAGTGCAGGCACTCGCCGCACTCGGGCGCGAACAGCGTGACGACGTGGTCGCCGACGTTCAGCGACGAGACCCCGGGACCGACCTGCTCGACGACCCCCGCGCCCTCGTGGCCGAGCACGCAGGGCGCGTAGCCGGACGGGTCGGCGCCGGAGGCGGTGTAGAGGTCGGTGTGGCAGACGCCGCAGGCGTGCAGCTTGACGAGCACCTCGCCCTGCCGCGGCTTGGCCAGGTCGACCTCCTGGACCACCAGCGGCTTGCCGAACTCTTCCAGGACAGCGGCGCGGATCTTCATGGGTGCGACGGTACCGTGCGGCCGGGTCGCGCGGTGCGAGCGCGACCTACTGCGTCGCGTACGAGACGATCGAGCCGTCGATCAGCCACTCGACCGGGGCCTTGTCGTCCGTGTAGACCGGGCCGCCGTCGAAGCCCTCCTCCAGGCCGTCCGCGGCCCGTTCGGCGACGGGGCGCAGCTCGGCCGGCAGCGACGGGATCGACGCGCGGAGCTGGGCGGCGGAGGCGGGCGCCGCCGAGCCGACCACCAGCGTGTTGGTCCGCGTCATCGGGTACCGCACCACGGTCGGGAACTGCGTCCGCATCGTGGTCGACAGCGCCTTCTCGAGCTGGTCGTTGCCCGCGGGGTGCCCGACGTTGACGATCACCGATCCGCGCGCCGTGAGCCGGTCGCGGACCTCGCCGAAGAACTCCCGGGTCGTCAGGTAGAACGGGATGTACGGCTGCCGGTAGGCGTCGACGCCGATCAGGTCGTAGCGACCCTCGCCGTCGTCGTGGCCCCCGGCGCGCAGGAACGGCCGCGCGTCGGCGGTGTGGGTGACCAGGCGCGGATCGTCCGGCATGCCGAACCACTCGCGGCCCATCTCGGTCACGCGCCCGTCGATCTCGACCCCGTCGAAGCGAACGGCGGGGAAGAACGCCAGCGACGCGCGGGCGACCGTGCCCGCGGCGTTGCCCAGCATCGCGATCCGGCCGGGCGGCGGCGTGGGGGCCAGGCCCTCGGCTCCGGCCGCGTCGACGCCCGCCGAGCCGCCGCCATCCGCCGCCCCCGGGTCCGTGACCGCGAACGGCAGCACCTGGAAGGCGTCCCAGTAGTTGTCGGTCAGCACCGTGTCCTCGCGCCAGACCGAGTGGATCGCCTGACCCTCGTTGAGCTCCAGCCGCCGCTCGGGGACGGTGCGTCCGGTCTCGTCGTCGATCACCGGATGCTCGACGACGCGAGCGTACTGGTACAGCGTCTCGGCCTCGGCCAGGACCTTGTCACCCTCGGCCGCCGGCTTGGTGATCCCCGGCGGCACGAACAGCAGCCCGCCGATCAGCACCGGGACGATCCAGGCCTTCCACGGCAGCCGGTACGCGCCGGCGACCGCCATCAGCAGCGCGAAGACGATGAAGGTCCGCTGGCTGCCGACGAACGGGATCAGCGCCAGCGACGCGGCGAACGTGCCGACGAGCGCGCCGGCGGTGCCGATCGCTCCGAGCCGTCCGACGGTCTCGCCGGTGTGCTCGAGGTCGGTGACCGCGAGCTTGGTCGCCCACGGCGTCGCGGCGCCGATCAGGATCAGCGGCAGCGCGATCAGCACCATCATCCCGACCAGCGAGCCGATGAACGCCCCGGCCTCGATCTTGTCGAACGCCTGGATCGCGAGATGCAGGAACGGGCCCGAGACCAGCGGCACGATCGACAGCAGCGCCGCCGAGATCAGCACCAGGATCCGCAGGCCCTCGACGTGCGGGTGGCGGTCCGCGAACCGTCCGCCGAGCCAGTGACCGAGCGCCAGGGCGATCAGGCAGACGCCGATCGTGTTGGCCCAAATGATCGTCGAGTCGCCGAAGTACGGGGCGAGCAGGCGGGCCGCGGCGATCTCGGCGCCGAGGCTTCCGACGCCGACGATGAACACGAGGACCGCCAGCGCACGCACCCGGCGGAAGATAGCGGTGGGGACGCGGTCGACGGGTCGCGGGCCACGGTCCGCTTCGCGTCGACCGCCCACCGATCCGGCGTCGTCCGCCCGGGCCGCGCCGGTCACGCCGAGGTCACGTATTCGCCGGTGAGATGGGTACAGGGGTCGGCGATGGCATCGAGTCAGGACGTTCGCGCGGTCGACCAGTTGACCCAGGCGTGGGAGGACCGCGTCGAGTCGGTGCTGGTGGACGTGGTCTCCAGTCGCCGCGGGTGCGCGATCGCGCGCCGCTGGGCGCCCCGGCTGCCGACGATCTACCGCGCGGGCGTGGCGCCCGAGTCGGCCGCCCGCGACGTGATGGCGCTCGACCGGCTCGACTCCGATGAGGATCGGCTGGTCGTCACGACCAAGCACGAGCCGGCCCCCGACGGCGACGGACCCGGGATCACACGGGTCGTCTTCGCGCGGGGCGGTCCCCGGGTCGAGCTTGCCCAGGCGATGCCGATCCTCAGCGACCTCGGGCTGCGGGTGATCGAGGAGCGCACGGCGCGGCTCAACGGCGAGGGCGAGTTCTGGATCCAGGACTTCGGGGTTCTCGGACCCGACGGTGGACCACTCGACCTCGAGCAGGTCGGCGACCGGGTCGAGGCTTGCATCGACGCGATCTGGGAGGGCGTCGCCGAGAGCGACTCGCTCAACCGCCTCGTCACCTGCACGTCGCTCGGGCACGAGCGGTTGGAGCCGCTGCGGGCCTACCGGCGCTACCGCCAGCGGATCGGGTCGCGCTACACCGAGGCGTTCCAGAGCGACGTGATCGTCGAGCACAGCGCGATCACCGAGCAGCTCGTGCGGCTGTTCGAGCTGCGGTTCGGCGCCGACGATCCGACGGCGGAGCGCGACGTCGAAGCCGAGGACGCGTTGCGGGCCGAGATCCTCGAGGCGATCGACGCGGTGACGTCGCTCGACCACGACCGGATCCTGCGCAACCAGCTCCAGGCGATCGACGCGACGTACCGCACCAACGCCTACCGGCCCGGACGGGGGGCGCTGGCGCTCAAGTTGCGCAGCGCGGAGGTCCCGGCCGTTCCCGAGCCGACGCCGATGTGGGAGACCTACGTCCACGGCCTGCGGGTCGAGGGGATCCACCTGCGGGCCGGGATGATCGCGCGCGGCGGCATCCGCTGGTCCGAGCGGATGGACTACCGCACCGAGGTGCTCGGGCTGATGCGCGCCCAGGTGGTCAAGAACGCGGTGATCGTGCCGACCGGCGCCAAGGGCGGATTCGTGCTGCGAGGGCAGCCGCCGACCGATCCGGCCGAGCAGCGCGAGGCGGTCCGCGCGGCCTACGAGGAGTTCATCTCCGCGCTGCTGGACGTCGCCGACGACGTCGACCAGGACAAGGTCGTCCACCCCGATGGCGTGCGGGTCCTCGACGCGGACGACACCTACCTGGTCGTGGCGGCCGACAAGGGCACCGCGCGGTTCTCGGACGTCGCCAACGAGATCGCCGTCGATCGCAGCTACTGGCTCGGTGACGCGTTCGCGTCCGGAGGCCAGTACGGCTACGACCACAAGGCGCTCGGGATCACGGCGCGGGGCGCGTGGGAGTCGGTCAAGCGGCACTTCCTCGACGCCGGGACCGATCCCGAGACCGAGCCGATCACGGTCGTCGGGATCGGCGATATGTCGGGTGACGTCTTCGGCAACGGGATGCTGCGCTCCAAGACGATCCGCCTGGTCGCCGCCTACGACCACCGTCACGTCTTCGTCGACCCGCGTCCGGGCGACCCGGAGGCCGCGTGGAAGGAGCGCAAGCGGCTGTTCGAGAAGCGCGGATCGACGTGGGACGACTACGACCGCGACCTGATCAGCGCCGGCGGCGGAGTGTTCGCGCGGACGGAGAAGCACGTGCGGATCAGCGCCGCGATGCGCAAGGCGCTCGGGATCGAGGCGCAGCGCCTGTCGCCGGCCGAGTTGATCCAGGCGGTGCTGCGCGCGCCGGTCGACCTACTGTGGAACGGCGGGATCGGCACGGTGGTCAAGGCGTCGCACGAGAGCGACGCGGACGCGGAGGACCGGTCGTCGGACACCATCCGGGTCGACGCGCGAGAGCTGCGCTGCCGGGTGGTCGGCGAGGGCGGCAACCTGGGCTTCACCCAGGCCGCCCGGATCGAGTACGCGCGTTGCGGCGGGCGGATCAACGCCGACTTCATCGACAACTCGGGGGGCGTCGACTGCTCGGACCACGAGGTCAACGTCAAGGTCCTGCTGGACGCCGCGGTGCGCGCGGGCGACCTGGAGCCGGACGCCCGCAACGAGCTGCTGCGCGAGGCGACCGACGAGGTCGTCGCCCACGTGCTCCGCGACAACGTCGTCCAGGCGCGCCTGCTGACCCAGGAGGAGCGGCGCGCGCCCCACCGCACCCTGGCGGCCGAGGAGCTGATCGTGGCGCTCGAAGCGGAGGGCGAGCTGGACCGCGACGACCACGGGATCCCGACCACCGACGAGCTGATCGAGCGACGCGCGGCCAACGAGGGCCTGACCCGGCCGGAGCTGGCGGTGCTGGTCTCGCTCGCCAAGAGCAGCGTGACCACCGCGCTGCTGGAGTCCGACGACTTCGACTTCGACGCCGCGGCGTGGTCCGCCGACCTGAACGACTACTTTCCCGACGCCATCGTCCGCCGGGTCGGGGATCACGTCGCCGCGCATCCGCTGCGCCGGCAGCTCATCGCCACGCTCGCGGCGGGGGAGGCGGTCAACGCCCTCGGCCCGACCTTCGTGGTCCGCCGCGCGGCGGAGTTCGGCGCGACGCCGGGCGCGGTCGTCCGGGCCTTCCGGATCGCGGTCGGCGTGTCGGGGGCGCGCGAGTTGTCGGAGCAGATCGACGCGCTCCGCGAGATCGACCCCGACGTCCCGTGGGCGCTCCGCGACGCCCTCAACGAGCGGGTGCGCGTGACCTCGCGCTGGTTCCTGTCGCACGCGGGCGACGCCTCGATCGTGGAGACGATCGACAAGCACCGCGACGGCGTGGCCGCGATCGAGCGGCGTCTGGCCGAGCGGGAGGACGACGACCTGCAGCGCACGGAGCATCGCGAGGCCTGGATCGCCGCTGGTGTTCCGGAGGCCCTGGCCGATGCGGTGGCGGTCGATGCGGCGCTGCTGCTGGCGCCGCAAATCGTCGCGGGAGCGCAGCGCTGTGGCCAGCCGGTCGACGAGGTCGCCGACGCGGTGCTGCATCTCGGCGCGGAGCTCGGCATGGGAGCGCTGCACCGCGCGGTCGGACGGCTGCCGCTGCCCGACCGCCTGACCCGGTGGGCGGTCCAGGCGCTGCGCGACGATCTGCTCGACGCGCGCGTCGCGGTGGCCGAGGTCGCGCTCGGCGCGGCACCGAAGTCCGATCCGTTCGCCGCGGTCGACGCGTTCCTCGTCGAGCACGAGGTCGGGGTCCAGCGGTTCCGGGGGTTCCTGCGCGAGCTGTCCGACGGGGACGCCGAGCAGTCGTCGCCGGCTCCGGCGGCGTGCACCCTGGCGGTCCGTCAGCTCCAGGCGCTCGGAGCGCCGGCGCTCGCGGTGGCGACGTAGCGGGGCGCCGGCGGACCGGCCGGGCCGCGTCCGCGTCGTCGCGCGTCCTTGCCGCTAGTGCGCGCCGCCCGACGAGACCGCCGGCGGGCGGGACTCCTCGGCCAGCGAGGTGATCACCAGCGGGCCGCGCGCGGCGTCCTCGAGCACGGCGCTGGCCTCCTCCGGCGAGCGCGCGTAGAGCTCGACCAGGAGATGCACGACGATCCGGTCGTCGGCATGGCTGTGGAAGCGCACGTGGCTGAAGAACTCCAACGTGCCGGTGTCGCCGAGCGACGCGAAGCTCAGCGCCTCGCCGGCCTCGGGTCCCGAGCAGACCTCGACGTCGTCGGCGGGCACGGTGATCGTGCACGACGCGACCCACGGGGTGCCCATCACGAGCCGCTCCCAGCGGTCGTCGTCGGCGACGAGCTTGCCGTCGCGGAACAGCAGGTGCGGTTGGTCGTGCATGCAGTCCATGCACTGCACGATCGCCTCCTGGTGCTCCTCGATCGCCTGGACGGGGCGGGCGCTGCCGGCGTCGACGCGGTGGATCCCGTCGTAGTGGACGTGGAGCTCCAGCGCCGTCGACCAGCAGCGGTAGCACCGCATCCACGGCAGTGATGCGGACTCTGGCATGCAGGGATCGTACGCCCCTGGTGGCTCCGGCGACGATCGGCCGCCGGGCAGTTGGACGGACCGGGGCCCGTCCGGGCCGGGGCTACTCGGCGTCGGCGGTCGGCAGGTCGCCGGGCTCGGTGATCGACTTGCCGTGCTTGCGCTTGTGCAGGATCGATTCGGCGGCGATGCCGGCGATGGTCAGGACCACCACGCCGAGGATCACGAAGTCGATGTTCGACTGGATGAAGTCGACCGCCGACGTCGGCAGGATCGTCGCGACGAGCCAGCCGAGGAAGATCAGGCCGGAGGTCCACGCGATGGCGCCGATCACCGACCAGACGAAGAAGACCCGGCGGTCCATGCCGACGGCGCCGGCGACGACGGCGGCGAAGGTCCGGACGATCGGCACGAAGCGGGCGAGGAAGATCGTGATCGGGCCGTACTTGACGAAGAACGCGTGCGTGCGGTCCAGGTGCTCCTTGTTCAGCAGTCGCGACTTCTCGCGCGTGAACAGGGCCGGACCGGCCTTGTGCCCGATCTCGTAACCGACGAGGTTGCCGACGATCGCGGCGATCGGGACGGCGATCATCAGCAGCCACAGCGGCTCCTGGATCGTGCCGACCTTCTGCAGGATGCCCGCGCTGAAGAGCAGGGTGTCGCCGGGGAGGAAGAACCCGATCAACAGTCCGGTCTCGGCGAAGATGATCAGCAGGATGGCGATGAAGCCGTACTGCTCGAGGATGTGCTCGGGGCTGAGCCAGTTGGGCATCAGCGCCAGCGGCGTCGAGAGTTCGGTGATCAGGGCGGACAGCACGACTGGGAACCGTACTGGCTCGTGCGGGCGAGCAACTTCGCGCGCGGTCGGCCGATGGCGGCGGACCGAGAATGTGCGTCGATTTCTGTCGAGTAGCTCGGCACGGGGTGACGCGCGCCGGCGGCGGCGCTCCACGTCGTCGTGCTCCGCAGGCGTTGCGTAGGGTGGTCGGATGGCTTCCGGTCCGCTCGCGCCTCCCGGCCCTCCGGCCCGCACCCGGTCGCTCTCCACGGCCCGCCCCGGGGGCGTGCTGACGGCGGCGGCCGCGGCGCCGCTGGGCGCGGCGGTGCTCTACGCGTCGGGGTGGCTGGCCTGGGGACCGCGGCTGGCGCTCGGCATCGCCGTCGTCGTGCTCGGCAACGCGTTGCGCGACACGGTCGGGACGGTCACCGGGGCGCGGATTGGCGCGTCGGTCGCCCGGACGGTCGGCGTGGCGTTCATGGCCGGCGGGCTCCTGATCGCGATCGGCGCGGCCCTGACGGGGCTGGGGCTGGAGCGCTCGCCGACGGGCGGGAGCGGCGACGCGGAGGTCTCGCTCGACGGCGTGCTGCTGCTGGTCGGGGCGCCGGCGGCCGGCCTGCTGGTGGCCGCGCTCGCCGGACTCGCCCTGCGGGCCCCCTCGGCCGTACGCGCGGCGCAGGAAGCCGCGACCGCGCTCGCGGTCGTCGCGGCGTTCGGGGTGCTGATCCTCGCGCAGCAGACGGCGGTCGGCATGACCGATTCCGCCGCGGCGCCGGCGCTCGACGGTCCGGCGGCGGTCGGGGGCGTCGCCCTGCTCGTGCTGCTGCTGTTCGGCTCGGTGCTGCTGGCGGCCACGACCGCCCGCCGACCCAGTCGGCCGGCCGCGGCCGGCGCGATCGTCGGGACGGTCGGCGTCGCGCTGTGGGCGGCGACGCTGAGCGTGGCGACCGCGGCGAATCCCGATGCGGTCCGCGACGACCAGGGGGCGGCGACCGTGCTGCGGCCGCTCGACCTGCTGCTCGGCTTCGGCGACCCGGGGCGGCTGCTGCACGACGCCGAGCCCGGCTGGCCGGTGCTGTTCGGCGTGGTCGGCGTGGTGCTGCTGGGGGCCGCGGCGTGGCTGGAGAGCCGGCGCCCGCTGCCGGCCAGCACGCCGGTCGCGGCGATCGCGCCCGACGACGACTGACGCCGGACCGCGGGTCCCGCGCGTCGCGGTCAGTCGGCTGCGACGATCGGGTCCGCGATGCCGCCGGCCCGTTCGAGCTGGGCGACGAGCCGCGGGACCGCCACGTCGGCGGGCGCGTCGTCGATCACCCGCAGCGCGCCGCGACGCCCGCCGATCCGTCGCAGCGCTTGCGCGCCGTGCTCCAGGCGGAAGTCGTCGACGGCGGCGCGGCGGCGCGCGTTACGGCGATGCCCGGGAACGTCGATCCGCTCGCGGTGCCGGTCGAGCGCCTCGACCAGCTCCTCGAAGCCACTGGACGGGGGTAGCGAGCTGACGCCGACGACCTTGGTCGTGCGGTCGCCGATCGACCGCAGCGCGGCCCGGATGTCGCTCTTGGCGCGTTGCGCGATCCGGCCCAGGTCGGCCTTGGTGATCACCAGCACGTCGGGGATCTCCATGATCCCGCTCTTGAGGAACTGCAGGACGTCTCCGGACCCGGGCTGGACGATCACCACCACGGTGTCGGCCACGTCGGCCACGTCGGTCTCGGACTGGCCGACCCCGACGGTCTCGACGATCACCACGTCGAACGCGACCGCCAGCGCCTGGGCGGCGGAGCGGGTGGCGGCGGCGAGCCCGCCGAGCCGGTCGGCGGCGGCGGTCGAGCGGATGAAGACGCCTTCGTCGTCGGGGCTGACCTCGATCCGCGCCCGATCGCCGAGCAGCGATCCGCCGGTCCGGCGGCTGGACGGGTCGACCGCGAGCACCGCGACCGAGCGGCCGCCCTCGCGGTAGGTCCGGATCAGCTCGCTGAGCAGCGTCGACTTGCCGGCGCCAGGGGGACCCGTGACGCCCACGACGTGCCCCGCCGGCTCGTGGCCGAGCGTCGCGGGGGAGAGCTGATCGAGCAGGATCGCCGTCTGCTCGCGGGCCGCCGGCGTCTGGGTCTCGACCAGGTTGAGCAGCCGGGGCGCGACGCTCAGGTCGCCGTCGCGCAGGCCGCGGGCGAGACTGGCTCCCGAGTCGATGCTCATCGGCGCATCGTATGCGGCCCGCGGCGTTCGCTCGGGCCGCTACTCGACCGTCCCGCCCGTCGGGGCCGGCACGCCGGCCTCGTCGAGCACGCCGTTGGCCTGCGCCACGATCCGGACGATGTCGCCCATGATCACCGAGATGTCGAAGTCCTTCGGGGTGTAGACCCCGGCGACGCCGGCGGCCTTGAGCGGCGCCACGTCGGCCTCGGGGATGATCCCGCCGACGATCACCGGCACGTCGACGCCCTTGGCCCGCAGGGCGTCGATCACCGCCGGGATCAGCTCCAGGTGGCTGCCCGAGAGGATCGACAGGCCGATCACGTGGACGCCCTCCTGGACGGCGCTGTGGGTGATCTGCTCGGGCGTCAGGCGGATGCCCTCGTAGACCACGTCCATGCCGACGTCGCGGGCGCGCACCGCGATCTGCTCGGCGCCGTTGGAGTGTCCGTCGAGGCCCGGCTTGCCGACGAGGATCTTGATCCGACGGCCGATCGCCTCGGAGACCCGCTCGACCTCGGCCTGGACCGTCTGGACGGCGTCGCTGGACTCGAGCGTCGCCGAGGCCTCGCCGACGCCCGTCGGTCCGCGGTACTCGCCGAAGGCGGCGCGCAGGGTCTTCGCCCACTCGCCGGTCGTGACCCCGGCTCGGGCGGCTTCGATCGACGCGGGCATGATGTTCTCGTCGCCCTTGGCGACCTCGGCCAGCCGGGTCAGCGCCTCGTCGACGGCGACCTGGTCGCGCTCGCTGCGCCACCGGGCGATCGCGTCCTTGGCCTGCTGCTCGACCGCGTGGTCGACGGTCATGATCCCGCCGTCGCCGGCCGCGGTCAGCGGGGACGGCTCGGTCTCGGTGTACTTGTTGATCCCGACGACGATCTGCTCGCCGGCCTCGATCCTCGCGATCCGCTCGCGGTGGCTCTCCACCAGCGAGGACTTCATGTAGTCGACGGCCTGGACGGCGCCGCCGTGCTCCTTGACGACCTCCATCTCGGCGCGCGCGCCCTGGAGCAGCTCGTCGACCAGGCCGTCCATCACGACCGAGCCCTCGAAGATGTCGGGGTACTCGAGCAGGTCGGTCTCGAACGCCAGGATCTGCTGGATCCGCAGCGCCCACTGCTGGTCCCAGGCACGGGGCAGGCCGAGCGCCTCGTTCCACGCCGGAAGCTGCAGCGCCCGGGCGCGGGCGTTGCGGCCGAGGGTCACGGCGAGCGCCTCGAGCACGATCCGCTGGACGTTGTTCTCGGGCTGGGCCTCGGTCAGGCCGAGCGAGTTGACCTGCACGCCGTAGCGGAACCGCAAGGCCTTCTCGTCGGTGATCCCGTAGCGGGTCCGGCCGAGCTCCTCCCAGAGCACGCTCATCGCCCGGAGCTTGGCGTGCTCCTCGATGAACCGCACGCCGGCGTTGACGAAGAAGCTGATCCGGCTGAAGACCTTCGGCATGACGGACGCGTCGACCTTCTCCGCCGCCGCGTCGAGCACCGCGATCGCGTTGGACATCGCGTAGGCGATCTCCTGGACCGGCGTCGCGCCGGCCTCCTGCAGGTGGTAGCTGCAGATGTTGATCGGGTTCCACCTCGGGACGTGCTCGACCGTGTAGGCGATCATGTCCGCGATCAGCCGCATCGAGGGGCCGGGCGGGAACGCGTACGTGCCGCGCGCCAGGAACTCCTTGATGATGTCGTTCTGGGTCGTGCCCTGGAGCGCCCGCTGGACCGCCTCGGGGTCCTCGTCGGCGTTCTGCTCCTCCGCCGCCACGATGTACATCGAGAGCATCCACGCGGCGACCGCGTTGATCGTCATCGACGTGTTCATCGTCTTCAGCGGGATGCCGTCCATCAGCGTCCGCATGTCGCCGATGTGCGACACGGGCACGCCGACCTTGCCGACCTCGCCGCGCGAGAGCTGGTCGTCCGGGTCGTAGCCGGTCTGCGTGGGCAGGTCGAACGCCACCGAGAGGCCGGTCTGGCCCTTGGCCAGGTTGCCGCGGTAGAGCTCGTTGGACGCCTTCGCCGTGGAGTGGCCGGCGTAGGTCCGCATCAGCCAGGGACGGTCCGGCTGCGGAAGACGAGGGCTGCTCATGACGGGATTGTATGACGGCCCCCCGATCGGAGGGTTCTCGCCGTCTACTGCGCGCTCAGCAGCGGCAATCGCCGGGCCGCGCCGAGCGGGCGGCGGCCCACGAGCCGCAGGCCGTTGGCGACCACGATCAGCGACGCCCCGACGTCGACGCCGACCGCCGCCCACAGCGGCAGCGCGCCGAACAGCAGGAAGACCGCGGCGACCAGCTTGGTCCCCAGCGAGAAGGCGATGTTCTGCCGCACGACGACACGGGTCCACCGAGCCAGGCCGATCAGGCCCGCGACCTTGCGCGGGTCATCGCCGAGCAGGGCGACGTCGGCGACCTCGATCGCGGTGTCGCTGCCCGCGCTCCCCATCGCCAGCCCGATGTCCGCCCGGGCCAGCGCCGGGGCGTCGTTGACCCCGTCGCCGACCATCGCGACGCCGCTTCCCAGGCGCGCGACGGCGTCGGCCTTGTCCTCGGGCAGGAGGTCCGCTCGGACGTCGCGAACCCCCAGCTCCGCGGCCACGGCGCGGGCGGTCACGGGATGGTCGCCGGTGAGCATCACCGTCTGGTGGATGCCGAGCCGCGCGAGCTGATCGATCGCGTCGCGGGCGGACGCCCGGGGCCGATCGGCGAGCCCGACCGCGCCGACGACGTTGCCGTCACGCTCGACCAGCACGACGGTGGCGCCGGCCTGTCGCAGCTCGTCGACCGCGGCGACGGCGCGGTCGTCGGTGGCGGCGAGCAGGCGCGGGCTGCCGACGCGGACGACGTGTCCGTCGACGGTCGCCACCGCGCCGAGGCCCGTCAGCGCGCGACCGTCGGTCATGGCCGGCAGGGGACGCTCGTCGGCCTCCCGGGCGGCGGCGACGATCGCGGCCGCCAACGGGTGGGCGGAGCCCTGCTCGACGGCCGCCGCGAGGCGCAGCAGCTCGCCCGGCTCGAGATCGAACGGCACGACGCGGGTGACGGCCGGCGTCCCGTTGGTCAGGGTGCCGGTCTTGTCGAAGGCGACGGTGCGGATCGCGGCCGCGCGCTCGAGCTGCGCGCCGCCCTTGACCAGCACCCCCGCGGCCGACGCGCGGCCGAGCGCGGAGACGATCGAGACCGGCGTCGACAGCACGAGCGCGCACGGGCAGGCGAGGATCAGCAGCGCCAGTGCCGCGTAGAAGGCGTCGTCGAAGGTCAGCAGGCCGGCCAGGGTCGGCAGCACGGCGACCGCGACGGCCAGGCCGATCACGATCGGCGTGTAGACCTGCGCGAAGCGGGTCACCCAGCGCTCGGCCGGGGAGCGCTGCGCCTGCGCCTCGGCGACGAGCCGGCCGATCCGGTCGAGCGTGGTGTCGCCGGGCGCGACCGTGACGTCGACCACCAGGCGGCCTTCGCCGTTGATCGTCCCCGCGAAGACGGCATCGCCGGGCTCCCGGTCGACGGGCACCGACTCGCCGGTGATCGCGGCCTGGTCGAGCGAGGAGCGGCCCTCGGCGATCACGCCGTCGGTCGGGACCCGGTCGCCGGGACGGACCACGACCCGGTCGCCGATTTGCACCTGCCGCACGTCTCGCACGCGTTCCTCGCCGTCCGGGTCGAGCACCCGCGCGGTGTCGGGGGTCAGCGACACCAGGCTCTCCAGCTCGCGACGCGCCCGGCTGACGGCCCGCCGTTCGAGCGCCTCGCCGATCGAGAACAGCACGACCACGAGCGCGGCCTCGGCCCACGCGCCGATCGCGGCGGCACCGAGCACCGCGATCGTCATCAGCAGGTTCATGTCCGGGCTGCGGCTGGCCCAGCTTCCGACGACGCCCGTGCGGGCGATGGTCACGCCGCCGACGACGACCGGCGCAACGTACAGCGCGACCGTGAGCGCGGACGAGGCGCCGAGCAGCAGGTCGGCGACGACCGCGATCACCAGCAGCAGCGAGGCGATCGTGGTGATCCCGTCGCTGCCGTGGGTCCAGGCCCGCAGGCCGCGGCGGACGGCGGACGGCGGGACGGCGCCCTCCGTCGACCCGGACCGCTCGGCCGGATCATCGGCGCGGTCCTCGGTGACCCCGAAGCCGAGCTGCGTGACCCGCTCGCGCACGGCGACCGCGTCGCTGCCGTTCCCGTCGAGGTCGACCGACATCCGGCCGCCGATCAGGCTGACCGACACGGCGGTGACGCCGGGCAGTCGGGCGACGGTGCGCTCGATGCGGTTGGCGCAGTCCCCGCAGTCCATCCCGCTGACGCGGAAGTCGTGGGGGCCGGCGGGCTGGAGGTCGTGGCTCATGAGAACGGGTCCTGCTCCCATTCATGGGAATACCTGAACAAGTATGAAGGTAACAGTGGGCCGGGCGTCGTGCAACGACGAGCCCGAGACCGCCGCGTGGCCGGGCTCCGCCGCTACTCTCGGGCGATGGCCGGCCCGACCCACGAACCGTTGCGCGACGACGCCGACGCGCCGATCGACGAGGCGGCCGCCGTCGCCCGGGCCGCGGCCGAGATCCCGGATCCGCACGCGGCCCTGCGGCTCGCGGAGACCTTCCGGGTGCTGGCCGATCCCGGGCGGGTGCGGATGATCCTCGCGCTGCACAGCGCGGGGGAGCTGCGGGTCGGGGCCCTGGCCGACGTCACCGGCCTCAGCGAGACCGCCTGCTCGCACAGCCTGCGGCTGCTGCGCAGCGCACGCGTGGTGCGGTTTCGCAAGGTCGGACGGAGCGTCTACTACGCGCTCGACGACGACCACGTGCGGACCCTGCTGGAGGTCGCTCGCGATCACGTCCGGCACCGGGACGCCGATAGGCTGGACCCGTGAGCACCTCGAGTCCGCAGACGATCGACCTGCTGCACCTTGGTCAGCCGAAGTCGATGGGCGCCCACCTGATGGGCGACGTGATCGTCGATCCCGGCTGCGAGAAGACGATCGACCGGGTGCTCGACGCGCTCGACGGCGCCACGCCGCGGGCGATCCTGCTGACCCACATCCACTTCGACCACGCGGGCGGCACCGGCGCCCTGGTCGAGCGCTTCCCCGACGTCGAGGTCTGGGTCCACGAGCGCGGCGCCCACCACATGATCGACCCGACGCGGCTGGTCGCCAGCGCGCGCAAGGTCTTCGGCGACTACTTCGACGTGCTCTGGGGCGAGGTCATCCCGATCCCCGAGAAGAACGTCCGGGTGCTGCAGGGCGGCGAGGTCGAGGGGCCGTGGGAGGTCGCCTACACGCCCGGCCACGCGCAGCACCACGTGTCGTACCTGCACCGTCCGAGCGGATTCGCCTTCACCGGCGACGTCGCCGGGATCCGGATCGACGGCGGTCCGGCGCTGCCTCCGACGCCGCCGCCGGACATCGACATCCCCGCCTGGCACCGCTCGGTCGACGCGGTCGCCGCCTGGGAGCCCCGCGGCCTGGCCTACATGCACTTCGGCCAGACGACCGACGACGTCCAGGAGCAGCTAGCGACGCTGCACGAGACGCTCGACCTGTACGCCGAGGCGGCCCGCACGACCGACGCGATGGGGATGGCCGAGTGGATCCGCGCCTGGGTGCTCGAGCGCGCGGGGGAGGCGGGGCTGCCGACGTACTACGCGGCGGGGCCGTTCGAGGGCCTCTGGGGCGGCCTCGACCGCTACTGGAAGAAGGTCGACAGCGGCGAGCTGGAAGCGCCCGCCGCGCTGGCCTCCCCTCCGACGATCGACGAGTCAACGGCCTGACCACCCACGATCCGCGCTACCCTGCACGCCCGTGAGTCAGACCATCGAACAAGCACGCCTCGAGGGACCGGGCACCGGCCTCGGAGGCGCGTGGAACGTGATCGTGCGCAACGACGACCACAACACCTTCGAGGGCGTCGCGGCGATCCTTGCCCGGTACATCCCCGGACTCAACTACGAGTCCGGACTCGAGATCGCGGACCGGATCCACCGCACCGGGGCGGCGATCGTCTGGACCGGCCACAAGGAGCTGGCCGAGCACTACTGGGAGCAGCTCCGCGACGCGGGCCTCACGATGGCCCCGCTCGAGCAGGCCTAGCGCTCCGACTCGACGGGCCGATGCCCGCGAGGCATCCCGGAACGACGACGGGCGCCGCAGACGGCGCCCGTTCGCGTTCCGGCTCCCGGACCCGAGGGCCCGGGACGGGTCACGAGGTCAGCCGACCTGCTCGGGCGTGGGGTCCGAGACCTCGGACGTCACGTACGGATCGGCGGCGAACAGGTCGGTGACGCCGGGCGCGGTGGCCTGGGAGATCATCCGCTGCGGGGCGTAGGCCAGCGGCTTCTGGTACCAGGGACCGCACACCGTGCGGAAGCGGACGAACGCCGCGCCGTTCCAGATCCTCGCCCACGCGTCCTTGTCCGTCACCTGGATCACCTGGAGGAACCGGTAGGGGTCCTCCACGGATCGCTGGACGCGCACCTCGAGCGCTCCGAGCCGCAGCAGCTCGGGGGTCAGCTCGACGAGGGCCTCGGCGAGCTGATCGGCGCGCAGGCCGGTGGCGTAGTACGGCAGGTTATAGGCGAGTCCGGGCATGTCAGCCCCCTACTTCAGCATGAATCGCGCCCGGGCGTCCGGAAGCCGTGTCCGTGCGGCCCTCGTCCGCGTCCTTGGCGCCGACGAGGATGGCGATCTTGCCGGAGTGCTTGTTGTCGCGCATCAGCTGGTGCACGTTGGCGGTCTCCTCGAAGCCGACGGTCTTCCAGAGCACGGGGCGGACCTTGCCCTCGTCGATCAGGGCGTTGGCCTTCATGCACTGGTAGGCGTTGGCGAAGTGCGAGCCGATGATCTCCTTCTGCTTCATCCACAGGTAGCGGACGTCGAAGTCCAGCGTGTAGCCGGAGGTGGCGCCGCAGATCACGACCTTGCCGAACGGCTTGACGGTGAACACCGAGGTGGGGAAGGTGGCCTTGCCGACGTGCTCGAAGACGATGTCGGGGGCGTCGCCGAGCAGCTCCTTGACCTTCTTGGCGAACTGGCGGGAGACGCCGAAGCGTTCCTTCTCCTGCTCCGGCGTCTCGTCGCCGGTGCGCATCATGCCCTTGAAGTCGTTGCGGTTGATGTAGTCGACCGCGCCGAGCTGCTTGACCAGCTCGCCCTTCTCGTCGGACGAGACGACGCCGACGCACTCCGCGCCGGCGGCCTTGCAGAGCTGGATCGCGAAGACGCCCAGGCCGCCGGCGGCGCCCCAGATCAGGACCTTGTCGCCGGCCTTGATCTGGCCGCGGTCCATCAGCATCCGGTAGGCGGTGAAGTACGTCAGGCCGTAGGAGGCCGCTTCGGCCCACGAGAGGTGCTTCGGCTTGGGCAGGAGCTGCTGGGCCTGGACCTTGCAGTACTCGGCGAAGCTGCCCCAGGTCGTCTCGTAGGCCCAGATCTGCTGCGACGGGGCGGCCATCGGGTCGAGGCCGTGGACCTCGACGTCCTCGTAGGAGGCCTGGTTGCAGTGGATGACGACCTCGTCGCCTTCCTTCCAACGGGTGACGCCTTCGCCGACCTTCCAGACGATGCCCGAGGCGTCGCTGCCGCCGATGTGGTGGCCGAACTCGGGGTGGTCGCCGTACTTGAAGACCGAGACGGGCTGGCCGAGGGCGGCCCAGACGTTGTTGAAGTTGACGCCGGCGGCCATCACGCGGACGACGACCTCGAACGGCCCGGGCTGGGGGACCGCGACCTCTTCGAGCTGGATTGCGTCTTCGGGCTCGCCGAGGCGGTCCTCGCGGATCGCCCAGGCGGACATCGTCGCGGGCAACTCGCCGAGGGCGGTGCGCGGGGTGTGCAACGGAGCAAGATCGACCGACATCGGGCGAAGCCTACCCGCCGTTCGGGGGGCTCGCAAAGCGACTGGTATACCGCGGCTCCTACGGCAGGAAGAGGTCTCCGTCGGAGCTCTCGCGCTCCGCGCCGACCGTCAACGTGGCGGAGCGCTCGTTGCCCTTGCCGGCGATCACGCGGTAACTGCCCTTGGAGACGATCGTGGTGATGGTGGCGGTGCTGCCCGGGACGATCGGCTGCCGCGTCCGGCGCCGGTCCGCGTCGCCGCCCGCCAGCGACCCGCGGACCGCGCGCGTCGTCTGGTTGGAGAAGATCAGGCGAATCGGACCGCCGCCGATCCGCGTCGGCGAGATGTGCACGCCGTCGTCGGTGATCGCCGCACGCACGGTGATCTCGGCGGGGGGCCGGGGATCGGTCGGCTTCTCGCTCGCGTCGACCGCGCCACACGCGGACAGCGCCCCGGCCGCGGCCGTGCCGGTGATCAGCAACCCGATAGTCCTGCGCAACGCGTACATCGCCTCGAAAACCTCTCCCCCGGTCACGTCGTCGCGGGCGTCCCACCGACGATCGTCGGACAACCCTACCCCAGGTCGCGAACGAACTCCGCATCGATCGTGCGGATCGGCATCCGCGCCGCGGCCAGGCGGGTCTACGCCGTCGTCGCGGGAGGCGTTCCGGGGAACGGGAGCGCGACCACCTCGGCGGTCGTCGGCGGTCCCTCCTCGGGGCGGGCGACGACGGTGCCGCCCGGCTCGACCTCGCGCCGGATCAGCGCCAGCGCGATCGGGCCCCGCTCGGGGGAGACCGCGGAGCTCGAGACCCGGCCGACCTCGCGCTCCTCGGCGAACAGGGCGGTCCCCACGGGCACGGCCTGGTCGAGGTGGAGCCCGCGCAGGTGGCGGTTCGGACGGCCGCGCCAGTGCAACCGGGCGACCGTCTCCTGGCCGACGTAGCACCCCTTGGTGAAGCTGACGGCCTGTTCGACGATCCCGGCCTCGGCCGGCATCACGGCGTCGTCGATGTCGTGGTGCAGGCGGGGGATCCCGGCCTCGACGCGGACGATCTCGGCCGCCGTCTCGTCGACCTCGGGAAGTCCGGCGTCGCGCAGCGCGGCGGCGACCGCCGGCCCGTCCTCGGCGGTGGCGACGACGTCGACGCCGAGCGACGTCCGCGCCAACCGCACCGGGACGTCGGCCAGCGTGGCGGCGGCGTGGTCGTGCGGCGCGGAGCCGAGCGACGCGGTCAGCGCCGCCGGGATCCGCGGTCCGATCACGCTGTGCAACGTCTGCTGGACGGTGCGCTTGTGCAGCTCGGCGTCGAACCCGATCAGGTGGCGCCGGAGGTGGTCGAACAGCGCCTGCAGGCCGCTGCGCTCGCAGAGCAGCAGGAGCTCGGGGCCGTCGCGATCGTCGACCGCCAGGATCCGCAGGTCGGTGATGATCTTGCCCTTGGGCGTCAGCAACGCCGCGTAGGTGCCGTGCCCGGGCTCGAGCGCGGCGACGTCGGCCGTCACCTGGCCGTTGAGGAACTCGGCCGCTCCGGCGCCCGTCAGCGCGAGCTTGCCGCACTCCGATCGGTCGATCCACGCCGCCGCCGACGTGAGCGCGCGGTACGCGTCCTCGCCGGCCGTCGCCGACGCGGGCGAGAGGGCATCGATCCGGGGCACCTGGCGCGGTTCGTCCATCCCGATCTACCGTAGCGGGCGCCGTGCGCGGGCCGGTTGGGCGGCCAATGAGGGGCGATGCCGCCGGGCCGGGTAAAGTCACGGGCGATGTCGCTTGAGGAGACCTTCCAACGCGTCCTCGACTCGCTTCCGGACGACTGGACGGACCTCTCGCTCGATCTGCGGATCGAGGACGAGGACCGCTACGTCGAAGCCGCCACGTACGTCACCACGACGTGCAACGCCCAGCCGTACTCCCAGCACGACTGGCACTGGCGGATCCTGGTCGCGCATCGGTTCGGGCACGCGGCGGCGCCGACCGCGGTCCAGAGCGCGCTCCGGCTGCTCGACGCCGGCGGCTTCGCGGGCGAGCTGGTCGTCCGCGACGTGCGCGTCGGCCGGGCCGAGGTCCAGCCGATGTGGGGGCGGGGCGAGACCGCCCGCCAGGAGTTCCGCCGGCTGCGCGCGCACTGACGCGACGGTCGAACCACCGCAAGGGAAGCAGGCACACGTGCGCGTCGCCGTTCTTTCGGCTGATCTGCTGTTCGGGAGCCAGGGCGTGGAGATCGTCCAGGCCGCCGGCTACGACGGGGTCCGGGTCGAGGATCTCGCCGCGTTGACCGCGGTCGACGCCGAGGACCCCGTCGACGCGATCGTCGTCGACCTGACCTCGGACGGGATCGAGCGGGCCGAGGATCTCGCCGATGCCCGCCCGCCCGGAGTTCCGGTGCTGGCGTGCTTCGCGCACGTCGAGCCCGACGTCCGGGCCGCGGCGCTCGAGCTCGGGCTCGACCAGGTGGTGCCGCGCTCGCGCTTCGTGCGCGAGGGCGGCGACCTGCTGGCCGGGCTGCTCGCCGACTGACCGGGTCGCGCCGTCGGCGCGGCCCGGCGGTTCGGGGGACAGTCCGGAACGGGCGCGGTCTAGCGCCCCGGCGCCCGCGACCAGATCAGCGTGTCGACGTCCGGCGGATCGGTGGTGATCCCGGACGCGGCCTCCCAGGTCGCCCAGGCGCGCATCGGGGCGCGGTCGATGGCGAGCGCGCGTCCGTCCGCGGTGACCAGCGCGGGCCGTACCGCGCGGAGCTGCTCGGCCGTCGTCTCGGGGTCGATCGTCTTGTCGCCCGACCCGGCGGTCAGCGCCTCGATCGTCGCGGCGTCCTGGTCGTCCGTGCCGCTTGCCACCGCCTCGTAGGCCGCCGCCAGCGTCTCGGTCAGTCGCTCGATCGCGTCGCCGTGCTCCGCCAGCACGGCGGGCGTCGACATCAGCAGCAGCTCGGGGTAGACCGGCGCGCCGAACGCGTCGAGCTGGAAGACCGAGGTGTCGGGCCGCCGAGCCTGCAGGGCGACGCCCTCGGCGTTCCAGAAGCCGATCGCGGCCGCCACGCGTCCGCTCAGCACCGACGCGACCGCTTCGAAGCCGATCTCGACCCGGCGGACCTTCTTCGGATCGCCGCCGTCGCCGCGGACGATCTGGTCGAGCGCCGCCTCGTCGCTCGGCAGGCCGGTGACGCCGACCCGCTCGCCCTCGAGGTCGCGCGGCCGGTCGATCCCGCGCGACGCCAGCACCGCGGCCAGCGGGCGCTGGACGATCGCGCCGACGGCGACGAGCTCGGCGCCCTGCTGCTGCGCCAGCGCGACGTCGTGGATGTCCATGATCGCCAGGTCGGTGCGGCCGGCGGCTAGCAGCTTGGCGCCGTCCGCGCTGGAGCCGGGCACGCGGATCGTCAGGTCGAGTCCCGCCGCTTCGAGCGACCCGTCCTCCTGGGCCACGTAGAGCCCGCTGTGGACCGCGTTCGGGGCGAAGTCGAGGGTCAGGTCGAGGGTCGTCGGCTTGGCGGCCGCGGTCGCCGTCGTGGCCGATGAGGATGAGGCTCCGCCGTCGGAGCCCCCGCAGCCCGCCAGCAGGGCCGCGCTCGCCATGAGCGCGGCCAGCCGGGAAGCCACCAGGATGGACCGTCGTCGGCGGAGCGTCCGACGGTTGAGGGTGGCCGAGCGTTGGGGGTCCTGCGATCCAGACATCGACACATCGTCGCCGAGGTCACGCGTCCGATGCCGCTACGGTGTCGTGATGGAGACCGCAGGCGAGTCGATCACCCCGGAGGGCCTGGAGGCCCTCAAGGCCGAGCTGGAAGAGCTGGAGGGTCCGGCCCGCCGCGACATCGCGGCCCGTATTCAGCGCGCGCGCGAGCTGGGGGATCTGAAGGAGAACGCCGAGTACCACCAGGCGAAGGACGACCAGGCGCACCTGGAGACGCGGATCGCCGCGCTCTCCGAGCGGCGGCGCAACGCGGTCGTCACCGAGGTCTCGACGGATCGTCAGGAGGTCGGCTTCGGCGCGACCGTCACGCTGGTCGACGCCGACACCGACCGGACCCAGACGTGGACGCTGGTGGGCGCCGCCGAGGCGGACGCCTCCGCCGGCAAGATCTCGATCGAGTCGCCGGTCGCCGAGGCCGTGATGGGCAGCAAGGTCGGCCAGATCGTCACCGTCGCCACGCCGCGCGGCGACCGCCGGTTGCGGATCGACGCGATCGAGTAGTGCCGAGCGCGGGGCAAGCCGTCCGAGGGGCGGTCGGAGCGCGGCGGCCCACGTGCCTCAGCGGGCCCCGAACAAGTCCTCGTCGGCGGCGCGCACCAGCGCTCCGGCGCCGGGACCGTCGTCCGTCGTGACGGCGTCTCCGAGCCCCTCGACGACCACGGCGGGCTGTCCGGAGGTCTTGTGCCGGACCAGGTCTGCCGCGGACGCAACGTGGTCGGCCGTGGCGATCACCGTGGCGCGCATCTCGCGGCCCTCGCGGTCGAGGTCCCCGCGCTGGTCGTCGACGACGGACAGTCCTGCCGCCCCGATCGCGATCTCGGCCTGGCCGTGGCGCCAGGCGCGGCCGAAGCTGTCGGCGATCACCACCGCCGGCCGTGCGGGCAGCGCGGCGCGCAGCCGGCGGGCCGAGGCGTCGGGATCGACGGGCAGGGTCACGCACCAGCCGTCGCGGACGTTGGACTGGTCGACGCCGGCGTTGGCCGAGACGAAACCGTGGACGCTGCGGCAGATCAGGACGCCCCGCTCGGCGCGGATGATCTCGGCCGTCTGGTCGAGGATCACCTGGATCAGGGCCGGATCCTTGTCCTGGGCGGCGGCGAGCTCGACGGCGCGGGCGGATGGGGTGACGGTCGCCAGGTCGACCAGCGCCCCCTCGGCCTTCGAGATCACCTTGTGCGAGACGACGACCGCGTCGTCCGGAGCGAACGTCGCCCCGCCGTTGGCGGCCGTGATCAGCGCAGCCAGGTCGTCGCCCGGCGCGATCTCGGCCGGCAGGGGAGCGAGCGCGCGAACCGTCAGCGCGCGGGGAGCGGACGCCACGCCGGGACCGCTAGAGGATCCGGGGGAGCAGCCCGCGGGTGTGCGAGGCGCCGCCGCGGACCTCGTCGAGCCGAGCCTGGAGCGCCGAGAGGTCCTCGCCGGTGTCGACGTCGAGCACCAGCGTCGACGGCTCGGCCTCGTAGACCGCGGCGCCGGCGGCCTTGGCGAGCTCGGCGTGACGGGCGCGGCTGTGGTCGCCGAACGCGGCGGACATCACGTCCGGGGGCGTCAGCAGCAGCGCGTTGGTCCCGGTGCCGTGACGGTCGGGGACGATCGTCACCTCGGGGCCCTCGGGCGGCGTCGCCAGCAGGCCGTCGATCTCGGCCGGATCGATCGCCGGGCAGTCCGCGGCGACCAGCAGCACGCGGGTCGCGCCCCGGGACATCGCGAACTGCACGCCGAGCGCGGCTGCCTCGCTGTGCCCGAGGTCGCGGGGGTCCGCCAGGACCTCGGCGTTGTAGTTGATCGCGATCTGCTCGGCCACCGGCTCGCCGGTCACGACGAGCACGCCGTCGACGAGGCTGGCTCGGCGCAGGGCGATCAGCACGTCGGTGACCATCGCCTGCATCAGCGCGATCCGCGAGCGGGCTGGAAGCGCCTCGGACAGCCGCTGCTTGGCCTGGCCGAACCGCTTCACCGGAACGATCGCGTAGGTCTTCACAGCGGCGCCTCGCCTTGCAGGACGTCGGAAGCGCCGTGCAGCTCGCTGCAGAAGCGGAGGACGTCGCCGGCGATCCGGTGACGAGCAGCAGGATCGCTCAACATCGTGTCCATGGTACGGGTCGCGAGGCCGGGGAGTTCGATGGCCGCCTCGTCGGTGACGATCCCGTCGAGCAGGCCGTCGTAGAGCCGGGCGACCCCCGCGGTCGTGGCGTCGACGCCGGCCCAGTCCATGAACGCGCGGGTCGGCCCCTTGATCACCTCGCCGCGGACGAACGGCGCCACGGCGACGACCGGAGCCGCCGCGTCGGCGAGCGCCTGACGTATCCCGTCGACCGCCAGGATCGGCCCGATCGAGATCACCGGGTTCGACGGGCCGATGATGATCGCCCGCGCGGTCCGCAGGGCCTGCAGCACCTCGG
>JADKLW010000298.1_pt1 | contig 23264 bp, 23 predicted proteins | sample 8641881 | NCBI WGS metagenome assembly JADKLW01 (sample SAMN16272185, study PRJNA661076) | feces metagenome | isolation source: fecal sample from diarrhoea affected cattle B | host: Bos taurus | place: South Africa: Lokaleng Village, Mahikeng | collected 2019-09 | reverse complement strand
TTCTCCTGTGAGAGTCTCTACTTCTCAGCGCACTGGAATTACGGGGGGATTACCCCATCAAGTACGAAGAAATCTATCTCAAGGCCTATGACAGCGTGCGTGCCGCACGCTGTGGAATTGCCCAATACTTGGAGTTCTACAATTCAAAGCGGCCTCATCAGGCGCATCACCAAGCTACCCCTGATGAGGCTTACTTTGCAGCATTGCCATTTGCACAAATGCAGGCGGCATAACCCCGAGGATCTCGCTTAGCAACTGCCTTGAGTTGCTCAAACGACCGGGACCACTTCTATCGTGTCTGTGTTGATGAATGATTTTTTCTGCCGTCAGAAAATCCAGAGCGTCGGCTAAAAATCTAAAGCATTTAGTGGTCGATCACTTCACTACTAAAAAAGCTCAATATCATCATGGGAAACCTGCCTACGCAGCAAACCCTCGAGTTGAAGCGTCTCAAAATGACAGACTTGGTTACGGCCATGCTCTTTGGCGTAATACAACGCTTGATCGGCTTGTCCCAAAATTTCAACGGGGGAGCACAGCTTGGCTCCTGCAAATCCTACGCTGACGGTGACATAGCCGACTTGCGGAAAATCGTTCGAAGCCACCATTGTGCGAAATTTTTCTAATGCAACTCGGGCCGTGTCTTTGCTCATAGGTGGCATAAGTACGACGAATTCTTCACCGCCAAAACGGAAGATACGATGTTGCTGACCAAAAGAAGAACGCAAGAGATTGGCAACAAGGATCAGTACTTCATCGCCAAACAAGTGACCAAAGCGGTCATTGACCATTTTGAAATGATCAATATCAATGACAGCCAGCCAAGGCATGTACCCGGCATTGGAGGCTTGCACTGAGGAGGCAAAGCGCAGCAAGTGCTCGTCAAATGTTTTGCGGTTAAGTAACCCCGTTAAGGCATCGCGCTCGCTGTAATCGAGCAGGCTTTGGTAGTTCTGATAGACGTTAAAGATGCCTGTAATGACATCCAAACTGTTTTCAGCAAAAGGCTGAGACTGGGTGACTTCTATACAGACATGCGCTTGCTCATGCATCCAGACAGGCAGCCAAATGACATGTTCATCAGGCTGGGGGCTGTGTTGTATCTGGCTCAGTCTTTGCTCAATACACGCTTGCAGGTGAGGCAACTCTTCCAGCGGGAAAATCTGGGGATCTTGGACGAACTCAAGTTCAGAAGAAGTTAATTGCCCAGCCTCATGCCATGTACGAGGGCGAACCCAAGTTTGGTGCTCTAGCTTGGTCAGTTCCAGTGCTCGCACCTGGGTGGTGTGAGGCAGCTGCAAGAACGTAGAAAGCACAGAGACTTCCAAACGCAAATGATCGCGCTGGCAAGTCATTTGAACTAAATTTCGCAATATGTGCATGAAGGCCAGAGCAGGTAGAGCTAGAAGATCAATACAGGGCTAGCGCTTGCGAAATACCAAGTCCCAAACACCGTGGCCTAGACGCAATCCACGGTTCTCAAACTTGGTCAACGGGCGGTAGTCTGGCTTGGCAGCATAGGTTTCAGCGGTATTGGTCAGTAGAGGCTCTGCACTCAAAACCTCCAACATTTGCACCGCATAGGGCTCCCAATCTGTAGCGCAATGCAAATAGCCGCCACTTTTGAGCCGAGAGACAAGCTTAGCAATGAGTGCCGATTGAATCAAACGGCGCTTGTTGTGTTTTTTCTTATGCCAAGGATCGGGAAAGAAAATATGCACGCCGTCAATGCTGTTTTCGGTCAGCATGTTCTCAATGACTTCCACTGCATCGTGCTGCAGGATACGGATATTTTCAATGTCGTGCTCGCCAATGCGCTTGAGCAAAGCTCCAACGCCAGGCTCATGCACTTCGCAGCACAGGAAGTTGTCGTCTGGGCGAACGCGGGCAATGTGGGCGGTGGCCTCGCCCATGCCAAAGCCAATCTCCAAAATAACTGGAGCAGATCGGCCAAAAGCAGCGGCACTGTACAGCGGCGCATTGCTGTAGTTCAGCAAGAACCTGGGGCCCAGACCTTCAAAAGCCTTGGCTTGGGCCAGTGTGGTGCGGCCAGCGCGACGCACAAAGCTGCGAATGGTTTTAGGAAAAGCAACGTCGGCTGGAGGCTTGCCTGCAGCAGATGTTGTCGTGGTAGTGGTGGCTGCGTCGAGGTCAGCCTGGGGAATGTTTTGATGCTCAGTCACGGTGCGTATTGTATGAGGCTCGCCACATATTGACCCATTGTGCGAGTGCATCAGTGAGTGCAGTGTCAGGACTTACCGGAAGCAAGTTCAATGCCTGGGCCGCCTTATTTAAGGCGCGCAGTGGCGTGCTGACATCCACGGCCGGTGCCCCATGCTGTTTGGAGAGTTTTTCCCCATCTGGCATGCGTACCAAAGGCGTATGCAGGTAGTGCGGATGTGGAAGAACTAAGGCCTGTTGCAGCAGCATCTGTCGCGGCGTGTTGTCGGCAAGATCTTCACCGCGAATGATGTGTGTGATGCCTTGTAAGGCATCGTCTACAACGACGGCTAACTGGTAGGCGTACAACCCATCTGCGCGTTGCAGCACGAAGTCGCCTGCAACTTGTGCAGGGTTTTGCTGCTGTACGCCTAAACGGCGGTCATGCCAAATCAAAGATGGTGGATTAAGTAAATAGTGAGCACCTTGTCTAGGCCTATCAAGGGCTAGAGGCCAATTTTCTATAAATTTTTCTAAAGCGAAGCGCCAGCTTCGTAAGGATTTTCCGTTGAGACCATGGCGGCATACGCCGGGGTAGGGCCGCTCTACGTGGCGCTGCTGCACCATGCCCAAATTTTGCCAGGCTGCCTCAATGTCTTTGCGAGTACAGCCGCAAGGGTAGGCCCAGCCTAATTGCTCCAGCCGCTGCAGCGCTTGTGCGTAGTGGGCGTGGCGCTGTGATTGCCAGACAGGAGGTGCATCGGGAATCAGGCCGCATTGCGCTAGCTGTTGCAGGATGATGTGGTCGGCCCCGGGCTGGCAGCGGGGTGGATCGATATCTTCGATACGTACTAACCACGTGCCATGGTGCGCGCGTGCATCCAGCCAGCTGGCCAAGGCTGCGACCAGCGAGCCCGCATGCAATGGGCCGGTAGGGGATGGGGCAAAACGACCGCAATAGTGGGTAGCGGGAGGCATGGGCGACGGGGATAACGAGAGATCAAATGGAAGGTGATTCAAGCAAGGCCTGGCGTGTGACGGCGCTTTCAAGCTGTGTGAGCCACCACTGTAGGGCGCGGCCTAGCTCGCCGCCGTTGCTGGGCGATTTCCACGCGTAACGCATGCGTATTTTTCGGGTCGGGCGGCTGACAGCTTTGACAATGAGTTGCCCTGTGTGCACATAGGGGCGCAAGGCGCTTTCTGGAAGAAAGCCGCAGCCAATGCCGCGCACTTGGGCATCAATCTTGGCTTGTATGCTTTCCACTGTGAAAGTGTCCTGTCCACCCAGCAGGCCGATGGATGTACGCTCCCGTTGCGCAGAGTCAGCCAGCACCACCAAGCGGTGCTCTAACAGCATGGCGTCGGTGATGGGTTCTTCGTTGTGTGCGAGGGGATGAAATGGCGAGACTGCAAACAAGAATGTCATGTCACCCAGATCAAGCACTTGCAAACCGCTGATGGATGACACATTCGTCCCAATGCCCAGTGCCAAATCTGCGCGTCCACTGGAAAGTGTTTCGAGTGGCCCAGATAGCGTGCCCATACCTAACTTCAGCTTGGTGGGCGCGCCAAGTGCGTAAAAGGCCTCGACCAGATCAAGCAACGTTGTCCGGGAAATGACCTCATCGGCGACCACGGTGAGCTCAGCTTCCCAGCCGGTTGCAACGCGGCGCACCCGGTGCGCCACGGCGTCCATGTCCTGTAGGAGCCTTGCACCTTCAAGTAACAGTGCCTGCCCCGCTTCAGTGGGCTGTGCTTGGCGCGCGCTGCGGTCAAACAGCAAGACGTCCAGCGTTTCTTCCATTTGACGTACGCGGTAAGTCAACGCGCTTGGAACCAAACCCAACTGCCGAGCAGCTGCAGCAAAGCTCCCAGTGTCGGCAATGACTTGCAACATGGCGAGGCTATCGGGTGTCAACACGTCTCGGGGGCTGGGCATATGTACGCTTATCGTTCAAAGAGTTTGAATGATGCCACCAAAGAACTGCATTGCTTAAAGCTGCGTCGCTATGAAATGGATCGCCTAGCCGGTTTGAGGAACCGGGGAAAAGGATGACAAATGCTGGCGCGGCATGTGCTGACAATGAACGCAGACTGCAGTTGCGTTTATTGAACCACCCAAGCTTGGAAAGCGTACAGCTATGAACTATCCCGCAATGAGCAACATGCTCGCCTTGGCAGGTCGCATTTTGCTGGCCTATTTATTTATTCCTGCAGGTTTCGGCAAGATTGCTGGCTTTTCAGGGGCTGTTGGCTATGCCGCTTCAGTCGGCATGCCATTACCCGAAGTAGGCGTGGCTATTGGATTGCTCATTGAGCTGGTAGGAGGCCTCATGCTGCTGATCGGGTTCATGACGCGGCCCGCCGCATTGTTGTTGGCATTGTTCACCTTGGTCGCTGGATTTATGTTTCACGCCTACTGGTCGATGCCAGCGGACCAAGCCATGATGCAGCAACTAATGTTCAATAAAAATATCGCAATTGTTGGAGGTTTGTTGGGTTTCGCGGCCTTTGGAGCCGGTGGTTGGGGCGTGGATGCACAACGCGGCAACATCAAGTACTAAGTCAATCGTAGCGATGAATTTGCCCGGCTTGGCAAAGATGATTTCGTTGCGCTCAGTAAACATTTCCCAGCTTCTTCACGGGAAGAGAAAGGCGGCTCTTTTTGGAGCTTGTTAAATAATTTTGGATAAAAACGTGCGTACGACTTCACTAATCAGTCTCCTGAAAGCTAGCTATCCCACATATTAACGATGGCGAATTTAATCAAAGCTTACATGGTTTAATAAAAATTGCATTTTGCAAGCTGCAAAGCTATGGCTTGTTAAAAGCCATAGCAGCGAGAAATCCAGCTCATCTGCATAACGCTTTTGATAGCTGCACAGGCTTTAAAATCAAGGGCTAAGGTTCAATTTGGCTTGAAAGCACATACTATGTCTCCCACACATTCACAAGCTTCTTTGTTCGGCCTCAGTTACGGCTGGTCGTATGCTTTGTCCGCTTTCACGCTCACGATTTGCGGCTGCTTGCCGCTTGCATTGATCGCCACTATGGGCGCCACTGGCACAGGTGAAGAGCGCGCCAACGTGTTGATTGCGTGGTTGCCGGTGATGGCTGCGATCTTGGCGGTGGGCACGGCAGTGCTGTATTTTACGTACCTGCGTCATCACACAAAGTGGCAACGTCACGCACTGATGGCACTTTGGGCATTGTCCGCTTTAGGTATGGTGGGTTGGTGGAAGCTTTAAAGCGCACCTGTCACAGCAGGACTGAAAAGTTTAGCCAAAAGGCTTAGGCCTTCTTCAAGAACTCAGACTTTAAGATGAACGGGCCTTGCTCGGTTTTGCAATCAACGTCGTGGTCGCCGTTGTCATACACCAATTGAATGCCTTTGATCTTGCTGCCCTTCTTGATGACGGTCGAAGAACCTTTGACCTTCAAGTCTTTGACCAGCAATACGGTGTCGCCATCGGACAGCGGCGTGCCGTTGGCGTCTTTGATGGTGCGGGGGCCAGTGTCTTCTTCATTGCTGGCTTCGGCTTGTGTCGACCATTCGTGGACGCAATCAGGGCAAATGAAAAGTTCACCATCTGGATAAGTGTTGTCCAGACCGCATTGAGGACAAGAGGGGAAAGTAGAAGTACTCAAGAGTAGGCCTCACAAATCAAAACGAGCGAGGTTACCCTGCTTTGAATCGCCCAGCATTGGACTCTTGCAGTTGTAGAGTCCTGACAATAACGGCGATAGGCAATGCTGCTGAAAGATGCACGCTCTTACAGCGTGAAACTACAGAAAAACGTTACGTCTTTGAAGTTCGGAATTAGGTTGCGCTAAGCGGGGAAGCTTGTCCTGCAATTACGAGATAGCAGCAGCTTTAACAGCACAGTTGTTGGCTAAAGTGAGCTAAATTGCAGGGGGAAAGAGGGCGAGGTTTGCACGCACAAGGTGCAGAGGCTGGTGCGGGCGGCTCTAAAAGTATTAAAGAGTCTGGCCCGCAGCGAGCCATCAGCGAATAGCTGGATTAAGCGCGGACAGGAGCGCGCTTGCGGTCACGTTCGTCTTCAGGCCAGATAGAGCAGATGGTGTTCATGGTGTAAATATTCCTTTGCACATTCAACGCAGCGGAAAGCTGATGGGTTGACGGCGTTGGCATAAAAAATTTTCAAAGTCAGAGAAAGAGTGCGAACCGCATTCAGATGCGTGCAGGGCTGCGTTTGCGATCGCGTTCGTCTTCAGGCCAGATGGAAAAAACGTTGGTTGTGTTCATGGGACTTACTCCTTATGTACAGCAACCAACGCGTGGGCTTCTCAGGGCGTTGACAGAGAAAAGTAAATAAATGCGTGGAATATTTCAGCTTGTTCGCGCTTTAAAGGCACTACACCTTAAGCAGGCAAGCCTGCCGACTGTGTCAATGCTTCGATTTGCTCGCTCAACTCTAGCCAGCGCTCTTCCAAATTGTCCAGTTCATCCCCTATAACTTTCAGGCGCTTGCCTGCTTCAGCGATTTCTGCGGGTAGCAGCGGTGTTGCCAACTGGGCTTCGATCGCACTTTTCTCAGCGCCGAGTGTGGCAATGCGCTGATCCGCCTTTTCTAGTTCTTTCTTGAAAGGTTTGGTCTTTTCAGTCAGCAATTGGCGCGCCTGGGCTGCTAATTTGCGTTGTTCGCGCTGGTCGCCTTGTGGAGCTTCGATGGCAGGCGCAGCCGTTGCCACGGTGGCTACCGGAGTGGCCACAGCTGCGATGGGCGCTGCATTGGCTTGCAGCTTGGCGGCTTGGTGTTGCGCTTGCTCGGCATTCTTGGCTTCTTCGCGCAGGCGTTTGGACTCTTCCAGCAGATAGCGCTGGTAGTCGTCCAGGTCGCCGTCGAAGGGGCCAACGACGCCCCGGCCGACCATCCAGAAGTCTTCACAGACCGAGCGCAGCAAGGATCGATCGTGCGAGACCAGCATGACCGTGCCATCAAAGTCGTTGAGCGCCATGGCCAGCGCTTCGCGGGTGGCCAAGTCCAGGTGATTGGTTGGCTCATCGAGCAGCAGCAGATTGGGGCGCTGCCAGACAATCATGCACAGCACCAGACGGGCTTTTTCGCCGCCGCTCATGGTGCCTACTGCCTGCTTGACCATGTCGCCGGTGAAGTTGAAGGTGCCCAGGTAGCTGCGCAGATCTTGCTCGCGGCTGGGCTGCTTGGCGTCAGCGCCCATTTCGCGGGCCAGACGCACCATGTGCTCCAGCGGATTGTCTTCGGGGCGCAATACATCCAGCTCTTGCTGCGCAAAGTAGCCAATGTTCAGGCCCTTGCCTTCAGTGACGTCGCCGCCCAGCGCCTTCATATCGCGCGCAATGGTTTTCACCAAGGTCGATTTACCCTGGCCGTTGGCACCCAGAATGCCGATGCGCTGGCCCGCCAAGACCGAGCGGCTGACGCCGCGCAAGATGGTGGTGGCGTTGCCGTCTTCGTCGCGATAGCCAAACTCGCCATCGGTGATCGACAGCATGGGGTTGGGCAAGCTGGCCGGTTCTTTGAACTCGAAGGTGAAATCGGCTTCGGCCAGTACTGGGCCGATCTTTTCCATGCGCTCGAGCTGCTTGACGCGGCTTTGGGCCTGCTTGGCCTTGCTGGCCTTGGCCTTGAAGCGGTCAATGAACTTTTGCAGATGGGCCATTTTCTCTTGCTGCTTGGAGAAGCTGGCCGCTTGCAACTCGAGCTGCTGGGCGCGCAGCTCTTCAAACTTGCTGTAGTTGCCGCCGTAGCGGTTCAACTCACCGCTTTGAATTTGCAGCGTGACATTGGTGATGGCATCCAGAAACTCGCGGTCATGGCTGATAACGATCATGGTGCCGGCATAGCGTTTGAGCCAGGCTTCCAGCCAGACCAGGGCGTCCAAGTCCAGGTGATTGGTAGGCTCATCGAGCAGCAGCAGGTCTGACGGGCACATCAGCGCGCGCGCCAGCTGCAGGCGCATGCGCCAGCCGCCGGAGAAGCTGTCGACCGGGTTGTGGAGCTCGCTGGCGCGAAAACCCAGGCCCAAAATCAGCGCCTGGGCGCGGGCTTCGGAGTCATGGGCGCCGGCGTCGTGCAAGTCGGAATAGGCCTGGGCAATGGCCATGCCGTCGTCGGCCGCCTCGGCTTCGGCCAGCTGGCGCTGTACGTCGGCCAAGCGGGTGTCACCGTCCAGCACAAAGGCGGTGGCGCCTTGGTCGGTCTCGGGCATGTTCTGGGCCACTTCGGCCATGCGCCAGCTGGTGGGGATGTGGAATTCACCGCCGTCTTCGGTCAGCTTGCGGCTGAGCAGGGCAAACAGACTGGACTTGCCGGCACCGTTGCGGCCGACCAGGCCGACGTTTTCACCAGGGTTGATGGTGGCGGAGACGCTGTCAAGCACAACTTTGGTGCCGCGTCGCAAGGTGACGTTTTTGAGGGTGATCATCAGAGAAGCGCTGGGGAAAAGGCGCACCCGCGCGAAGCGGGTGCAGGTGTCTGAGAGGGGGCGCAACACGGGTTTAACCCCGTGCCGACAATCCCTTTATTGTGACTGCAGCTTGGCTTGGGCGAGCAAAGCCTGCTTGGTAACCAGTAAAACCGCATCCTCGCCCACGCTGGTGTCCAGCCAATACACCAGCATTTCGGGGAAGGCAGCTTCGAAAAACGCGCGCTCGTTGCCAATTTCAAGCACCAGCACGGCGTCGTCGGTCATGCAGGCTGGGGCAGCAGCAAATAAGTCGCGGATAAAGTCCATGCCGTCGGTGCCACCCGCCAAGGCCAATTCGGGCTCGGCCAGATACTCAGCAGGCAGTTTGCTCATGCTGTCGGCATTGACGTAGGGTGGGTTGCACAAGATCAAGTCCCAAGGGCCGGGCACCTGGGATAGCCCATCAGTTTCGACCAGCGTCACGCGCTCTTGCAGACTGTGCTTATCCACGTTGATGCGTGCCACGGCTAGTGCATCGGTGGAGATATCCGCGCCCGTGACTTGTACTTCTGGATAAGCCATCGCCGCCAAACAGGCCAGCGAGCCATTGCCGGTGCACAGGTCCAGCACGTTTTTGGTTTTGTCCGACAGGAAGTGGTCAATGCTTCCATCGGCCAGCAACTCGGCAATAAAGCTGCGCGGCACGATGGAGCGTTCGTCAATGTAGAACGGCACGCCCATCAGCCAAGCTTCTTGCGTGAGGTAGGCCGCAGGCTTGCGGGTGTCGATACGTTCTTTAAAAAGCGTAGCTACTTGCCCTTGCTGGTCAAGGGCTACAGGGCTATTTTCTATAGAATCTTCTTCGTCACCTAGCGGCGCGTCAATCGGGAAACCCAACTTCCACAGCACCAGCCAGATGGCTTCTTCTTCGGCATTGCTCGTGCCGTGGCCAAAGCCAACGCCGGCTTGGGTCAGGCATTCGGTGCCCGTCGTAATCAGTTCACCGACGGTAGCTCCGTGGGGCAGGGTGTAAGCGTGGCTCATGCAGCGGCTCCTTGTTCAATCGCAGCAGGCTGCAGGCGCGCATGCAGGTTCTCCAGCATGCGGCGGTAAATGTTTTTGAGGGGTTCCACATCCGCGACCACAATGTGCTCATCGATCTTGTGGATGGTGGCGTTGGGCGGGCCCAATTCAATGACTTGCGGGCACGCCTTGGCAATAAAGCGACCATCGCTGGTGCCGCCGCTGGTCGACAGCTCCGTATCCAGTCCCGTTTCAGCGCGGATGGCTTGCTGGGCCGCTTCCACCAAGTCGCCTGGCGTCGTTAAGAATGGCTCGCCCGAGAGACTCCACGTTAAGTCGTATTCCAGCACGTGGCGATCCAGAATCGATTTGACGCGCTGCTTGAGGCTTTCGGCGGTGTTCTCAGAGCTATAGCGGAAGTTGAAGTCAATCACGACTTCACCGGGAATCACGTTGGATGCGCCCGTGCCGCCATGCATATTGCTGATTTGCCAGCTGGTGGGCGGGAAAAATTGATTGCCTTTATCCCACTCAATGCTTGCCAATTCAGTCAAGGCGGGAACGGCTTGGTGAATGGGGTTGCGTGCCAGTTGGGGGTAGGCGATATGGCCCTGGATGCCTTCCACCGTCAAACGCCCGCTGAGCGAACCACGGCGGCCGTTTTTGATCATGTCGCCCGTCTTATGTACGGCCGTAGGCTCGCCCACAATGCACCAGTCCATGCGTTCAGCGCGCGCTTGCAGCGCTTGCACCACGATCTTGGTGCCGTCATGGCCGGGGCCTTCTTCGTCGCTGGTCAGCAAGAAGGCAATGTCGAGTGGGGTGTTGTGTGCATGCTCTGCCAAAAACTCTTCTACGGCCACCACAAAAGCGGCAATGGAGGTTTTCATATCGCTGGCACCACGGCCAAACAACTTGCCACCTTGGTAGGTTGGGGTAAAGGGGGGGCTGCTCCACTGCTCCACCGGGCCAGTGGGCACGACATCGGTGTGGCCGGCAAAAATCAGCGTCTTGGCATAAGGCTTGCCACTAGAACGCTTGGCCCACAGGTTGTGAACACGAAAACTGTCCGGGCCGCTGTCGATACGCTCGCAGACAAAGCCCAAGGTGCTGAGCTGCTGGCTCAGAAGCTCCAGACAACCCGCGTCTTCAGGGGTGATGGAGGGGCGGCTGATAAGCTGCTCAGCCAATTGCAGGGTGCGGGACATGGGTGAAAAATCCAAAATAAAAGCCACTAGCAGTGGCTGTGCCCCATGCAAGTCGCATGAAGCGCTAAGTTTTGATTCCGGTGTTGAGCAGTAAGTCGCCAAACTCCGGAAGGGCAGGCATGACCGACTCGGGGACAGGGGCTGGCGCATCCACGCGCTTGGCATACGTTGCGCCAGCCTGGGGCGAATTTTGCAGCCGCCACATCAAGTTGGTGGGAGAGTCTGCATTGGCCAAACCTTCCTCACGGTCAATTGTGCCACTGGAGATCAGGCGCGAAAGGTCTTCTTCAAAGGTTTGAGAGCCTTCTGCCATAGATTTCTCCATGCTGTCACGTACACCTGAGAAGTCGCCCTTTTCGATCAACTCCGAGACCAGTTTCGTATTGAGCAGTACTTCCACCGCTGCAACGCGGGAGCCAGACGGCGTGCGCAGCAGGCGCTGAGTGATGACGGCCTTGAGTGATGACGATAAATCGCCCAGCATGGTGGCACGCACTTCGACGGGGTAAAAACTCAAAATACGGTTGAGCGCGTGGTAACTATTGTTGCCATGCAATGTCGCGAGCACCAAGTGGCCCGATTGCGCATAGGCAATGGCTGCAGACATGGTTTCACGATCGCGAATTTCGCCAATCAAAATCACATCGGGCGCTTGGCGCAGCGCATTTTTCAAGGCGATTTGCAGCGATTGGGTGTCAGAGCCCACTTCGCGCTGATTGACGATGGAGCGCTTGTTGCGAAACTGAAATTCAATAGGATCCTCAATAGTGAGAATGTGGCCTGTGCGCTGTTCATTGCGGTTATCAATCATGGCCGCCAAGGTGGTGCTTTTGCCTGATCCTGTGGCGCCGACCACCAGCATTAACCCGCGTTTTTCCAGGATGAGCTGATTCAAAATGGGTGGCAACTGCAAATCTTGCAGTTTGGGCACTTGCTGCGAAATAAAGCGGATCACCACAGCAATAGAACCGCGTTGTCGCATCGCGCTGATACGAAAGCGGCCTACGCCTTGTAAAGGCACGCCCATATTCAGCTCACCGGTCTCGTGCAGTGTTTCCATGTCCTGCGGTTTGACCAATTCGGCCAGTAAAGAGCGCGGTGCGTCTGGGGGTAGCAATTGGTTGTTGATAGGGACGCAGACACCGTCGATCTTGATCAAGGCAGGGGAATTGGCGGACAGGTAGACGTCCGAGGCTTTTTTCTCCGCCATCAAACGCAGAATGCGTTCCATCATGCTCATGCAGTCAACTTTCTTTGAATAGCCAATTAGTTCATGGTGCTTTCGCAGTTGCACAGTCTGCCGGAAAAAAGTGAAAAAAGCCGAACGCTAGGTTCGGCTTTCGATACGTATCAAATGCGCATCAATCATCCATCGTTGGTTCGTGCTTTTTAATCACGCAGTAAATCGTTGAGGCTGGTCGTTGAACGGGTCTTGGCATCGACGGTCTTGACGATGATGGCCGCATACATGCTGTAGTCCTTGCCATCCTTGGTCTTTTTGGGCAAATTGCCAGAGACCACGACGGAGCCAGCAGGCACGCGGCCGAAAGTAATTTCACCGGTTTCACGGTTGAAAATCGGGGTGGACTGGCCGATGTACACGCCCATAGAAATCACTGAGTTCTCTTCCACGATCACGCCTTCCACCACTTCAGAGCGCGCACCGATGAAGCAGTTATCTTCGATGATGGTGGGATTGGCTTGTAAGGGTTCCAGTACTCCGCCCAGGCCTACGCCCCCTGACAGGTGCACGTTTTTGCCCACTTGCGCGCAAGAGCCCACGGTAGCCCAAGTATCGACCATAGTGCCTTCATCCACATAGGCGCCGATGTTCACATAAGAGGGCATCAAGATGGCACCCTTGGCAATGAAGGAGCCACGGCGCGCTACAGCCGGAGGCACCACGCGCACCCCAGTAGCTGCGATGTCGGCTTCAGACATGCCTTCGTATTTGGTGGGTACCTTATCGAAGAAGTTCAGGTCGCCGGAGGACATCAGCTTGTTGTCATTCAGACGGAACGACAGCAGCACGGCCTTCTTGAGCCACTGGTGCACCGTCCATTGGCCGACACCTTCGCGGCTGGCTACGCGCAGTTCGCCGTTGTTCAGCGCATTCAATGCATAGTCAACAGCTTCGACCACTTCTTTAGGCGCTGACTTGGTCGAGATGTCTGCTCGGTTGTCCCAGGCCTGGTCGATGATGTGTTGCAGTTGTTGGTTCATAACAATCTTTACTTTTTACTTGACGTTTTTCTGAATGAAGTCTGCGATGCGCTGAGCTGCCTCGACGCACTCTTGTGTCTCTGCCACCAAGGCTAAACGGACACGCTGCGCACCGGGGTTGTGCCCATGCATATTTCGTGCCAGATAGCTGCCGGGGAGTACTGTGACGTGACTTTGTGCGAAGAGCTCACGTGCAAATTCGGTCTCGTTCATGCCCAGTGCATCGGGGATGCGGGGCCACAGATAAAAACCGGCATCAGGCAGACGCACGTCCATCACAGGCTCCAAGATGGGCATCACGGCGGCGAACTTCTCCTGGTACAGCGCGCGATTGTGTTCAACATGGCTTTCATCAGACCATGCGGCAATTGACGCGTGCTGGATAGGCAAGCCCATAGCACCACCGTGGTAGGTGCGGTAAATCAGGAAAGATTGGATGAGCTGCGCATCTCCCGCCACAAAACCGCTGCGCAAGCCTGGCACATTGCTGCGCTTGGACAGACTGGTAAAAGCGACCAGATTGCGAAAATCATGGCGGCCCAGCTTGACAGCCGCTTCCAGCCCCCCCAATGGTGCTTCATCGCGAAAATAAATCTCGCTGTAACACTCGTCGGACGCAATCACAAAACCGTAGCGGTCGGACAGGGCAAACAGCTTCTTCCACTCTTCCAAAGGCATGACTGCACCGGTTGGGTTACCGGGCGAGCAGACATACATCAACTGAGTTTGAGCCCAGACCTCTGCGGGAACGCTGTCCCAGTCCACCGCAAAGTTACGCGCAGGATCGCTGGAAACAAAGTAAGGCTGAGCACCCGCTAGCAGCGCTGCACCTTCATAGATTTGGTAGAACGGGTTGGGGCACAGCACGGTGGCACCGGCTTGCGCGGGATCAATGATGGTTTGAGCAAAGGAGAAAAGGGCCTCGCGAGAACCATTGACCGGCAAGATCTGTGTACTGGCATCCACATGAATACCATAGCGTTGCAACATCCACGCACTACAGGTTGCACGCAAGCGTGCATCACCTGCTGTAGCAGGGTAGCTAGCCAGGCCGGTGAGATGATGGTTCAAGCTGGCCTTGATGAATTCCGGCGTGGCATGTCTAGGCTCACCAATGCCCAAACTGATCGGCGCCAGATCAGCGGGGGGCGTAACTCCGGTGAAAAGCTGGCGCAGACGCTCAAATGGATAGGGTTGAAGGTGTTGAAGCAGGGGGTTCATGGTGGAAAGATTATGAATTAGGTCACTCGTAATTTTTCGAAGTATGCGTAAAACTTCATGGTTTATGCGTCAATCGCATGGCGTGACCTAATGAAAACCCGCGCCATATTCCTACATTTCAAAGGGTACAAAGGAAGATTGATTCAACTAGATGGGCGCGCTATGTGGATACAGAAACCGATGCTGTGGGTTTTAAGGCGCTTGAAACTGGGGGCAAAGTTAGCGCTCGTTGCCATGAGTGCCCTGTGCGTCATCGCTGCCATCCTGGCTGCGCCGCAACTAGGCTTGAGTCAAAACGTTCAAATGACTGTGGGATTGCTCGGGGGGCTGTGGTTTTTGTATGTATTGCATGGGGTCTATTGCAATATTGCGTTTGAGATAGCGCGCCTTCTGCAGTCCATGAGCGAAGTTGCCCAGGGCAATTTAACCTGCCGCATTACTGCCACAGGGGTGGATGAGCTGGCACAAATGGGAAGACTGCTGGACACGATGGTGGTGGCGCTGTCGAGCATGGTGGCTGAAATTCGCAGCAATGCAGCGCTGGTCACGCAAGCCGGCCACAGCCTGACGCAAGACAACCGCGCCTTGGCTGCCCGCACCGAACTGCAGGCCACCAGTGTGGCGCAGACGGTCGTGAGCGTGGAGCAAGTGACGGTGGTGGTACAAAACAACGCAGAAGCAGCAGTGGCTGCGGATAAACAGACGGCCATGGTGCGCAAATCCGTAGAAAACGGCAGCGGTGTCATGGAACAAGCCGTGCTTTCGGTAGAAGCCATTGAGCGCAGTGCCGGTCGCATGTCCGAAATCATCGCGGTCATTGATGGCATTGCGTTCCAAACCAACATCCTGGCGCTGAACGCTGCGGTGGAGGCTGCGCGTGCTGGGGAGCAGGGACGTGGCTTTGCTGTGGTTGCGTCTGAAGTGCGTAGCCTTGCGCAGCGTTCCTCCGAGGCCTCCAAAGAAATTCGCTCTTTGATTGAGGACTCTATTCAACAAGTGGCCAGCAGCACGCGGTTGATACGACAGGCTGGAGAGGGGATGCAGCAGGTGGCTAAGGGCATTCGCAGTGTGGCCGGTCACGTAGAGGCCATCTCTGAATCCGGCAATAGCCAAGGGTCAGGGCTGCAGCAAATCAATCTGGCGGTGCATGAAATTGACAAGGTCACTCAGCACAATGCCGTCATGGTGCGCAACGTGGTGATAGAAGCCCAGGCACTAGAAAACCGGGCTGCTACGCTTTCTGAAGCGGTGGAGCGTTTTCGTTTGCAGCAAGGTACTGCGAGTGAGGCTTTGAAATTGGTGGAGCGTGCTATAGCACTGCGCAAAATGGGCATGCCTTTGCAGCAGTACTGGCAAGCTCTGACAGATCCACAGCAGCCGTTCCACGACCGGGACATGTACGTTTTTGTTTTGGACAGTGAGGGCCGTTATCTGGCTTTCGGAGGCAAACCTGAAAAGCGCGGCAGCCTTTTGCAAGATGTACCGGGTGTCGACGGCAATGCTTTGCTCGACAGCATCATCGCGCAAGCCGAGCAGGGCCCGGGCTGGGTGGAATACGACATTCACAACCCTGCCAGCGGCAAGATACAGAGCAAAATGTCGTATGTCTGTAAACAAGACGGCGTGTACCTGGGCTGTGGTGTCTACAAGAGTTTTGCGGCTTAACCTTGGCGCAAGCCACGAGCCTTGGCCAATGCCGCTGCAATAGCGGCTTTTTTATCAGGGACTGCTGTAGGCACGGGGGCCGTGGCCTGCGCATTGCTTGCTTCTTGCGGATGCACGGCAATGCGTTGCTGGCGCGCCCCATAACGCTGTTTGGCGTGTTGCGCTTGCTCGACGGACCATGCCTCCCAGCCGGTGCGATGACTGCTTGCTACATCCAGCTCAATGCAATCGACAGGGCATACCGGAATACACAGCTCACAGCCCGTGCAATGCTGCGGTATCACGGTGTGCATTTGCTTGTTGGCACCCAAGATGGCATCGGTGGGGCAGGCTTTGATGCACAGCGTGCAGCCAATGCACCAGTTCTCGTCGATGCGCGCCAGAGTTACAGGGCCTTCGATGCCAAATTTTGGATTCAACGGCAAGGTGGCTTGACCAGTGAGCGCAGCCAAGCGCGCAATGCCTTGCGCACCGCCAGGCGGGCATTGATTGATGGGCGCGGCTTCATGCGCAATAGCATGGGCATAGCTGGCGCAGTCAGGGTAACCGCAGCGTGTGCACTGCGTTTGCGGCAAGGCCGCATCAATCGAAAAAGCCAGCCCGGTGAGGACTGGCTTGGTGCTGTGGGCAGTATCGGAAAGAGGCATTCTCAATTAGCGGGAAGCACGTCGTCGCTTATTGCTGTGCACCGGTGCTGCGCGTGCGACTTCAACCGTGGAAGTCGCAGAGTCTGTCGCAACTTCTGCAGGGACGCTGTCTTCAGACACGATGTCCTGCTGCGGCACTGGTGCATTGCGCACGCTACGTGAATGCGTGTGATGGGCTTGAATGAAGTCTCGAATCTGCGGATACACCAGCTCACGCCAGCGGCGGCCACTGAAAATGCCATAGTGCCCTGCACCTGCCACATCCATTTGCTGGCGCTGCGCATCCCCAATACCTGTGCACAGAGTGTGCGCAGCGTGGGTTTGACCAGAGCCAGAGATATCGTCCAGTTCACCCTCTACCGTAAAGAGCGCCGTTTTCTGGATGTCTTGCGGCCGTACACGTTCAATGTCACCGTTGGGCGCGCGCACGTCCCAGGTGCCGTGGACCAGCTTGAAGTCTTGGAAGATGGTCTGAATGGTTTCCAGGTAGTAATCCGCATCCATGTCCAGCACGGCGTTGTACTCGTCGTAGAACTTGCGGTGCTGCTCAGCGCTGGCATCGTCGCCTTTCACCAAGTCTTTGAAATAGTCGTAGTAGCTGGTGGCGTGTCGATCCGGATTCATGGCCACAAAGCCGGTGTACTGCAAGAAACCTGGGTAGACGCGGCGTCCCGCACCCGGGTAATTTTCTGGAACCCGGTAAATGACATTGTTCTCAAACCACTCAAAGCTACGCTGCGTTGCGAGGTTGTTGACCGCGGTAGGCGATTTGCGAGCGTCAATCGGTCCGCCCATCATGGTCATGGACAGGGGCGTAGGCTCTCCGCGGCTGGCCATGAGCGAAATAGCTGCCAGCACAGGCACAGTAGGCTGGCAGACGCTAATCACATGACAATTGCCGTATTGCTTTTGCAAATGGCGGATAAATTCCTGGACGTTGTTGATGTAGTCATCCAGATGGAATTCGCCTTCGGACAGGGGCACCAGCCGCGCGTTCTTCCAGTCGGTGATGAACACTTTGTGGTCGCCCAACAAACTTTTGACGGTATCGCGCAGCAGCGTGGCGTAGTGCCCGGACAAGGGCGCGACCACCAAAACAGGTGGCTGCTGGATCAGCGTATCAAGCGTCTTGGGGTCGTCAGAAAAGCGTTTGAAACGGCGCAGCTCACAAAATGGCTTGTCCATTTCAATGCGCTCCAGCACCGTGATATTGACCCCGTTGACGGGCACCGATTGAATGCCGAACTCGGGTTTTTCATAGCCTTTACCCAGTCTATAAAACAGATCAAACCCCGCCACGATGCGCTGTGACAGGGGCGATTGCGCCAGAGGTAGCAAAGGGTTGCTGTAGAGCTTGGCAGTAGCTTGCGCAAAATCTGCAAACGGCTCAATCAGGGCGCGTTGCGTTTCATAGATTTGATAGAACATGGCAGGGCGCTTTATTCGTTATGTTGCAGTGCAATATAACAGCACGTCTGCCCAGAGAGAAACTGTGACTTACCGCACTTTCAGTCGCACAAGCGACATGAATTTTGTCAGCGCTTTGCACCTCTGGCGTAAGGAAAAGACAGGATATCTAAATTAATAGCTAAATGCCGTTGTAAACATTAGGATTCAGATAGATAAGTAGCTGAAACCTAACAAGAACAATGGCAGTTAGCTTTAATTAATATAGCAATTCTCCAAGTTACTGCGGCAAAGCCGCTTCTGGCTGCGCGTTGGCAATGGCTGATACTTCACTGGCTGGCAAGTTTTTCAGGCGGTGATCGCTCCACACTTGGCGCCAGCGGCGCGCGCCTGGCAGTCCGTGGCGCAGGCCGAGCATGTGGCGTGCAATCGAATACCAGTTGGTGCCGTGGTCGCGGGCCTCGCGCTCCATGTAGCGGACCATCGCACGCTCAATATCCAGGTGCGTCAGCTCGGACGGCGCAGCGCCAAAGTAAAGCTCGTCCCAGCGGCTCAACCACCAGGGGTTGTGGTAAGCCTCACGGCCCACCATCACACCGTCAACCAGGCGCAGCTGTTCCTGCACCACTTCATCTGTTTTGATGCCACCGTTGATGGCGATGGTCAGCTCCGGAAAGTCCCGTTTGAGCTGTGCCACGATGTCATAACGCAGTGGCGGAATGTCGCGGTTCTCCTTCGGTGACAGCCCTTGCAGCCAGGCATTGCGCGCATGCACAACGAAGATGCTGCATCCAGCCTCGGTAACCGTGCCCACGAAGTCGCGCACAAAGTCGTAGCTTTCGTTCTTGTCGATACCAATACGGTGTTTGACGGTGACGGGAATGCCCACCACATCGCGCATGGCTTTGACGCCATCGGCCACGAGCGGTGCCTCATTCATCAAACAAGCGCCAAACGCACCCCGCTGTACGCGCTCGCTGGGGCAGCCGCAGTTCAGGTTGATCTCGTCATAGCCCCAGTCCTGCCCGATTTTGGCTGCTTTGGCCAAGTCCGCAGGTTCGCTGCCGCCCAACTGCAGCGCAACTGGGTGCTCTTCTGCATTGAAGCGCAGGTGGCGCTGCACATCACCGTGCAGCAGTGCGCCGGTGGTGATCATCTCGGTGTACAGCAACGCGTGCTTGCTCAGCAAGCGATGCAGATACCGGCAATGTCGGTCACTCCAATCGAGCATCGGCGCTACGGACATGCGTGGGTAAGCTGTATATCCTTGATTTTGTTTGTTATTTTCTTGGTTCATGGGGTGTTTTCATCATCTGTAAAAGACGATGGGATCGATATCAGCAGGAAAGCGTGCGGATGGCACGGCCGCATACGCAGCACAGATTCGTCTTAAAGATCAAGACGTTATTGTGCCCATACAAGCGCAGGCCTTCACGCAAAAGGCTTTGGTTCATGCCCGTCTCCAGAAAAAACAAAAACCACCTCGGCATGCACCGGGCGGGCTGGGGTGGGTAATGGTGAAAAGTGGCTCTAGCCCTTATGGGGCAAAGGCTGGCAGCTATAGAGACTGACGCTTAGAGGCATGCTTTGCTGTCAAAGGTTGCAGCATGTCTTCCAAATGTTTCAGTTGATTCTTCAGCTCTTCATTCATGGAATCGGATGCCATTGAATGGAGGCAATCAGCAAGCACTTTTTCTGACTGAAGTTGAAATTTGCTGGCCACCAAATCTTTGGTGGATTCACAACTGGATTGCACGATTGCGACGAGCAGTGCCTCTTGAGCAAGCAGTTGACCCTTCATCTTCCGAAGCTGCTCGCCTTGCGGTCCTAAAAAATCCATGTTTCACCTTGCCTTTTTTCATATGCTATTCAAATTTTTTCTTGTGTCTGATAGGCGATCAGTTTGAAAGGGCATGCAGTTGGCAGGCATGTTTTGAGGGCCAGGAGACGACACCTGAAACACTTGAGTTAGCTTGGGCGGTGCTTTGCGCTTTGCCTTCACCTTGGCGACCTCTTTCTCCAGCGCTGCATGGTCGTGCTCGCTGCGCCTGCGACTCCCCACGCCGCTTGCGGGCGACGACGATGTTTTGCGCTAACTGCTCAATTTGCTGGAGCACAGCTTGTGGGTAGTCGGCAGGAGATGTGTTTTGGCGTGGCATACATAGAGGTTAGTCATTTTGCTAAAACGCGCAAATCTATGAATTATTTTTTAGACTCAAGGGGGTAAGTCGTCGTGGCGGTGAACTCCAGAAACAATTAAGCCTGCGGAGTCGGAGTGCGGGCTTGGTGGGTGGTTCATGAATTTGTGAGCAGCTTGCCGTTGCCTTCGATGGATTTCAAAGTAGTTTCCTATTGAAAACAAGCGCTGCTCAGGGCAAGTAGCTTTGCTTTTCATAGCGCGCGGTTGGCAGGTGCATGCTGACCAGTAAGCGCACTGCATAAGAAGCGAAAACCCCGTGCGTTGCGACGTTTTGGGGCCCATTGCGAGATACAAAGCGCAAACGATCTGATGATCAGGCCCAGAGTCAGCAAATTCCCCCCAGCCTTATAGACTGGCTTTGCATCACTGCATTAGGAGTACCTATGAAGCAAAAATTGATCCAAACTGCTTTGGCAACCACCTTGGGCTTAGCGTCTTTTGCAACACTTGCAGCTACTCCCGCGCAGTGGCAAACAATCACAAGCGGCCTGTCCGTCAGCTTGGAAAATGCCATACAGAGCGCCTTGAAAGCAGCACCGGGAGCCATCCTTGACATTGAAGTGGATGATGGCGATGGACAGGGCGTACGTTATGAAGCTGAGGTGTTAACAGCTGCGGGTGACACCGTGGAAATCTGGGTGGACGGCGCAAGCGGTCAAGCCCGGGTACATGAGCACAACAGCAAAGCAAAACGCAAAGACAAAGAGCGTGTTCAGAACGCAAAGGTCGACATCCAAGAAGCGATTCGCTCCGCGCTGACCCATACCCCAGGCAAAGCCGTAAAGGCAGAACTGGACAACCACTGGGGCACGACCACCTACAAAATTGATGTGCTCCAGGCTGACTTTTCAGTCATGGAGCTGAAGATAGACGCGGCCAATGGAAAAGTATTGCGCGCCAAAAAAGACTAGGTACTGGATTTGCCATTTCTTTGCTGGCCAGCTCAAACAGCAAAGAGATGGAACCCTGCTGGGCTCAAAGCCTGCCTCACACCAAGCTTTGCAATCAAAATTTGGCAGGAGGCACAACTCAAATCCTGAATGACAAATGTGCCGTTATTGTGCAAATACAAGCCTAGGCCCGTGTGCTCTATGCTGGTGAGAAAGCATGGGTCGCCGTCTAAGTTTTGCCAACCATCTTCTGCACAAATTTGCATATTTCTGAAGGCATCAATGCCTTGATCTGGGATGATCGACGCTGAATTGACCTCCAGCCATGTCGAATGTACCAATTCAAAGGCTGCTTGCCTTGAGCTGCAAGGTTCAGCTTTTTCTAAAGCAGCCAAAAAACTAAGAATTCTGCGAACACGTTGATGTGGCACTCGATACCCCAAGTTTATTTTTGACGTGGGTCAATTTACGCGGGAGTCTGAAGCATTGTCAAACAAGGGATACCGTTTGGTTACTGCTTGTAAGCAACGATGGTGAGGCGTCACCATTGCACGCTGCCCGCCATTCAGACAAGCTGGTTGATTTACTTCGCAGCTCTGGCGGAGGGCGGCACTACCCAATTTAGTCCTCACTAGCACGCGGGTAGCCTGCATCTGCCCAAAGCTGTGCAGATGCGCGTGTGAGGTTGTGGTCAGGGCGAACTGGAACCTTGGCCAGCTGGCTGCCATCAGCTGCAGTAGCCGTGAGCGTGGCACTAGGGTTTTCCTCATCAGGCTCAATATCGAGAGCTACCGTCACGCGCAATCCGCGAACTTCAATCTGGACAGATTTGTGCAGCATCGCTGCTAGGTGCTGCTCATGCCGGCGTATGATTTCGTTGGCAGTTTTTACCAGCGTATTGAAGGCTGACACGTCAAGTGGCTTGGGATTCTTCTTATCGCGACCCATGGTCCACGGGCCCACCAAAGCTGGTTCCGTTTGGCCTTCCTGGGTCATTGAGACAGCCCATCCATCATCGTCTTCATTCTTGATGACGCGGGCTTCCCAGCCCTTGTGATGCCAAAGCCGGTCTTCAAAAATTGAAGCGCTTTCGTGTTCGATTTCTACAGACACGCATGACCCTTTTTCTTTGTGCGAACAAGCCCAAAGTCTACTGTTTTTTCATACAGTTTCGTGAGGCTGGAAGAAATCCATCGCTGGCTTGGATAGCGAACCAGCACGGCATGAAGGCGCTATTGATTCGATGTTTAGGAGGCTGGACTCGTGGAGCAATGCGATTTGCAGTCTCCGGGGATCAGGCAGCCGGTAACAGAGGAACAAACGATAGCGATTTCGCGTGCCTGCTTTTGGATCTTGATGTCCCACAACTTTTCGTGGAAGTAGAAAAAGAACATCTGGACAGTTGGCTCTAACAAACTCAGTGTGAGTGCGGTGATGAGATCGCCTGTCACGGTATAAGCCACAGCAGCTGCAACGACCAAGTGCACTGCATAGTAGGACGCAGTTTTTACCAGTGTTCGCATGCGCTGCAAGCGGATATTGGCCCAAGTCTTGTCGTGCAGAAAGTAGGCCACTGCTTGGGTGGTCGGTTCAAGCAAGCTCAAAGTAATTGCTGCAACCAAGCTTCTGGTTACGGCATAAGCAACAATTGCAGCTACAACAACGTGAATAACGTAATAGCTAGCTGTTTTTAGCAGGGTTGTCTTGTTTCTCTTGACGAGGTAGGCGAGATTAGTCATTGGTATGTATTTTACAAATGATAACTATTCTCAATAATAAGCATCGCGCTAAAAAAACCAATGTCGTTAATAACTTCTTTAAATGAAAGGGTTTGACTCCAATATGGGCATACCCTGCGATCCGTTTGAAGCGCTTATTTAACGGGATAGCCGCCCAGCAGCTCAACTGCGAGCCTTGAACCGTTGAGTGCCAATCCGGTAGAGCAAGTACGGTAATCCCCCCGTAATTCCAGTGCGCTGAGAAGTAGAGACTCTCACAGGAGAATCTCTACCATGAAGAAATCACGTTTTACCGACAGCCAGATCATCGACGCACTCAAGCGAGCAGAGGCCGGCCTGACGGTGCCTGAGCTCTGCCGTGAACTGGGCATAAGCTCGGCAACGTTCTACAAGTGGCGTGCCAAGTTCGGCGGCATGAATCGACCAGAGTTTTGTAGACAGTTCAAAGCCTCCTATTTCCATTCAAATAG
>JADKLW010000297.1_pt1 | contig 23403 bp, 15 predicted proteins | sample 8641881 | NCBI WGS metagenome assembly JADKLW01 (sample SAMN16272185, study PRJNA661076) | feces metagenome | isolation source: fecal sample from diarrhoea affected cattle B | host: Bos taurus | place: South Africa: Lokaleng Village, Mahikeng | collected 2019-09 | reverse complement strand
CACATCATCACATCATCACATCATCACATCATATATATGTTTTCAGGAATAGTAGAAGAGGCGGCAACTGTTGTCGCGCTAAACAGAGAAAAAGGAAACCTCCACATCACGCTGCGATGTTCCTTCACCCATGAGTTGAAGATAGATCAGAGTGTGTCTCATAACGGTGTCTGTCTGACAGTGGTATCCATCAGCGATGACACTTATACGGTCACCGCCATACAGGAGACGCTTGACCGCTCCAACCTGGGCCTGCTGGAGGTGGGCAGCAAGGTAAACCTTGAGCGCAGCATGCCGATGAACGGTCGTCTCGACGGACATATCGTGCAGGGGCATGTGGATCAGACAGCCGTCTGCAGGGATGTTGAGGAGGCTGATGGCAGCTGGTACTACACCTTTGAGTACACCTTTGACAGGGAGATGGCCAAAAAAGGATATATGACCGTTGATAAGGGGTCTGTCACCGTCAATGGTGTCAGTCTGACAGTGGTTGAGCCCACGGATAACAGTTTCAGGGTTGCTATCATTCCCTATACCTATGATTTCACCAATTTCCACCAGATTAAGGAGGGGTCGGTGGTGAATCTTGAGTTTGATATTATCGGCAAGTACATCAGCCGGATTGCTGCATTAAACGGATAAGATGGATTTTCATGAATTGGTCTCTACACGTCAGAGTGACAGGGCTTTTGACCCTGACCACCCCGTTGAAAAAGAGAAGATTGAGCGTATTGTTGAGGCGGCACGACTGGCTCCCTCGGCCTGCAATGCGCAGCCATGGCACCTCATCGTGGTGGATGATCCCCTCCTGAAGAATCGTATTGCCGATGCCACTTCTGCCCGTGCACTCGGTATGAATCATTTCACCAAGCAGGCGCCGGTACATATCGTGCTGGTGGAGGAGAAGGTGAATCTCTCCTCGGGTGTGGGTGGCTGGGTGAAGCAGAAGGATTATGCGCAGATGGATATGGGGATCATTGCTGCTCATATCGCACTGGCTGCTCACGACGAAGGTTTAGGGTCCTGCATTGTAGGCTGGTTCAATGAGCCGAAAATGCGGGAGTTGCTTTCTATCCCTGATTCAAAGAGAGTGTGGCTCGATATTGTGATCGGGTACAGTGTACAGCCGTTGAGGCAGAAGAAGCGCAAGCCTCTTCAGGAGGTGGTTTCCTATAACGTCTACAAAGAGAACAAGAACAGATAGACGTGTTGGAACAGCCTGAATGAATAGTTTATAAACATTAAACTTTAATCTTTTTAACAAGATGTGTGAGAGGATTTGTTGGTGACATCGTAAAATTATGTCATCTTTGCACTCTCATTCAAGATTTAAGGACCAGGGGGCTAAAAGCTGGTTTATATAACGAAACAGATGAATATTAGGAAAAAACATTTCTTTTTGTTGATCGCTTTTCTTACGACTACCATTGTAATTTTTGCACAACAAGTAGGTTCCAATTCTCCATACAGCAGGTATGGGTACGGGCTGTTATCCAACCCGGCCCTGGGTGCTTCTGAGGCTATGGGTGGTATCAGTTACGGGTTACGAAGAAGTCAACAGGCAAACCCTGGTAATCCGGCTTCCTATTCTGAACTCGATTCGCTCACCTTTATATTTGATGTGGGTGTATCGGGACATCTTGCCCGCATGAATGATGGCGTCAACAGCCGTGATTTTTACAATGGCAATATTGACTATATAACCATGCAGTTCCCTCTTCTCCGGAATATGGGTGCCAGCATTGGCCTTCTACCCTATTCCAAGATGGGATATAATTTTGGTGGAGCGCGCTCACTATCCAATATTCAGTATATTGAAACATACAGAGGATCAGGTGGATTAACCCAGATCTATGGAGGTGTAGCCTGGGAGCCGAAGAAGAACATTTCAATTGGAGCCAATTTATCCTATCTCTTTGGTAACTACACCAGGAGCAGCGTGGTAACACCCATTACCTCTTCAGCTTTGGTGGGTGAAACAAAATATATGTATACCATCCGTGAGTTGAAATATGATTTTGGTGTACAGTATACCATACCCCTGGACAAGAAACGTTCCGTAACACTGGGTGCTGTGTATACACCGAAGATTAATGCCAGTGCCGATGTAAATCCTTCAGAGATGCTTTACGCCTCCGATCCATACCAGAATCCATGGACACCACCCTCACAGGTATTAAAAACTGATACGATACATGGGGCAGCTTTTCAGCTTCCTCACACATTTGGGCTTGGATTGACCTACAGCACAGATCATCTCCTGATAGGTCTGGATGGTACTTACCAGCTATGGAAAAATCTGGCTTATCCATCTCTATTGGATGATCTGTCGGATGATAACCGCTTTAATGATGTGATTCGCATCAATACCGGTATGGAGTATGTGATTGATCCAATGAGCCAGAATTTCTTTCAGCGTATACGGTTCAGAGCAGGTCTCTCTTACGCTAATTCCTACACCAACTTCAGCGTGATTAATCCTGATAATGACCAGGATGTTGGAAGGGGCAGCTTCAGGGAATATGGTGTGCATGTGGGGTTAGGCTTACCTTTTCACGATTATATTACGAGACATGTCTCCATGCTCAACATAGGGTTTGGTTACAGCAGACAACAGCCCGATGCTGATTTTATGATCAGCCAGGATATGTTCAAAATATCTATCGGTATGAATATCAATGAGTTCTGGTTCTTTAAGCGTCAGTTTAACTAATAAAAACCAAGTAGACAACTCACATTAAAAAGAGTGAATGATTAAACTATCCTTTTAACATTCTGTCCAACTCGCAAAGAACGAAGAATAACAACTTAAAACATCAAATAATATGAAAAAATTATTATTGTCAGGATTGATGGCTACCTTCATGGTAGTTGGCGTCAGCGCCCAGAAAGCAGGTTATGATCCTGTGAATTCACCATATGGATCCGGTCAGGATAGTATAAGCTGTCGTGAGAACCTGAGTCTTATGCAGACATCAGCCAAAGCGGAAGCTTATGAAAGTGCACTGGGTCCGTGGAATGCAGTATATGAAAACTGTCCGGCATCAAGTAAGAATATCTACATCTACGGTCCACGAATCTTCAAAGCACTGCATGCAAGTGCAACGGATGAAGTCAAGAAAAAAGAGTACCTCGATAAAGTGATGGAGATCTTCGATACCCGTCTTAAATATTTCGGCAATGATGATGCCAAAGGAACAATCCTGGCATTCAAGACCTATGATTACATGGAGCTGATGGGTGAGGAAACCGACCAGAAGGTGATTTATGACTGGTTAGGTGAAGCGATAAATGAGATGAAAGATAAGATGTATCCTCTCGATGCATACTCCTATTATATGGTTGCATCATTAAGTGAATACTACAAGGATAATTCGAATAAGAACCAGTATATTACTGATTATTTTAATATCGTAGGTTATGTGGATCAGGCCATCGCTACCGCCAACGCTACAAACGATGAAACCAATGCCGAATACCTGGGAATGGTGAAAGAGGGTATCGTGAAAGGTTTTATAGCCAGTGGTGCAGGTGATTGTAAGACGCTGACCGAATACTACGCCGATAAGGTAGAGCCCAACAAAGCCAACAAGGAGTTTCTGAATGAAGTGCTGAATGCACTGAGCTCGGTGGGATGTACCGAATCAGATCTCTACTTTACAGCAGCTGAGTACCTCCATATCCTTGAGCCTTCTGCAAGTGCAGCCCTCGGTCTGGCAAACAAGAGTCTGAGAGACAGGGATTACGAAACGGCAGTGAAGTATTATTCTGAGGCAGCTCGTCTGGAGACCGACAAGAAAAAGTCGTCTGATTACATGATGCAGCTGGCGGGGATCTTCTCCAACCAGCGTAACTTCGCCAGGGCTAGGCAAGCCGCTTATGATGCTTTGGAATATAATCCTAACAACGGTGAAGCATATCTCCTGATTGGTCAGCTGTATGCAAGTTCAGCGAACAATATCTTCTCCGAGACTGAAAAAGCGGGGTTGGTCTACTGTGCAGCTGTCGACAAACTACAAAAAGCAAGATCGGTTGATCCGAGCGTCGCAGGTAAAGCCAACAGTCTTATCAACAGATATTCAGCAGGATATATGGATACAGAGACAGCCTTCATGATGGGTATCAAAGCCGGTGAAACGGTGTTTATCCCGGGCTGGATCGGCGAATCTACCACGGTAAGGTTAAGATAATTTGAACACACGAAAAGAGTGTTGAAAAAACAACACTACATACAACAGTCAGGGCGCATAACAATCATTTTTACAATGGTTGTTATGTCGCTTTTTTTTATCTCCTGCAAAGAGAAAGATGAGAATCTTGTTGCCTTTGCCTACGATCCGGAGACAGTTCCTACCATGATCACCGACTCGGTGACACAGCTTATTTCAGATTCCGGTATCACCCGTTACAGGATGATTGCCGATGTATGGAAGGTGTTTGACAAGGCCAAAGAGCCATACTCCTATTTTCCTGAAGGGATCTATTTTGAACGGTTTACACCTGATTTCAACATTGAAGCTACCGTACGGGCCGATACAGCCTGGTATTACAACAAAAAAGATCTCTGGAAGCTGATAAAAAACGTGCATGTGGAGAATATGCAGGGAGAAGTGTTTGAGAGTGAAGAGCTTTTCTGGGATGGGAAGAATAAAAGGGTTTATTCTGATAAGTACATTGAGATAAAGCGGGGAGTGACTGAGATCAAGGGTTATGGGTTTGAATCGAATGTGTCAATGACCGAGTATCGCATTTTTCGGCCTCACGACGGAAAGCTTCCCTTTGCAGAAACACAGCCTGCTGATACCTTGCGATCAGACCCACCCATGACGGAGGAGCCCATACGTGAGATTCCAAAGGATGAAGAAACAATCAAAGAAAGCTAAAAAGTAGATTAATGTCGGTATCTGTAGCGATGGGGTGGTTGATAGTGTGCCTTTTACTCTCTCTCTTTTTTTCAGGCATGGAGGTGGCGTTCGTCACTTCCGACAAGCTTCAGTATGCTGTCAGCAAAAGGTCCGGAGGGGGTTACAGCTTTATGTTGAACAACATCTATGGTCATCCCCGTCAGTTTCTGGCAACGCTGGTTGTAGGTAAAGTGATTGTTCTCGTTCTTGTAATTTTCTTTGCATTGATGCTTGTGGAGCATCTTCAGTTTCCCATTTTAAAAAGTGAATTCCTTCGCGTACTTCTCTTCATTATTGTTGTGAGCTTTCTGGTATTGCTTACCGATGAATTCCTGCCACGAACAATTTTCCGTAAAAACGCCAATTTTTGGGTGAACCTCTTTGTTTTCCCTGCCTTTATCTTCTACATATTGTTTTATCCTTTTGCCAGGGTTTTCCTCTCTCTGTCGAAAGGAATGTTGCGTACCGTCGGCATCCGTTCACCGGAGACCGGTAACAGGGTCTTCAGCAGAGTGGACCTTGATAGTTATGTGAAGAAGAGCATTGATAATATGTCGAAAGAGAGTGAGGTTGATTCGGAAGTGAAGATTTTCCGTAACGCACTTGATTTCTCAGCCATGAAGATCAGAGACTGTATGGTACCCCGTGCCGAAATAGTAGCCGTGAGCATTGATACCGACCCTGCTATGCTGAAGGATAAATTCATCGAAACAGGTATTTCAAGAATACTTGTCTTCAAGGATGATATTGACAACATTATAGGTTACATCCATATGTGGGAGATCTTCAATAATCCTCAGGACTGGACCAGCAATGTGGCAACCATCTCGTTTGTGCCTGAGAGCATGCAGGCAAGTCAGCTTATGAGTGACATGATGCAACAGCGTAAAAGCATTGCTGTTGTTGTGGATGAGTTTGGTGGCACCTCGGGGATTGTGACGATGGAAGATCTGGTAGAAGAGATTTTCGGCGATATTGAAGATGAATATGACGTTGAGTCGAAGTTCGTGAAACAGGAGGCAGAGAACGAGTTTGTACTGTCGGGACGTGTGGAGATTGACCAGCTGAACGAGATGTACTCCCTTGATATACCTGAGTCAGATACATACTCCACCGTAGCCGGTTTTCTGCTTCAGCATACACAACGTATTCCCAAGACCTATGAAACCATTATCATTGGAAAATACACCTTTAAAATCCTTAAAGTTACAGCCCGGAAAATTGAAGTGGTACGATTAATCACCGGTGGAGAGCAACAAAGAGAAACATCTAATTAATGATTGAGCCGGATACTTTTCTTAAAAAATATATATTTATCTGCTTTATTTTTACTAACTTCGTGCCCTTATTTGAATCAAATATATTTTTAACGTTTAAACAGAACTAAATAAAAGTTAAATGGCTACTTTACAAAAGATTAGGGACAAAGGTACGCTTTTGGTCATCGTGATTGGAATTGCGTTACTTGCCTTTGTTTTAGGAGACTTACTCACTTCGGGTACCACACTGTTCGGGAGAGCACAAGACAGAGCGTTCGTGGTGAACGGTGAAGTGATTTCGACAAAAGAATATGCCGATAAGATTACCGAATTTGAAGAATTTCAGAAGATGGTCAGCGGACAAACCTCGCTTGATGAGAACACCTCAGCACAAATACGTGAAGCGGTGTATCAGCAGATGGTTCGTCAGCGTCTCCTCAACAATCAGACAAAGAAACTGGGTCTGGATGTTACCAAAGAAGAGATCAATGATCTTGTACACGGTGAGTCTATTTCTCCGGTTTTACAACAGTTACCTTTCTTTGTAGATCCTCAAACGGGTATCTTTAGTCGTAATGCGTTGATAGACTTCATCAACACAATCAACATGCCAAGTCCCGGTCCGCAGGAACAGGCTATGGTTGATCAATACAAATCGTTGTGGTTATTCATCGAGGATATGATCAGAACGCAACGACTGGAAGAGAAGTATATCTCTCTTTTGTCCAATAGCGTGATTACAAACGACCTGGAAGCGAAAACTACTTTCGATCTGTCACAGAAGAATGCAGATATTGAGTATGCTATGCAAAGCTATTTCACTATGCCTGATTCCGCAGTGACGGTTACCGATAAAGAGATTAAAGCATTCTACGATAAGCATAAGAAATCGTTCCGTATGGAAGCCCCATTGGTAAAGATCTCCTACTTCACCAAGGAGGTACTCCCCAGTAGTGAGGATTTTGCTGAAGTTGAAGCCGAGTCAAGAACAGCATTCAACGAGCTGGCAGCAACCACCAATCCGGCCACTGTGGTGGCCGATTACTCACAGTCACCTTATCGTGATGCTTTCGTGAGTGAATATATGCTTACCCCTGATCAGATAGAGTTTGTCCGTTCGGCAGCCATCAACGAGATGTACGGGCCCAGTCGTGAAGGCAACTCCTTCCAGATCATCAAGCTGATTGACAAGAAGGTAGCTCCCGATTCGGTGCATTTAAGAATGATGTCAATACCTGATGCCTCAATGGTAGGCATGGACTCCGTGGTGACCAATTTTGTGGACAGCATATATGGTCAGTTGCAGGCAGGAGCATCTTTTGCAGCTGTATCCAACAGCCTCAATCCCAATTCTAACGGTGGCGATGTGGGCTGGGCAAGAGAGATTGATCTTGTGTCATTTGGGTCGGAGATGATCAACGCCGCATTCAATGCGCCTGTAGGTCAACCGGTGAAGCTCACCGTTCCCGGGCAGCAGCTGATTATTCAGGTTGAGGAGAGAACACGTCCCGTGAATAAATTTAAGCTGGCGCTGATTGATATGCCTGTGCTGGCAAGTGAAAAGACATCAAATAATATTGATAACGAATTGAATCAGTTTGTAGCCACTTCCGATGTGGGGGATAATTTTAATGTACTGGCTGCAGAGAAGGGATACATGGTACTGCCAAACATCACTGTTTCTGCCAATGATTTCACCTTAAATCAGATCCCGGGAACACGTCAGGTCATCACCTGGGCGGCGAATGAGAAAAAGACGGGTAGTGTGAGGAAGTTCGATCTTACAAACCTGCGTGTTATTGCGCGTGTGGATCAGGTTATTCCCTCAGGAACCACTCCTTTATCTGAGGTTTCCTCCAACATACGTATGCAATTGACAAACGACAAGAAGGCGGAAAAGATGATCGCAGATCTGGAAGCGAAGAACCTGACATCGATAGAGGCTTATGCTACAGCGATGAACACGTTTTCTGACACAGTGCGCTTTGTGAACTTCAACACGCAGAATATTACCGGTCTGGGCTTCGAGCCTGTGCTGAATGCTGTCTCCGCATTTGCACCGCTGAACACCGTAGTAGGACCGTTGAAGGGAAATATGGGTGTATTTGTAACCAGGGTGGCCAACCGTAGCGAAGGTGCTGAGAGTTATGATGCTGAAGCACAGAAAAACAGCATGCTCAATGAGAATGCCTATCGCCTGCAAATGCAGTCGGTGGAGGTGTTGAAAGAGAAGCTGGGTGTGGAAGACAATCGCTACCGATTCTTCTAAAGAGCTCTACTCATTGTAAGATAAAATAAAGGGCCGTCCCACAAATTTGGGACGGCCCTTCTTTGAATCCTGTGACAGGATCACTGTATCTCGATTTTACCTGTCTGTTCCAGTTGCATTGTTTTGCTTGGCTGATCACATACTTCTGTAGGGCCGAAATATTGTATGGGACCGGGATAGACGTAGTCGGTATCGACAGCCCATTTGTCACGCTGACTTTCAAAATATTTGAAGGGAGCACCTTCCAGCTCGACCAGTGCTTTCTGGATCACCGGTTTCATCTCTCCGTGACGACGTTCCATGTTCATCATCATGGTGATGGGTACTCCGCCTGCGACCCAATCAGCTGCCGGAGCTGTAGTATTGCGCACAGAGGCCATGTAGCCTGTTTTGCCAGCCACTGTCAGCATCGATGCGGTATAGCCGAGAGAGTAGCAGTAGTCAGCATCGTAGTTCGAGGGAGCAGCGCAGCGCCCCTCATAGCCGAAGAAATGAGTTATCGTCGCAAATTTATCTTTGTATTTACCCTCTTTAGCCCACGTTTTCAATCGTTTATCCACCATCTCAGCAAGTAGTTTCTCTGTCTCGATGAGCGACACCTGCACATTGCCATGTGGGTCACGGTCGAGAGTGAGCTGACGTGCCACTGTTTCCGGGAGGCTGGCGTAGATAGCTGAGTTTTCATGTGAGAGCTTACTGATGATGTATTCACGTTTACCGGAACGTCTTACCAGATCGAATTCCTCCTGGTTATTCACAAGAAAATCGTTCAGCTCACTGATCAGCTTCTTCATTGCCGGGATAAACTCAATCAACCCTTCAGGGATGATCACAGTGCCGAAGTTCAAACCTTTATCTGCACGCTTCACAATCACAGTGGCAATCTGATCGATGATATCATCGAGCGACAATTCCTTTGCTGCCACCTCTTCCGAGACGATGCATACATTGGGATGTGTTTGCAAGGCACATTCCAGGGCAATATGTGACGCTGAGCGGCCCATCACCTTGATGAAGTGCCAGTATTTGCGTGCCGAGTTACAGTCACGCTGAATGTTACCGATCAATTCAGAATAAACCTTGCAGGCGGTGTCAAAACCGAAGGAGGTCTCTATCTGTTCATTCTTCAGGTCACCGTCAATGGTCTTGGGGCAACCAATTACCTGCACACCTGCATTGATGGAGGCGTAGTATTCTGCCAGCACACAGGCATTCGTGTTTGAGTCATCTCCACCTATGATCACCAGCGCTTTGATGTTGAGTTCTTTCAGTATCTCCAGACCCTTGTCGAATTGTTCAGTGGTCTCCAGTTTCGTACGACCCGAGCCGATGATATCGAATCCGCCGGTGTTCCTGTACTCATCAATAATGTCACCTGTGAGTTCTTTGTACTCATGGTTGATAAGGCCTGCAGGACCGAGGATGAAACCATATAGCTTACTGTCGGCATGTAATCTTTTCAACCCGTCGAAGATGCCTGCAATCACATTGTGTCCGCCGGGAGCCTGTCCCCCCGAAAGGATTACCCCCACATTCAAAGGTTGGTCATTACCTGTATCACCCGATGTGCGGGAAAACGTAACGATTGGCATCCCGTAAGTGAGAGGGAAAAGTGCACTTATCTCTTCCCTGTCTGCTACCGACACGGTGGCGGCACCCTCTTTCATTATTACGTTACCCTTCAATCCGGCGGGCATCTTGGGCTCATAGCTCGCCCTCGCTATTTGTAAAGCACTTTTTGTCATTGAAATGATTTTTTTATGTTGATTTTGTATATCCTTCTGAGATAGTCCTTATTGGGATGTCAAAAATAGCATTTTTTTGGGAATAAGTAAAATGTAAATGCAGATAATTATTTGCAAAGGGAGGCTGAGGATAATTTTTGTCAATATTGTGTAAAAAGGCCCTTTTGAAAAAAAAGTGTTGGATTAAACGAACAATTTTACCATCTTTACCATTTATATCATTATTCTGAAAAATTGACCGATGGATGCCACTAGTGAATTAAGTACAATGGATATGGATGCCATTGAGGCTTTGTATAAGAAATATAAGGAGTCACCCGAAAGTGTTGATGAAAGTTTCCGTTTTTTCTTTCAGGGATTTGATTTAGCAACAACCCATTTTCCGGTCAAACCGCAGAAAAATGCAGATGGTGAGGCTCATTCTCCAAAGGAGATCGCGGTGATGAGGCTAATCAACGGTTACAGGCGTCGCGGACACCTGTTCACCAATACCAACCCCGTTCGGACCAGACGTAGTTACACTCCCACGCTGGCCATAGAGAACTTCGAACTGACTGAAGAGGATCTGGACATTGAGTTCGAGGCGGGAGCAGAGATAGGTCTGGGAAGGACAACCCTGAGAAAGATCGTTTTGCACCTTGAGGAGACCTATTGCAAGTCGATAGGTGTGGAATACCGCTATATGACCAAGCCGGAGATCGTACTTTGGCTGCAGGAGAAGATGGAGAGTTCCAGAAACAGAGAGCTCTTCTCAGATGAGATTAAATTACGTATTCTGGACCGGCTTGTGGAAGCATCTGGTTTCGAGGATTATCTGCATAAAAAGTTTGTCGGTCAAAAGCGTTTTTCACTCGAAGGTTCAGAATCGATCATCCCGGCGCTGGATGCAATGATAGCACGCGGTGGAGCGTATGATGTGAATGATATTGTGCTGGGTATGGCCCATCGCGGCCGGTTGAATGTACTCACCAATATCATGAAGAAGCCCTACTCCCAAGTGTTCCGTGAGTTCAATGCGCAGAACTATGAGGAGGAGATCAAATATGGAGATGTGAAGTACCATCTCGGATATAACAACACCATCGATTATGAGGGGCGCTCTCTCAATGTCAGTCTGGCTCCCAACCCATCCCATCTTGAGGCGGTGGGTCCTGTGATGCAGGGTATTGCACGTGCAAAACTGGAAAATGAACATAATTATACCGATGACGAGGTGTTGCCCATTCTCGTGCATGGCGATGCTGCCATCGCGGGGCAGGGTGTCGTCTATGAGACCATTCAGTTCTCGAAGCTGGAGGGTTACAGGACAGCCGGCACCATCCATATTGTGATCAATAACCAGGTGGGTTTCACCACCAGCTATCTGCAGGCGCGCTCCAGCACTTATTGTACCGATGTGGCCAAGGTGACGCAGTCGCCTGTCTTCCATGTGAACGGTGATGATGTGGAGGCGATGGTGTTCGTCGCGAAGCTGGCACTGGAATTTCGCCAGATGTTCAATATCGACGTGTTTATCGACCTGCTCTCCTACAGGAAGTATGGTCATAACGAAGGTGATGAGCCTCGTTTTACGCAGCCTGAGCTGTATGATATCATTGCCAGGCATAAAAATCCGCGGGATATCTATGCGGAGAAGCTGATAGCTGAGGGGGTGATCACGCGGCAGGTGTTTGATGCAAAAGTAAGTGCATTTCATCAGGTGCTGGAGAGATCATACGAAGAATCAGTGAAAACAGACCGGCTGAATCTACAGCCTTTCTTTTCAGAGAAGTATAAAGATATCCGATTGCCTCTTGTAAAAGACTTTGAGCAGGAGGTGGAGACAAAGATTTCAAAAGAATCCTTTTTATCGTTGGCCGGGCATATTACCACACTCCCTGAGGACATGAAGTTTTTCAATAAAACAAAACGTCTGTTTGCCCAGCGTGCAGCCATGATTGAGTCTGACTCCTACGACTGGGCCATGGGGGAGCTGATGGCATATGCTTCGCTGGCAAAGGAGATGCATACCGTACGATTAAGTGGTCAGGATTCTGAGCGGGGGACATTCTCACACCGTCATGCGGAGATCATCACCGAAAACGGGAAAGAGAAATACTTCCCGCTGAAGAATCTGGGAGGTGAACAGGCACTTGTACGGGTTTATAACTCACCCCTTAATGAATATGCTATATTAGGTTTTGAGTATGGCTATGCGCTGGCTCATCCCGAGGGACTCACCATCTGGGAGGCTCAGTTCGGTGATTTTTACAATGTAGGGCAGGTGATTGTGGATCAGTATATTGCTGCTGCCCAGGAGAAATGGGGTATTAAATCGGGCCTGGTGATGTTGCTGCCACATGGTTATGAAGGGCAGGGTGCTGAGCATTCAAGCGGACGGATGGAGCGTTTTCTGAGTCTCTGTGCCAACCTCAATCTGCAGGTGGTAAACTGCACCACGCCGGCCAATCTCTTTCACGCGCTCCGCCGGCAGCTGCATCGCGATATACGCGTACCGCTGATTGTTTTCACCCCCAAGAGCCTGCTACGTCATCCTGAATGTACCTCAACTATCGCCGACTTTACCGAAGGCAACTTCAGGGAGGTGATAGCAGATGAACAGATGAAAGATCATTCGAAGGTGAAGAGAGTGCTTTTATGCAGTGGTAAGATCTACTATGAGCTGGAGGCAGCACGCAGGGAGTCCGGCATTGAGCAGGTTTCCATCGTGCGTGTGGAGCAGTTATACCCCTTCCCCGGGAAACAGCTAACAATGCTGCTGGAGGGGTATCCTGCGAGTGTTGAGCTTGTGTGGGTGCAGGAGGAGCCGCTCAATATGGGTGCCGCCACGTTTGTAAAGCAACAGTTCACTGACCAGCAGTTACGTGTTGTGAGCCGCCTTCCCAGTGGTGTCACAGCTGAGGGTCTGACAGCACAGCATAAGATCAACCAGGCACATATTATCGGTTTGGCTTTCAATCTGAAGCAGCAATAGAGACAATTTCCGAAAGCATGCATAAAAGATCATAACAACATATCAACATATCATCACATTAAATATATGGCACTAATAGAGATAAAAATACCGAGTCCCGGAGAGTCGATCACCCAGGTAGAGCTTTTTCACTGGCTTGTTGAAGATGGCACTGTTGTGATGAAGGACAGTGAGATAGCTGAGCTGGAGTCAGATAAGGCGACGCTGATGCTCGTGGCTGATGAGACGGGTAAGATCTCGTTCAAAGCCTCGGAAGGTGATATGCTGGAGGTGGGCTCTGTGGCCTGCACCATCGACACCTCCGTGCAGCCGGAAAAGGGTGGTGCGGATAAGGAGAAAGCAGGTGCTGCCGCAAGTGAAAAGAGCGGGGAGCAGCCGCCCGTTGCCGGTCCTGCATCTGCTGATGCCCCCGTGGCTGCACCGCCGGCACCGGATGAGCGGAAGAAGGATAAGTCTGCGCCGGCAACAGATGACAAGCATGCACCGGCAGGCCTTGATCAGGTGAAGATAACCCCGTTGGCGAAAAAGGTGATGGAGGAGAATGATCTGTCGGTGGATGATGTGATCAGCGGTCTCCGGAGGCTGAAGCGCGAGGATGTGGAGGTTTCTATGCATGCCGGAGGTGGAACATTAAGCGGCGGACTGAGAAAACCGGTCAGCCGTGAGATGCGGAGTGAGCGGTTGAGCTCACTGCGCAGGAAGCTGAGTGAGCGTCTTGTGTCGGTGAAGAATGAGACGGCGATGCTCACCACCTTCAACGAGGTGGATATGAAGCCGATCATGGATCTGCGGAAGAAATACCAGCCCAACTTCACGGAGAAGCATGGTATCAAGCTGGGTATGATGTCATTCTTCCTGAAAGCCTGTGCTACCGCCCTGCAGGAGTTCCCCAACGTGAATGCGATGATGGATGGTGAGAACCTCGTCACCTATGATTATGCCGATATCTCGGTGGCGGTAAGTGCTCCCAAGGGGCTGATGGTTCCCGTGATCCGCAATGTGGAGAGCCTGGGGCTGGCCGAGATCGAACGGGCTATCGCCGATGTGGCGGAGAAAGCCCGCAAAGGTCGGCTGTCGATCCCGGAGATGACCGGTGGCACCTTCACCATCACCAATGGTGGTGTGTTCGGGTCGATGATGTCAACGCCGATTATCAATCCGCCACAATCCGCCATCCTGGGTATGCATAATATCCTGGAGCGTCCCGTGGCTGTGGAGGGGCAGGTGGTGATCCGTCCGATGATGTATGTGGCGCTGTCGTACGATCACCGTGTGATCGACGGCAAGGATTCTGTCGGTTTCCTGCTCAGGGTGAAGCGATTGCTGGAGAGCCCTGTAGAGCTTCTTTTTGGCGGCAGCAGCGGTGAGAAAACATTGCTTGAACTCTGAGGTCAAACCGTCACTTCACCTGTGTTGGTTGTTCCCACAATCTTAAACTTCGCAAACTTCAGCAGCAGCTGTTTCTTTCCTGCCGATTCGAACTCTACGAAAGCACGGCGGTCGTTGCCGTTCATCTCCATTGAGGTGACGGTACCGCGGCCAAACCGTTCATGCTCTATGATATGACCTACCACCAGCGCAGATGCCTCCTTCGACAGGGGGATGGAGGAGGTTGACTGCTGCAGCGGCACTGTTTTTTTCGGTGGCGTCTGTTTAAAGCTGTTCTGCACGCGTTGTTCGCGCATCGAACCCCAGAAATCATCTGCCTTCGGGGAGCGGGATACATCGGATGCGGTCTGCTTATCCATCGAGATGTAAGAAGGGTCAATATCCTTCAGGAAGCGGCTCTCTGTGGCGGGGTTGGTCTGTCCGTTCTTAAAGCGGCTTCTGGCGTAGCTGATGGTGCAGCTCTTCTTCGCCCTGGTGAGTGCCACGTAGAACAGACGGCGTTCCTCTTCCAGACCTCTTATCTCCGATTTGACCATCCCCGAGGGGAAAAGATCCTCCTCCATTCCCACCACGAACACATGATTGAACTCAAGCCCCTTGGCAGAGTGGACCGTCATCAGGGTCACCTTCTCGTCGCCGGCATCCTTGTCGGTATCCTGATCGGTCAGCAGTGACACCTCCGAGAGGAAGTCGACTAGCTGGTTGTTCTCTTCACCCTGCTCCTGGCGCGTGGCGACGAACTCACTCATGGCATTGAGCAGCTCCTGGATGTTTTGGGTGCGGCTCATACCCTCGGGCGTCATGTCATCATATGCCTCTCTTGCGATGCCGCTGTTCTTGATCACCTCCTGTGCCAGCTGGAAGGCGTTCATCGATTCGTTCTTTTCGATCAGATCACTGATGAGGGTGTGGAAACCGCTCATTTTCTTAGCTGTGCCAGCGTTGACATCCATATTGAACGCCAGCGGGGATGCCAGTGCCTGCCAGAGGCTGACGTTATGCAGTTGTGCTGCCGATGTGATCTTTCCCACGGTCACATTGCCTATGCCGCGTGCGGGGTAGTTGATGGTTCTGCGGAAAGCTTCCTCATCGTTCGGGTTGACGATGATGCGGAAGTAGCTGATCACATCCTTGATCTCCTTACGCTGGTAGAAGGAGAGTCCCCCGTAGATACGGTAAGGGATATTGTTCTTCCGCAACGACTCCTCAAAGATACGTGACTGCGCGTTGGTGCGGTAGAGGATGGCGAAATCGCTGAACGACGCGTGTTCCTCAAGCCGCATACGTGCTATCTTGTTGGCGACGATCAGTCCCTCCTCGAAGTCGGAGAAGGCACTTCTTATCTCAATCTTCTCCCCCTCCTCATTCTCCGAGAAGACGTTCTTGAAGATCTGCTCTGTATTCTTTTTTATCAGGCTGTTGGCTGCATTGACAATATTTTGTGTGGAGCGGTAGTTCTGTTCCAGCTTGAAGACCTGTGTCTCGGGGAAGTTGGATCTGAATTTCAGTATGTTGTCAATGTTGGCACCCCTGAAGGAGTAGATGCTTTGCGCATCGTCACCCACCACGCAGACGCGGTGGTGCTTCTCTGCCAGCTGTTTCACGATCAGATGCTGGGCGAAGTTGGTGTCCTGGTACTCATCCACCAGGATATACTGGAACTGATTGCGGTATCTCTCCAGCACATCGGGATGATCGCGGAACAGTATGTTGGTCTGCATCAGCAAGTCGTCGAAATCCATGCTGTTGCCTGCGCGCAGCCTGCCCTGATAGCGTTGATAGATCTCATGAATCATTGGTCTCTTGGCCATCTGGTCATATTGCATTATCTCTGCATTGGCAGCATACATGCCCGGTGTGATGAGGCTGTTCTTTGCCCGTGAAATCTGGTTGTGTACCGCTCCCGGTCTGTACTGCTTGTCATCCAGGTTCAGCTCTTTCACGATCAGTTTGATCAGGTTCTTCGAGTCGGTGGAATCGAAGATGGTGAAGTTGCGCTGAAAGCCTATTGCCTCTGCCTCGTTACGCAGGATGCGGGAGAAGATAGCGTGGAAAGTGCCCATCCAGAGCCTGCGGGCACTCTTCTCACCCACCAGCTCTGCGATACGTGATTTCATCTCACGTGCCGCCTTGTTGGTGAAGGTGAGTGCCAGCAGGTAGAAGGGGGGAAGCCCCTGTTCCAGCAGATAAGCTATCTTGTAGGTGAGCACACGGGTCTTGCCGGAGCCGGCACCAGCGATCACGAGTGATGGTCCGTCGCAAAACTCCACGGCGGCCTTCTGTGGTCCGTTCAGTTGTTGGAGCAATTGAGAATCGCTCTCTTTGTCAGTTTTCTGCATAAATACAAAATTACACATTTTATGCGGATCAAAATAAAAAAACTGCCCCCGAATGAGGGCAGTTTAATATGTCGTAGCGTAAAAGTGATTATCTGAAGGTGTAGCGCAAACTTAATGCGAAGCCACTGTACCAGTAATCATTGTAGCTGTTGGTGAAGTTGAACGACGGCTTCCAGTCGAGTGAGGCGGTGAAGGGAGCCCCGGGGAAGATGTATTCCAGTCCGGCAATAAGGTCTGCACCGAGTAGCATGGCACCGTCGTAACGATCCTTATCCCTATGAATACTTCCGATATGTGCACCGATACCCAGGTACCAGTCCAGGTTGGGTGCACCCGCCACGGGTTGCTGATACTCATAGAGACCTGTCAATTGAAAATGACGGGGTGATGCAGAGAGGATAAACTCTCCGGCTGTTGCCGGGGCGAAGAAATGCTTCAGTGTCAGCCCGTTGTCGTATCCTAATCTGACACCAAACCCTGTGTTGTAACTCTGTGCGCTTACTGTCGTCGCAAATGCAGTGATCAAGAGTCCTGCGATAAATAGTTTTTTTAGTTTCATAAGAATAATTTGTTTAATTAAGGTGTATGTAACTCGCTGCAACCCATTTTTTGGAAAAATGAAAATGCTGCTTGTTGTATACAATGTTAAAATAACCGTTCCAATCTCAAATTATCTGAGTTTTGGTTTTGTATATAAGATAACAAACAGCAAGGTTTTTTGTTTAAAAAAGATGAAGAGAGGTTGGTTTTCTACAAACCTGTTTTCAGGTAGCATTGTCTGCAAAGGGGTTGATATTCTTCTGTTTCGCCCAGCATGACCTGTTTGTCGTTCTTCACGAGTCTGTGGGAATAACTGGCCAGATTACCACACTCCACGCAAATGGCATGCACCTTGATCACATCATCGGCAATGGCGCACAGCCCTGGTATCGGGCCGAAGGGGACCCGCTTGAAATCCATATCCAGCCCGGCGATGATCACGCGCATACCCTGGTCAGCAAGCTGTTGGCATACGCCGATCAGCCCTTCATCAAAAAACTGTGCTTCGTCAATTCCCACTACTTCTACCTCTGACGAAAGCAGGAGGATATTGCTTGAATGCTCCACCGGTGTGGAGAGGATGGTGTTTCTGTCGTGTGACACCACCTCTACCTGTGAATAGCGGGTGTCGATGGCCGGTTTGAAGATCTCCACCTTTTGTCTGGCTATCTTTGCCCGTCGCAGGCGGCGCAGCAGTTCTTCCGTTTTGCCGGAGAACATCGATCCGCAGATCACTTCTATACGTCCGGCCCGCATCGTCTCATTCAGTTTATTTTCGAAGTACATCTCTGTGAATGGTTTTGATTAGTGGCAATAAACATGCATACAGCCTGTATACTTTTTATTTTCCTTTTACAATTTTCTTTATTTCATTCAGTTGGTTGAGTGCCTGCATGGGAGTCAGATTGTTCACATCGAGATTGAGTATCTCATCGCGAATCTGACTGAGAACCGGATCATCAAGCTGGAAGAAACTAAGTTGATACCCCTCCCTCTTCCCGATGATATCATTGATAGGTTTTTTAATCCCCTCGCTTCTGTTGGACGACTCCATCTCCGACAGGATCGCATCGGCTCGTTTGGTGATGCTTTGCGGCATCCCTGCCATCCTGGCCACGTGGATGCCGAAGCTGTGCTCACTGCCGCCCGGCATCAGCTTGCGGATGAAGATCACCTTGTTGTCGATCTCCTTCACTGCCACATTGTAGTTCTTAATTCGTCTGAAGGATTTCTCCATCTCGTTCAGCTCATGATAATGTGTTGCGAAAAGCGTTTTTGCACGTGCTTTCGGATGTTCATGGATATATTCCACTATTGCCCAGGCGATGGAGATACCATCATAGGTGCTGGTGCCGCGACCCAGCTCATCGAAGAGTATCAGGCTGCGGTCGGAGAGGTTGTTGAGGATGTTGGCCGCTTCGTTCATCTCAACCATAAAGGTCGATTCACCCTGCGAGATATTGTCTGAAGCACCTACACGGGTGAATATTTTGTCCACCAGCCCTATTTTGGCAGCATCGGCCGGTACAAAACAGCCAATCTGTGCCATTAATGTGATGAGTGCTGTCTGGCGCAACAGTGCCGACTTTCCCGCCATATTAGGGCCGGTGATAATGATGATCTGCTGCGTGTTGTTATCGAGATAGAGATCGTTCGCAATGAATGGCTCGTCATGAGGAAGCTGTTTCTCAATGACCGGATGGCGACCGTTCTTGATATCTATGGCAAGGGAATCATTCATTTCCGGACGGATATACCTGTTTTGCGCTGCTACATTGGCAAAAGAAAGCAGGCAATCAGTCCTGGCAATGAGGCTAGCATTGGTTTGTATAGCGGAAATAAAATTGATAAGATGTTCCACGAGCGACGTGTAGATTTGGTTCTCCAGTGAAATGATCTTTTCTTCGGCGCCCAGGATCTTCTCTTCATACTCTTTCAGTTCTTCAGTGATGTATCGTTCTGCGCTCACCAGAGTTTGCTTCCTTGTCCAGTCGGCCGGCACCTTCTCCTTGTGTGTATTACGCACTTCGATATAATAACCAAAGACATTGTTGAACGCAATTTTCAGCGAGGAGATACCTGTTCTCTCGCTTTCCCGCTGCTGCAGCTGCATCAGGTAATCCTTGCCGGAGTAGGCAATCGCACGCAGGTCGTCCAGTTCACTGTTGACGTTCTTACGGATGTATCCGCCTTTATTCATCAGTGAAGGAGGATCGGGCAGGATCTCCTTCTCAATGCGGTCGCGTATCGCGGTGCAAGGGTCCAGTTTTTCCCCAATCTCCTGGAGGCTTTGATTTTCCGATGCAAGGAAAGCTTCCCTTATGGGTTCAATGGCCGTGAGTGCCACCTTCAGCTGCACCACCTCCCGGGGAGTGATCCTGCCAACGGCTGCCTTTGAGATGATCCGTTCCAGGTCGCCGATAAGGGAGAGTTGCTGACTGAGCAATGTTTTCAGGTCCGTCTCCCGGAAAAAGTTCTCCACCACATTCAATCGCTCTTCAATGGCTTTGGCTTCCCTGAGCGGAAAGACAATCCATCGCCGCAACAGTCGGGCACCCATGGGTGATATGGTCTTGTCGAGCACATCGAGGAGTGTCTTGCCGCCCTCGTTCATGGTGGAGATAAGCTCAAGGCTGCGCACCGTAAACTTGTCGAGTCGCATGAAACGTTCTTCATCGATACGCTTCAGTGCATTGATGTGTCCTATATGGGTATGCTGCGTGATATCGAGATAGAATAATATCACCCCGGAGGCAATGATTCCCTGCAGCATGTTTTCAACGCCAAACCCTTTCATACTTTTTGTTCGAAAGTGGGAGAGGAGTCTGTCCCGAGCAGCTTCTTCAGTGAAAATCCAGTCATCCATTTCAGACAGCATCCAGTTGGGTCCGAAATTCTCTTCGAACTTCTTCTTGTTGCCGTGCTCAATCAACACCTCCTTTGGTGAGAAGTTAGAGAGGAGCTTGTCCATATTGTCGCGATTACCTTCGGTAGTGAGGAACTCCCCCGTAGAGATATCGAGGAAGGCGATGCCGTACTGATTGTTTTTCGCGATGTGCAATGCACAGAGGAAGTTGTTCTCCTTATGGTTAAGGATGGTATCGTTGATGGAGACACCAGGGGTTACCAACTCGGTCACTCCCCTTTTCACCAGGTTTTTCGTCAGCTTGGGGTCCTCCAGCTGGTCGCAGATTGCCACGCGTTTACCTCCACGCACCAGCTTGGGCAGATAGGTGTCGAGGGCATGGTGAGGGAAGCCTGCCAGCTCCACGAACTGAGCGGCTCCGTTGGCTCTGCGCGTGAGTGTGATCCCCAATATCTCAGATGTCTCAATGGCATCATCAGAGAATGTCTCATAAAAATCGCCTACGCGGAACAGTAAGATAGCATCGGGATGTTTTTTCTTTATCTCGATGTACTGCTTCATCATTGGCGTTTCTGCTATTTTCTTTCCCACAGGCTTTTTCTCAGTTGGTTTTAAAAAAGCGAAATTACAAAAAAAAGAGGAGCAACAAAAAGTGTTTTTCAATCATACCTGTTTCCGGAGGTTAAAAATAGATTTATTTGTTGCACTTTGTTTTACAATATAATCTTTTTCAACTCTATTATCCCTTCCGATGCCCCTTTTTGTATATGATGGATGTCATATCGCCGGGTGTGTACTTCTTTGGGGTCAATCAGATAAACAGGTATATTTCTCTTCACCTCATTCAGTAATCCTGCTGCCGGATAGACATTTAAAGATGTGCCGATGATCACGAATATATCGGCCCCGTGGGTGATCTCTTCCGCTTCCGGAATCAGTGGAACTGCCTCACCAAACCAGACAATATGAGGACGGAGCTGGAACCCTTTTTCGCACAGGTCACCCAGCCTGATATCGCAATGCAGCGGGTCAATATCGTAAATAAGCGAGTCATCTCCCGTGGAGCGGGCTTTCATCAGTTCTCCATGGAGATGCAACACCCTACTGCTACCTGCCTGCTCATGCAGGTTGTCGATGTTTTGCGTGATGATGTGCACATCAAAATCATTCTCCAGCTCCGCCAGCATCCTGTGTCCCTCATTCGGTTTTGCTTTCAGCATCTCCCTGCGACGCATGTTGTAAAAGTTAAGCACCAGCTCGGGGTCTGCGTCAAAACCTTCGGGTGTGGCTACCTGCTCCACCGGATATTTTTCCCACAGTCCTCCTGAATCACGGAAGGTGGCAATGCCGCTTTCGGCACTCATGCCGGCACCGGTAAGTACGATCAATCTCCTTTTCATATAAATAGCTCTATGAGGTTGTAATGAGACAAATATAGTTTTTTATCAACGTAAAAGGGTAATGTTTCATATTAAAATCGTACTTTTGTCCCCAAATATTATAAAGGAAAAAGTTAATGGACAAATTAAGTTACGCATTAGGAATGAGTATGGCCTCAAATCTTATGAATTCGGGGTTGAGACAGCTGGATGTTGAATCATTTGTGAAAGCCTTCACCGAGATCATGAACAGCAGCACTCCTTCCATGAGTCCCCAGGAAGCCAATGAGATTATTCAGCAGTTTTTCAGTAAAAAACAGGAAGAGATGCTTGGAAATAACCTTGAAGAGGGAAATGCCTTTTTGCAGGAAAACGGGAAGAAAGAGAATGTGATCACCCTGCCCAGCGGATTACAGTATGAAATACTGACAGAAGGAAGAGGTGAAAAACCCAAAGCTACCGACAAGGTGAAATGTCACTATCACGGTACACTCCTCAATGGTACTGTATTCGACAGTTCAGTGCAACGTGGTCAGCCTGCAGTGTTTGGTGTGAATCAGGTGATCAAGGGATGGGTTGAAGCATTGCAGCTGATGGCTGTAGGATCGAAATGGAGATTGTTTATCCCTTCTGATCTTGCCTATGGTGAGCAGGGTGCCGGTGGATCTATAGAACCCAACGCAACGCTTATTTTTGATGTGGAATTATTAGGGATAGAATAACCCTCCTGTTAAACAACAAATAATCTCTTTTTGAGATAAGATATTACAGAAGCAGAAAATTTAAATTAAAAAAAGAAAAATGGAAAAAAAGTTTTTAGGCACATTAAGTGCATTGACAGTTATGGCAGTGATGATGGTTTCCTGTGGAGGTGCATCAACTCCAAAAACCTCACTGAAGAATTCAGTAGACAGTGTCTCCTACGCCTATGGCGTAAGCATGGCCGACCAGGGTCTGGTTCAGTTTCTTGAACAATCGGGTGTGATTCTGAACACCTCCAACCTTGAATATGACTATCAGATGAGAATGACAGCTGCCGATTCCACACAACGTGAAGTGTTGCAAAAGGAGCTGGATGCAAAAATTGATTCAGTGAATAAGATTAATGCACCCCGCCTCAATGAGTTTATCAAGGGGATGACTGAAGCGATGAATCTAGAGGAGAAATCACCCTATGCCAATGGATTGAGCATCGGTGTGCAGTTCTCTCAACAGATGCTTCCACAGTTTAGCGGAATGCTTTTCGGATCTGATTCCACCAAGAAGGTGAACAGAGACCAGGTGATGGCCGGTCTTATCTCTACATTGAAAAATCAGGAGTTGGCCATCAGTAAGACAGATGCCAACGGTTTGATCCAGACAGAAGTGGAGAAAGCGCAATCAGCAGATCAGGCACGCCAGGAGGAAGAGCTTAAGTCACAAAATCAGGAGAGTATCGCTGCAGGTGATGCCTTTATGGCCGAGAACGCCAAAAAAGAGGGTGTGGTTACACTACCCAGCGGGTTGCAATATGAGGTTATCCGTGCAGGTAACGGTGCTATTCCTGCTGATACTGATCAGGTGAAAGTACATTATCACGGTACATTGATCGACGGTACAGTTTTCGACAGCAGTGTAGAGAGAGGTGAGCCCGCCACATTCGGTGTGACACAGGTGATCGCTGGATGGACAGAAGCATTACAACTGATGCCTGTTGGATCTAAATGGAGATTGTATGTTCCTTATGATCTGGCTTACGG
>JADKLW010000187.1_pt2 | contig 23408 bp, 23 predicted proteins | sample 8641881 | NCBI WGS metagenome assembly JADKLW01 (sample SAMN16272185, study PRJNA661076) | feces metagenome | isolation source: fecal sample from diarrhoea affected cattle B | host: Bos taurus | place: South Africa: Lokaleng Village, Mahikeng | collected 2019-09 | reverse complement strand
GCAATGGTCGATTCCAGCGTATTGACCAGCGAGGCCACATGCTGCCCCTGCCCCGCGCAGTAGCGCAAGGCCGCCAGTGTGTCGGCGGTTTCACCTGATTGAGAGATGAACAGCGATAGCCCGCCCTTTTCCAGCGGCGGCTCCCGGTAGCGGAATTCTGAGGCGACATCGATGTCCACCGGCAGCCGCGCATAGCGCTCGAACCAGTATTTGGCCACGGCACCAGCAAGATAGGCCGTGCCGCATGCACTGATGGTCAATCGGCTCAGCTCGGCGAAGTCGAACGGCATCGCCTCGCGGATCGCCACCTTTTCGGCCCCCATATCCACATAGTGGCTGAGCGTATGCGAGATGGTCTCGGGCTGCTCGTAGATTTCCTTGGCCATGAAATGGCGATGGTTGCCCTTGTCCACCATCAGCGCCGACGTCTGGGAAATCATCTGCTCGCGCTGCACGATGGCGTCCTGGCCGTCGCGAATGGTGACGCCCTTGGGCGTGATCACCGCCCAGTCGCCATCATCGAGATAGGATAGCCGACTGGTGAACGGGGCGAGCGCCATGGCGTCCGAGCCCAGATACATCTCCGTCGTGCCATAGCCGATGGCAAGCGGCGCGCCATGGCGGGCAGCGATCAGCAGGTTCTCTTCGCCCTTGAACATGAAGGCCAGGGCAAAGGCGCCCCTGAGTTGCTTGAGCGTACGCGCCACCGCCAGTTCAGGGTCGGCGCCATTGGCCAGCTCCCGCGTCACCCACAGCGCCACGGCCTCGGTATCGGTCTGCGTCTTGGGCAGGTAACCGTCCTTGGCAAGGTCGGCGAGCATCTCGCGATAATTCTCGATAATGCCGTTATGCACCACGGCCACGCGATCAGTCGCATGCGGATGGGCGTTCTGCTCGGTCGGCGCGCCATGCGTCGCCCACCTTGTATGCCCGATGCCGATCCGGCCTGCCAGCGGCTCGAAGCTGAGCTTTTGCGCAAGGTTGCCGAGCTTGCCCTCGGCGCGGCGGCGGGAAATATCGCCATCCTCCAGCGTCGCCACGCCAGCGCTGTCATACCCGCGATATTCGAGACGCTTGAGCGCATCCACCAAGCGAACAGCAACCGGTTCGCTGCCTACAATGCCGACAATTCCGCACATGCTATCTGTCCTTCTTTGCCTGCTGGCTCGCCAGCTTCTTGGCTGCGGCGGCTGCGAAAATTTCCTTGGCCCGACCTGGCTTGTTCACCTGATGCGCGCGCCCCAGGGCCAGTGCATCGGCTTCGACATCCCGGGTGATGACGCTGCCACTCGCGACCAGCGCCCCCGCTCCCACGGTCACTGGTGCCACCAGCGAAGCGTTGGAGCCGATAAAGGCGCCATCGCCCACCACCGTCCGGGCCTTGTTGTAGCCGTCATAATTGACCGTGATCACGCCCGCGCCAATATTGGCCGCGGCACCAATGCTGGCGTCGCCGATATAGGACAGATGGCTGACCTTGGCGCCCTTGCCGATCTCGGCCTTCTTGATCTCGACGAAATTGCCCACCTTGGCGCCCTCGGCCAGGTTCGCCTCGGGCCGCAACCGCGCAAAGGGACCGACACTGGCATTGCGGCCGATATGGGCGCCCTCGATATGGCTGAAGGCGCGGATCATCGCCCCTTCCTCGACCACCACTCCGGGCCCGAACACCACATTGGGCTCGATGGTGACGTCTCGCGCGATTTCGGTATCGTAGGAGAACCAGACACTTTTCGGGTCCTTGAGCGTGACGCCGGCTTTCATGAAGTCCTCGCGCCGCACATCCTGGAACAGGGCCTCGGCGCGAGCCAGCTGGCTGCGGTCGTTGACGCCCATGACATCATTCTCTGGCGCCAGGCCATAGCCGACCTTCTTGCCGGCGGCATTGGCCAGTTCCACCAGGTCGCCAAGATAGTATTCGTTCTGGGCGTTGTTGCTTTCGACCTTGTCGATCAGGTCGCGGAACACTTCGGCGCGGAAAGCGAGAATGCAGGCATTGCACAGCCTGATGCGGCGTTCGTCCTCGGTTGCGTCCTTGTGCTCGCGGATCGCCAGCAGCGCATCGCCATCGGTGATGAAGCGGCCATAGCCCGTCGGGTCCTCGGGCTCGAAGCCAAGAATCGCCACGTCGAGCCCTGCGTCCAGCCGATCCAGTACCGCGCGGAAATTGCTGCCCCGCAGCAGCGGATGGTCACCATAGACCACCGCAATATAGCCCTCGGCCTTGCTGAACAGGTCCCGCGCCATGGCTGCGGCATGGGCGGTGCCCCGCGCCACGCTCTGCTCGAAATGCTGCACATCGGGATGCATTGCCGTCACCGATTTGCGGATGGCGTCATGGCTGGGCCCGGTTATCAGTGCGATCTGGGTAGAACCCGCTTCCCGCGCCGCGCGCGCCACGTGACCGATGATTGGCATCCCCCCGACCGGGTGCAGCACCTTGGGCATGGCCGACCGCATGCGCGTTCCTTCGCCCGCGGCAAGAATGATCGACAGCAGTTCGGTCATGAGGGCATCTCCGGCACGTTCCTAATCAGCGCATTTTCACAACATTATGGCACAGAACCGTTGGCGAAGCGGTAACGCCGGGCCCATGGTCTACTCGTGCATCGCCTGATTCGACGCGTCATCGAAAGGTATTGCCTTGGCTAGAGCATCGGAACAATTCCGGCAATCGGATGTAACGGCCTGGGGCATTGTTGCCCTGGTCTGCGCGTCCATTGCCGTGATGGGTTCCAATGTCTCGGCGCTGCTGCCGCATGAATTGCTCGCAAACCTCCACAAGACCCGGATCGAAGGTGCCTCGCTGGAGCATCTGCGCTCCCAGGTGGCCCAGTTGCGCGAGGAAACCCAGCGCATCAAGCGTGACAACGGCGTACTGGCAGCGCGCTTCTCGCTCGAGGAACAACAGGGCAATGAGGTAATCCGGCGCGTCGGCGTGCTGGAAGCGACCCTGCCGCGGCTGATCGAGGCGCCGGCACCCGCCCCCGTTGTTGATCGCGCCAGCCTCACCGCCGCGATCGACCAGCCTGCTCCCCAGGTTTTTGCTGCCGATGGCGGCTCTGTCGCGGTGCGCCAGCAGCCGCTGGTCCAGGCAGCCGCCGACCAGCCCCTTCCGGCCCGGCTGGAGACGGCCAGCGCCGCACCGTCCAGCCGGACGACCTATGGCATTGCCATCGGCCCCGCTATTGGCGTCGAACAGGCGCGGGCGACGTGGCGCGACCTCTCCATGCAACTGGGGCCGCTGCTTTACGGGCTCGGACCGGTGCTGGCCGATCAGTCCGGCAGCGATGACAAGCGGATCATTGCCGGTCCATTGAACCAGTTTTCCGAAGCCAGCGCGCTTTGCGCGCGGCTGGAGCGTCTGTCCGTTCCCTGCCTGCCCATGCCGTTCACCGGCACCCAACTGGATTACTGAGGTGCACGCAATTCGGTTGACAGCACATTCAGCGTGGCTATGTTCCGCCGCGACGCCAGCAGCGTCTGACTTGGTGCGTGCCGGTAGCTCAGTGGTAGAGCATTCGACTTTTAATCGAATGGTCGAGGGTTCGACCCCCTCCCGGCATACCAATTTTTCCTCAGACTAGAGCGCTGCCGTGTCCCGCGACTTCACCGATCTGCTGAAAGTGCTCGCCGCGACGGCGCTGGTCTTTGCCGCCGGCACGCTGGTGATGCTTTATGTCATCTACCTGTTCGCCCAGTATGGCGGCGACCTGCCCATGGTCGGCTCGCTCCCGCTCAACGCGCCGCCCGAAATGGTGCCCATGCTGGCCGACAACCGCATTTTTACCACCCTGGCCGCCGTGCATGTCACCGCCGCCGGGCTGGCCCTGCTGATCACCAGCAACACGATCGACGTGGCCCTGCTGATCGCGTCCAAGGCCGTGGCCGTGGTCATAACCGCCCTGCTCGGCTTTATCGGCGGGCATATGGTCTATCTGCAGTTGACCGAGCGCGCGGCCTTCAACCTGGCGCCGCTGATGCCCACCTTCGTGGCCTTGGCGGCATTCCTCGTGCTCTCCACCATCCTCAGCGTGCAGAACCTGCGCCAGTGGGGCAATCTGCGCTTCGTCGCGGCCATAGCCATGATCATCGCCGGCCCGATGCTGCTGGTCTGGCTCTAGCGCGTCAGGCGGCCAGCGTCACCACCACGGCGCCACGCGGCGTTGCCACCACCGTATGCTCATACTGCACGCAGGGTGCGCTCGGCCGCGCCACCAGCGTCCATTCGTCGTCGTCCGACTTCTGGTCCGCCATCCGGCCGCCCAGCGACAGGAACGGCTCGATGGTGAACACCAGGCCATTGGTGATCCGACGACGCTCGGATTTGTCGGGCCAGGTGGCGATCTCGCCCGGCTCGTCATGGAGGCTATCGCCAACGCCGTGGCTGGCGAGATTGCGGATCAGCGTATAGCCGCCCTTCTTGGCGAACTTGCCGATCGCCTCGCCGATATCGGCCAGCGGCGCGCCGGCCTTGACCGCGTTGATCCCGGCCCACATGGCCTTCTTGCCGTCGCGGCAGAGATTGACCAGGCGCCGGTCGCCCTGGCCCAGCACGTAGGACGAGCCGCAATCGGCAAACACCCCATCCTTCTCCGCCGACACATCGATATTGACCAGGTCGCCCTCGGCCAGCACCCGATCGCCGGGAATGCCGTGGGCGATTTCCTCATTGACCGAAATGCAGGTCGCGCCGGGAAAATCATAGGTCACGATCGGCGCCGACAGCGCCCCATTCTCGGCCAGGAGCTTGGCCCCGATCTCATCCAGTTCGGCCGTGGTCATGCCCACGCGCATGGCCGAGGCCATGGCATCGCGCGTGATGGCGCAGATCCGGCCGATGGCCTTGAGCTTTTCCAGCTGCTCTTCGGTGGTAATGGTCATTTGTTGGCCAGGTAATAGGCCAGCAGGCCCTGGGTGGAACTGTCATGTCCCTCCCCGTCCTGCTTGCCCTCGACCTTGGGCAGCAGCGCCTTGGCCAGCTGCTTGCCCAGTTCCACGCCCCACTGGTCATAGGAATTGACGTTCCAGATCACGCCCTGAGTGAACACCTTGTGTTCGTAGAGCGCCACCAGCGAACCGAGCGTTTCCGGCGTCAACTGCTGGTAGAACAGCGTGTTGGACGGGCGGTTGCCCGGGAACATCTTGTGCGGGGTCAGTTCCTTGATCCGCGCCTTGTCGAGGCCCTGCGCCTTGAGTTCGGCGACGACCTCGGCCTTGGTCTTGCCCAGCATCAGCGCCTCGGACTGCGCCAGCACATTGGCGACCAGCTTGTCGTGGTGCGGCGGCAGGCTCTCATGCGGCTTGGCCGCAATCAGGAAGTCGCAGGGGATGACGTCGGTGCCCTGGTGGATCAGCTGGTAAAAGGCATGCTGGCCGTTGGTGCCCGGTTCGCCCCAGACGATCGGGCCCGTCGACCATTCCACCGCCTCGCCATCCAGCGTCACCGACTTGCCGTTCGATTCCATGTCCTGCTGCTGCAGGTAGGCGGCAAAGCGGGAAAGGCGCTGGTCATAGGGCAGCACGGCATGGGTCGAGAAGCCCCAGGCATTGCGATACCACACGCCCAGCAGCGCCATGATCACCGGCAGGTTTTCTTCCAGCGGTGCCGACAGGAAATGGCGGTCCATGGCGTCGGCGCCGGCCAGGAATTTGGCGAAATTGTCGTAGCCCACCGCCAGCGCGATCGGCAGCCCGATGGCCGACCACACCGAATAGCGGCCACCCACCCAGTCCCAGAAGCCGAAGATACGGTCTTCACGGATGCCGAAGGCAGCGCAGGCGGGGATATTGGTAGACACAGCCGCGAAATGGTTCGGCACCGCGTCTTCGCCCAGCGTGTCGGCGATCCACTCGCGCGCCGAATTGGCGTTGGTCATGGTCTCGTCGGTGGTGAAGGTCTTGGACGCGACGATGAACAGCGTCTTCTTGGGGTCGAGGCGCTTCAGCACATCATGGATATGGGCGCCATCGACATTGGAGACATAGTGGGCGCGCAGGTCGGCCCGCGTATAGGGCTCGAGCGCCAGCGTCACCATGGCCGGCCCGAGGTCCGAGCCGCCGATGCCGATATTGACAATGTCGGTGAACTGCTCGCCGCCATGCCCGCGGATTTCGCCGGACCGGATAGCGTTGGTGTAGGTCTCGATCGCCTTGAGCACGCCGCGCACGTCCGGCATCACGTCCTTGCCGTCGACCGGCACCGGCTTGTCGCCCTGGTAGCGCAGCGCCATGTGCATCACGGCGCGGTCCTCGGTGATGTTGATATGCTCGCCTTCGCACATCTGGTCGCGGCGTTCCTCGACGCCGGCGTCGCGCGCCAGGTCGAACAGCGCCTCCATCACATCCTCGTCGATGCGGTTCTTCGAATAATCGAGCAGGATGCCCGCGCCCGTTGCCGAATAGCGACGGAAGCGGTTCGGGTCGATGGCGAACTGCTCGCGCATCGTGACGTCGGCGAGCCGCTTGCGGTGCTTCATCAGCGGGTTGAAAACAGCGCCGCGCGAACCTTTAGCCATGGTCATTTCCTCAAAGCACCGGCAGGTCGCCGGCGGCCCATGCCGCGCGCGTCTCTGCCGCAAAATCGTTGAACCGGCCGGCCTCGATGGCAGCCCGGCAGCCCTGCACCAGTTCTTGATAATAGGCTAGGTTGATCTGCGAAAGGATCATCGCGCCCAAAATCTCTTCGGTCTTGACCAGGTGGTGCAGATAGGCCCGGCTCCAGCGCCGGCAATTGGGATTGGGCGACGCCTCGTCGATCGGGCGATGATCATCCCTATGCCGGGCATTCTTCAGATTGATGACACCGAAGCGGGTATAGACATGGCCATGCCGTCCGGCGCGGGTCGGGTGGACGCAATCGAACATATCGATGCCGCGCCCGATGGCGCCCAGGATATCGTCGGGCTTGCCCACGCCCATAAGGTAGCGCGGCCGGTCGGTCGGCAGTTCGGGCGTGATCTCCTCGATCACCCGGAACATCACCTCCTGCGGCTCGCCCACCGCCAGGCCACCCACGGCATAGCCGTCAAAGCCGATGGATTTGAGCCCCTGCGCCGAGCGGGCCCGCAACTCGGTATCGTCGCCACCCTGCACGATGCCGAACAGCGCGCGGTTGAGCTGGTTGTTGAACGCCGTCTTGGAGCGGTCGGCCCAACGGAGCGACAGCTCCATGGCGCGCTCCATTTCCTTCTTCTCGGCCGGCAGCTTCAGGCATTCATCGAGTTGCATGATGATGTCGCTGTCGAGCAGCGTCTGGATTTCGATTGAGCGCTCCGGCGTCAGTTCGTGGCTCGAGCCGTCGATATGGCTGCGGAAGGTGACGCCCTTTTCGGTCAGCTTGCGCAACTGGGCCAGCGACATCACTTGGAAGCCGCCGCTATCGGTCAGGATCGGACGCTGCCAATCCATGAAATCGTGCAGGCCGCCCTGGCTGGCGACGCGCTCGGCACCGGGGCGCAGCATCAGGTGATAGGTATTGCCCAGGAGGATGTCGGCGCCGGTTTCGCGCACCTGCTCGGGATACATGGCCTTGACGGTGCCGGCTGTACCCACTGGCATGAAGGCGGGCGTCTGGATATCGCCACGCGGCGTGTCGATGCGGCCGCGCCGCGCCATGCCGTCAGTGGCGGACAGGGTGAAGATGACTTGTTTGGTCGGAGCGTTCATGGGCGGCGTTCTAGCGGGTTGTGACAAAAGTCACAACGGCCGCCGCAGACAGGCCACCGGACCCTCGGGTCGGGCCCGAGGGTGAAGATCGTAGAGGCCTGCCTAGGCGGTCTTGAGCGTATATGTCGCGAGGATGCCGCCATTGGACAGCGCGCGGCCCTCGGTGAGTTCGAGCCCCTTGCGGTGATCGGCGGACTTGAACAGTGGCGTGCCTTTGCCCAGCAGAGTTGGCGCAATGCAGATGCGGTATTCATCGACCAGCCCGGCATCGAGCAGGCTGGACAACAGGTCGGCGCTGCCGAAGACATAGATATCCTTGCCCTCTTCCGCCTTGAGGGCGCGAACAACCTGCACCGCATCGCCCGTGAGCAGGCGCGTATTGTTCCAGCTTGCTTCTGTCAGCGTGTTGGAAATGACGGCCTTGGGCAGCGCGTTCATGCCTCCGGTGACCTCACGATCCTCTTCGGCTGCGTTCGACCAGTAGCTGGCCATGCCCTCGTAGGTGCGCCGTCCGAACAGCAGCAGGCCGGCATCATTGAGCTGCTGCTTGCTGAGTGCCTCCAGGTCATCTCCCCAGACCAGTTCGTGGAAGTCAAGCGACCAGGGCTCGGGTCCCTCGAAATAGCCATCGAGGGTCATCACGTTCCAAACCTTCAGCTTGCGCATTGCGGCCTCCAACACTTATGCAGATACTTAAGTATCACCTTGAGGCACGACCGTCAATTTCGCTTCAGCACCACTACCTAGAAGCCGTCGTCCTCGGGCTCGTCCTGCTCCGCGCGTAGCAGCAGCGAGGAATCCCCATAGGAATAGAACCGGTACCCCTCGCCTATCGCGTGGGCATAGGCGGCCTTCATCACCTCCATGCCGGCAAAGGCGCTGACCAGCATGAACAGGGTCGACTTGGGCAGGTGGAAATTGGTCATCAGCGCATCCACCGTGGCGAAGCGGAAGCCGGGCGTGATGAAGATGTCGGTATCGCCCATGAAAGGCTCCAGCACGCCGCTCCTGCGCGAAGCCGTTTCCAGCAAGCGCAGGCTGGTCGTGCCCACCGCAATGACCCGTCCGCCCAGCGCTTGCTTGGCGCGGATGCGCTCGACCGTAGCCTGGTCGATCTCGCCCCATTCGGCATGCATGACGTGATCGTCGGTGTCGTCCACTTTCATCGGCAGGAAGGTCCCTGCCCCGACATGCAGCGTCACCCGCTCGATGGTGACGCCCTTTTCAGTCAACTGCTGCAACAGGGTTTCGGTGAAGTGCAGGCCCGCAGTCGGGGCGGCCACGGCACCGTCTTCTGCCGCATAGACGGTCTGGTAGTCGACCTTGTCGCGTTCCTCGATATCGCGCTTGGCGCCGATATAGGGCGGTAGCGGCATGGCACCATGGGACTTGATGGCCTCGTCGAGCTGCGCTCCCCCCAGTTCGAACTCCAGCGTTACTTCGCCGGTATCGCCCTTGCCGGCCACGCGGGCGACCAGGGCATCGGCCTGGCCATTGCCCAGTTCCAGCCGGTCGAGCAGAGCCAGCTTCTTGGCCGGCCGTGCAAAGGCGCGCCAGGTATGGGCATCGACACGCTTGTGCAGGTTGAACGAGACATTGGCCCTGTTACCCTCCCGCACCCTCGTGCCGCGCAGTTCGGCAGGCAGTACACGCGTGTCGTTGACCACCAGCACATCGCCGGGCTTGAGCAGCCATAGCAGGTCGGGAATGTGCCGGTCGGCCAACCCCACACCCGGATCAACGACCAGCAGGCGCGCGCTGTCGCGCGGCTCGGCCGGATGCAGGGCAATGAGATCTTCGGGAAGGTCGAAGTCGAAATCGGATACGCGCATGAAGGCTCGTTAGCATGGCTCGGTCGCTGCCGGAAAGCGCTCTGGCGGGAACGAGTGTGTGGAACTGGCATTGCCTCTTCCGAGGTGACCAATGACACAATTGCCGATGCGTCTTGGCGTTCCCGTCAAGATTCTGGGAAATCCCGAGCTCAAGAGCCATGACGCCCGCCGCGCCGCCAGCGAGCCACACTTGCGCGTTTCGCTGGGCTATCTCGACGCGATCTTCGACTATCTCGCCCGCCATGACATCCGCATGTACCGCATGTCTTCCGATCTCGCCCCCTATGCAACCCATCCCGACATGCCGCAATTCCACGCCATGGTGCGTGATTGTGCATCCGACCTCGCAACGATAGGACGCAAGGCCCGGACGCTCGGCTTGCGCCTCTCCTTCCATCCCAGCCAGTTCATCGTGCTGAACAGCCCGGACTCCGAATTGGTCCGCAAGAGCACCTGGGACCTGCTCTCGCAGGCGGAGATGCTGGACTTCATGGAACAGGGTCCCGAGGCCGTGCTGGTAGTTCATGTCGGCGGCGTCTACGGCGACCGGATCGCCGCCCGTTCCCGCTGGGCCCAGACCTGGCCCACCTTGCCCGAGCCGGTCCGGCGCCGCCTCGTGCTCGAACATGATGACCTGCGTTTCTCCGCCGCCGATGTCCTGTGGCTGCACAACGAGACCGGCGTCCGCCTCATCTTTGATCACCAGCATTTCTGGTGCCTCAATCCCGAACGCGCCGAGATGCGAGATACCGTCGGCAGGATCTTGCAGACATGGCCGGATGGCGTTCGGCCCAAGGTCCACTTCTCCTCACCCCGCACCGAGTTGCGGCAGCTCGTCCGCAAGGATCGCAAGACTGGCAAGGCGACGACCGTCAATGCCGCGCCGGTCTGGACCGGACATGCCGATTTCGTCAACCCGTTCGAATTCGCCACCTTCATGCGCGTCGCCGAAGGGTTCGATTTCGATGTCATGCTGGAAGCCAAGTCCAAGGATCTGGCCTTGATCCGGCTCCGGCCGGACCTCCTCCGCTATGCGCCCGACGTGGCGGCACGCTTCGGTCTCTCCGCCACCGAACAGTCGACCCTCGATGCCGAACAGGCAGGCGTGCTGGCGGTGGAGGCCTAGAGCACCCGTATCATCAGCGCACCGGTGATCAGGAGCACCGCGCCGGCCACCCGGCCCACGGAGATTTCTCGCACCGCCATCCCCATGAACCCGATCCTGTCGAGGAACATGCCCGCAATCAGTTGGCCTGCCACCGACAGCGCCATGACGGCGGCGGCGCCGATCATCGGCGTCAGCATGATGTTGGAAAAGACGTAGAAGGCGCCCAGCACGCCGCCGGCAACGAAGGTCCAGGGCGCCGGCGCACCAAAGTTGATCGGGATATTGGCCGTGTGGCTATAGAGGAAGGCGATGGCCCAAAGCAGGATCGCGCCGGCCACGAAGGACACGCCGGCGGCTGCTATCGGAACGCCCAGGCTCCGCCCGAGCTGCGCATTGATCGGCGCCTGAGTGGCGATGCAGGCGCCGGCCACGATGCCCATCAGCGCCCAGAGAATGGTATCCATACGCAAGCAAAGCCCCCACGCGCCGGTCAAACAAAAGACCCCCGGGCAAGCCCGAGGGTCCACAGATGACTAATGCCACGAGTCGGTTTAGGCGGCGATATCTGCCGCGACCTTGACCGAAACCATCTTGTCCGGGTTGATCACCGGCTCGCCCCGCTTGATCTGGTCGACATTTTCCATGCCTTCGATGACCTGGCCCCAGACCGTGTACTGCTTGTTGAGGAAGGGAGCATCGCCGAAGCAGATGAAGAACTGCGAATTGGCCGAGTCCGGGTTCTGGGCACGGGCCATCGAGGCGGTTCCGCGGACATGCGGCTCGGCACTGAATTCCTGCTTGAGGTCGGGATACTGCGAGCCGCCGGTGCCACGGCCCTGCGGGCAGCCGGTCTGGGCCATGAAGCCATCGATCACGCGGTGAAACACGATGCCGTCGTAAAAACCTTCGCGCGCCAGCTTCTTGATATGCGCGACATGGTTCGGCGCCAGGTCCGGGCGCATGGCGATGACCACGTTGCCCTTGGTGGTTTCAATGACGAGGGTGTTTTCGGGATCGGCGTATTCAGCCATCTTTTGCAAACTTTCGGTTGGAATTTGTGGCCCGCATGTAAGGCCATTGGGCGATGGGCGCAACCATCCTCGCTCCCACTAACGTCGTGGAGCGAGGATGACCCAGGGCCTACTTGTATTCGATCTTGGCGCTGACGATCTGGTCGGGATTGGCCACGGCGCCATTCTGCGACTGCGGACCTTTTTCCAGTGCATCGACCAGTTCCATGCCCGAAATCACCTTGCCGAACACGGTATACTGCCCGTCAAGGAAGCTGGCATCGGCCGTGGTGATGAAGAACTGGGAATTGAACGAGTTGGGATCCTGCGAACGGGCCGCACCGAGCACGCCGCGCCCGAAGCTCTCGGAGTTGAATTCGGCCTCGACATCGGGCAGGTCCGAGCCGCCCATGCCGGCGCGGCTGAGGTCGAAGCCTTCGGCCCCGCTCTTGCCATACTGCACATCGCCGGTCTGGGCCATGAAGCCCTCGATCACCCGGTGGAACACGACGCCGTCATAGGCGCCCTGCTCGGTCAGCGCGACGACGCGCTCGACATGCTTGGGAGCGATCGCCGGCAGCAGCTCGATGTCGATATCACCACCCTCGACCGTAAGGATCAGGTGGGGCGTGCCGTCCTGGGCAAAGGCGGGCGCAGAAGACAGCGCCGCGGCGCCGATGACGAGGGCGCCGAACAGGCGACGGGTAATGAGGGTCATTTGGTTTTCAGGGCCTTGAGCACGATTTGCGGAACGAAGGCGGAAATATCACCGCCCATCTCTGCGATCTGCCGCACCAATGTGGCCGAGATATGCCGAACTGGCGGGCTGGAAGGCAGGAAAACGGTCTGCAGGTCGGGCGCCATCTGGGCATTCATGCCCACCATCTGCATCTCGTAATTATAGTCGGTGGTGTCGCGCAGCCCGCGAATGACCAGCCTGGCGCCGTGTTCACGGGCGGCATTGACCATCAGGCCGGAGAAATCGACGATCTTGAACTCGGTATCGGTCCGCTTGCCGACCGGCGCCAGCGCCTGTTCGAGAATGGCCAGCCGATCCTCATGGGCAAACAGCGGCATCTTCTTGCCGGCATTGACACCCACCGCGACCACCAGCGTATCCACCAGCTTGCAGGCCCGCTCGATGACATCGAGATGCCCGTTGGTCAGTGGATCGAATGAGCCGGGGTAAAATCCAACCAGTCTGCTCACGCCGCCCTCCCTCGTTGTTGTCGTGGGTTTTGTCATGCGCGCAATGTCATGGCAAGGCGCGGGGAGCTGCCACAAAAAGGAAGGGGCGCCGAAGCGCCCCTTTTTATTCTGTTGCCGGTGTGTCCGGTGCCTCGGGCGCATCCGGCGCCTCGGGCACATCGTCCTCTTCCGGCTCCTTGATGTGCTCCACCGACATCACCTTCTCGCCCTCGGCCGTATCGAAGACGATGACGCCCTGGCTGCCGCGCGAGACGATGCGGATCGGCTTGTCGCCGCCAACCGGCAGGCGGATGGTCTGGCCACCATCGCTGATCAGCATGATCTGGTCGTGCTCTTCCACCGGGAAGCTCGCCACCAGGTTGCCGTTGCGCTTGTTGACCGCCATGGCGACGATGCCTTTGCCGCCACGGCCAGTGATCCGGTATTCGTGGCTGGAGGTGCGCTTGCCATAGCCGTTTTCGGAGATGGTCAGGATGAACTGCTCGGTGGCGCTCATCTGGGCATAGCGTTCCTGCGGCAGGTCGCCCGCCACCACGTCGCTCTCGTCCGATCCGTTCTCTTCCTCGGCGCCTTCGCCCCTTACCGCACGGCTCATCTTGAGATAGGCGGCGCGTTCCTCGGCCGTGGCGTCCGAATGGTTGATCACGGCCATGGAAATGACCTTGTCGCCCTCGGCCAGCTGGATGCCGCGCACGCCCATGGAGTCGCGGCCCTTGAACAGGCGCACGTCGTCGGTGCGGAAGCGGATGGCCTGGCCGAGCGCGGTGGTCAGCAGCAGGTCGTCATTGGCGGTCGCCGTCTCGACGCCGACGATCTGGTCGCCCTCGTCAAGCTTCATCGCGATCTTGCCGTTCTGACGCACCTCGACGAAGTCGGCCAGCGAGTTGCGGCGCACAGTGCCCCGCGTCGTGGCGAACATGATGTCGAGATTGGCCCAGCTCGTCTCGTCCTCGGGCAGCGGCATGATGGTGGTCAGCCGTTCGCCCTGCTCGAGCGGCAGGATATTGATCAGCGCCTTGCCGCGTGCATTGGCCTGCGCCAGCGGCAGGCGCCAGACCTTGAGCTTGTAGGCAATGCCACGGTCGGTGAAGAACAGCACCGGCGTATGCGTATTGGCCACGAACAGGCGCGAGACGAAATCCTCCTCGCGCGTCGCCATGCCCGACCGGCCCTTGCCGCCGCGGTTCTGCGAGCGATAGGTCGAAAGCGGCACGCGCTTGATATAGCCCTCGTGCGACACGGTCACGACCATGTCCTCGCGGGCAATCAGGTCCTCGTCGTCGAAATCGCCGACCACGTCGGAAATTTCGGTGCGGCGCGGGCTGCCGAACTGTTCCTTGATCTCGGTCAGCTCGGTCCGGATGATCTCGACCACGCGCTCGCGCGAGCGCAGGATTTCGAGGTAATCCGCGATCTCGGTGCCAAGGCCATTGAGCTCTTCGCCGATTTCGTCGCGGCCCAGCGCGGTGAGGCGAGCCAGGCGCAGCTCGAGAATGGCACGCGCCTGCTCCTCGGAGAGGTTGAACGTGCCGTCCTCGTTGATGCGGTGGCGCGGATCGTCGATCAGCGCGATCAGCGGCGCCACGTCCTGGGCCGGCCAGCGGCGGGTCATCAGCTGCTCGCGCGCCGTCGCCGGATCGGGCGCGGTGCGGATCAGCGCAATGACCTCGTCGATATTGGCCACGGCCACGGCCAGACCGACCAGGATATGGGCGCGGTCGCGAGCCTTGTTGAGCAGGAACCGCGCCCGACGCGTAACCACGTCGTGACGGAAATCGATGAAGGCGCCCAGGATTTCGCGCAGGTTCATCAATTGCGGCTTGCCGCCATTGAGCGCCACGAAGTTGCAGCCGAACGAGCTTTGCAGTTGGGTGAAGCGATAGAGCTGGTTGAGCACGACGTCAGCCAGAGCATCGCGCTTGATCTCGATGACCACCCGCATGCCCTCGCGCGAGGATTCATCGCGCATGTCGGCAATGCCTTCGATGCGCTTCTCGCGCACCAGCTCGGCGATCTTTTCGACCATCGTCGCCTTGTTCACCTGATAGGGCAATTCGGTGATGATGATGGCTTCGCGTTCCTTGCGGATTTCCTCGATGGCGACGCGTCCACGCACGAGGATCGAGCCACGGCCCGTCTCATAGGCAGCGCGGATGCCGGCGCGGCCGAGAATAATGCCGCCCGTCGGGAAATCAGGGCCCGGCAGCACCTCCAGCAATTCCTCGGTCAGCACCGAGGGATTGTCGAGCATCAGCAGGGCCGCGTCGATGGTTTCGGCCAGGTTGTGCGTGGGCACATTGGTCGCCATGCCCACGGCAATGCCGCTGCCGCCATTGACCAGCATGTTGGGAAAGCGCGCCGGCAGCACGACGGGCTCATGTTCGGAGCCGTCATAGTTGTCGCGGAAGTCCACCGTGTCCTTGTCGAGGTCATCGAGCATGGCATTGGTGATCCGCTGCATGCGCACTTCGGTGTAACGCATGGCAGCCGGCATATCGCCGTCGACCGACCCGAAATTGCCCTGCCCTTCCACCAGCAGCTCGCCCATGGAAAAGTCCTGCGCCATGCGCACCAGGGCCATATAGACCGCGCTGTCGCCATGGGGGTGGTACTTGCCGATCACGTCGCCGACCACGCGGGCCGACTTGCGGTAGGGCTTGTTGTATTCGTAGCCGTTCTCGCTCATCGAGAACAGGATGCGTCGGTGTACCGGCTTGAGCCCATCGCGCACGTCGGGCAGCGCACGGCTCACGATCACGCTCATCGCATAATCGAGATAGCTCTTGCGCATCTCGTCGGTGATGGAAATCAGCGAAATATCGGATGACGGCAGCGCGCCGGTTCCGTCTTCAGGCGTATCGGTCACGGGGGTGATTCTACGTTGGTTTTGCTGCCTGATAGATAGCCCACTTTGCAGGAAAATGCGAACTTTACCGGGTAGAATCTGTGGAGATCAGGCCTGCAGCAGTGCTTTGCGCTCCATCTGGCGGAAGCTTGGCATGGCAACGGGCGTCAGGGTGGCAATAAGGTAGAGCAATGCCGTCGCGGCCAGGGCGGCCGCTATCCCGAAATTGTCCACCAGGAGTCCGGCATAAAGCCCGCCAAACGGCATCAATGCCCAGGCCAGCGCGCCGAACAGCGCGATGACCCGCCCCACCATGGCTGCCGGAATGCGCTCGAACAGGATGGCGCCGACGATCGGGTTGAGAAAGCCGGCGGCAAAGCCGCTGGTCGCCAGCACGGCAAGGATGGCCGGGATCGGCGCATTCACCGCGAAAATGGTCAGCGGCATCGGGCCGGCAAACAGGAAGCCGACAATATAGATGACGAGGCGCGGCATGCGGTGGCCGATGGCTGCGGCAATTCCCGCGCCCAGGATCGAGGCCGCCGAGAATACGGCGAGAAAGATGCCCACCCAGGTGACGTCCAGCCCGGCTGTCCGCACCCAAACCGGCAGCAGCACCACGCTATAGGCTTGGTCGAACAGGTTGGTCACCGCGATCATGACCACGAGCCCCCGCAGCACCGGATCGCGCCGCAACACCCTCCAGCCTTCCCCCAGCTCGGCTCGATAGCTTGTCTCGGGCAGCAGTGCCGGCTCCCGGACGGGCGGCGGCCGGATGCCCAGCGCCACCACAAGGCCCGAGAGCAGGAAGGCCAGGGCATTGGCCAGCAGCGCAGGCGCCGGTCCGAGCAGCGCGATCAGGACCCCTGCCCCCGCCGCGCCGATGGTACCGGCCAGCCGGTCGCTGGCGCCCATGATCCCGGTGACCCGCTCCAGCGGCAGCTTGCCCAATGCGGCCACCGCCGGTACCAATGCCTGCTTGGACGCGTCCGACGGCGCCCGCAGCACGCCGATCAACGCTACGGCCGGCAGCAGCACCCAGATCGATAGCAGTCCAGCCCAGAACAGTATCGGCACTAGGCCCACCGCCAGCGTCGAAAGTCCGTCGCACCAGACCGCGATACGTCTTGCGCCGAGCCGGTCGATCAGTGGTCCGCCCAACGCCTTGGCCACCACATAGGGCAGCATTTCGGCAAAACCGACCAGTCCCGTCAGCACCGGGCTCCCCGTCGTCGTCAACACCAGCCAGGGAATGGCAATGGCAGACAACCGCGTGCCCGAGGTCGACAGCACGGTTGCACCCGCCAGGGTAATGACCGGCGGGATCATTGCTGGTCGTCCCGTGCCGGGTTTTCCGTGGTCCGCGGCGCCGCATTGAGAATGATCGAGAATGGCCGCATGTCAGGGGGCAGCGTCGTACCCAGTGCCGGCGCGGCGGCCATGGCTTCTGATAGCAGGCTATGCAGCTTGCCGACCAGTTCGGCCGCCCCTTCTGCGGTCAGCGGTATCGTATAGTCGCTGGCGGTGGAGGCCTTGCGCCAGTCCGGCTCCAGGCGCGTATAGGCATTGAGCGCACCCTGCATCTGCTGCATTTGCCAGCTGAGCGCCGCCTGCAGGAAAGCCACCCCGGCATCGAGCGCCTCGCCCTCGGCACCATCCGACATGACGTTCGTGGTTTCGTGGCTGGCGCGCCACCAGCGGTCACGCCCGCTGCCCCGTTCCCGGTCTTCCTCGATAAAGCCATGCAGTGCCAGCTGCCGCAGGTGGTAGCTCGTTGCCCCTGAATTCAGTCCCAGTTGCGCGGCAAGCCCCGATGCGGTCGCCGGCCCGTCCACGCGCAACATGCCCAGCATGCGCAGCCGCACCGGATGCGCCAGCGCTTTCAACGCCGTCGGGTCCGGTGCAATGGAGCGGATGTCGCGCAACTTGTCGGCCATGGCACTCTCCTCGGCCGCCAACAATACACTGCAAACATTCATTTGCAAACATTTGTTTGCGAATATGCCCCTTGGTCTGCTGGGCCTGAACGGCTATGGACGCCTATGGCAGATACCTATCGTGCATGGCTCCGTGGCGTCCGTAAGTGGCAGGACATTGCGGTCATTGATCTGCGCGATGGGGAAGGTCTGGGCAAGCGCCTGCAGATGGCAGGGCTGAAAACGCTCGGCGAGATCGACGCCATGGAAGGCCCCGATCTGCTCAAGCTGGATGGCGTCGGCATCGGCGTGGTGCGACGCGTGCGCGCCATCATCAGGACCTGCAAAGCCGAGGAACGACGCCGCCGGCCATATACACCCACGCCCCCGCCGGTCGACGAGGGCTGACCTGAACCGTCAGGCGGCCGTGTCGAACTCCACCCTGGCCTGGTCGATAAGGGGATGGTTCTTGGACGCCCACTCGATCAGATAGCCCATTGGCACGATGATGGACTGCCCCAATTGGGTCAGGCGGTACTCCACCGATGGAGGCTTGGTGTCGAAGACCTGGCGGGCTACCAGCCCATCCCGCTGCAGGTCGCGCAGCGTCTGGGTCAGCATCTTCTGGGAAATGTCGGGAATTTCGCGGCGCAGCTGGTTGAAACGCTTGGGCGCACCGGCCAGCGTCATCACCAGCAACATGCTCCACTTGTCGCTGATCCTGTCCAGCACCCCGCGTACCGGACAATCGCCCAGCGGCAGGCCCACCGCGTCGTTCCAGCGCTGCACGAACTGGGCTGCTGTTGCTTGACCGACATGCATGGCGGTTACCTCCAGGTGACGTTGGGCGGCGAAAGTGCCTCCTTTGCAACCGATCACCGGCAGCCTAGATAGCACTCTCTTTCCGATACTTACTCTCCGCTGGCGATCTGATCAAGCGGCGCATCAGGAGGTGCAGATGACGCAATTCAAGGACAAGACTCTTCTGGTAACAGGCGCAGCGGGCCATCTGGGCCGGCTGGCCGTAGCCGAGTTGTTGGACCGCGGCGCCACTCGCGTGGTGGCCGGCACCCGTGACCCTGCCCAAGTGGCAGACCTGGCGGCGCGTGGCGTAGAAGTGCGCCGGCTCGATTTCGACGACGCCGCATCCATGCAGTCGGGCTTCGCCGGGATCGACCGGGCCCTCGTCATCAGCACCGTCGCACCCAACCGCACCGAGCAGCAGACCAATGCCGTAGCGGCGGCCAGGGCGGCCGGCGTGTCCTATTTCGCCTATACCTCGGCGCCTCATGCCCGCCCCAATGCCAGTGCGGGTGGTATCACCTCGCACTACTGGACCGAACAGGCCATCGCGGCGGCTGGCGTCGAATTCACCCTGTTGCGCAACCACATCTACACCGAGATGACCCTCCAGGCCGCTGCACCGGCCCTTGCCTCGGGCCAGCTTTTCGATGCCACCAATGGCGGGGGCCGCAACTACGTGACCCGCACGGATGCCGCCCGCACCGCCGCAGGCGCCCTGCTCTCCGCCACCGGCACCGAGATCGTCGACGTGACTGGTCCTGGTGCCATCACCCAGGCGGAACTCGCAGCTCTATTGACCCAGCTAACCGGCAAGCCGGTGACGCGCATCGGCCTGTCGGGCGAGCAACTGCAACAGGGCCTCGAAACCGCAGGTGTCCATCCGTTCATGGCGCAGTTGCTCGTCGCCTTCGATCTCGACGCAGCTGACGGCTATCACGCCGTCTCTACCGGCACCGTGGAACGCTACTCCGGTCGCAAGCCGCAGTCGGTTGCCGACTACCTGGCCGCCAACCGGGCGGCGCTGGCCTAGAGCAGACTGCGGCGGCCCTCCTTCAATGTCGACGAAGGAGGGCCGCACAACTCCTGTGCAACGCGGGCACGGCAGCTCTCGCACCGCTGGACGCCCTCGGAACAACCCCGTACCAATTGCCCAACGTGCCCCTTCGGAGTCGGCCCCGGTGTCAGTTGGTTCTGTGTTCCACCGCCTGTGGGCGCGCTTCGCTTACGACCGCTCGATCGGTTTCGGTCTCGAGCATATCGGCCTGACCACCCTGCGCTATCCGCGTGCCGTCGCCCTGGCGGTACTGGCCTTCACCGTTCTCTGCTTTCTCCAGATCCCGCGCGCCAATGTCGATGGCGACCTGCTGCGGGTCTATGCCAATTCGGGCGAGCATTATGATGCCTACGCGCATCTGTCCGAAACCTTCGGCACGTTCGAGAACGACATCTATGTTCTGGTCAGCTCGCCGCGCATGACCGAGCCCGAGACGCTGGAGCGGGTGCGCGAACTCGCCTTCGATCTCGAGCTCAACGACTATGCCGTGGGCACCATGTCGCCCTTCACCCTGCGCCGGCCGAGCAGCGCCGGCGGCTCGGTGCCTGCCGTACCCGAGGGCATGGACGATTTCGCCCAGGTCGCCGTTGCGCTGGCGGATCTGCAGCAGAACGATCCGATGATGCGCAACCTCATCACGCCCGATCTGAGCGGCATGGTAATGATCATGTTCCCCAATCAGGACATGACGCACGGCGATGGCACCCGGGCCATGATCGAAAGCGTGCGCGAGACCATCGCCTACTACGCCGACGAGAACATCTCCATCGAGCTGACCGGCCCGCCGCTCTGGACCACCGAGATGCTCAATGCCGCCGTGAACGATCAGGTCAAGTTCACCATCTGGGGCTTTGCACTGGGCGTTCTCATCGCCCTGTTCGCCTTGCGCTCGTTGCCGGGCGCGCTGCTGGTGGCGGCCACGCCCTTCCTTGCGGTGATGTGGTCCATGGGCCTCATCCTGCTGTTCTTTGGCTCCTTTTCCTTCCTCACCATCATCGTCACCACGCTGGTCCTGGTGATCAGCTTCGCCGAATCCATGTTCTTCGTGTTCAATTGGCTGGCCTATTGGCGCGATGGCATGGAGCCCAACAAGGCGGTGGATGCCACGGTCAAGCTGGTGGGGCCGGCCGCGGCCCTGACCATGCTCACCACCTTTGTCAGTTTTGCCGCGCTGGCGCTGACGCCGGGCCAGGGCATCCGCGAATTCTCCATCGCCGGCGCCATGGGCACTTTCCTGCTCTTTGTCTGCGTCATGACCTTCCTGCCGCTGATGCTCAAGGCCGCCATCCGCCTCGGCTTCAAGCCGCCCCGGCGCTCCAGTCTGGTGCTCACGGCCCCACTGCCCCTGAGCTGGTTCATCGCCAGCCGCTTCGGCCGCCAGCTTTCCATTGCGGCCATCGTCGTCACCATCCTGCTGCTCATCCCCTATGCGCTGATCCAGCCGCGCTTCTCCTTCGAGGACATGCTGGCCCGGGACTCCAACGCCCTGATCACCGCCGAGCAGATCGATGAGGGCGTCGGCGGCGTCGCCCCGCTCTATATCCGCGTGCCGCTGGCCGGCACCGATCCCAACATGAACGATACCGACTTCGCGACCGTCCGCACCGTCCACCGCATCCTCGAGAACCATCTGGGGCAGAACAAGGTGATCTCGGGCGCCAGCATGATGGACTATACCGAGAGCGGCTTCAGCCGGAAGGAGGTCTTCGACTCCGTCGGCCCCTTCCTGCGCCAGCGCTTCGTCACCGACGACGGCAGCCAGGCCCTGGTCACCGGCTTCATGCCCACCGTCATCGAATCCGAGGACCTCAAGCAACTGGTCGACGACGTCGGCGCCGAACTGGAGCAGGCCGGCATTGCAGGGGCCGAGATCGGCGGCCTGCGCGTCCTCACCACCTTCGCCACCGACCAGATCGTCACCGGCCTGCAGCTCGACCTGACGCTCTCGGTGCTGGTCAATCTGGGCCTGATCGGCTTCGCCTTCCAGTCCTTCCGCGTGGCCCTCGCCTCGGCCATCCCCAACCTCTTTCCCGTCCTGGGCACCGAGGCCTGGCTCTATTTCTCCGGCCAGGGGCTCGAGCTCACCACCGTCATCGCCCTGACCATCGCCTTCGGCATCGCCGTCGACGACACCGTGCATTTCCTCTCCCACTACCTCCATGCCCGCCGCGAGGAGAAGCGTCCGCATCTGGAGGCGGTCAAGCACACGGTTGAGCGCATCGGCGGCGCCATCGTTGCCACCACCATCATCCTCTGTGCCGGCATGGCGATCGTGACCTTTTCCGAGCTGCCCCAGGTCGCGCTCTTCGGCACGCTCTTCGTGTCCACGCTGGTCTTCGCGCTGATCGGCGACCTGTTCGTGCTGCCGGCTCTGCTGGTGGCGGGTGGCCGGTTCTTCCAGCCGCTCGGCCGCATGCGCGTCCGCACCGCCGATCACGACCCGACGCCTGACGATCCAACCGGCGACACCCAGACCGGCGATGGCGGCACCGAAGGCGCCCAGCCGCAGCCCCTGTGACACAACCCGTAAAACCCGCGAGAAATCGCGCCGCGCGTCACCGGATTTGTTATCAATTCCCCGTCGAATCGCGCCAATTCGATTCGCTGGAGGCTATTGCATGATCTGTTTCCCATCCCTGTCGCGCGCGCTCGCTCTGGCGGGCCTGATGGCTGCGGGCGCCGCCGCACCCGCGCTGGCTGCGCCGGCGGATGTCGCGCTGCTGCAATCCTATATCGGCGACTGGCGCGGTCGCGGGGTGCTGATCGGCGCCAATACCGAAACCGTGGTCTGCCGCCTGTCGCTGAGCAAGGGCAATCAGGACAAGGTCAATTACAGCGGCCGCTGCTCGCTGGCCGGCACGCAATTGTCCGTGGCCGGCACCATGGCCTATATCGAGGCCAACAAGCGCTTCGAGGCTGCCATGAGCTCGAACGCCACCTTCACCGGCATTGCCGTGGGCCAGAAGCGCGGCGACGGCTTGATCTTCAACCTGCGCGAGCGGGACGAGGACGAGGAAGGCAAGGACCTGACCATCTCGGCCCAGATCAACCTGCGCGACGAGGCCATCGATGTGGTCTTCGAAGTGGTCTATGTCGACAGCGGCGACAGCCTGCGCGCCGAAGTCCCCTTCAGCAAGCGATAGCGGCACCGGCTCCAACGAGAGCCGGACAGCAAAAAGGGAGGCCGCAGCGACCTCCCTCTTCATGCCAGTCTGCAATCCGTCCTAGAACGGAATGTCGTCGTCCATCCCGCCAGGCTCGAAAGCCGGTGCATTGGCGCGGGGACGCTGCCCGCCGCCGCCACTGTCGCGGGCGCCACGGAAACCGGTGTCGTTGCCCGGGCCGAAATTGCCGCCTCCGGCGCTGTCGCCCTCGCCTCGGCCGTCAAGCAGCGTCAGGTTCGAATTGAAGCCCTGCAGCACCACTTCGGTGGAATATTTGTCGGCGCCGGACTGGTCCTGCCACTTGCGCGTCTGCAGCTGGCCTTCGAGATAGACCTTGCTGCCCTTGCGCAGATAGCTTTCCGCCACGCGCGCCAGCCCTTCCGAAAAGATCACCACGCGGTGCCATTCCGTCTTTTCGCGGCGCTCGCCGGTATTCTTGTCTTTCCAGTTCTCGGAGGTCGCGACGCTGAGGTTGACCACCTTTCCGCCACTGGGAAGGTTGCGCACTTCCGGATCCGCGCCGAGATTGCCGACCAGGATCACCTTGTTCACACTGCCTGCCATCGCTCATTCCTTTCGATTCAGCCCCGGTCTCTTGGTCGCGGGGCGCTTACTTACCGCCGGGCCGCACAACGCCGCTGCTGCGGCGGGCGTGCCCGATGCAGCACCATATCCCTTTCAGGCGCCGGCGATCGCGAAATCGCCCGGATTTCCCCCGGCTTTCGCAGCTCCGCCCCGGCTCCGCTCCGGCGCGCCATTCAACGCCCTCCGGCCTATGTTCTCTATATGTTCTCTTGC
>JADKLW010000296.1_pt1 | contig 23418 bp, 20 predicted proteins | sample 8641881 | NCBI WGS metagenome assembly JADKLW01 (sample SAMN16272185, study PRJNA661076) | feces metagenome | isolation source: fecal sample from diarrhoea affected cattle B | host: Bos taurus | place: South Africa: Lokaleng Village, Mahikeng | collected 2019-09 | reverse complement strand
GCCGAACGTAAACGCAAGCATGCTGCAGCCGTCAAGCGCCACTACAAACGCATCCGCAGCCAACAACTGCCTCCGCGTCTGTATTGATTGATTCCTGAATCATTTGTTCAGGAACTTCTCGCCCGTGTAGATGTAGTTGATGTAGTCGGGCGATACGTACAGTTGCGCAAGGGCGGGGCCAATCTACTTGGCCTTTGCCCCTTCCACAACGAAAAAAGCCCATCTTTTACCGTAAGCCCCACCAAACAGTTCTATCACTGTTTTGGTTGCGGAGCGCATGGCAGCGCCATTACTTTTTTAATGGAGCACACCGGGGCCAGCTTCCCGGAAGCCGTACGTTCGCTGGCCAGCAATGCCGGCATGACCGTACCGGAAGCTTCTCGCAGCCCCGTGCAACGGGCCGCCGACAAACGCCGCAAGGAAGAAGTCTCGCGCCACCAGCAAATACTGGATATGGCGCAAGCGCACTATGTGGCGCAGCTTAAGCTGGCACAGCCGGCCATTCGCTATTTGAAGCAGCGCGGCTTGTCCGGCGCCATCGCGGCGCGTTTCGGGCTGGGGTGGGCCGGCACTGACCGACGCGGGCTTGCGGCAATATTTCCGCAGTACGAAGACCCCCTGCTGGTGGAGTCGGGTCTGGTAATCGAAGCCGACGACGGCCGGCGCTACGATCGCTTCCGCGAGCGGATCATGTTCCCGATCCGTAATACGCGCGGCAAGTTGATCGGCTTTGGCGGCCGCATTATTGGCAAAGGCGAGCCCAAGTACCTGAACTCGCCGGAAACCAGCTTATTTTCCAAGGGCCACGAGCTTTACGGCCTATGGGAGGCCCGAGCGGGCATACGCAGTGCTGGCCATGTGCTGGTGGTTGAAGGCTATATGGATGTCGTGGGCCTGGCCCAACATGGCGTCGAGAACGCCGTGGCCACGCTGGGTACGGCGACGACGGCTTTTCATATCGAGAAGCTGCTGCGTGCCAGTCACACCATTGTGTTCAGCTTTGATGGCGATACGGCGGGGCGACGCGCCGCATGGCGGGCGCTGAATGCTTGCCTGCCATTGGTGCGCGACGATGTGGCCATGCGGTTTCTGTTCCTGCCTACGGAGCACGACCCGGATTCCTATATCCAGGCGTATGGCGCCGAGGCGTTTCGCGCCACGGTGTCCGAAGCCATGCCCTTGTCCCGTTTCATGATGGACGAGCTGGCTTCACGGCACGCCATGCATGAAGCCGAGGGGCGTGCAGCGTGTGTACACGAGGCCTTGCCTTTGCTGGCCATGCTGCCCGAAGGCACCTTGCGACTGCAAATCGAGCGCGAGTTTGCCAAGCGCGTGCAGCTTACCCCGGAAGAGTTGTCCGGGATGATGCGCGATGCACCGCCGCCGTCCAATGCCGAGCCATCGCCCGAGCACAACGCGCCGCCGCCTTACGGCGGTCCGCAGGCCAGCGATTATGGTGCGTATGACGAGCCGCCGGGGTTCATGGATGGTGCCTCGTACGAAGAGCAGGGCCATCAGGTCCACCAGGCGCCGATGCATGAGCCGGTCGCCCGGGCGGGCAAGCGCAGCGCTCGCGCGCCAGGCAAGACGCGTTCGGTCACGCCCTTGGCAAAGCGCTTGCTGCGTTTATTGCTGGCGCATCCCGAATTGGTAGGACAGCTGGGCGATCAGCAGCTTGAAATTTTGCATCATGGCCCCCATCTGGTTTTAGTACGAGACCTGATCACCTTGGCCAACAGCAGTGGGGCGCGCCATGCAGGTGCCCTGTTGCAAGCCGCCGAACCGGGTTCCGACCTTGAAGGCGTGCTGGCGTCATTGACGCCAGAGCTGTTGGCCGGAGAAGAACTGCCCGATCCGCAGGCAGAGTGGAATGACGCCTTGGGACGTATCGAGCTCGAAGCCATCAAGGCCGAGCAGTCTGCCCTGGTTCAGGGTGGTCTGAAGGACGATTTTTCACGCCGGCGGTATCAGGAATTGACGCGCAGGATAGCACTGTTAAGTAGTGCTTCTTCGCGTCAAGTGCGGTAAAATAGAGAGTTTTCGCGAAATCTGTTACATCAAGATGCACGACCGGGATGCCGGCCAGCTTGCCCCTTATTGCCTTGCAACGCCACGACGCGTCAAGCATACCTTGTTTTGGGCGGCATGAGCTCACATCTACGTGACTGCACGGTGCTGCACAGGTTACGCGATACATAAAGTAAGTTCTGCCCTGCAACACTCGTCGGTCATTTGGCTGGCCGAGTGTTTTTGCGCCTACGGAAGCGACTATGACCCAAGTTACTGGTAAGACCCCCCTGACACCTGACGACGCTGTTAAAAAAGCGAAGACTGTTGCGGCGACGAAAAGTGTCGACAAGACAGCAGTGAAAGCCGGGGCCAGCGTCAAGGCAGTGAAGGCTGCTGACGCCAAGCCTGCCGCCAAAAAGGCGCCTGCCAAGAAGGCACCTGCCAAGAAGGCCGCCGCCAAGACCGCGGTCAAGACGGCGGAAGGTACAGAGGCTGCGGCGCCCGCCAAGAAGGCTACCAAGACGGCGGCCAAGACAGCTAAAACCGCCAAGACGGCAGCCAAGGCAGCCGGCGCCACTGATGCCAAGAAGGCCGCCAAGGGTGCGACCAAGGCAGCTTCGCGCCCTGCGCCTACAGGCCGACGTCCCGGACGCCCCGCCAAGAACGCCAATAACGACTCTGCCGATTACAGCGATGACGACAACGGCGACGCCGAAGTCATCCCCGAGCTCAAGCCGCTGCCCAAGCGTGGCGGCAAGCGCGGCAAGGCCGACAAAGATGTACCCGCACGCAGCCAGATGACGCCTGAAGAGCAGGAAGCCCGGCGCAACCGCCTGAAAGTGCTCATCAAGCTGGGTAAAGATCGCGGCTACCTGACGTACGGCGAAATCAACGATCACCTGCCCGACGATCTGGTCGACGCTGAAGCCATCGACGGCATCATCAGCACCTTCAGCGATATGGGCATATCGGTCTACGACCAGGCGCCCGACGCCGAAACGCTGCTCATGAGCGACAACGCACCGGTTGCGACCAGCGACGACGACGTCGAAGACGAAGCCGAGGCTGCGCTCACCACAGTAGATTCCGATTTCGGCCGCACGACCGACCCGGTGCGCATGTATATGCGCGAGATGGGCACGGTCGAGCTGCTGACTCGCGAAGGCGAGATCGAAATAGCCAAACGCATCGAAGACGGCCTGAAGCACATGGTCATGGCAATTGCTGCCTGCCCAACCACCGTCAACGAGATCCTGCAGCACATCCAGCGCGTGCGCGACGGCGCCGCCCAGATCGATGAGGTCGTTGACGGCCTGGTCGACCAGGAAGGCGAAGAGTACGCCGGCGCTGGCGTGTCGGTCGACGACGACGAGAACGAAGACGGCCCCGCAGGCGGCATGAGCAGCAAGCAGCTCGAGTACCTGCGCACCAAGGCCCTCAAGAAGTTCGAGATCATCAACGAGTGGTTCGACAAAATGCGCAAGGCCTTCGAGCGCGACGGCTATCAGGCGCAGGAATACATCACCGCCCAGGAAGCCATCCTGAGCGAACTGATGGGCGTGCGATTCACCGCCAAGATGGTCGAGAAGCTGGCCGATACGCTGCGCGAACAGGTGGCAGAGGTACGCAAGCTTGAACGCGCCGTACTGCATACCTGCGTAGACCGCGCCGGCATGCCACGCGCCTATTTCATCAAGGCATTCCCCGGCAACGAAACCAACCTGTCGTGGGTACTCGAAGAGGTCGCTGCCAACCATCCTTACTCCGAGACTCTCGAGCGGCATATTCCTGCCGTGCAAGAGATCCAGCAGAAGCTCATCGACCTGCAGTCCAGTGTCGTGTTGCCGCTAAAGGACCTCAAGGACGTCAACAAGCGGATGGCCACCGGCGAAGCCAAGGCACGCAAGGCCAAGCGCGAAATGACCGAAGCCAACTTGCGTCTGGTCATTTCCATCGCCAAGAAGTACACCAACCGTGGCTTGCAATTCCTGGACCTTATCCAGGAAGGCAATATCGGCTTGATGAAGGCAGTGGACAAGTTCGAGTATCGCCGTGGCTACAAGTTTTCAACGTACGCCACGTGGTGGATACGCCAGGCCATCACGCGCTCTATTGCAGACCAGGCGCGCACCATTCGTATTCCGGTGCACATGATCGAAACCATCAACAAGATGAATCGCATCAATCGCCAAATTCTGCAAGAGACCGGCGCCGAGCCAGATCCCGCCACGCTGGCGCAGAAGATGGACATGCCCGAAGAGAAGGTGCGCAAGATCCTGAAGATCGCCAAAGAGCCGATCTCCATGGAAACGCCTATCGGTGACGACGATGATTCCCACCTGGGCGATTTCATCGAAGATACCGGCACGCTGTCGCCGTCCGAATGGGCCTTGCACGGCTCCATGCGCGATGTGGTCAAGGAAGTCCTCGACTCCCTTACGCCGCGTGAAGCCAAGGTCCTGCGCATGCGCTTCGGCATCGAAATGAGCACCGACCAAACGCTAGAAGAAGTGGGCAAGCAATTTGACGTAACGCGCGAGCGCATACGCCAGATCGAAGCCAAGGCCCTGCGTAAACTGCGTCATCCCAGCCGGGCTGACAAGCTGAAAAGCTTCCTCGAAGGGCAGTAAGCGCGTTTAGTGGTCTGAATAACGGCGGCTTATGCCGCCGTTTTCCATGATGGGTCATTATGATGGGGTCTGGTCTTGCGAGGCCCGACCCCATTTACCAACCCAGTTCAGTTCAACAAAGGACAGTCATGCAGCCAAAGAATATTGCCGTTATTGTTGGGAGCCTGCGTCGCGAATCCATCAATCGCAAAGTTGCGCAAAGCCTGGTCGAGCTTGCGCCAGACACGCTGGCCCTCGAGATTGTCGATATCAGCCAGCTACCCCTGTACAACCAGGACTACGACGAAGATTCCCCGCAGCAGTATGTCCAGTTCCGCCAGAAAATCGCGGCGGCTGATGGGGTATTGTTTGCCACGCCCGAGCATAATCGCTCGATGCCGGCTGCCATGAAAAATGCCGTCGACATCGGTTCCCGGCCGTACTCGAAAAGCGTTTGGGCTGGCAAGCCCGGCGCCATCATCAGTGCATCGCCATCGTTGCAGGGCGCATACGGTGCCACGCAGCATTTGCGCGCCTCGTTGGCCGGCTTGAACATCTATTGCATGGCCAATCCAGAAACCTATCTCAGCCAGGCCGATAAGCTCTATGATCCGGCAGGCGCAGTCACCGAGACGGGCAGGGCGCTGCTGAAGCGTTTCATTGACGCGTATGCCGAATGGGTGGCCCGCTTCTAGCCGGGCCCGGCATCCCTGGATTTCAGGCGCGCCAGGTGTCGATACAGTGTGCTGCGATGCACGCCCAGTACTGTGGCGGCCTGGCTGACGTTGTAGCCGCACTCGCGCACGACTTGTTCTATGGTGCGCTCGGTCATATCGCGCAGGGTGGCCGCCGGGACGTCGCCGCTGGGCACCACCGCCATGGCGCTGTCGGCCTCTGAAGCGATAGGCGCGCGGACAGAGTCTGTTTGCGCCAAGGGCAGGTCTTCCCGGCGTATCAGGCTGCCCGCCGGCTGCAATACGACCAGACTGCGCAGCAGGCTTTGCATCTGTCGGTAATTGCCCGGCCATCCATAAGCTTCCAGCGCATCAAGTGCCGCATCGCTGAGCGTCATGCCGCGCTCGGTGCCGCCCAGTCTTTTGAATTCGGCGCACAGGAACTCGCGCAGGCGCGGGCGTTCGCGCAGCGGTGATAGCGTGATGGTGTAGTCTTGCAGCCGGTAGTACAGGTCGGCTCGAAACAGCCCTTGCGTGATCAGCGTCGACAGATCGCGGTTGCTGGCACTGGTCAGGCCGAAGTGCACGGGTACGCGTTTGTCGGATCCCAGCGGTTGCACTTCGCGCTCTTGCAATGCCCGCAGCAATCGGGTTTGCAAGGCCAGCGGCATGTCGCCGATTTCGTCCAGGAACAGCATGCCACCTTGCGCTTCGCGTAGCCGGCCCTGTGCCCCCTCGCGACGGGCGCCTGTGAAAGCACCGCCTTCGTATCCAAACAGCTCGGACTCAATCAAGCTTTCGGGCAGTGCGCCACAATTGATCGCCACAAATGGCCCGCGATGCCAGGCGCTGTTGGCGTGCAGATGCCGCGCAAATATCTCTTTGCCCGCGCCTGTTTCGCCCTGCAGCAGCACCGCCATGCCGCCATCCATGGCCGCAACGGCCTGGAGCAGGGCCTGCTTCGCGGTGTCCTCGAGCTCGGGCAGCGGGGCGGATGCTGTCCTGATGTGTTGCGGAGCAACGGGCAACGGTGTGGCCCGAGGCCGCGCATGCTGGGGACTGGCTTGGGCGGTTAAGCTTTCCTGCCCGCGGTGCAATTGCCCCACCAAAGCTTGGCCGGACCGCGTCCGTATGCCATCCGTACGGCCGGCCAATGACGACCAGCCATCCACCCAGTCATCCACAGGGCTATCGAGCAGACGCCAATCGGTATCCAGCAAATGCAGGGCTGCTTCGTTGGCACCCACGATGCGATCATGCTCGATAAGCACAATGGCGCGTTCCGCCGAGTCCAGCAAAGAGGTCTGGCGCTGGAACACCAGGCGATGCAGGCGATGGTCGGTGTAGTCCAGCAGCCGGTTCGCTATCTGGGTGGCGCACAGGCTGGCCAATCCGAGTGCATAAGCATGCAGGGTGGCGGCGTCTCCGGAGATATCCAGCACGCCGATCACGTCGCCGCGGGGCGATCGGATAGGGGCTGCATGGCAACTGAGGATGCGGTTGCATGACAGGAAGTGTTCGCTGCCGTGTACGCGTATGGGCGCGCCCTCAAACAAAGCCGTACCGATGGCGTTGGTACCGCGCAGCGACTCGGCCCAACTGACACCGGGGCGTAGTGCGACACGCTCGGCCTTGTGCAGGAATTCGGTACTGCCTGCCTCTTGCAAGATCACACCGGCTGCATCGGCCAGCAGCACCACGCTTTTTGCGCTGGCGACCAGGCCGGCCAGAGTTTCCAGTTCGGGCTGCGCAAGCTCGAGCATGTGAGCGTGTTGTTCGCGGCGCAGCTGCAGATCGGCCAACAGCATGGGGTCGGGGTCGGTATGCAGGTCGTAGCTGACGTCGGCGCAGCGCTCCCAGGAACGCTTGATGGAGGACGACAGGGTGACGAGTCGTTCAGGTCGTGCATGAGATGCAGTGGGCCTAAGGAAATTCATTTCGAAGTCTCCGTGGTGTCGCGTTGTGCGTCACGGCTGTCGCGAAGTGCGTCGCGACATGTCGGGTTCTGCGACAGATATACGGTTCACCATACACCTTCGCCGCCGTCCTGCCTATCCCGTGGGCGGCTGTGCGACGTTGGCACGGATGTTGCGTCTTTAGGCTTGCAGGCGCGATCCAAGACGCCTGTCCACAACTTACGGAGACCGCCATGGATTTGACTCAACTGAAGTATTTCGGCATCGATGTGGAATACCCCTACAAGCGCCATTACGAAAATTTTATCGGTGGCAAGTGGGTGCCGCCGGTATCGGGCAATTATTTCGACAACGTTTCGCCTATTACCGGTGAAGTGTTCTGCGAGGTGCCCCGTTCTGACGCCGCAGATGTCGATCTGGCACTGGATGCCGCCCATGCCGCCAGCAAGCAGTGGGGCCGTACCTCGGCCACAGAGCGCTCGAACACGCTGCTACGGATCGCCGACAAGATGGAGAAGAACCTTAAAACACTGGCCGTTGCCGATTCCATCGACAACGGCAAGCCGCTGCGCGAGACCATGGCGGCCGACCTGCCGTTGGCGATCGACCACTTCCGCTATTTTGCCGGATGCATACGGGCGCAAGAAGGCGGGATATCCGAAATCGATGACGACACGGTTGCCTACCATTTCAATGAGCCTCTAGGCGTGGTCGGTCAGATCATTCCCTGGAACTTTCCGCTGCTGATGGCTGCCTGGAAGCTGGCACCCGCCTTGGCAGCCGGCAATTGCGTAGTGATGAAGCCGGCTGAACAGACGCCCGCGTCGATACTGGTGTTGATGGAAATCATCGGCGACCTGCTGCCGGCAGGCGTGCTGAATATCGTCAACGGTTATGGCAAGGAAGCTGGCCAAGCGCTGGCAAGCAGCGACCGTATTGCCAAGCTGGCATTCACGGGCTCTACGGCCACGGGCAAGCACATCTTGCATGCCGCTGCCGAGAACCTCATCCCCTCGACGGTAGAGCTGGGCGGTAAAAGCCCCAACATCTTCTTTGCCGATGTCATGGACCATGACGACGCCTTCTTCGACAAGGCGCTTGAAGGGTTGGCCATGTTCTCCTTGAATCAGGGAGAAATCTGCACCTGCCCGTCTCGCGTGCTTATACAGGAATCCATCTACGACAAGTTCATCGAGCGTGCCGTAAAGCGCGTGGAAGCCATCAAGGCGGGTAATCCACTGGACAGCAACACGATGGTCGGCGCTCAGGTCTCGCAGGCGCAAATGGACAAAATCCTGTCCTACATCGACATCGGACGTCAAGAAGGCGCAAAGTGCCTGACGGGTGGTGCTCGCAACGCACCGGGCGATGGCCTGGACGGCGGCTTCTACATCAAACCGACCCTGCTCTTTGGCGACAACAGCATGCGCGTGTTCCAGGAGGAGATCTTCGGGCCGGTGGCTTCAGTCATGACCTTCAAGGACGAAGACCATGCAGCCGAGTTGGCCAACGATACCGACTACGGTCTGGGCGCCGGCGTGTGGACGCGCGATGGCACCCGTGCCTATCGGATGGGCCGCCAAATCAAGGCGGGCCGCGTCTGGACCAACTGCTATAACCTGTACCCGGCCCATGCCGCGTTTGGGGGCTACAAGAAGTCTGGCATTGGGCGCGAGAACCACAAGATGGCGCTGAGCGCGTATCAACAGACCAAGTGCCTGCTGGTCAGCTACAGCCCGGACGCGCTTGGGTTCTTCTAAGGCCGTGCACGGATAGCCGTATTTGGTCTCTTCTGTTTTATGATGATGCTTTTGGTGGGGTCAGGTCTTGCAAGGCCTGACCCCACTCGTAATCCAGTGGAGTGCATCATGGGTTTGGCTATCGACTTGAACTGCGACATGGGCGAGAGCTTTGGCGCCTGGAAAATGGGGCAGGATGAAGACATCCTGCCTTATGTCACTTCAGCCAATATTGCTTGCGGGTTTCATGCCGGCGACGCGGCCACGATGCGCAAGACCGTGGCCGCCGCACTGCGTCACGGTGTTGCGCTGGGCGCGCATCCAGGTTTGCCGGATCTGGTGGGTTTTGGCCGGCGCAACATGGATGTCAGCGCACAAGATGTTTACGACATCGTCGTCATCCAGGTGGGTGCGCTGGCAGCGGTTGCAGCCAGCCAGGGCGGCAAGCTGCATCACGTGAAGGCGCATGGCGCCCTTTACAACATGGCTGCCCGCAATGGCGAACTGGCAACGGCCATCGCCAAGGCGGTGCACGACATAGACAGCACCTTGTTGCTGTATGCCTTGGCCGGCAGTGTGCAAGTCAAGGCGGCCGAAGATATGGGCCTGGCCGTAGCCCAGGAAGTCTTTGCCGATCGCAGCTATCAAAGCGACGGATCCTTGACGCCACGCAAGCAGGCTGGCGCCATGATCGAAGACCCGGCCATCTCCATCAAGCAAGTACTGCGCATGGTGCAAGAGGGCAAGGTTGCTACGCAGCAGGGTTCCGACGTCAATGTGCGTGCCGATACGCTATGCATACATGGCGATCAGCCGGACGCCGTCGTTTTCGCCCAGGCAATACGCAAAGCGCTGGGTGAAAACGGTGTGCAGGTGCGAGCCATATAGGCTGAGCGAATCCGGGTCTGCAAGCTCCAGGGTCATCGTCGCATGCGCGATTGCAAGGCCTGACCCCAGCTTCCCAGGGCGGCATGCACGCATAGGCCCAATACCAGGCCCCAGAAGGCACTGCCTATTCCCAGGAAGCTCATACCTGACGCAGTGCATATGAAGGTCACCAAGGCGGCATCGCGTCCGCCTTCGTCGGCCAGCGCACCTGCCAGGCTACTGCCTATGGTGCCCAGCAACGCCAGGCCGGCGATTGCCGCAATCAGTTCCTGCGGAAAAGCGGCGAACAAGCCCACCACGGTGGCGCCAAAGATGCCGGTCATCAAATAGAACACGCCAGCCCAGACCGATGCGAGGTAGCGGCGGTCCGGATCAGGATCGGCATCGCGGCTCATGCAGATGGCAGCCGTGATGGCAGCCAGATTGAATGAGAAGCCACCGAAGGGCCCCAGGACGAGACCTGTGACGCCCGTGGCGGTAATGATGGGAGACGCCGGCGTCTGGTAACCATTGGCACGCAACACCGCCAGGCCAGGGACGTTCTGCGATGTCATGGTCACGATGAACAGGGGTATCCCCACGCCGATCAGCGCCGACAAGGAAAAGTCGGGCAGCATCAGGGTGGGCCGTGCGGGCGTCCAGTTTAGGGAATCAAGCTGCAATAAGCCCAGCATGCCGGCGCTGGCAATGCCCACCACCAGGGCCAGCGGAACCGTATAGCGCGGCATCCAGATGCGGCCCAACAAGAAAGCCGCAAACATCAGCCCCACCATCAGCCATTGCGTTTGCATGGCGATGAACAAATCCATGCCGAAGCGCATCAGTATCCCGGCCAGCATCGCGGCGGCAATATGGCGCGGCATGAGCTGCATCAACTTCTGGAACCAGCCCGTCACACCGCAGATCGTGATCAGCAAAGACGAAAACAGGAAGGCGCCGATGGCCTGGTTCATGGAAAGCCCGGACAGGCTGGTTACCAGCAAGGCAGCACCGGGCGTGGACCAGGCCGTCAAAACGGGCGTGCGATAGCGCAGGGACAAGCCGATGCAACTGGCTCCCATGCCTATCCCCAGCGCCCACATCCAGGAATCGAGCTGGGCGGCGGTCGCACCTGCTGCGTTGGCCGCCTGGAAAATAATGGCCACGGAGCTCGTGTAGCCCACGAGTACGGCAATGAAGCCGGCGGCAAGATGAGAGACTCTGAACCAGTTTTTCACGGACGGCCTGATTGTTGTTCTTGGGTGAGCAAAAGAGGCGGCAATGCAAGGTGGCTATGCTAGCACTGTCTCGGGGGCAGGCATTCGATTTGCTGCGCACAACAAGATCGAAGCTTTCATCTAACTGAATCGGACCCGAGGAGACCTCATGCAGAGAATGCAGCGAAATACCGCCTTGTTGGTGGCGGTGTGTCTGAATGCCATTTTTGGAATTGTGCTAACGGTTGGCGGTGTCTGGCTTATTACGGTGGGCGGCTCGTGGTACTACGCTTTAGCAGGGCTTGCCCTGTTGCTGACCGCCGTGTTGCTGCATCGGCGGCAGAGTACTGGCTTGTGGGTGTATGCCGCGCTGGTCTTCGCGACGCTGCTGTGGGCATTGTGGGAAGCCGGGCTCGATTGGTGGCCGCTGGCAGCGCGCGGCGATGTGCTTTTTCTGCTGGGTTTGTTCATGCTGACGCCGTGGGTAACGCGGCCGCTGGTTCATCGCCTGCGCAATACAGACGAAGCACGCAGGCAGTATGCTCCGGCCGTGCGACGCGCCAGTCTGCCATTGATGGCGTCCTTGCTCCTGTTTCTGGTGGTTGGAATTGCTTCCTGGTTTGTCGACCCCCATCGCGTCGAAGGCAGTCTACCGACTGCCAGGGCGCAAGTGGCAGCCGATGCGTTGGGCGTGCCTCCCGGCGAGTGGCATGCCTATGGCCGGACCGGGCACGGACAGCGGTATTCGCCGTTAAGCCAGATCACGCCCGACAATGTTGCGCAACTGGAAGTCGCCTGGCATTACGAAACGGGCGATATGCGCGGTCAAGAGGGCGATCCCGTGGAAACGACCTTCGAGGTGACGCCATTGAAGATCGGCGAGCGGCTGTATCTTTGCACGCCCCATCAGTCTGTCATTGCGCTGGATGCCACGACAGGTGAGCAGGTATGGCGCTACGATCCGCAGATCAAGGGCGAGCTGGCCTTGCAGCATCTGACCTGCCGTGGCCTTTCTTATTACGACCCGAGCAAGGTGGCTGCCGCGCCCGCTGTAGCTGCTGCTGCTGCTGCTGCTGCTGCCACGGCGGGCCAAGGCGCGACCAGCCAGCCGGACGCTGCCTCCGCCGAGCCGTCAGCCGCGGTCGACCCTGCCGCGCCGGACGGCGCCCAACCGGCGGAAGCGCCCACCGCTGAGACACCGTCCGTAGAAGCGCCGGAAGCCGCAACGGGGCTGGATGTTGATGGCTCGAGGGAAGGTTCAGACAACGAAAACGTAGGCCGAGAGGGCGACAACGGCACCGGCGATACGGGTGCTCAGGCTCCTACGGATCAAGCCGGAGCAGCCGCGACAACCCTGGAAGAGCTTGATCTGCCCATTGCGGCCGAAGACAGCTCCACCACGGCGCAATGCGACGCGAAGCTCTTCATGCCCACCGCCGATGGTCGCATCATTGCCCTGAACCCGGACGACGGCACGGTATGTGCAAACTTCGGAGGCGGCACCGGTCAGATCAATCTGTGGGCCAACATGCCTTACGCCGATCCGGGTGGCTATTACTCGACCTCGCCGGTAGTGGTGACTCAATCGCTGATTATTGTGGGCGGTACGGTGCTGGACAACGTCTCAACCACCGAACCATCTGGCGTCATCCGCGCCTTTGATGTCAATAGCGGCCAACTGGTATGGAACTGGGATCCGGCCAAGCCCAATGAGACCGAGCCGCTGGCACCCGGAGAGACCTACGTACCTACGACGCCCAACAGCTGGTCCATCTCCAGCGTGGACGAAGCCTTGGGCATGGTCTACGTACCTATGGGCAATGCGCCACCGGACCAATGGGGTGGAGAGCGGGGCGAGGCAGCGGATGACTACGCCTCGGCCGTGGTGGCGCTGGATCTCGCCACAGGGAAGGTGCGATGGCACTTCCAGACCGTGCATCACGATCTCTGGGACTACGACGTACCCGCTCAGCCGAGCCTGATCGACCTGACTGTCAATGGTCAAACAGTCCCCGCGCTGGTGCAGCCCACCAAGCAGGGCGAGCTGTTCGTGCTCGATAGACGCAACGGCGAACCGATCTTGCCGGTAAAGGAGGTCGCTTATCCGCAAGGTGCAGCCCCAGGGGACCGAACGGCGCCCACCCAGCCGGTGTCGGCGCTGTCATTCGACCCGGTACCGCTGACTGGCGCCTCCATGTGGGGGGCCACGATGTTCGACCAACTGGCCTGCCGCATCGAGTTTCAGAAGCTGCGTTACGAAGGACGCTACACGCCGCCGTCCACGGAGGGAACCTTGGTATACCCGGGTAACTTCGGTGTGTTTAACTGGGGTGGCATCGCAGTCGACCCGGAAAGGCAAGTGGCATTCGCCACGCCTACTTATCTCGCCTTTATCGCCAAACTGATTCCACGCGAAGACGACACCACCCTGTATGTGCAGGACGAGGACCGACCGCAGGATAGCCTGCCAGCCTTGAACGAAAACTTTGGCGCGCCCTTCGCAGTGCAGCTTAGTGCGTTCACTTCCGCGTTGGGCCTGCCATGCCAGGAGCCACCTTGGGGCTTCATTGCAGGGGCTGACCTGACGACAGGCAAAGTCGCCTGGCTGCACAAGAACGGCACGGTGCGCGACAGCTCTCCCATACCCTTGCCCTTCAAGATGGGCGTACCCAACCTGGGAGGCCCCATCATGACGGCTGGCGGTGTCGCCTTCCTGACAAGCACGCTGGATTACTACGTGCGGGGCTACGACGTCACGACCGGTGGAGAACTGTGGAAGGCCCGTTTACCGGCAGGCGGTCAGGCAACCCCCATGACCTATACCGGCAAGGATGGCAGGCAGTACTTGCTGGTGGTGGCCGGTGGCCATGGATCGCTGGGAACCAAGGCCGGTGACGATGTGATCGCCTATGCCATCCCGAGTGCGCAATAGCCCGCATTTTCAGCAGCCAAGAAGATCCTGACGTGGAAAAGAGATCAGCGGCCCATGGGCCGCTGATCTCTTTCCAGGGCTCAAGGGAACGGATTAATGAGCGGTTTCCGGCCCGTTCTCGGTGCTCGACCTGTTGTCTTCACTTTGTTCACGCCAGTTGATGTAGATGACGGCGACGGCCAGGAAGATTCCCAGTGTGTAGAGCATTAGCGGAACGCTTTCATACGACATGTGACCCTCCGTTTGGTAAACGCTTATATTCAGAGACGTCTCGTAGCAAGTTCCGTGCCCGGGCTCCATGTCAATCCGCTAAACGACGGTCATTCCTTATTGTTTTGAAGGTTTTGGAGATCTCCAGCATCTTTCGGCACCATGGGTGGTTCGTCTTTTGGTGTTACTGCCGGCGTCAACACGGAGGCAGTATCGGTCTCGGTAGAGAAGGTCAGGAAGGCCAGGTGGGCCTCGTATCGCTCCAGCACATCGTCGATAATCTGCTGCCTGGTCAGGCCCATCAGGTCGTATCCCCCCGAGCCCGTCTGGGTAAAGACTTCCAGCCGGTAGTAGACGTCGGTTTCGCGGGTCATTCGACCACTGAACATCGGCACGGGCGCCTCGACGATGGCAACCTGGTAGTGAAAGGCCCGGAAGGTATCCATCGAGACCCGCAGCAGGGGCTCTTCGATGCCATGTGCGTTGGGCATGGCGGTACGTTCCATCTCGTAGCCCTGTTTCTGGAACTCGGCCGCCACATCGTCGAGCGCGGGCCGCACAGTGCGATCCAGGAACTGCGTAACCTGCCGCAGCGATGGGAAGGCACGCAACTGCTCCAGCCGCTGCTTCCAGGAGCGCTCTGGTACCTGGCCGCCCATCGGCGCCATGGTTGGCCGGCGCAAGACCTGACCCTCGCGCTCGGCCCGCTCCATGCGCAACACCTTATAGAAGGATGCCATCGTGAGGTAAGCGATGATAGTCACTGGCAAGGCGAAGATTAGCGTTGCGTACTCCATGGTCGTTACGCCGCCTGCCAGCAACATCGCCACGGTCAGCACGGCCGTCAGTACAGCCCAGAAGATGCGCAACCATTTCGGCCCATCTTGCGAGGGGTCCGGAATGGAGGCCGAGAAGTTCGACATCACCATCGCGCCCGAGTTGGCGCTGGTCAGGTAGAACAGCAAGCCGGACAGCGTCGCCAGCCCGATCAGGAACATTGCGCCCGGGAACATCTCCAGCAGCGCGTACCAGCCGCGTTCGGGGCTTTGCACCGCCAGCTCGGCAAACGCCGTGTTGCCCTGAATGACATGGAACAGCGCTGAATTGCCGAACAGCGAAACAATGACAAAGTCACACAAGACGGGGGCGGTGATGGCCGCAATCACGAACTCGCGCAGCGTGCGCCCGCGCGAAATGCGGGCAAGGAACACACCCACGAACGGTCCCCACGCAAGCCAGAAGGCCCAGAAGAAGAGGGTCCAGCCGCCCATCCATTCCGAGCCGCCGGGCTCATAGGCAAAAGTCTGCAGCGTGCGCGCAGGAAACGTAAGAATGAAACGGCCTATGTTTTCGGTAAGGGCGTTAAGAAGGAATGCCGTCTGACCTGTGACCAGGATGTAGACCATCATCGCCACGGCGCTCCACAGGTTGAGCTCCGATATCCAGCGTATGCCCCGGTCAACGCCAGAAGTGGTGGCCGCAATGGTCAGCACCACTGCACCGAGGACCAGCGCGATCTGCAGCGCGAGGCCTTGCTCGAGCCCGAAAATCAAGGAGAAGCCCACGTTGAGCAATACCACGCCGATGCCCATGGACGTGGCAACGCCGAACACCGTGCCGACCAGTGCAATGATGCTGATGCCATCGCCCAAAGGGCCGCGTACGCGCCTGCCCAGCAGCGGGTACAAGGCCGCGCGGATCGACAGCGGCATGCCCCAGCGGTAAGCGAAGTAGCCCATCGCCATGCCCAACAGTGCATACATGGACCAGCCCGCCACGCCGTAGTGGAACATCGTCCAGACCACTGCATCTTGCATCGCAGCCGCTGTGTTGCCATCGCCCGACGGAGGATACAGATACTGCACGACCGGGCCGGTGACCGAGTAGAACAGCATATCTATTCCCACGCCTGCGGCGAACAACATCGCCACCCAGGTTCCCAGTTTGTACTGCGGCCGCGAATGATCCGGGCCCAGCCGCACATCACCTTCTTTGGAAAACGCCACCCACAGCACGAAGCCGATAACCAGCGTCATCGTCACCACGTAATACCATCCCAGGCTGGCCGCAATCCAGTCGACAGCCGCCTTCATGGTGATGCGCGCATCATCCGGCACCATCATTACCCAGATCGAGAAAGCAAGAATCACTGCCGATGAAATCAGCAGCACGCCCCAGTTGATGCGGGATTTGCGGTGTTCGAGGAGCTCCTGTGGGCCTCTGCTGAGGTCGCTGCGCGATACAGGGGCATCGTCGTCGAAGGCGCGATCAGGTCGGCGTGCCGTGCCGCCGAACTTGCTGCGTTCTATGTGGGGGCGGGGTGGTGGGGGTGACGTGCCATGCGCGGGCGGCATGCCGGGCTGGCCAGCTTCGGCGGATTTGTCGTCGGGTGGCTTGTTGGGCATGAGGTCCTTCGTCGTGGGGCGATGCTTCCTGTGGAAGCTCAGATGAGACGAATTATGGCCTTATCTGACAAACAAACGCAGCAACAAATGCAGGGCAGGCGCGATTATGTTGTAAAACCTCTGCGGCTTCCGCTATGCCGCGATCACGACGGCCGAGCGAAGTTGTTGGCGACCCAGTCCGCTGCGCTTTCGCGACTTAGCTTGAAGCCGGGTTGTACCCGGACTCTTGCAAGTTCCTCACCGAACCCGTTGTGGGCGCTTAGCTCGGCATACGGTTCGTACTCGTCAGGAATGATATCCAGATCAATGCGCAAGCGGTCAGAGCCAGAGTCTATCGTCACGTTCTTGTGCAGCAGAGCGTGACGTTGCTGCTCGTGCCTGCGCAGCACTTCGGATGCCGTTTTTACCAGCGTGATGAAAGCGGCTGAATCCAGCGGCTTGGGGTTCTTCTTGTCGCGCCCCATGGTCCAGGGCCCGACCAGGGCTGGCTCGTCTTCGCCTTCCTGAGTCATTTCGACTGCCCAGCCATCGTCGTCCCCGTTCTTGATGACTTTGGCGGTCCAGCCGTCATCACGCCATAGCCGGGCTTCGTGGGTACGGGTGGCTGGCTCATGATCCAGGTCGATGTCGTCGGACGTTGCGGGGGAATCGGTCACTGCGATGAGGCTCCATGGATTTGGCTGTAGTCGCCCATGGTAGCGTATGGGTCCTCTTTCGGCATCCGCGCTGCTTAAAGCCTGGGCTTGGTGGTGTCCATCTCGGGTGGGATGGGCTGACCTTGACCAGGATCTTCCGGATCGGATGGCGTAGTGCCCGGTAGGTCCGGATTCTCCGGATTCGGCAGCGGTTGTCCCGGCTTTGGTGGCACGTTGATGTCCGTGTCCCGCGGGCGGTCAGGTCTGTTATGGCTAGCGGACTGTTGCATGTAGGCCTCCTGTTGCGATGCCTGGGCAGTCTCGGCTGAGTCGTCATCCAGCATTGCTGGTGTGCAATGGGCAAGGCGTATGCCTATGGTTTTGATTGCTCTGTAGTGGTCGATGGTGCGAGCGATGCACTTGGGCTCTGCTGGCCCATCTTGTAGATGGCAAATCCGATAGCAATAGCCAGCAGGATGCGTAAAGGTTGGCTCAATTTAATAATTCCTTGCTTTGCTGGGTGGTCGGCGGATACAGTTATCCGATATTACCAGCAGCTCTTTGCTTGCTCGTTGACCACGTAACCCCAGAGCGCATAGCCGCTGGCTCACCAGACGTTGCCCCGAAGTTATCCCTGGAGTTATTCACAGAATCGGTGGATAAGTCGGTCCTCATTCGCCACGGTTGCATAGGGGTGTCATTTCCGAACATAGCTCTTCTTTCCACTTTTGGCATAGCAATACACGCCGCCCCTCGGCCCCGTGCAGAACGTTCCGGTGGCACAGTCGCAAGTAGCTTCCGAGCTAGCCTTTTGTTCTGCCAGTTGGGCTTCGCGCTGATTTCCTGGCGCGGTGCAAGTCCTCTTGCTCGCACTAATCGAGCCGTCATTGCAGACGAACTTTCCACTGGCACAGTGCGAGATGCCGCCTTTCTTACCCGAGCACGGTTGGTTCTGCGCATAGGCGGGTACTAGCATGGAGACAAGCGTCATGACCAACACAGCTGTCAACACGATTTTATAGAAGGCTCTACAGTAGAAGATCAATGCAATGAAGAGCAGGGAAGCGCGCACTACCTCTCGCTTCGTTGTTGTTCCAACAATTGAATGATTCTATCCAGTCTGCTTTTGATGCCGAACACAGCGAATGGCAAGGCGATCCACAGGATGGTGATTAGCAGGGCTATAAGCGCAACGATGACCGGTGCCTTTTGCCCAAGAATTTCCATCATGGTTGACTCTCCAGTGCCCTACATGCGTAGATGAACTTAGTTACTTTTACTGCGCACGGGCTGCAGTCACCATTGGGGTTTGTAGTTAGCGCTTAGCGCGTCCAAAGAACTGGCCAAGCTTTTGCCTGTGGCATACTAAAGCCGTTCACCCAATGGAGCTTGTATGTCAGATGAATCAATTAAGTTAAAAGAAAGTCGATCCAGCCGGAAGCACCGGGCCAGAGCTGAAAGAGTCGTCGGGCAGTTCCTCGCCATAAGAGACAGCTTGAAAAAAGCCGAGGCCGACGCGGGCGAGATCGACGATCTCGATGAGATTGCGGCTCAGCTGACCGTGGCTGCATTCAAACCAGCGAAGTGATCGCAGACGCGATAACGGGGCCCCAGCTAAGGGGCCCTCATGCGCTTTGAGGCTCGCGCTGATTCGGAAGCTCAAAGACGGTATCAAAAAGCAGGGTAAAGATAAACGTGTAAATGAGGAAAAACACGAGTAGCGCGGCTACCATCGTGAAGGCCTTATACACTCCGATGCTGTACCAAAGCATGTATAGCGGCAAGGTTGCCGCCAGCAGCCCGGCCTCAAACCCTGCAGCATGTATGCACCGGATTTTAACGGTGCGCGCAAAGACAGCGCTACGCCTTTCCCATGATTCGAAGAGCGTGTTGTAGATATAGTTCCAAGCAACTGCCAGCGCGGAGACGGCGATCGCAATAGGCAGTGATCCTTGAGCATTTCCGCCGCTCAGGATCATCAATATGATGGTTGAGAACAGGACAGCAAAAATCTCGAAAAGCACGACGTAGGTAATGCGCCGTTTGATCGGGGATAGATAAAACAAAGTAACTCCAGTAAAAGAGCCTTCTGACTCTTGCGAAGAGCCGGCCCGTCCCGGTGATTACTTGATGGTGAGATGGAGGCCATCTCGTGCAGAGCCACGGTTTCCGCTTGCGTCACTATATTCTAACTGAGGCGTGGATGATAGGTTCATGTTCATGAGTGCTGTGCTCTAGCTGTCAAGACGGACATGATGCTCACAGCGCACAAGACCGTGGCGATGTTCATGCGTTATGTTCATACGCGAGATGCGCCATTGCGACAGGCCACTGAATGGGGGGGGCAAACCGGCATAAGGTGATCTTCGGCGTACCGGATGCCGTGGCAGTGGGCGAGGTACGGTGAAGAAATCCTACCGGCGTGGGCCGCGAAACTTTCTCTGGACTATGGGCGTCGATCGGAGAGAAAAACCTGCGCAGGATGGTCAAGTTCACCATCGCTTTCCGGGATGAGTCAATTGTCGCGACACCGTCGCGACAATTGAGCTGGACGCACTTCGCCCTGTTGCTGGCCCTTAAGGAACCGATGCAACGCAACTGCTACGCGCAGCAACTCGATGCTGTATGACCGTACAGCTCTGTCCAAGAACCCCGAAGAAACCATCGCGCAGAAGTTGGCTACCCTGCGCGATACGCAGCGCATGATGCTTGCGCCGGTCATGCCCGACTCATACAACCTCGCCTGGCACAAATGCATTCAGATCGATGATGAAGATTTCCAGCTTGACCTGTTGTTCTAAAACGGCAAGCTGCGGCGGTTGGTCGCCGTCGAATCAAATATCGGGGTAGCCACAGTCTTGGAGTCCGGTCTAGTTGCGGTCAGGATAGTGAGCGGGTAATGGGTCGTGAATCCGGGCCGCTCGAAATGCAAACGGGCTGCAGTGGCAAAGGCTCATGGATTCCGGAAATAAACGCGGATATTGCAAGATTAGTTTGGCCATTAGCGGCAGAGCCATGTGCAGGACAAAGTCGGCAAGAAACCTTTGATCTTGCTGGTTGGAGGCGCTGCTTATCTGCACGACTGTTAGATAACTCGAATGAGCATATGCACAAAGGTATCCATAGATCTTCTGAAACAAATGCCGGTTGAAGCCCGCCATCTCCGCTAGATCAAGCCACGATAGGCCAAATTTCCAGTCGCCAGCCTTCAGCTTCTCGCGCCGCTTGTGGTTTAGGGCCCGAAAGTATGCCGACGCAGTCAGTACGCCTAGAAGCCCCTCTAACTTGTGGGCCTCCCCCGCACGCTTTCGAATGTCCAGCTCATGCAGCGGCTCAAGACCCTGGCGGTATTGGAGCCCGCCGATTTTCCACGATATGCGACGGCACCGAAGCTCCTCATTATCAGAGCGCAAATATAGAAGTGAGAGCGTCAGATAAGTTTCGAAAGCGGCTCTGAGTAAAACGCTCGCCGATGAGTGATCAATGGGGCCTTCCGAAGGGAGGGGTGTATAGGCGGGATATGCAGCAGGTGGAACAGCTTCGCACATACGGCGTAGTGAAATGAGATGGATTGTCGCCTTTTTGGCCAGCGCGTGCGCGTCAACCAGATCGAGGGTCGACTGATCAGTGGGGCGCCCGTCCGGCTGATTGACGAGTTCGATGCAGAGTTTAAGCATCGGCACGTACCAGTCGTCAGCGGACAGTCGTTCTGCTAAATTGCGTCGCATCTGAGGCTGTACAAGTTCAGGGTCTCCTGAGAGTGGTGGGGTGGTCAAGGGCTTTTCGATTGAGTCCAGATCAGTGCCTCGAGTTCGTCTCGTTAATTATTCCTAGTAGCGCTTGCTCAATAAAAGCTCGATCAGCCTCAGGTAACGCCAGTACGTCCTCCCCTGGGAATACTCGAGAACGGTCAGTCCAGACCCTCATTGCCGAAATTCTACTGGGTTCAGCCAGTTTGAATCACATACCTGTTGCTTGCTCTTGCGGTTCGAATCGCGACGTTACATCGAGTCGATAAACGGCGCAAGATAGCTCCCTACATGGGAACGCGGTTCGAAAGGCATTGAGCACGAGATCTTGGGCTCCATGATTCCATTTCTCCGGATTGGCGCGAAGATACTTTTGGACGATGGCAATAAGCTGGCCGACAGTCACCCCTTGGGGGAGGCAGATAGTTAACCTGTCACGCATGTCGGAGACTCCGATTACATACCCCGTGAAGTATCCATTTTCTAAGTAGTCTGCGGGGCTGGGATTGTTGCCGACGGTCCTGTCCACTGCATTAGACCATTCGTTCAGCTTAATTCCGTCCAAGAATGAAACAGAGGCCTGCGGGATGCCCGGCAAGAGTAGAGCGGAGGCGAGCATGGATTTTGCAGTCAATTGTCGCAGTCGAGTCATTGGCATCTCCCAGTTATAGTTATTCACCAGTCCGTTCTAATGGCCTGACGGCTCACTCGCATCCAGCATTTCGGGCCATGTGCTCCCATCCCTCGGTCGCCTGCCACCACTGAAACGCTGACTGCGGCCTAGCCGTAGATTTGTTTGTAGTTCTTCTGAGCGAAGCCGAGGATCACGACGTTACTGTCGTTAATATGCTGACGGATATCTATGGGTGAAATCGCCATCGCCCACTTCAGGCGATCAGCGACCTCCGGATGCTCCCAGTTCAGATTCGTCGAACCGATGACGACCGCGAAGGAACTAATTATGTCGCTCTGACCGATAAGATTCCTTATTGCCTCAAAGCACAACGGGTGGTCGTCGAGCTTTAATACCTGCCCTTTCGCCCCAAGAGACATAACCCGAGCTGCCAGAGGTTTCAATACCCGGAGCGCTGTATTTATGCGTTGAGCGTCCTCATCCCCGTGCTTGGCTATATAGATCATCGCGCCTTCAAGCTCTTTGGCGTCTGACGCGTCCTTTTTCCAAGTGGGGATGTGGCTCTCCATGCCGAACCTCGACATTTCGAGGAGTGTTATTGCCCTGGGCAATTCCGCGATGTAAGCATGAACAGACTCGATCAGCTGATCCAGGAATTCAGCCTCTCTTTTAGCTCGGTCCTGATGCTTCCAGGTTCGCAATGCCGAATAGGCAATGAACGCCATTACTACAGAAGCGCCCGCGGCGATTGCCCCAGAGATCGACAATAATTCTGACTCCATGAATTGCTCCCTCGTCTCGGACTCGATTCTTGCTTGTTAAGCGGTCACTCACTGCGTACTGGGTCGTCCACGGCGCGTCATAAGCCCGACCGTGAATTGGTCGGTGCGCTGGCGTCTGGCACCTGATATCTACTATTTCCCACAGCCCGCGTAACCTGCCACCATTGAAACGCTGACTCGGGCCTGGCCGTCGATAGCAGCTCAAGCGCTTCAACTATGGGCGTTTCAGGATCAATCCACTCCAGTGCATCATCGGGCGTCAATGTAACGGGGCGCCGGTCATGTATGTCGACCATTCCGCCGGCGGCATCATCGGTCACGATGGCGAAGCCTGTCTCGGCTAGAACTTCTCGATCGGGCAGCCACGCGGTCAGGCCCGGCAACAGAATTGGCTGGCCGTCTTTTGGATTGATGTACCAGGGCTGCTTGTCTCCCTTCTCGCCGGTCCACTCATACCACCCGTCGGCCGGAACGATGATACGCCGCAAAAGCAACGGTTTCCAGAATGGCGAGCCTTTCAAGACCGTGTCGAGGCGCGCATTGCTGACAGGACCGCGTTCGTACCAAGGCGGCTTGTATCCCCAAAAGAGGTTGTCGGCATGCTGGGCGCCGTCGCCCAGTCGATGAAAGACTAATGGCCGCGTGCCGGGTGGCACGTTATGCCTAAGCCGTTTTTCGTCATCGAACAGCGCCCTCGGGTTCCAGTTCATGGTCTCCATGTACTGTTCGCCATCACCGGCTTGCCTAATGCGACCACACATTTCAGTCTCCGAAATGATCCGGCTTCATGTTAACGCGCCCGCGTCGGCCATAGGTTCGACGCTGCTCGTCGGCGTATGGGCCGGGGCCAATACAGCCCTTCAAAAGGAGAGGAAGCCCGAAGTCCAGGCGGTCAGGTTGCCTTTTGCGGAGCGGGCTCGTTTTTCCGAAGCAACAAAAAGGCCCCCGATCTCTCGGAGGCCTCGTAAACACTGGTGCCCCCCCGCAGAGTCGAACTGCGCACCAACGGATTATGAGTCCGCTGCTCTAACCAAGCATG
>JADKLW010000293.1_pt1 | contig 23487 bp, 24 predicted proteins | sample 8641881 | NCBI WGS metagenome assembly JADKLW01 (sample SAMN16272185, study PRJNA661076) | feces metagenome | isolation source: fecal sample from diarrhoea affected cattle B | host: Bos taurus | place: South Africa: Lokaleng Village, Mahikeng | collected 2019-09 | reverse complement strand
ACTGATATTCCAGCTGCTTTTGAAGGGCAAACCAGGGTACAAGGTGTGAAAACATCGGTTCCGTATGAAGCTCAGGTGATCGCTTCCGGTCTTGGGAAACCTTGGGGAATTATTAATTTACCGGACGGAAGATTTTTGATCACAGAAAAATCCGGATCTATGACTATTGTTTCAAAAGATGGCACAACAAAACATACAGTCGGCGGATTTCCAAAAGTGGATGATAGAGGACAAGGCGGGCTTTTAGATGTTGCCTTAGATCCTGATTTTAAAAACAACAGAATGATATACTGGACTTTTTCAGAACCCGTTAGCAACGGAAATCATACAGCCGTAGCGAAAGGAAAATTATCTGCTGACGAGAAATCAGTTGAAAATCAGGTGGTTATCTTTCGTGCAGTTCCAACTTATGATGGTGATAAACACTACGGAAGCAGAATTATTTTTGATAAAGACGGAAATTTATTCGTAACCACAGGAGAGCGGTCAGATATGGCAACGCGTCATTTGGCACAAGATCAAAGTGGCTATTTAGGAAAAATTCTTAAAATAAATAAAGAAGGAAAAGCAGCTGCAGGAAATCCAAATATATCGGGCTGGAAACCGGAAATTTATGCTACAGGAATCAGAAGTCCGCAAGGAATTGCATTTCATCCGGTAACGGGAGCGTTATGGCAGGCTGAAATGGGGCCAAAAGGAGGTGATGAGGTGAACCTCATAAAACCCGGAATCAATTATGGATGGCCAACGATTACTTACGGCGAAGAATACAGTGGAAAAACCATCGGTGAAGGAATCGGGCAAAAAGACGGATTAGAACAACCGGTTTATTTCTGGGATCCTTCTGTTTCTCCCAGCGGTATCGATTTTTATACCGGAAATATTGCGGAATGGAAAAATAATTTAATGATTGCCTGCCTTAGCGGAAAAAAAATTATCCGGCTTGTGATAGAAAATGACAAAGTAACCGGCGAAGAATGGTTATTAGAAGACGAAAATGAAAGATTCAGAGATGTTTTGAATGGCCAGGATGGAAATCTGTACGGGATTACGGACAGCGGCAAACTGTATAAAGTTTCTCTAAAATAGGTATCTTTGTGCGATAAAATATTAAAATTTATGAAGAAATTATTATTAGCAGTGTCCATTTTAACTTTAGGATTTGCTTATGCGCAAAACAGTGCCTATAGGGGTGAGGGAGACCTTCGATTGAATATTGGTGCGAATTTGCAAAGCGGAGGAACAGGAATCATGGCCTCTTTGGATTATGGATTAGGCGAAAGTTTTTCCGTTGGAGCACAGGCTGGCTACCTATTAGGAGCTAAAGAAAATGTAATTGGGGATAAAATTATGGCTGAACATCGGTTTGATGTAAAAGCCAGAGCCAGCGCACATTTGGGTGGTGTTATCGGTCTTCCGGAGAACTTCGATATTTATCCGGGACTGAACCTTGGACTGAAGAATTTCGGTGGGCATGCGGGAGTTCGTTATTTCTTTGATAAAGGATTCGGAATTTTTGCAGAAACTCAGTTTCCGATTGCAAGATTTAACACCGATGCAACGGGCTACCGTTTATTAAACAACCAGTTTGCATTTTTGGTAGGCGCATCTTTTGACCTGAACAGAAACCGTGCTACTGCTGAATAAACTATTCATCACTAAAAATAAATCCCGGAAAACTTTTCAGTTCCGGGATTTTTTGTGTTTTTTCTACGCTTCTTTCAACTTCACCGTAAAATGACGCAAAATTTCCGGTTCCCAAGTGATTTGATATCCTTTGGTGATTTCATTTCTTCTCTCAAAAACATTCTTTAATGCCACCGCAATGTAATCCATGTGATTATTAGTGTAGGTGCGTCGCGGAAGGGCCAAACGCAAAAGTTCCAGTTTGGGATAACGGTTTTCTCTCGTTTCCGGATCACGGTCTGCCAATAGCGTCCCGATTTCTACACCCCGAATTCCGGCTTCTTTATACAATTCTAATCCCAGCGTTTGTGCAGGAAATTCCTCTCTTGGAACATTGGGTAAGAATTTTAATGCATCAATGAAAACGGCATGTCCGCCGATTGGTTTTTGAACTGGAATCCCAAATTCCATTAATTTATTTCCGAGATATTCAACCTGTGAAATTCTGCTTTCCAGGTATTCCAGTTCGGTGGCTTCATCCAAACCAACGGCCAGCGCTGCCATGTCTCTTCCAGCCAGTCCGCCATACGTAATGAAACCTTCATAAATAATAGTGAAATTGGATGCTTTTTGAAAAACTTTTTCGTTATTCAGCGCAATAAATCCACCGATGTTTACCAGGCCGTCTTTTTTGGAACTCATCGTCATTCCTTCTCCGTAAGAAAAAATTTCGCGACAAATTTCTTTGATACTTCTGTGTTGCTGACCTTCCTCTCTTCGTTTGATGAAATAGGCATTTTCCGCATACCGCGCACTGTCGAAATAAATAGGAATTCCGTAACGGTCAGAAAGTTCTTTTACATCTTTTATATTCTTGAGAGAAACAGGCTGTCCTCCGGATGTATTGCAGGTAATGGTGATGAGACAAAAAGGAATCTTATCTTTTGGATAGGTTTGATATACTTTCTCCAGTTTTTGCAGATCGATATTTCCTTTAAAAGGATGAAGGTTTTCGATGTCAAAAGCCTCGTCTATGGTACAATCTATTGCGTGCGCTTTCCTGATTTCGATGTGGCCTTTTGTCGTATCAAAATGAGAATTTCCGGGAATCACATCGCCCTCTTTTACCAAGACGGAAAACAGAACATTTTCTGCAGCTCTACCCTGGTGAGTAGGCAACAGGAAAGGAAATCCGGTAATTTTCTGAACAGTATTGTGAAGTGCTTCAAAAGAGCGGGAACCTGCGTAGCTTTCGTCACCAGTCATCAGCGCACCCCATTGTTTGTCGCTCATGGCACCTGTGCCGCTGTCGGTGAGCAGATCTACAAATACTTGCGAAGATTTTAAATTAAAAAGATTGAAGTTTGCTTTTTTCAGCCATTCTTCTCTTTCTTCTTTTGTGGATTGACGAATTTCTTCGATCATTTTAATTCTGTAAGGTTCAGCGTAGGGTAAGTTCATTTCGTTATATATTTTCTGTAAGTAAGGTTGGTAATATTAATAGTAAAATTTTATTTTATTCCGACGTTTTGGAAATATTTTTTTCAAGGTGAAATCCTGCTACACCACCGCTTACGGCAAATTTCATGGCTGTGGCAGCACTCATTCCGATAATAGGTTCTATGTTATCTTTTTTGGTGACAATGACCCAGCCGGAAATGGCATAAGAGTGCGGGAGATAGACCGCAACGTGTTCATTTTTATTCACTTCCGACATGTTTTGTTGCGTCAGGAAACCAATTCTCCATATTTCTGGATGTTCGTTGGTCTTTACCCAAACGGGATGGTTGAATTTCTTTTTATCGCCAACGAAGGACGACATCACATCTTTTGTAGGCGTATAAATATGCTTGATGCCGGGTGTTTTTTCCAAAAGAAAATCGATTCTGTCTAGCAAAAGTCTTCCTAAAATGAATTTATTTCCCAAAAATCCCAGAATGGCGGTCAGTGTGATAACAGAAATAAAAACCAATCCCGGATACTGATGTGAAACGGAAGGAAAAAGATTATCAATAGAAGAAATAATATACCAGATGACAAAAACCGTGAGTCCAAACGGGCCGATAATCATCAATCCCTGAAAAAAAGACTTGAGGAAGAATCCCGGGAAATCTCTTTTTCTTTTCACATTGGCCGGCAGCCAGCTTTGTTTATCCGTGTATTGTTTCTCTGGTTCCATATCCTGCGATGATTTTTGCTTCATATTCAAGCCATTCTTCCCACCGGTGGTTCACTTTTTCAGGATCGCCCAACTGCCGAGCAAAGCCAATGAATGCAGTATAATGATTGGCCTCGGAGATCATTAATTCACGATAAAAAACTTTCAGTTCTTCGTCTTTTATATTTTCTGTGAGCACCCGAAAGCGCTCGCAACTTCGGGCTTCTATCATGGCTGCAAAAAGCATTTTGTCGATAATTAAATCTTCACGGCTTCCCTGAATAATAAATTTGGCCAAATCGTTCACATAATCATCTTTCCGCGCTCTACCAAGTTGATAGCCACGTTTTTTTATAATCTCATGAACCTGATGAAAATGGTCTAATTCTTCCTGAGCTATTGCAAGAAGTTCGGAAACTATTTCAGGGTATTCCGGCAACATGGTAATGAGCGTGATAGAATTGGTGGCCGCTTTCTGCTCACACCAAGCGTGATCCGTCAGAATCTCAGGAAGATTGGATTCTGCGATATTCGCCCAGCGTGGGTCAGTCGGAAGTTTTAATTTGAACATATTTTCCTGTGTTTTTGGTAAATTTAAGATTTATCACTGATAAAATTCATTTTCAAAATTATAACATCTCATTTATATGATTCACATGATTTCAGAAACTCTGATCTTTTGGCACTCTAGTTGAAATTCTCATGCTATCAATTATTCAACTATTAAAAAATAAAATTATGACAACTTCATTATTAAAAAGAAAATCCGAAAAACTCGTGTTGCTTACTATTATGCTGCTTTCAAGTATTGCGGCTTTTGCCCAAGACAGCATTTCCATCACTGAAACTACCACCACCAGTACCACAACTGAAGAATGGATGGCAAATCCGTTATATTGGGTGATAGGTGCATTGCTTTTGATCGTTTTGATTGCCTTTATCGTAAGAAGCAACAGCAGAAAAGACTAAGATTTCCACGTTATCTTTTTCGTGCTAACTCATGGAATGTTTAAATATTTATGTGTTTGTACGGACGCTTGCCAGTGTGGATTTGCCAGAATATAATCTGTAATCTTAGGATACATTTCGTGTCGCTTGCTCCATTCGCTTTGTAGAAAGAGTCGGCATTTAGGAGAAACTCTGGCTGCCTGTTCTTCTGCGAATTTAAAATCGTGCTGATTGAAGATGATCATTTTCAACTCGTGAGCTTTCTGATAAATCTCCGGCTTTGGCAATCCTGTCTTTTTAGGAGAAAGACAAATCCAGTCCAGAATTCCACTCATAGGATAGGCGCCGGAGGTTTCAATATGAATGGTACATCCCAGTTCTTTCAGCCTTCCGGTTAGGATATCAAGATTCCACATCAGCGGTTCACCGCCGGTTAATACAATAGTTTTACAAAAACTCGCTGCTATTTCGGCGACAGATTTCGCATCCATAAGCGGATGTAAATTAGGATCCCAGCTTTCTTTCACATCGCACCAATGGCAGCCTACATCACAACCGCCTAATCTGATAAAATAAGCTGCTTTTCCAGTGTGTGCGCCTTCGCCCTGTATGGTATAAAAATGCTCCATCACGGGGAGCATTTTTCCTTGTTTCAATATTATTTCCTGATCGTTTGTCATTATTTTTGTACAAAATCCATTCATGAATTCTGTCGGCAAAATTATTTATTAAATCTCTTGTAAGCAAGTAAAGTATTTTTCATCAGCATTGCCCTTGTCATAGGTCCCACTCCGCCGGGAACCGGAGTAATCCATCCCGCTTTCGGTTCGCAACTTTCGTAATCTACATCGCCTTCAAGGTGATAACCTTTTGCTCCTGTATCTTCTACGCGGGTAATTCCCACATCAATAATAACTGCACCTTCTTTGATCATGTCTGCTTTCAGATATTTCGGAGCACCTAAAGCCACGATAACAATATCCGCATTCCGGGTATATTCTTCTATATTTCGGGTATGGCTGTGCACGACTGTTACGGTTGCATCTCCGGGATTTCCTTTGCTGCTCATCAGAATGCTCATCGGTCTGCCAACAATTCTGCTTCGGCCTACTACCACGCAGTGTCTTCCGCGGGTAGGTATGTGATGTCTTTCCAGTAATGTCATGATTCCATACGGTGTTGCAGGAAGAAATGCTTCCATTTCCAGTGCCATTCTGCCAAAATTTTCAGGATGAAAACCATCCACATCTTTTTTAGGATCTATTGCATTGATGATTTTTTCCTGATCTATCCCTTTTGGAAGCGGAAGTTGTACAATAAATCCGTCCACTTCTTCATTATCGTTGAGTTTTGTAATCTCAGCAAGCAGCTCTTCCTCGCAAACGGTGTCTGGCAACCGGATCAAAGACGAAACAAATCCTACTTCTTTGCAGTCTTTTACCTTGCTGTTGACATAGGCTTTACTTGCGCCGTTTTCACCTACCAGAATCGCTGCCAAATGAGGCGGCCTTTTCCCTGCTGCTGTAATTTTTTCTACTTCCAGTTGAATTTCTTGTTTGATTTCTTTGGAAATTTTGAGTCCGTCAAGAATCTGAGCCATTTTTATTTATTTTTGATGATTGCTATATCTTGGAAATGGTCTGCAATTTCTTTTGAAACGAAGCCACTCCAATATCCAAGTTGTATATTTTCGATTTCTAATCCTGCGTTTTCTGTCATTTTCTGTAAGAGCGGAATACTGACTGCGATATTCGCGGATTCTACTTTTTTATTCATCAGCCGGTAGCCTTCAGTAAACTGATGCGGAAAGCTGAATCCTTCGTTATCTGCTATCGTTTTTTCAGTATTTTCATCGTATAGAAAGAAAGTAGCCAGACACTTTCCGTCGGGTTTCATTACCCTTTGAATTTCTTTGAGATAATGTTGAATTTCATGAGTTTTCATGTGGGTAAAAACAGAAAAAAGAAAAACTTTATCAAAATGATGATTGGGGTATGGAAATCTAAATTCCGAAACTTTGGTATCAAATGTATTGTATAAATCGTTGTGAAGCGGAACGAATTTGAAACTGAAGTTAGGGTATTTCGTTGTAATATTTTTTTGACACCAGTCCACTCCCTTTTTTACGACATCGAAACCTTCGTATTGTCCTATGGTGATTATTTCTGTTAAAGGAACTGCAGTTCGTCCAATTCCGCTGCCAATATCCAGTACCACGTCATCACTTCTCAAATCAATATGCTCTTTAAGCTGTTGTGCCTGCCTTTTTCCTTGTTCTATGAAATCTCCGGATCCAATATAGATGTCTCCTTTTCCGGGTTCCAATATTCCTTTTTTTCCGAAAAGTTTCCGATATAAATCGTGAGGCCAATAATAAATTTTTCTCACAGACAGCCTGAGTTCGGGACTTAATGCATAATATAAAGAGCGGATACTCATAAATGATGGCGTTTAAAATAAGCAATTAAACCATTGGTGGAGCTATCATGAGAGGTAATATGATGATCATTTTTCAACTCCGGAAGTATCGTTTTGGCCAGAACTTTCCCCAATTCTACTCCAAACTGATCATAACTGAAAATATTCCAGATCACGCCCTGAACAAAGATTTTATGTTCATAAAGTGCAATAAGCTGTCCCAAAGAGAAAGGAGTCAACTCCTTAAACAGCAGACTATTTGTGGGTTTGTTTCCTTGGAAAACCTGATGATTAACGAGATTTTCTACAGTTTCAGCATCCATTCCGGATTTTGCCAGTTCTGTTCTTGCTTCGTTTTCAGTTTTTCCAAAAGCCAAAGCTTCCGGCTGTGCGAAAAAATTAGCCAGCAATTTTTCCTGATGATCTGAAAGATGATGTGCAGATTTGGTAAAAGCAATAAAATCTGCAGGAATTATTGCAGTTCCCTGATGAATCAGCTGGAAAAATGCATGTTGTCCGTTGGTTCCGGGTTCACCCCAAAGTACCGCTCCGGTTTTGTAACTCACAAATTTACCATTTCTGTCCACAGATTTGCCGTTGCTTTCCATGTCTGCCTGTTGTAAATAGGCCGGAAAACGATTTAAATATTGTGAATAAGGAAGAATTGCATGGGTTTCAGCATGATGAAAATTTCTGTACCAAATCCCCAGCAATCCCATAATTACCGGAATATTTTCTCTGAATTTCGCAGTCCGGAAATGCTGATCCACATCGAAAGCGCCTTTCAACAATTCCTCAAAACGAGTGAAACCAACAGCTAAAACAATACTTAATCCGATGGCGCTCCAGAGTGAGTATCTTCCGCCAACCCAGTCCCAAAAGCTGAACATATTTTCTTCATCAATACCAAAGTTTTTCACTGCTTCTGTGTTCGTTGATATCGCAACGAAATGTTTTGCAACATCTTCATATTCAGTGCTATTATTTAAAAACCAATCTTTAGCAGATGCTGCATTGGTCATGGTTTCTTGAGTTGTGAAGGTTTTGGAGGCAATAATAAAAAGTGTGGTTTCAGCATTCAGTGCTTTTACTGTTTCCGCCAGATGGCTTCCGTCAATATTGGAAACAAAATGTACATTCAGCCGGGTTTTGAAGTGTTTCAAGGAAGGTACCACCATCGCAGGACCCAGATCTGAACCGCCGATTCCGATATTGACGACATCTGTAATTTGTTTACCCGAAAATCCACGATGCTCGCCGGAAATTACTTTTTCAGAAAAATTCCGCATCTGTTTCAAAACCATTCGGATTTCTTCCTTGATATTTTTGCCCTCAATCAAAATCGGATCATCAGAAAAATCTCGAAGTGCAGTATGAAGAACAGCTCGGTTTTCTGTTTCATTAATCTCAGCTCCGGAAAACATGCTGTCAATTGCTTCCTTCAATTGGCATTCTTCCGCAAGCTGCAACAGAAGTGTAATCGTTTCCTCGTTAATCAAATTTTTAGAATAATCGAAAAGGAAATTTTCTTTCTCAACCGAAAAATTGTTGAAACGCTCCGGCTGCAGAAATAAAGTCCGCAAATCAAAATCTGTCCGGGCAAAATGAGCCTGAAGCTTTTTCCAGGCCTGGGTGGTGGTAGGATTTATTTTAGCGAGCATACATTTTTGAATTGGAACCGAACTTCAAACTGAGACAAAGTTACGGAAAAAATAAGGCTTTGGAAAGAACACAAGAAGTCAGCAGAAATAAAAAATCCGCTTTCAGAAGTATGAAAGCGGATCAATATAGTGTTTTGCTTGAGGATTGCTTTCCCGGATTAAAGTGAGAAAAGCAATGCCATCAGGTTAATGATGACCGTGATCATTAAACGGGCCGCGACCCTTCGGATTGCTGTAAATCACTTCGGCACCTTGTTCAGGTAATGTTTTTCTTCTGATTTCTTCAGGATCGAAAGGTTTTGTTTTTCCAAAATATTCTCTTAATCCGGAAGTAAGCCACATGGGGATGATGACTCCGAAAAACATCAGAATACACCAGAATCCTATCAGGAACATGATTACAAAAAACACGAACCAAAAGAATTGGTAACCTGGCCAGAAAGATGATAATATCAATAACATTGAATTCAGATTTTGAGCAAAATTAAATTATTTTGTTGTATTAAAAAAGTTTTTGATCCTGATTTTTGTTATTTGAAAGCACTTTAGATCATTTTAACCGGAAATACTCTCGAAGAAATCATTCCCTTTGTCATCTGTAATAATAAAAGCAGGAAAATCCACTACTTCAATTTTACGGATCGCTTCCATTCCCAGTTCCGGAAAATCCACAACTTCTACCGATTTGATATTTTCTTTCGCCAGAATCGCAGCAGGCCCGCCGACAGATCCTAAATAAAAACCACCGTATTTCGCACAGGCATTCGTAACATCCTTGCTTCGGTTTCCTTTTGCCAACATAATCATGCTGCCGCCATGAGCCTGAAATTCGTCTACATACACATCCATTCTCCCTGCGGTTGTAGGCCCGAAACTTCCGGAGGCCATCCCTTCAGGCGTTTTAGCCGGCCCGGCGTAATAAATTGGATGATTCTTAAAATATTCGGGCATCGGATTACCGGAATCCAGAATTTCTTTGATTTTCGCATGCGCAATATCACGGGCCACAATGAGAGTTCCGCTAAGTTTCAATCTGGTTTTTATCGGATATTTTGAAAGTTCCGCTAAAATTTCTGCCATAGGACGGTTAAGGTCTACAGCGACAGGAGGTTCCAAATGTGGTGGCGTTTCCGGCAAAAATCTTTTAGGATTCTCTTCCAGCTGTTCCAGGAAAATTCCTTCTTTATTGATCATTGCCTTGATATTCCGGTCTGCCGAACAGGAAACTCCCATCCCAACCGGACAACTCGCAGCGTGTCTTGGCAACCGGATAACGCGAACATCATGAGTGAGATATTTCCCTCCGAACTGAGCACCAATTGCACTTTTCCGACAAATATCCTGCACTTTTTCTTCCCATTCTAAATCGCGGAATGCCTGTCCACCCATATTTCCTTCTGTAGGAAGATGGTCATAATATCCGGCGCTCGCTTTTTTCACAGCAGCCAAATTGGCTTCTGCCGAAGTTCCTCCAATCACCAAGGCGAGGTGATACGGCGGACAAGCTGCGGTTCCCAAATCCATTATAGATTTTCGGATGAACTCTTCCATGGATTTTTCATTCAGCAACGATTTGGTTTTCTGATATAGAAAGGTTTTATTGGCCGAACCACCACCTTTTGCAAGAAACAAGAATTTGTAGGAATCTCCCGCCGTTGCGTAGATATCGATCTGTGCGGGGAGATTGGAACCTGAGTTTTTTTCCTCAAACATGGTTAGAGGTACGATTTGAGAATATCTGAGATTTCGGTTTTGATACGTATTAAAAATTCCTTTGGAAATCCATTCTGCATCCTCAACACCGGTGTACACATTTTCGCCTTTTTTGGCTACACAAATTGCGGTTCCGGTATCCTGGCAGGACGGCAATGCTCCTTCCACAGCTACAGCGGCATTTTGCAGAAGATTGTACGCAACAAACCTGTCATTATCAGTAGCTTCAGGGTCTTCTATAATATTTTTCAATTTTTGAAGATGTGAAGGGCGAAGCATAAAAGAAACATCGCTAAGTGCATTTTCGGCTAAAAATTCGAGGCCTTTCGGGTCGATCACGAGAATTTCCCTGTCGCCAAGTTTTTCTATTTTTACAAAATCCGAAGTCAGTTTTTTGTATTGCGTGTCATCTTTTAAAATAGGATAAGGTTCCTGATACTGAAATTCCATCATTAATTTTTTATGACAGCAAATTTACAGAAATTTACCGATTGGCAGGCACTGCAACGGTGTGATCAAAATCATTTTTTGTGCTGCAAATGCAGAGACATTTTCTCTACAAATGAAAATGCAGCGGGACAGATAACGGTGTTGTGAATAGTAAGATGATTAATCTGGTAGATCTTCTTTCGGTCGGTATGCGGAAATTCGCGACAGGCTTTTGGTCTTATTTCATAAATAGAACAGGTGTTGTCTTCATTCAAAAACCAACATGGAAGCGAATTCAGTACTTTATCCTGATCTTCATCCGTTCTCAGAAAACGATTTTCAAAGTCTACAGCTTTCATCTTCAGGCCTTTTGATATTCTTTCAATATCTTTTTCCGTGAAAAGTGGCCCTGTGGTTTTGCAGCAATTGGCGCATTTGAGACAATTGATATTTTTAAAAACTTCATCATGAATATTTTGAACAGTAACATCCAGATTTTTGGGCGGTTTTTTCTTCAGCTGTGCCAGAAATTTCTGATGTTCTTTCTGTTTCTGAAGCGCTTGTATTTTATGAAGTTCCAAATCCATCGGGCAAATTTACTTTTTTTAAAATTTCATCCGAAAGGCCATGCTTATAATATTTCATAACTTTGTGGTTATGAAAGATCTTGAAACAAGAGCAGACATTGAGCTTCTGGTGAATACTTTTTATGGCAAAATTCAGAAAGACGAAACCATTGGTTATTTTTTTAATGATGTAGCTCAGGTAGACTGGAATATTCACCTTCCGAAAATGTATCAGTTTTGGGAAACTTTGTTATTCGGAAAGGTTTCTTATAAAGGAAATCCCATGTCCGCCCATTTTCCTGTCAACGCAAAAGTTGCCATTGAAAAACATCATTTTCAACATTGGCTTCAGCTCTGGACAGAAACGGTAGAGGAACTTTTTGCCGGTGAAATTGCAGAAATGGCCGTTTATAAAGCCAGAAATATATCACAACTCATGGCTCACAAAATGGCGGTAGCGAAAAAGCTAGAATAAAAAACCTGTTTCGTAACTGTTTATTTTTGAGAGTTTTCAAATTAAATAATTATTTAAAAAACTGATGGATATTATTCCAGAAATAATAGTCCTGAAAGTCTGTAAACATGTGGAACAGAAGTCCTACAGAAATAATCCTCAGATTTCCTTTAAGAAAAATACTTCCCAGAAAATACAGCGCAATCATCGGATAAGAATGTAACGGATGAAATCCGATACTGTTCCTGTCAGGATCGAAAAGCGGTGTTGCAAGAAGATGATCCAGATCTACCAACATGGTTGCAAGCATCAGAAAGTAAGCTTTCTTCCAATTTTTTCTGAAGAAAACCAATGCGATAAAAACAGGGAAAACCAAATGTAAAAAATAATGAACAAGGGTTCGCCAATCAGACAACTCCATTATATTCTTCCTTTTAAATAATCCTGCCGAAGCGCCTCCTCCAGCTTTTCAATAGCGTAACGAAGCGTGGTTCGCGGCATTCCCCGATAATGCTTATTCAGAAAACCGAGAAGAAGTTCTTCATTTTTATTTCCCATTTCACGCAGTAACCAGCCGTTGGCTTTGTGCATCAGATCATGAGTGTGGTTCAGATTGCGGAGCGCTAATTCCTGTGTCAGCTGAAAAGAGCCTTTCTTTACATGCCAAAGTGTCGCGACGATGGCAATGCGCTTCTGCCAAAGATTTTCTGAATCTGATAGATTTCGCAAAATGCTGTCGTCATCATGTTCAAAACTGTGTCTTCCCAGAATTTTATAACAGGAATTATCGACAAGATCCCAATTGTTGATATATCCCAAATGTTGAAGATAGAAATCCACAATTTCCTGTTTTTCCTCTTCAGATTTTGATTTCTCATACTTAGAAACAAGCATCAGCAGGGCACAATGACGGTGCTCATGGATTTTTGAAGATAACAATACGCTCAGTTCCTTCAAAGAAATTTTCTGAAAATAAGCTTTGGCTATTTTCCGTTGATCCGGAACCGTGACGCCGATGAATTCGTCGCCTTCAGCATATTCGCCGGGCCCGGATTTAAAAAACCGGGGGAAAAATTCTTTTTTCTCAGGTTGGGAAAGAAACTGAAGCGCAGTTTTGATTTCTTCGGTCATTATTTCTCCGTTTCTTCCTCATCAAAATATTCAAAAAGAAAATCATTGTACGGAAATCTTGAAATATGAATACGGTGAACTTCGTCATAGATCAGTTTTTTCATTTCCGGAAAATTTTCTTTTTTGAGCGCAGAAATGAAGACCGTAGGATGCTTGGATTTTGCCATCCATGTTTTCATCCATTCTTCCAGTGAAATATTTTTCCGGGTGGAAGGCGTCAGATCATCTTCAGATTTTTGTTCATAAGCGAAAGCGTCTATTTTATTGAAAACCATAATCATCGGCTTCTGATGCGCATTTATTTCCATCAGGGTTTGATTTACAGAATCAATATGATCTTCAAAGCTTTCATGAGAAATATCAACCACATGAATCAGCAAATCCGCTTCACGAACTTCATCCAGCGTAGATTTAAAACTTTCCACCAACTGAGTCGGTAATTTCCTGATAAATCCCACAGTGTCGGTTAAAAGAAACGGCAAATTCCCGATCACCACTTTTCTCACCGTAGTATCCAACGTGGCAAACAATTTATTTTCAGCAAAAACTTCCGATTTTGAAAGAGCATTCATGAGCGTAGATTTCCCGACATTGGTGTAGCCTACCAAAGCGACGCGCACCATTTTTCCACGGTTTTGCCTTTGGGTCGTCATTTGTTTGTCGATGGATTTCAATTTTTCTTTCAAAAGGGAAATTCTGTCGCGGATGATCCTTCTGTCGGTTTCAATTTCCGTTTCACCGGGACCGCGCATCCCGATTCCTCCTCGCTGCCTTTCAAGGTGAGTCCACATTCTGGTCAATCGTGGAAGTAAATATTCGTATTGCGCCAATTCCACCTGAGTTCTTGCGTAGGAAGTTTGTGCTCTTTGGGCAAAAATATCGAGGATTAAATTGGTTCTGTCGATAATTTTCACTTCCAGTTCACGTTCCAGATTTTTCAGTTGTGACGGGGAAAGTTCGTCATCGAAAATAACGGTTCCGATTTCGTTTTCTTTTACATATTCTCTGATTTCTTCAGCTTTACCACTTCCTACAAAGGTTTTGGCGTCTGGCTGAGTCATTTTTTGTGTAAATCTTTTTTCTACGGATGCTCCTGCTGTGTAAGCAAGAAACTCCAGTTCTTCAAGATATTCATCTAATTTTTCTTCATTTTGATCTCTGGTAATTAAGCCGACCAAAACGGCGCGTTCATAACTGTGATCTTTTTTTTCAAGCATAAATTCTTCCTTTCAATGTTACAAATTTAGTTTTTTCCCCGGTTATAAATCATTTTGAAAACAAGCAGAACAGTGGTCGCTACACAAGCTATAGAATTGGTAACGATCATGGAAATATGTTCCTGAATAATGCCGTACCAAAGCCAAAGTCCCGCACTCACAATACCGATAATACAGGTGAGCAACGATATTTCCTCAGCTGATTTCTCTTTGAAAATTTTGATAATCTGAGGAATAAATAATGCCGAAGACAAACCTCCTGCAATAAATCCGATAATTTCGGGATCTACATCCATCTGTTCTATTTATCCGTAAATAACGGGTTTTGAAGGCCTAAAATGTTTCTACTATTTCGGATATTTAATATAAAATTGCAGGTATCACTTTTCTGTGGTCGTAAAAATCATTTCGTTTCCTTTCCCGTCTGCAAGAATCAGGCGTTTATTTTCAATACGGTAAGATTTCATTTCAGCAATCTGCGAGATGAAGGTTTTTTCCAGTTCCATATTATTTTCACAATACATCATAGTGGCACCAATATCGGAAAACTCTACTTTCCCTTTTGAATCAAATTTTGCGGTTACAAATAAATTGTTGCATCCCATGTAAGCACTGTACTGGTTTTCAGCAGATTCTTTAGGAATTAAATTCAGATACGCATTGTTTTTCGTCAGCAGAGTTTTATCAAAATCGCTAAATGAAATCAGGCTCCACTGTTTTTGGAGTTGATCTTTGTTGTGTTGTGAGTTACAATTCATCATCAAAATTAGCATTAAAGGGAGCAGCAACTGCATAGCAAAACTTTTCATTTATCCGGGTTTTTTAAACAGATCATTCAAAAATACATTAAAAAATGATTAAATTGCGGCAAATTTAATTTTACTTATGAAAAAGATATTTTTACTCTTAACATTCATGTTGAGTTTTGTTCAAATGAGAGCCGATGAAGGAATGTGGCTGATGATGCTGGTAAACAGACTGAAAGGACAGGATTTACAGAAAAAAGGACTAAAATTAACTGCAGAAGAAATTTATTCGGTGAATGGCTCCAGCCTGAAAGATGCCATTGTGCAGTTTGGTGGCGGATGTACTGCGGAAATGGTGTCTAAAGAAGGGTTGCTGTTCACCAATCACCATTGTGGTTACGGACAGATTGCAGCACTTTCCACCCCTGAAAAAGACCATCTCACCAATGGATTCTGGGCGATGAACAAAAGCCAGGAACTTCCGGCGAAAGGTCTTTCAGTGAGATTTCTGGTTAGAATGGATGATGTTTCCAACAGAATCAATGCGTTGCTGAACAACCAAATGTCCACCAAAGAAAGAAGAGACATCATCGACGGTGAATATAAAAAGATTCAGAATGAAAATTCCGAAAACGGAAAATATACCGTTGTAGTTCGCGATTTTTACAATGGAAACGAGTTTTATTATTTTGTTTATCAGGATTTTAAAGATGTGAGATTGGTAGGGACTCCGCCTAATTCCATCGGAAAATTCGGTGGTGATACCGATAACTGGGAATGGCCAAGACACACAGGAGATTTCGCGGTTTTCAGAGTTTATTCCGATGCCAATGGAAATCCTGCAGAATATTCCCCGAACAATGTTCCGATGAAGCCTAAACATCACCTTCCGGTTTCTATAAAACCGTTCAAAGCAGATGATTTTGCGATGATTGTGGGATATCCGGGACGAACCAACCGTTACATGACGTCGTACGGAATTGATCAACTGGTAAATAAGGATTATCCAGGTTGGGTAGACGCTTCCAGAAATGCGATGGATGTGATGAAAAAGTATATGGATCGTGATCAGGCTACGAAATTAAATTACGCTTCACAGTACGCTTCTGTGGCCAATTACTGGAAAAACAGACAGGGAACCATAGAATCCGTCAATAAAAACGGAACGATTCAGGATAAGCAAAAAGTAGAAGAAGTGTTCCAAAAATGGGCACAGAAATCTGAAAATAAAGACCTGTACGGAAATGTACTTGCCGATATGGAGTCTTATTACAAAACAACTTCTGCCAGAGGTGTAGAAAGAAATTACGCTTCACAAATGACCAGAAATGCAAAGTATATTTCTTACGCAGTTTCTTTGGGAAGTGCTTTCAAAACGATGATGAACGAAACCGATGCTGCCAAAAAAGCAGAGATGAAGAAAACTTTATCGGAAAGAATTAACACGATGTATGAGAAATTCAATCCGGCGATGGAGCAGGAAATGCTGAAAACCATGGTAAGCGTGTATAAATCCAAAGTGGATGGCTTTGTGGCTTCGCCTTATTTCCAGCACATCAATGCTGATCTTCTGGACGATGTTGCGAAACATTCCATTTTTGCCAACAGAAACTCAGCCATGAATTTCCTTAACAATCCAGATATGCAAACGTTGGAAAGAGACGCACTTTACAAACTGGGTACCGGATATGTTGAAGATCAAAGAAAACTGAACAATAAATACGCAGCTGAAGATGATAAATTCAGCAACATCAACAGACTTTATTTTGATGGTTTAAGAAAATCACATCCCAAAATTGAATTTTATCCGGATGCCAACTCTACCATGAGAATTACTTTCGGGAAAATCTCGACACTTCCTTTCAGAGATGACAGAAATTACCATGGTGTTACCAATAATTTCTACACAGATCTCGACGGAACTGTAGCAAAATACAAAAAAGGAGACGAAGAATTCGATATGCCACAAAAGCTGATCGACCTGAATGCGAAAAGAGATTATGGACAATACGCTGATCCTGCAGGATACCTTCCGGTTAATTTTCTTACTGATAATGATATTACAGGTGGAAACTCCGGATCGCCGGTTTTGAACGGTAACGGAGAACTGATTGGTTTAGCTTTTGACGGAAATTCTGAAGCTCTTTCCGGAGACATCGTTTTCGAGGAAGACTGGCAGAAAACCATTGCCGTAGATTCCAGATATGTACTTTGGGTTATTGACAAATTCGCCGGAGCAGGCCATTTGATCAATGAAATGACGATTGTAAAATAAAATTTATTTCTAATATCTTTTCTGAAGACTGTCTCCGAAAGTGAGGCAGTCTTTATTTTTATACAAATTCTCTTAAAATATCCAAAATCTTAAAATGATTCTTGAAAGAAATTACTAAATTAGCCACCATTAATAATTTTAGAACAATGAAAAGAATATTTTTACTGCTTACATTCCTTCTAAGTTTTGTACAAATGAAGGCTGATGAGGGAATGTGGCTCATGATGCTGATCAAAAGACTGAATGGAGTGGATATGCAGCGTCAGGGCCTGAAACTGACTCCTGAAGAAATCTATTCCGTTAATAATTCTTCCCTGAAAGACGCTATTGTAAGCTTCGGAGGATATTGCACGGGCGAAATTGTTTCCGATCAGGGATTAATCTTTACCAATCACCACTGTGGATATGACAACATTGCGGCTGCTTCCACTCCAGAACAGGATTATCTGAAAAACGGTTTCTGGGCCATGAAGCAGAAAGATGAATTTAATGCGAAGGATCTTTATGTCCGTTTCCTTATCAGAATGGATGATGCAACCCAAAGAATCAATTCAAAACTGAACGCTTCCATGACGGAAGAACAGCGCAAAGCCGTCATCGACAGAGAATATAAAGCCATTCAAACTGAAAATTCCGAGAACGGAAAATATACCGTAGTTGTTCGGGATTTCTTTAACGGAAATGAATTTTATTATTTCGTTTATCAGGATTATAAAGATGTAAGACTCGTAGGCGCACCTCCGTCTGCCATAGGGAAGTTCGGTGGCGATACCGATAACTGGGAATGGCCAAGGCATACCGGAGATTTTGCTGTTTTCAGAGTGTATGCTGATGCCAAAGGAAATCCTGCAGAATACGACCCGAAGAATGTTCCTTTGAAACCAAAACACCATCTTACGGTTTCTCTAAAGGGCATTGAGCCCGGAGATTTCTCCATGATCATCGGATATCCCGGAAGAACCAACCGTTATATGACGTCTTATGGAATCAATCAACTCGTTACCAAAGATTACCCGGCTTGGGTAGAAGCTTCCAATCTTGCGATGCAGGTAATGAAAAAATACATGGACAGAAATAAAGCGACACAACTGAGTTACGCTTCACAATACGCCAATGTTGCCAATTACTGGAAAAACAGACAGGGAACCATAGATGCGGTGATTAAAAATTCTACCATTTCTGAGAAAGAGAGAGAGGAAAATGCTTTTGCCAACTGGACACTGCTTCCCGGAAATCAGGATTACGTCGGGATCTTGGAAGAAATAAAAACCTATTATCAGCAGGTTTCCCAACGGAATATGGAGAGAAGCTATAATATTCAGATTCAAATCAATTCCAAATATATTACAACACCTTTTCAGCTGGGGAATTTATTTAAAACCTATGCAGATCAGGATATGCAGAACAGAATCAAAATGAAGCCTCAACTGGAGGAAGCGATCAATGATTTCTACAATGATTTCGATGCAGAACTGGAAGGCGAAATGCTGAATTCACTGGTGAAGCTTTATCAAACCAAAGTAAACCGTGACGTGGCTTCGCCAACATTGATGGCTCAGGATGCCTCCAACCTTTCTTTGCAGGCGCATTCTTCCATATTCGCCAATAAAGCTTCAGCCCTCAATTTCATGCTGAATCCTGATAAAGTAAAATTGGACGCCGATCCGCTGTACCGACTTTCCAACGCTTATGTTGCTGATCAAAGAGCTTTGGCTAAGAAATTCTCTTTGGTAGAAAGTAATTTTGCCAGAAACAACAGAATGCTCATGGAAGGTTACAGAAAAGCGTTCCCTGAGAAAACTTTCTATCCGGATGCGAACGGAACCATGAGATTGACTTACGGAAAAGTAGCCACGCTTCCTCAAAGAGCTGACAGAAGTTACAAAGGAATTACCGATAATTTCTATACGGATATGCAGGGACTAGTAGATAAATACAAAGAAGGAGACGAAGAGTTTGACCTTCCTAAAAAGGTTCTCGATATGCACGCAACCAGAGATTATGGAATTTATGCCGATGCAGCAGGATATTTACCTGTCAACTTTCTTACGGATCATGATATCACTGGAGGAAATTCCGGATCACCGGTGATTGACGCAGAAGGAAACCTGATCGGAATCGCTTTTGACGGAAATTCTGAAGCGCTTTCAGGAGACATCGTTTTCGAACCGAGATGGCAGAAAACCATCAATGTGGATATCCGTTTTGTAATGTGGACCATCGATCAGTATGCCGGTGCAAAAAGAATTGTTGACGAAATGACCTTCGTGACCAACGAGCATCCGAAGCCTGTGAAAGGCAGCGTTCTGAAAGCAAAAAAGAAGAGATAACCTCATCTTAACATCAACAAAAAACCGGAGAATTTCTTCGGTTTTTTTGTTTTTACACCTTAACCTTTTCAAAATGGAAGGGCAACTTTCGACAAAAGATAAGGAAGAATTGTTGAAATGGTAGCACTTGAGGAAGGAATTTATTTTGGAATTTTGATGACTAATTCTGTCTTTTCATAATCTGTCAGCCTGCTAATAAAAGTTCCGTATGGGTCATTGCATGTATACTCTTTTATTACAAAGTTTTTTTCTTTTGGAGAATTGTCTTTTAGTAGATTTCTGAAAAATAATATTTTTCTGGCAGGTATTTCAACCGAGATATAGAGAGAGGTAAAAGGTGCTTCTTCCAATACTACAGTATAATCTTTACTCTTCTGCCTTTTTTTACTTTTATAATCTTGTATCAGATAAACATTTTCTCTATTGCTGGTTATGTTGGCATAAACATTTTTAATTTTATCCCAGGGAAGAAAGTTTTCACTTTTTACATATTTGAATTCATATTCTTCATGACCAGTTTTCAGTAAAGTAAGATGATGAAGCCTTTCTTTCTTATAATCATAGATAAAAGCACGGTTACCGGAATGAATTTTAAGAATATAACTGTCATCTTGAGAATTAACAAATAAAGTCTCTTTAATATTAAAGGTTGTCGAATACACCCCTTTAATTTCGAAATTCTCCATATAATCAAAACGGTATTCCTGCCCAAACAGAGCCAAAGTAAGCAGGGAAAAAAGAAGTGAGGTATAGTTTCTCATGGTGTAAAAATAAGGTTTCATGGCAAAATAAAGGAGAAATTTTCTTCGCTTTTTTTGTTTCTTCTGCTTCTTCTGCTTTACTTATCTTAAAATACATCTGATGTTTCCAAAAAAGTTTATGGTTCAATAAAGAAGTAATATAATCACTTGTAATAATTTGATTTTAGCTTTAGAACAGCTCATCATAACAAGCTGTTCTAAAGATATGCACGTTTACTAAAAAACATCAGGATATTTTCACTAAAACATCAGGACGTTTTCTTCAAAACATCAGGACGTTTTTATAGAAAGATACGGACGAATTATTCCGGAGACAAAACCAGTGACTTTTTTTAACTTTTCAGTGTTTTTATTTCTTCTTTCAGTTCGCTGATGATGGATTTCAGTTCCTGTATTCTTCTTCGTACTGTTCAATCAATTTTTCAGATAAAGAATTAATCGTATTAATGGTTCCTACGAACTGAAATGCCATACCGCCGTTTTGTTCCTGATTTTGGTTGTTAAAATTATTGGCATCATCTATAAAAAAACTTTCTGGTTTTACATAAAAAATCTCGCTCAATTTCTCTAAATGAGTTGCCCAAGACTGGCTTTCGCCGGTTTCAATTCTTGCATAAGCGGATTACGAAATATGGAGCTTATCCGCCATTTCTTCCTGCGACAGCCCTTTTGCTTTTCTCAATCTTTTTATTTTTTCTGAAACAATTGTATTCATACTTTTTTTTGTTTAAGCAAATGTAGAAATAAAATCCAAATATTGCTTTACCCGAAATCAGGGTAAAATTATGCGTAAATAGAGTGACATGCATATGAAAATATATTTAATTTCGGAGAAAATTAAAACACTTAAATTATTAGCCCATGAAGAGAATCATTAATTACACAGGATTGTTATTCCTGCTGCTGTTAATACTAAATAGTTGTCGACAGGATGAGATGGTCGCCGAAGCGCAACAACAATCTGAAAAGGTTTCAAAGTTTGGAATCTTTAGCAATAAGAAAGAAGGCAGCTTGGCCCGCGAGAATGATATGCATTATCAGGAAGGCTTTCGCTATCTTTATTTCCGCTACTTTGAATTATATCCTGAAGAAGCACCAGATTTTGAGGATACTTCTATACCTCAGGTGGACTTCCGCTTTGCAACACATGTATTTTATGAAGAAGATTCAACCAAAATGGTTTTCTATCCTATCGTACAGGATGGAAAAGTCATAGAACTACTGGGTGCCAGCCTGAATGCTGATGATACCTACTTATCCTTCTTTTTTCATCAGGATGGTGAATTTAAGGATGAAGCTATAGCTTCTTTCGAACGTAAACAAGGCCCTGATAGAGAAGTGGAAGATACAGATATTGAAGAAGTAGTGATACCCATATACCGTCCTATTCATCAGCAATTTCCAGGTTATTTATTAGCCAACTTTACCTTGCCGGGTAGTGGTGGTTGTGATAAGTTTGGAAATTGTAGTGGAGGAGGTGGAGATTTACCAAGCCCCGTGTTGCCGCAACCGCAGGTAACGCCCTGCGAACAAGCACAAACCGCGTCTATAAAAGCTACAGATTTGTCAAATCACAGTGAGTTTAACTCTACAAAGGCCACTATCGCTGGTATGAATAACGGTTTAGAAAACGGAGCTGTTCTTGGTGATGTAAATGGGCATATTACTCCTACATCCATACAAACCGGCAGTCAGTACAGCATTGACTTACAGCATTCATTTTCAAATCCGGTGGCTGATATTCATAACCATAGTGGGAATACACCTCCTTCTCCAGGAGATTTTTATGGCCTCATCACAGCCAATAACAAATACACTACCTATACTACCCGATACGTCATAAATCCTAACGGAACAGTTTATGCTTTAGTCGTTACCAACCCAGCAGCTATGAACGCATTTTTACAACAATTTCCGCCCTCTCAACCAGACCCAAATGTGCCACCCACCTTTCCTCAACCGTTATTCAATGAATGGGATGACATTTCTTTCTATAATAATGATAATAAAGAGATGGCTTTAGCATTTATGTTGGATAAGTACAATACAGGTATTGCACTTACTAAAATGGATGGGAATGGAAACTTTAAAAAACTAAACGTTTCCACAAATACTTCAAATGGAAATACTAAATATAATATAACACAATGCCCTTAAAATTATGAAAAACATTTCTTTAATACTATTCCTTAACTGTTTCTTTATTTCAAATGTTGCTTGTGCACAGTTTAAATTAAACAATCTTGAAGATGCTAAGAAATTGGAAATCAATAAAAATGAATTTATAGGAAAAAGTCTTAATAATTTACTCGATGCAATTAATATAAATATCGTTTCAGTTATACCAAGTCCCAATAAAAATCCTAATGAAGTAAACAGAATAAGTTTTTTGTTTGTATCAAAATCTCACTACAAAAACTCTGGTGATAAACCCACTCGAATCACTGTTACGTTTAATCAAAACTGGGGGTTATTAGGAGAGAGGTGTACATATGAAAGAATTGGTTGTACTTCTTGGACGCAATCAGACAGACAGAAGCTAGGGAATCTTATTGTGCATGATATATATGTTTCTGGAAAAAATTAATAAAAAATCACTGAAACCGCCAGCTTCGGCGGTTTTTTTGTTTAAAGCAGCCCCTAAAAATACTTTCTGAAACTTTAAGAAAAGTAAAAAAATATTTTCGTATCTTAAAGACTCCAAATTTAAAATCACAAAATCATGCATTACAGAACAGAACACGATACGATGGGCGAAATCAACGTTCCTTCAGATAAATTTTGGGGAGCCCAAACGGAGCGTTCCAGAAACAATTTCAAAATAGGGCCGGAAGGCAGTATGCCATCGGAAATCATCGAAGCGTTTGCGATATTGAAAAAAGCCGCAGCCTTTGCCAATGCCGATCTCGGTGTACTTCCTTCGGAAAAAAGAGACCTGATCGCACAGGTGTGTGATGAAATCCGGGAAGGAAAACTCAACGGGAATTTCCCTCTGGTGATCTGGCAAACCGGCAGCGGAACGCAAAGCAATATGAACGTGAATGAAGTGATTGC
>JADKLW010000292.1_pt1 | contig 23499 bp, 22 predicted proteins | sample 8641881 | NCBI WGS metagenome assembly JADKLW01 (sample SAMN16272185, study PRJNA661076) | feces metagenome | isolation source: fecal sample from diarrhoea affected cattle B | host: Bos taurus | place: South Africa: Lokaleng Village, Mahikeng | collected 2019-09 | reverse complement strand
TTCAACAAGGTGCTCGACACCGACGAGGGCGGCCGCCGCCTCGGCGAAGTGGCGCTGGTGCCCCATTCCTCGCCCATCTCGGCCTCGGGCGTGCTGTTCTTCAACACGCTGTTCGACGAGAACGCCTCCTGCCACATCGCGCAGGGGCAGTGCTATGCCGACTGCTTCGTCGACGGCAAGACGCTGACCCAGGACGAAATCGCCACGCGCGGCGGCAATACGTCCAACATCCACATCGACTGGATGATCGGCAGCGACAAGATCGACATCGACGGCGTCAATGCCGACGGCACGACCGAGCCGGTCATGCGCGGCGGCGAGTGGGCGAACTAGCCCCGGAACGCGTTTTCGCGAATGCTTTCGGGCTTCATCTCGATCGAGAAGCCCGGAAGCTGCGGCGGCATGTATGCGGCATCGCGGATGTCGCAGGGCTCGATGAAATGCTCGTGCAGGTGGTCGACATATTCGATCACCCGACCCTCCTTGGTGCCCGACACCACCAGGTAGTCGATCATGCTGAGGTGCTGCACATATTCGCAGAGGCCCACGCCGCCCGCATGCGGCCAGACCGGCAGGCCGTATTTGGCCGCCATCACCAGCACGCTCAGCACCTCGTTGAGCCCGCCGATGCGGCAGGCATCGATCTGGACGATATCGATCGCGCCATCCTTGATGAACTGCTTGAAGAGAATCCGGTTCTGGCACATCTCACCGGTCGCGACCTTGACCGGGGCGATCGCCTCGCGAATGGCGCGGTGGCCGGAGACGTCATCGGGGCTGGTCGGCTCCTCGATGAAATAGGGATTGAACCGGCTGAGCTGTTTCACCCAGTCGATGGCCTGGTCGACCTCCCAGACCTGGTTGGCGTCGATCATCAGGAACCGGTCCGGCCCCATGATCTCGCGAACGATCTCGAGCCGGCGGATGTCATCGTCGAGATCGCGGCCCACCTTCATCTTGATGTGGTTGAAGCCTTGCGCCACCGCCTCGGTGGCCAGCCGCGCCAGCTTCTCGTTGGAATAGCCCAGCCAGCCGGCTGAGGTCGTGTAGCACTGGTAGCCTTCCGCCTTGAGCGTCGCCATGCGCTCCGCCTTGCCGGCCTCCGCCCTGCGGAAGATGGCCAGCGCCTCCTCCGGGGTGATGGCGTCGGTCAGATAGCGGAAGTCGATGATGGCGACGAGTTGCTCGGGGGTCATCTCGGCGACGAACTGCCAGACCGGCTTGCCGGCTTCCTTGGCCAACAGGTCCCAGACCGCATTGACCACCGCCCCGGTCGCCAGGTGCATGGCGCCCTTGTCCGGGCCGATCCAGCGCAACTGGCTGTCGCCGGTCAGGTGCCGCCAGAACCGGCCGGGATTGTCGGCAATCCAGTCGAGCTCAAGTCCCACCACCCGTCCTGCCAGCGCCCTTATCGCCGCCACCACCACCTCGTTGCCGCGCCCGATGGTGAAGGTCAGCCCGTGCCCCTCGTGCGCGCCGTCGGTGCCCAGGATTACGTAGGCCGCCGAATAATCCGGATCGGGATTCATCGCGTCCGAGCCATCAAGCGAAGCCGAAGTGGGGAAGCGCAGGTCGTGGGTGGAGAGCGAGGTGATCTTGGTCATGGCTTTACCCCAGAACGGGAGGTCGTGTCGGTAGTCAGCTCAGGGTGAGCCGAAAATGGCGGTTTTCGAGAACCGGCGCGCAGCGTACGTTCGGCTACGTGAGCACCGGAAGCGCAGAGAACTGGCATCTGCAGGCCAGCCTCAGCTGAATAGCGACCTAAGCCGTCCAGCCGCCGTCGATGATGTGTACCTGCCCGGTCGTATAGGTAGCGCCGGCCAGATAGACGGCGAGGTCCGCCACCTCGTCGGGCCGGGCGATGCGGCCGATGGGCTGGCGGGCGATGAAGGCTTTCCTGGCACCCTCGAAATCACCGGTCGCGTGCCAGCGCTCATGCAGGCTGGGCGACTCTACCGTGCCGGGGCAGATGGCATTCACGCGGATGCCCTGGGTCGTGTAATCCGCCGCGATCGACTTGGTCAGCCCGACCACGGCCGCCTTGGAAATCGTATAGGCCGCGCGGTTGGGCACGCCTTTGACCGACGAGGCCACCGTCGCCATGTTGATGATGCAGCCGTCCCGGCGCGCCAGCATCTGCGGCAACACCGCCTGGATGGTGCGGATCTGCGCCCTGACGTTGAGGTCGAGCGCGAAATCGAGGTCTGCGTCGCTCATCTCGAGCACCGTGCCGGAATGCACCACGCCGGCGCAGTTGAACAGCACGTCGATATGGCCGATCTCGGCCACTGCCGCATTGATCGCCTCGCCCGAGAGCACGTCGAGCCGGCGCGTCGTGATCCCCGGCACGCCGTCGAGTTCGGCGAGCTTTTCGGCATTGACGTCGGTGGCGATCACTGTCGCTCCCGCCTTGGCAAAGGCCTCGGCCGAAGCGCGACCGATACCCTGTGCGGCAGCGGTGATGAGGACGGTCTTGCCGTTAAGGTCGGCCATGAATGTCATTCCTTGATATTGCATGCGGCGGGCACGATCCCGCCGCAACCACGAAGCAGCACCTCCCCCTTGATGGAGGAGGCTGGGAGGGGGTGTCGGTTAGCCACGATATTCGGGGCCAACACCCCCACCCTTGATCCCTCCCCACAAGGGGATTGTGTGTCGACTGCGATTGCCATGCCCCCACCGGGAGCAATGGCGCTCTTAGTCGTAGAGCACGGCCGCGATCTCGGGATCGGCCATGTTGCTGGCGTCGTAGTAGTAGAAGCCGGTGTCGATGATCGGCGGCAGGCTCTCGCCCTTGAGCGCCTTGACTGCGGCGGCAACGGTTTCATAGCCGATGCCGACGGGGTTCTGGGTGATGGCGCCGTTCATGACGCCCGACGTGATCATGCCCTTCTGGGCGGCGCCGGAGTCAAAGCCGATGACCACGACCTCGCTGCCCAGTTCGCTCTTGCCGTTGGCAACGCCGATTGCCGAGCCTTCATTGGCACCGAAGATGCCCTTGAGGTCCGGATTGGCCAACAGGATCGACTTGGTGATCTCGGTCGACTGCAGCTGGTCGCCGCCGCCATACTGCACGCTCACCACCTCGATATCGGGATACTGTTCCGCGATCCGGTTGACGAAGCCGTCGACGCGGTCGATGCCGGTGCGGCTGGTCTGGTCATGGGCCACGACGGCCACCTTGCCAGCGCCGCCGATCAGTTCGGCCATCTTGTCGGCAGCCAGCGCTGCGGCGGCCACATTGTCGGTGGTCGCGGTGGTCAGCGGAATGTCGCTCTCGACACCCGAGTCGAAGGCGATGACCGGGATATTGGCGCCGTTGGCCTGTTCCAGCAGCGGGGTTGCTGCCTGGCTATCGAGCGCGGCAAAGCCGATGGCGTCGGGATTGCGCGACAGGGCTGCGGCCAGCATGTCCATCTGCCGGTCGACCTGGCTTTCGCTTTCCGGGCCTTCGAAGGTCACGGCCACGTTGAGATCGGCAGCTGCCTTGTCGGCACCGGCCTTCACGGCCTGCCAGAACTGATGCTGGAAGCCCTTGGAGATGAGCGCGATGTCATATTCCTGGGCCGAGGCGATGCCGCCGGCAGACAGGAGTGCGAGGGCGCTGATGGCGCCAAGCAGGGTACGTCGTAGCATTATGGTCCTCCCATGGGTGTTGCATTCTTCTTCTCAACCGGACCCTTGCGGGCCTTCTCGTTGGCGCCCGGCTGGCGCGTGGATCGTCGGCGCCTAAAGGGTGCGGCGCCGCAGGATATCGGCATAGACGGCCAGGATGATGATCGAGCCGGTCACGACCGTCTGCCATTCCTGGGCCACCGAAAGGATGCGCAGGCCATTGGCCAGCACGGAAATGATGAGCGCGCCGATCAGCGTGCCGAGCACGGTGCCACGGCCGCCGCTGAGCGAGGTGCCGCCGATCACCACCGCGGCAATGGCGTCGAGCTCGTAGCCCTGCCCCAGCGCCGGCTGGGCCGAATTGAGACGCGAGGCAATCAGCAGGCCCGCCACGCCGCAGATGGCACCGGCCAGCGCATAGACGCCGATCTTCCAGCGGTCGACATTGACGCCCGAAAGGCGCACGGCCTCCTCGTTGCTGCCCAGCGCGAAGGTGTAGCGGCCCAGCGCGGTCTTGCTCAGCACGAAGGCCGCCAGCAGCGCCACCGCAAAGAGGATCATCACGCCATTGGGGATGGGTAGGCCCGGAATGACGGCGCCGACCAGCGACCCCTGGGCAATTTGGGTGAAGCCGGGCGTGTCGTTGAAATAGATCGGCCTTGTGCCGGAAATGACCAGCGACAGGCCCTTGAGGATCAGCATCATGCCCAGCGTGGCGATGAAGGGCGGCACCTTGAGCTTGGCGATGATCGTGCCCGAGACCAGACCGCAGGCCGTCCCGGCCAGGATCGAGGCGAGCACTCCCAGTGGCAGCGGCAGGCCTAGATAGGTCAGCACAACCCCGGTAATGACCGCACAGAAGGTCATCAGCGTGCCGACAGAGAGGTCGATGCCGCCGGTGATGATGACCAGGGTCGCGGCGATGGCCAGCACGCCATTGACGGAGGTGGCCTGCAGGATGGCCAGCACGTTCTGGGTCTGCATGAAATTGGGCGAGGCCAGCGAAAACACCACGACCAGCGCGATCAGCCCCGAAAAGGCCAGCAGCCGGTGAAAGGCGCCGGAGATGCGGACGCCGGATGTGGCGGGCGTGGCTGTTGTGTCGGTCATGAATTTGCTCCGGCATGACTGCGGCAGGTTGCAGGTGTGTCGCGGTCTGTGTCCCGACCACCAGACAGCATCTTCCCCTTGATGGGGGAGGATGGGAGGGGGTGCGAGAGTCCCGATGTCGTGGCCAAATGAGCCCCACCCTTGATCCCTCCGCGCAACGGCGAGGGTGTCGGCTGCAACATCGTGGTCCGCTCACCCCGCATGACGCACCTCAGCCACCGCGCTCTGGCGTTGTGTCGCCAGCCGCATGATCTCTTCCTGGCTGGATCCACCGGGAAGCGTCCCGGTCAGCCGGCCCTCGCACATCACTGCAATGCGGTGGCTGAGGCGCAGGATTTCGGGCAGTTCCGACGAGATGACGATGATCGCCCTGCCCTGTTCGGCGAGGGCATTGAGCAGCTTGTAGATTTCGGCCTTGGCGCCGACATCGATGCCGCGCGTCGGCTCGTCAAAGATCAGGATATCGCAGTCGCGCAGCAGCCATTTGGCGATCACCACCTTCTGCTGGTTGCCCCCGGACAGGAGCCGCGCTTCCTGGGTATCGCTGGGCGTCTTGATCGAGAGCTGGCGGATGTAATTCTGCGCAGTTTCCTGCATGGCCCCGTCATTGACGATGCCGCCGGGGCCGGTGAAGCGCTCGAGGCTCGCCAGCGCGATGTTGTTGCGCAGGTCGAGCCCGGTCGCGAGGCCGAAATGCTTGCGGTCTTCCGACAGGTAGCCGATGCCGGCGCGTACCGCGTCGCGCGGCGAGGAAATGCCGACCCTTTGGCCATTGACCCAGATCTCGCCGCTGTCGCGCGGATCGGCGCCGAAGATGGCGCGCGCCACCTCGGTGCGCCCCGCGCCCATCAGCCCGGCCAGGCCGAGGATTTCGCCCTTGCGCACCATGAGGCTGACATCGCGGATTTCCCTGCCGCGATTGAGGTTGCGCACTTCGAGCGCCACCGGATTGGCGGCGGTATTGGGAATGTCGTGTACTTCATTGGCGAGCGTGCGGCCCACCATCATCGAGATGATGGTCTCGATCGGCGTCTCGGCGGCCGGCACCGTGCCGACATATTCGCCATCGCGCATCACCGTGACGCGGTCCGAGATGCGTTTGATCTCGTCCATCTTGTGGCTGATATAGACGATCCCGACGCCCTCGGCCTTGAGCCGGTTGATGATGGTGAAAAGCTCGGCGATCTCGGCATCGTTGAGCGCCGCCGTGGGCTCGTCCATGATCAGCACGCGGCTGCGATAGCTCAGCGCCTTGGCGATCTCGACCATCTGCTGGCGCGCAATGGTCAGCGTTTCGACCCGCACAGTCGGTTCGAGCCGCAGGTTCATCGAGTCAAAGATGGCCTGCGCATCCCGGTTGAGCGCAGCTTCGTCCAGCAGCCCGAAGCGGCGCGGCTCGCGGCCGATGAAGATGTTCTGCGCCGCCGTCAGGTCGCGCATCAGCGCCAGTTCCTGGTGGATGATGCCGATGCCCATGTCCTGGGCCTGGCGCGGCGAGGTGATTTCCACGGGCTGGCCGTTGAGCCGGACCTCGCCCGCATCCCTGGCATAGACGCCGGACAGGATTTTCATCAGCGTCGACTTGCCGGCGCCATTCTCGCCCATCAGGGCATGGACTTCCCCGGCGCGCAGCTCGAAGCGCGCGCGCGACAGCGCCCGGACACCGGGAAATGCCTTGTCGATGTCGACCATCTCGACCAGCGGCGTGCCGCTGTCGAGGGTGCTCGACGACAATGCTGTCGCTGAGGACGCCGGCATGCTGAATTATCCTCCCACGCATTCTTGCGATGCGTATAGGAACAATCTATTCATAAATGAAGACAGCTGGCAACCACTAACATGTCAGTTTCGGTGCCTCGGGAAACGGCCCTCGGTGACGCCAGATGTTAACAGTGTGTTAGCCAATTGCCGGGTGTGCGAGCGAGTGGGGAACGGGGTGGCAGGCGGGGAAGACGATCGCTATCGGGCGCCGGCGCTGGACAAGGGGCTCGACATTATCGAGCTGCTGGCGGGGACCGCGGAAGGGCTGAGCCAGGCGGAAATCGCCAAGGCGCTGGATCGCACGCCCAATGAAATCTACCGCATGCTGGACCGGCTGGTGCGCCGCGCCTATGTGCGGCGCACGCCGGGGGATCGCTACGAAATCACCCTCAAGCTGTTCGAGCTGGCACATGCCCGCCCGCCCATGCACCGCATGATCAGCCTGGCCATGCCGGTGCTGCGCCGCTTTGCGCTGCAGGCCGAGCAGGCGGTGCATATGGTGGTGCAGGACCGTAATATCCTGGTGGTCATCGCCCAGGTCGACGGGCCGGGCTACTGGAATGTCTCGATCCGCGTCGGCAGCCGTATCGGCCTGGTCAATACCGGTTCGGGCCATGTATTCCTTGCGTTCTCGACGCCCGAGGAACGCCGGCTGATGCTCGAGGAGCAGGACCTGGGCAGTCCGGAAAAGATGCCGAAGGGGCTCGAGGCGCGGCTGGAAGGCGTGCGCGATCAGGGCTATGAAATGATGCCCAGTGCGCAGGTTTCCGGGGTTTCCAACCTTTCGGTGCCGATCTTCGGCCCACTTGGCTCGGTGATCGCCGTGCTGACCTGCCCCTATACGCAGCGGCTCGACAAGCTCGACGCGCCCAATATGCAGATGGTGCTCAAGCTGCTGCAACGAGCCGGCGAAGAGATTTCCCAGCGCGCACCGGACCGCGCCTGAACCAGGGAGGAACCAGCATGCGCATCCTCGATACACATTTGCACCTGATCTATCCCGAGCGCATTTCCTACCCCTGGCTTTCCGGGGCGCCTGCCATCAACAGGAGGTGGAGCGTCGAGGACTATTTCGCCGAGGCCCTGCCGCTCGGCATCGAGACCGCCTTGCATATGGAAGTCGACGTCGCCGAGGCCGACATGCTGGCCGAGACCGAATATGTGCTCACCCTGCCCCGCGTGGTGGGTGCCATTGCCGCCTGCCGCCCGGAAAGCATGACCTTTGTCGACCAGATCGAGCAGTTGAGCAGCCATGCCCATGTCAAGGGTGTGCGCCGGATCCTGCACGAATTGCCGGACGAACTCAGCCAGTCGGACCTGTTCGTCGAGAACATCCGCCACTTGCCCGACTACGACCTGTCCTTCGACCTCTGCGTACGGGCGGACCAGTTGCCGATCGGGCAGATGCTGGTGGAGCGGGCGCCCGATGTCAGTTTCATCCTCGACCATTGCGGCGTGCCCGATGTCACCGGTGCAGGGCTCGATCCCTGGCGCGAAAACATCCGCAGGATCAGCCGACTGCCCAATCTCAACGCCAAGATTTCCGGCATTGTCGCCTATTCGGGCCCCGACTGGACCATCGACACCATCCGCCCCTATGTCGAGCATGTCATAGAGTGCTTCGGCTGGGATCGCGTCGTGTGGGGCAGCGATCATCCGGTGGTGACGCGTACCGGCTCGCTCACCCGCTGGGTCGAAGCCACGCGCGCGATCATCAAGGGGGCCAGCGAAGACGAGCAGGCCCGGCTCCTCCATCGCAATGCCGCGCGCATCTACAAGCTCTAACCACCACGAAGTTCTCCCCCTCCGCGCTCGGTCGCGTATGCTGCAGCCCTGCCGCAGTGCCGCGCGGCCTGCCCGAAAGGCCTTTGGCACAACAGGAGGAGAATATTGAAAAATTTGTCGCCATGGCCGCATGCAGATTTGGCCGATCAGACAGAGATTAGTTCATATATGAGTGGTTTATTTATGTATGAAGATATGGATGCGGCCTAGCAGGGAGGGCTTGAACGCGGTTTCAGGCTGGCGCAGTCTGGCGGGAACAGAACAGGGAAGACCCATGACCACCATCGCCGCCGACCGTATCGCCGTCTCCACCTGGTCACTGCATCGCCTGCTGGGCACGACCTATCCGCATGACCTCACCAGCAATGATGTGGGGCAGATGCAGGAGACTTATGGCGAGGGCGATGAATCGCTGCTGGGCCTGCCCTCGGTGCTGGCCAATCACGGCTATCACCGGCTCGAGATCGTCTCCTTCCACCTGCGCAGCCGCGATCCCATCTATCTGGGGGAACTGCGCGACCAGCTCAGGATCGCCAATGTGACGCTGCAGACGCTGCTGATCGATGCCGGCGACATCAGCCATCCCGAGCATGGCGCGCGCGACCAGAAATGGATCGCCGGGTGGATCGAAGTTGCCAATGAGCTGGGCGCCGAGCATGCCCGCGTCATTGCTGGCCAGCAGCCGCCGACGCGCGATGCGCTGGACCGTTCGGTCAAGGCACTGGCGGCTCTGGCCGAGGGCAATGCCGGCTCGCCGGTGCGGCTGGTGACCGAGAACTGGGGCAAGCTGCTGGTTGAACCGGCGCATGTGCATTACCTGCTCGACCGGCTGGATGGCCGGATCGGACTGCTGGGCGATTTCGGCAACTGGAGCGGACCGGACAAGTATTCCGACCTCAAGTCCATCTTGGGCCGGGCGGAGCTCTGCCATGCCAAGGCGAGCTTTATCGACGGAGACCTGGACGAAGTCGACTATGGCGCCTGTGTCCGGCTGGCCGAGGAAGCGGGCTACAAGGGGCCCTATACGCTGATCTTCGACAGCGAAATTCCGCCCGAATGGAACGGCCTCGCCATCGAGCGCGACTTCATCACGTCGCTCAAGGTCTGACAGTCTGGCTGCAAGTTTGCCCGGCACTTAAGCCCATTGTTAAGGGGTGTGGCGCAGAGTGCAGCCATGCCCGTCCAGTCGCTGAAACCCCTTGCGCCGAACACGTCCCGCGTCGATCGGATCGGCACGATGCTAGCCGATGTCGTCGACAAGGCGGCGGTAGGCATGGTCGTGTCGGAGATGAGTGGCGAAATCGTCTATGGCAATCAGGCATTTACTGGCCTGCTGGGTCATTACATCAACGAGACCCGAACGCTCAACATCCTCGATATCATCCATCCTGACGACCAGGCCACGGGGCGGCTGCAGCTGCGCCGCCTGATGCGCAACGAGGTCGAGGAATATCGCGGCGAGCACCGGTTCTGCTGCGCCGACGGCACCCCGCTCTGGGTCATGGTGGCAACGTCGCTGCTGCGCGACGAGGAGACGGGCAAGCCGGCCTATCTCATCACCCAGTTGATCAATATCGAATTGCAGAAAAAGGCCGAGGCCGCACTGGCCCATGCCGAGAACCGCTGGAACTTTGCCCTGGAAAGCGCACGCCAGGGCGTATGGGACCATGATATCCGCACCGACACCATGTTCTATTCGCGCATGTGGCGGGTCATGCGCGGCATTCCGCCGGACGAGGAGGTGGATGGCGACCAGCAGAAATGGCTGGCCCGCATCCATCCGGACGACCTGCAGCATGTGCTGGACAATGTCGATCGTCAGGACAAGGGCGACGCCGATTTCGATGCGCTCGAATATCGCGAGCGCACGCGCGACGGCAGCTATGTCTGGATTCTCAGCCGCGGCAAGCCGGTGGAGTGGGACGAAGCCGGCAATCCCACCCGCACGCTTGGCACCGATACCGACATTACCCGGCTCAAGCAGACCGAACTCGAGCTTGCAGCCGAGAAGGAACGGCTGCGGGTGACGCTCGATTCCATTGCCGACGGCATGATCTCGACGGATGAAACCGGCCGGATCCTGTACATGAATCCGGCGGCGGAGCTCCTCACCGGCTATAGGTCGCACGAAGCAGTCGGCCAGGATGTGCGTCACGTCTTTTCCGTGCGCGAGGGCATGTCCGGGGATCGCCATCCCTGCCCGGTGGCGATCAGCATCGGTTCGGACCAGGCGGTGCATCTTGATGACGACATGATCCTCGTGGCGCGGGATGGGTCGGAGCGCGATATCCGCTGCACTGCCGCACCGGTCAAGACTCCCGCCGGCACGCTGACCGGCGCGGTCCTGGTTTTCCAGGACGTGACGCAGAGCCGGTCCATGCAGCGGGCGCTGGCGCATGCGGCAGCCCATGACGACCTGACAGGCCTGCCCAATCGCGCCGCATTCGAAGGGGCCCTCGCGGCAGCCATGGACTCGGCCCGGCATGGCCGCTGCCACACCCTGCTCTATATCGATCTCGACCGCTTCAAGCCGGTCAATGACAATGAAGGCCACGCCGCAGGCGATGCACTGCTGAGCCAGGTGGCCGAAACGATCCGTGGATCATGCCGCAGTCATGACATGGCCGCGCGGATCGGGGGCGACGAATTTGCCGTGCTGCTGCATGACTGTTCTGCCGACCCCGGCAGGCGCATTGCCGAAAAAATCGTACGCGCCATTGGCGCGCTGGCCTTTTCCTGGCGCGGCCGGAGCTACCGTATCGGAGCCAGCGTGGGGCTCACCATCGTCAGCGACGCCAAGTCTTCCAGCATGGACTTCCTCAACGAAGCCGATGCGGCCTGCTACGCCGCCAAGGCGCGCGGGCGCGGCATGGCCGTGGCATTCGCCGACCTCTAGCTGAACAGTTCTGTCCCGTTCAGTTCAGCGGCTTTAGGTCGGCGAGCAGGGTGGGGATCAGTTCGCTGACCGTGGGGTGGATGTGCACGGTGTGCATCATGGTGGTGTAAGGCGTGCCGGCCGCCATCAGTTGCAGCAGGGAGTGGACGACCTCGTCACCGCCGATGCCAAGGATCGCGGCACCAAGAACCTGCTTGCTCTCGGCATCGACCAGCACCTTCATCATCCCCTGGGTTTCGCCCCTTTCGCGGGCGCGGGCCACCTTGCTCATGGGCATGACGCCCATAAAGGCCTTCCTGCCCGATTTGCGCAGCTCGGTCTCGCTCATGCCGATGCGACCGAGCGGGGGATCGATGAAGAGGCCATAGACCAGTACGCGATCCTTGATAGAGCGCGTGCCGCCGTCGAGCACATTGTCGGCGACGATCTCGAAATCATTGTAGGAGGTGTGGGTGAACGCACCGCGACCATTGATGTCGCCCATGGCCCAGATGCCCTTGACGCTGGTGCGCAGGTGATCGTCGACCGGGATGTAGCCGCGCTTGTCGGTCTCGATGCCCGCGGCCTTGAGGTTTAGATCCGCGGTATTGGGCGTGCGGCCGAGCGCGAGCAGAAGGTGGCTGCCCTCAACCGAGGCGCGGCGCTCCCCGGACTTGAGCGAGAGCAATACACCGCTGCCGGCGCGGGCAACGGCCTCGACCGTGGTGTTGAACAGGAAGCTCACGCCTTCTGCCTCAAGAATGCCCCTTATGGCATCGGAGATATCCGCATCCTCGCGCGAGGCGGGGCGCGGGCCACGCTCGATGACGGTCACCTTGGCCCCGAAGCGGGCATACATCTGGGCGAATTCGAGCGCGATATAGCTGGCGCCGGCGATGATCAGATGCCCCGGCAGCGTATCGAGCTCCATCATCGAGGTATTGGTGAGGTAGGCAACGTCGTCCAGGCCGGGCCAATCCGGAATGGTGGCACTGGCACCGGTATTGATGAATATCTGCGGCGCGGTCAGCACGCGCCGGTCGACCTTGACCTCGGTCGGCGAGACGAAGCTGCCCGTTCCCTTGATGTATTCGAGTGTATCGAGGCTCCCCAGCCAGTCCGTGAGGCTCCTGACCGAGGCGTTGACGACCCGGTCCTTGCGCGCCTTGACCGCCTTCATGTCAACCGTGACCGGGCCCTTGACGATGACGCCGAAATCGGCGGCATGGCGCGCCGCCCAGGCGGCACGGGCGCTGGCAACCAGGGTCTTGGTCGGGGTGCAGCCATCGTTGACGCAGGTGCCGCCGAGATGCTCGCGCTCGATCAGCGCGACCTTCCGGCCGGCCCCGGCGAGCCGGGCGGCAAGGAACGGACCGGACTGGCCAGCCCCGATAACAATGGCATCGAATTGTTCCGACATGGTGTGCACCCCCAGATCGACTGCCAGTTTACGGCGCCTCCCCCAGCCGCGCCAGAGAAATCAGCAAGGAAACCCATCGACTTAGAGATCGTGTGCGCGGCGCAATTGACTCCGCGTCCTTGCCCGCTATGGTCCCCAGCGCATTCAGCAAGGAACTTCGCCCATGTCCCACACCGACCTCGCCAAGACCATCGATGACGCCTTCGAGGCACGGGCCGAGATCCGGTTCGACACCAAGGGACCGGTACGCGAGGCCGTGGAAGAGGCGCTGAACCTGCTCGACAAGGGCCAGGCCCGGGTTGCCGAGAAGGTTGGTGACGGCTGGCAGGTCAACCAGTGGCTCAAGAAAGCCGTGCTGCTGAATTTCCGTCTCAACGACAACAAGCTGATCGAGGGCGCTCCGGGCGGTTCGCACTATTGGGACAAGGTGCCGACCAAGTTCGAGGGCTGGAGCGAAAACACGTTCCGCGAGGCCGGCTTCCGCGCCGTGCCGGGGGCGGTGGTGCGCAGCCCCGCCTTTATCGGCCGCAACGTCGTGTTGATGCCCAGCTTCGTCAATGTCGGCGCCTATGTCGATGAGGGTACGATGGTGGACACCTGGGTCACCGTCGGCTCCTGCGCCCAAATCGGCAAGAATGTGCATATTTCGGGCGGTGTCGGCATTGGTGGCGTTCTGGAGCCGCTGCAGGCCGGACCGGTCATCATCGAAGACAACTGCTTCATCGGCGCGCGTTCGGAAGTCGTCGAGGGTGTTGTCGTGGGCGAGGGATCGGTGATCTCGATGGGCGTCTTCATCGGCGCCTCGACCAAGATCGTCGACCGCAATACCGGCGAAATCCACATCGGCAAGGTGCCGCCTTATTCGGTGGTCGTGTCAGGTTCTCTTCCCGGCAAGCCCCTACCGAACGGCAATCCAGGACCGAACCTTTACTGCGCCGTCATCGTCAAGACGGTGGACGCGCAGACCCGCAGCAAGACGGGCATCAACGACCTGCTGCGCGACTGAGGCAGGCGTCTGGCGGGACGGGGACGATTCACCTAAGGTATTGCTGTGTCGGATGGGTCCCGGCGCAGTGATTTCCGAGGGGGAAAATCATGGACAAGCTCAAACTACTCTACACGACCACGGACAGCCGGATTTCGCGCAAGGACTGGTGGCTCGGCGTCCTGGGTCTCGTCATTGCCAGCATGGTGCTGACCAGCATCCTGGCCCTGCTGGGGCTGGGCGGCCCTTACGGCTGGGGCCAGTTGATCGCCTATGTCATCCTGTTCTACCCCGGCTGGTGCATCGGCATCAAACGCCGGCAGGATCGGGACAGTAACGGCAATGACTTCAAGGCCCTGATGGGCCTTTCGGGTCTGCTCACGCTACTCCAGGCGCTTGGGATCGGGGTAACGATAGTCGATGTGGGCAATGGCACGTTCATGCCGATGCCCGACATGTGGCTGTCGCTGCTCTTCCTGGTGATGGCAGCTTTCGGCATCTATATGCTGGTGCAACTGGGCTTTCTGCGGGGTACGCCCGGGTCCAACAGCTATGGGCCCGACCCACTGGTCTACGCCGCCACAGCCTGAACAAACAGGACGGGATTACTCGTGACTGCTCAACGACCGGACGATCCCGTCCGCCTGCTCAAGAATCTCATTGCCTGTCCTTCGGTGACACCGGACACGGCAGGGGTGCTCGATGTGCTCGAAGAGGCCTTGAGCGCGATCGGCTTTGTGGTGACACGGCTGCGCTTTGAGGGCGACGGGTCCTACCCGGTAGACAATCTCTTTGCCATCCGCGGCAATGGCGGGCGCAGGCTGCTGTTCGCCGGGCACACCGACGTGGTGCCCCCGGGAGACCTCACCAACTGGACGAGCGACCCCTTCGTGGCGCGCGAGGCGGACGGCCACCTGTTTGGCCGGGGCGCCGCCGATATGAAATCGGGGATCGCGGCCTTTGTCGCAGCGGCCGCTGCCATCCCGGCAAACGCCGGAACGGTGATGCTCGCCATTACCAATGACGAGGAAGCCGACGCCGTCAACGGCACGGAAAAACTGATGGCCTGGGCGCAGGCCCAGCAACACCACTTCGACTTTGCCATTGTCGGCGAGCCCAGTTCAGCCGCCCTTCTCGGCGACAGTATCAAGATCGGCCGCCGCGGCTCGCTCTCGGGTGTGATCACTGTTCGGGGCGTGCAGGGCCATGTCGCCTATCCCGACAGGGCCAACAATCCCCTGCCGACGCTTGCGCGGATCGTAACCGCCCTGGATACCCAGATCGACGAAGGGACCGCGCACTTTCCGGCCAGCAATCTGGAAGTCACATCGATCGATGTGGGAAACCCGACGGCAAATGTGATCCCGGCTGTCGGCATGGCGAAATTCAACATCCGCTACAATGACCTATGGACTTCCGAGACCCTCGCCGACTGGGTACGCGGGCGCATTGCCACCGTGGACAGCCAGGGCGCCCAGGTCACATTCGAGGTTGCCGGCGTGCCGTCGCGCTCCTTCCTTTCGCCGCTCAGCGATGACGTCGAGACCCTGGCAGCGACCATCGCCGGCATTACGGGGCAACGGCCTGAACTGTCCACCGGCGGAGGCACGTCGGATGCCCGGTTCATCGCGCAATATGGCCCGGTCGTGGAATGCGGGCTGGTCGGACCGTCCATGCACAAGGCCGACGAGCATATCGCTGTCGCCGACCTCACCGGGCTGACCGAGATCTACCGTGCCTTCATGATGCGGTTCTTTGGAGCGGCGGCATGAAGATCTGGTCGGCCCTTTCGCAGGCCTTTTCCGGCTGGATGATGATCCTGCGGGGCGAGGCGGGCTGGCGCGAGCAGTTTTCGCTGACCTGGCCAGGGTTGGTGACAGGTCTTGCCATTTTCCTGTTCTGCGCCTTCCTGGCCATTGCTGCCGCGTCGACCTATCAGGGCATGCCCGACCTTTTGGGTGTACTCGATGCGCTCCTGGCGCAGTCGCTGTGGATCGTCGCCATCCTGATCTCGGTCCGGCTCAATGCCGGCATCCTCAAGTCGGACATCAGTACGCGCGACATGATGGTTCCTGCCATCTACCTGATGGTCTTCTATCTGCTGGCGGGAGCGGTCATAAACCTAGTCATGCCGCTGGCAGTGCTGGTGCTCACCGCGGGTCTCACCTACCCCTTTTATCGGCTGGGCCGTGTGGTTGCCGGCTGGCGGGCGGCGAACGCAGTGGTCTTTGCGGTGTTGACCGTGGTGCTGCTTGTGGGCATACCGCTCACGCTTTACATCATCAGCAATCCTTCTCCCTGAAGCATCGAGACAAGCCCTTGGCCCAGCCGACCACGACCTTCCTCGATGAATTGCTGTCGGCAATGCGCGGCTGCATGGCCCTCGTCGTGGGACGACGCGACGCTCCCTCCTACTTCGATTTCAGCCAGCGCGGCCTTGTGGGGAGTCTCATCGCCACGGTGGTGGGTATCGGGCTGGCAGGCTTCGGCCCCCTGCTGACAGGCGTTTCCCTGCCGGCTGGAGCAGCGACACAGTCGATTATCGTCAACACGGTACTGTTTCTCGCGCAGGCCGCGACGGCCTTTGTGGCGCTGCGGCAGATGGGGCGCCAGGACGGGTTCATCCCCTATCTGGTGGCGTCCAATTGGGTGACGCTGGCCTCGGCGGTGCTGCTGCTGATCTCGACCCTGCTGGGCCCAGCAGGCGTGGTCATCCTGATTCTCGTCGTGGTTCTGGCGCTGACGACCTTCGTTAATATCGGGCGCTTCATCGTGACACTGACGCCGCTTCAGATCGGCATTCTGTTCATTTCGCAGGCAGTGGGCGTATTCCTGGCCTTGGCCTTTGTCGCCGTGCTGATCGGGCCGGCTGCGGTCTAGTAGTCGACGCCGGTGAGATAGAGCCCCGCAGAAGGCGCCATGGCGCCGCAGCGGGCGCGATCCCTGGCGTCCAGCGCCGCCCGGAAATCGGCGGGTGACCATTTGCCCTCGCCGACCAGCTTCAGCGAACCGACCATCGAACGCACCTGATGATGGAGAAAACTGCGGGCACTGGCGGTGACCACGATATGGTCGCTTTCCTGCAGGACCGACAGGACGTCGAGCGTGCGCAGCGGCGATTTGGCCTGGCATTCGGCAGAGCGGAAGGTGGTGAAGTCATGCAAGCCCAGGATCAGCCCCGCAGCATGATCCATGGCTTCGGCATCGAGTGACTTGGGGACATGCCAGACATGATTGCGCTCGATGACCGGGGGCGCTCGGCGGGTGAGAATGCGGTATTCGTAGTGCCGCGCCTTGGCCGAAAAACGGGCTTCGAAGCCTTCGTCGACCGCTTGCGCCTCGAGGACAGCGACCGGCGCCGGTCGCAGGTGATAGTTGAGTGCTTCCCGGATGCGGAACGGATCCCAAGCCTTTGAAAGATCGAAATGGGCCACCTGGCCGAGCGCGTGCACGCCGGCATCGGTGCGACCGGCTGCCTGGGTGGTGACCATTTCACCCGACATGGCGGCAATGGCCTCCTCCAGCGCCTGCTGGATACTGGGTCGATTGGGCTGGCGCTGCCAGCCGGAGAACGGGGTTCCGTCATATTCGATGGTGAGCTTGTAGCGCGGCATCTAGCTGACGCGGGCGGGCAGCACTCCTGCCCCCCGCAGGAACGTGGCGGCGTCCATGGCGCCCTTGCCTTCGCGCTGCACTTGAGTGAGGCGCACGGCACCGCTGCCGCACGCGATCGTCAGGTTATCGAGCAGTGTGCCCGGAGCGCCGGCGCCCTGGGCCAGCGTCGATCGCAGGGCCTTGATGCGGACGGGTTTGCCAGCCAGTTCAAGCTCGAACCAGGCGCCGGGAAAGGGCGAGAGGCCCCGGATGTGGTTATGCACCTCTTCGGCGGATCGCGACCATTCGATCCGGGCCTCGGCCTTTTCGATCTTCTTGGCATAGACTGCGCCCGCTTCGGGCTGCGGGGTGAAGTCCAGGCTGCCGCGCTCCAGCGCAGCGAGGGCCCGGCCCATCAGGTCGGCGCCGGTGCGCATCATCGTGTCGTGCAATTCACCCGCGGTCATGTCGGGACCGATGGGAATAACCTCGCCCAGGGCGACGGGACCGGTATCCAGGCCCTCGTCCATCTGCATGACCATGACGCCGGTCTGGGTGTCGCCCGCCATTATGGCGCGCTGGATGGGCGCGGCCCCGCGCCAACGCGGCAGCAGCGAGCCATGCAGGTTGAGGCAGCCGAGTTCGGGGGCGACAAGAATGGGCTTGGGCAGCAGCAGCCCATAGGCAACCACGACGGCAAGGTCGGCATCGTGGCTGGCAAAGATGATCTGCTCGGCCTCGCCCTTGAGTGACTTCGGCGTGAAAACCGGGAGCCCAAAACCTTCGGCCGCAACATGGACGGGAGACTTGCGCTCTTCCTGGCCGCGGCCGGCCGGCTTGGGCGCGCGCGTATAGACGGCGACGACCTCATGGCCAGAGGAGACGATCTCGGTGAGCGTGGGGACGGAAAAGTCCGGCGTGCCCATGAAGATGATGCGCATGAGGCTCTGCTTTCTTCTTGGGTGTCTCGAACCGGCGCCAGTCGAGGGTGGCTCCCGACCGGGTCAGGTTACGCAGGAAGAACTAACCAGCAGCGCGCTTGGCGGCCTTGTCGAACTTCTTGATAACGCGATCGCGCTTGAGACGGCTCAGATAGTCGATGTAGAGCACGCCATCGAGATGATCGAGTTCGTGCTGGATGCAGACGGCCAGCTTGCCTTCGGCTTCCTTGACCACTTCCTTGCCGTCGAGATCGGTATATTTGACGGTGACCTCGTTGGGCCGCTCGACCTCGTAGTAGAGTTCAGGAATGGACAGGCATCCCTCCTCCGTGACCTGCATCTGCTCGCCGAAATGGGTGATTTCCGGATTGATGAGCACGAGGGGTTCTGGCGTTTCGTTTTCCGCGGCCAGATCCATCACCACGATGCGTTTCATGACCCCGATCTGGGGTGCAGCCAGACCGATGCCGGGCGCGTCATACATGGTATCGAGCATATCCTTGGCCAGAGCCTTGATCTCGTCATCGACCTCGATGATGGGATCGGCAACGGCACGCAGGCGCGCATCGGGAATGACGAGAATGGGGCGAACAGCCATGGCAAAGGTCCGACGGAAAAGGAGTTGCCTTTCGATATGGTATTTGCCGCGTTGCGGTCAACTCTTGCGGCCACGCCAAGAGAACATTCTGCGAACACGCGAATCGCGGTAGAAATGTCCGGATGGACAATGTGATCTTCGACCTCGGCAGCTTTTCAATCACCCTCGCGCAGGGCACCATCGGTGGCGTGGTGCTGCTGGCGGCCGTTGCCGTGACCTTGGTCACCATCGTGATGCGCGGCAATGCAATGCAGGCTGCCGAGGTGGGAGCGCAACTGGCCGAACAGTTGCGCGAGAGCTTTACGGCGCAGTTGGCCGAGCGTGACCGGCGTATCCAGGACCTTGACCATCAAGTGCGGGTGGAACGCGAACGCGGCGGCGAGCAGGCGGAGCGGCTGCAGGAGAGAAATGCGGAGCTGCAGGCTGAAATCGCGGCCCTGCGCGCCCGCATGGCCGAGCAGATTCAGCAGGCGCAGGCAAGCGAAGCGCGGCTCCTCGCCGCAAGGCAGGAAATGACTGACCAGTTCAAGGCCATTGCCGGGGACGTGCTGAAGAACCAGAGCGAGACCTTCACCAAGCAGAACCGCGAGCAGGTCGATACGCTGCTCAAGCCGCTGCAGGAAAAGATCGGTGAGTTTCACAAGGGCCTGATCGAAGACCGCTCGGCGATGGGCGAGCGCATCAAGTTGCTGCTGGAAAGCAATCTGCAGATCACCACCGAGGCCAACAACCTCACCCGGGCGCTCAAGGGCAATTCGCAAACCCAGGGAGCATGGGGAGAGATGATCCTCTCAACCATCCTCGAACGCTCGGGCCTGCGCGAGGGCGAGCAATATGTAACCCAGCAGAGCCACAGCGCCGCGGACGGATCGCGCCTCCGCACGGATGTGGAAATCCTGATGCCGAACGAGGATCGGCTGGTGATCGATTCCAAGGTCTCGCTGACGGCGTTCGAGGCCTATACCAATTGCGAGGACGAGACGCGCGAGAGCCATCTACAGGCCCATATCGTTTCGGTACGCGGCCATATACGCACCTTGGGCGAAAAGGCCTACCAGAAGCATGCGCGGTCGAGCCTGGACTATGTGATGATGTTCGTGCCGATCGAGAGCGCCCTGGCTACGGCGATCCAGGCAGATCCAAAATTGGTGGAATATGGCATGAGCCAGGGCGTGATGCTGACCACACCAACGACGCTGATGACCGTACTGCGCACCGTGCGCAATGTGTGGGACATCGAGAAGCGGCACCGCAATGCCGATGAAATCGCGGAACGGGCCGGCGCGCTTTACGAGAAGGTCGCTGGTTTCCTGGGCACTATGGACAAGCTGGACGGGCATCTGGAAAAGGCTCGGCAGAGCTTTGAAGATGCCAAGGGACAGCTCTCGACCGGGCGCGGCAATGTGGTGCGGCAGGTGGAAATGCTGCGTGAGTTGGGCGCAAAGTCGAGCAAGTCCCTGCCCGCAGGCTGGGACGGCGGCGCGGAAGACCTGCCCGCCCTGCGCATTGTCGGCAAGGATGAGCCGGGGGATCTCGCCTGACCGCTCCGGTTAGTTGATCGGGGAGACGTGAACCGGTCCGGGAATGGGACGTTGAGACAGTTGGACGAGCAAGAGGAGTTGTCCGATGTCACCCAACAATCATCCCGGCCACATCATTCCCCAGGATATCCAGCCCGGCGACGCCTCCGAGGCCTTCGGGCTGGCAGAGCCTTATACCCAGACTGAAATCGAGGATCTGCTCTATGGCGATGACCGACCGGCCAGTCAGCGGCTGGCGCGGCTTCGTGAATTGCGGGAGGAGGCATCGGTGCGCGAAAGCGGGGACTGGGGGGACCAGGACCCTGCGGCGACGCTCGATGAACTCGATCGCGCCATCGACGAGCTCAGCGCCATGATCGCCAATGGCGACGACAACGAAGACTATGCGGGTCTTGCCCCGGTGTTCGACAATGACCCTGCCGACCGGCTGGATGCGCTGTCACCGGACGATGATGACGCCCGCCATGCTATCGAGGATGGCGAGGAGTTGTTCTACGAGGACGATGAGGAAGAAGTCCAGAGTCTCGAAGAGGAGAGCTGGGAAGGGCCCGAGGAATTCCGACCGGATCCGGACCTGCACTGACTAGATCTCGGTGCGGGCGCGCAGGGCCTGGCTCAGCGTGCCCTCATCGAGATAGTCGAGCTCTCCGCCCACGGGTACACCGTGGGCAAGGCGGGTGACCTTGAGACCTGATCCGGTCAAACGGTCGGTGATGAAATGCGCGGTGGTCTGGCCTTCGACAGTGGCATTTACGGCGAGCACGATCTCGCGGAAGTCCTTGGCGCGGCTCACTAAAGCATCGATGGAGATGTCGTCGGGGCCGACGCCGTCGAGTGGGGAGAGGACCCCGCCGAGGACGTGATATTTGACCGGACCGACGCCGGCGCGCTCTAGGGCCCAGAGGTCGGCGACGTCTTCGACGACGATCAGCATGCCGCTGTCGCGCCTGGGATCGGCGCAGATCGAACAGGGGCTGGCGGTATCGATGTTGCCGCAGATTTCGCAGGTGCGAACGGCACTTACGGCCTTGTCCAGCGCGGCCGAGAGGGGGATCATCAGCTGATCCTTCTTCTTGACCAGGTGCAGGACAGCACGGCGGGCCGAGCGTGGGCCGAGCCCTGGCAGGCGCGCCAGGAGCTGGATCAGCTGTTCGATTTCGGGTCCGCCGTTCGACATTCTTGCGGTTAACTCAGGGCCGATCAGGCTAACAGACTGTTAGCGTTGACGCGCGGTCAGGTGACTAGAACGGCAGCTTCATGCCGGGCGGGAGGGGGAGGCCGGCGGTGACTTCGGCCATCTTGCGCTGCATCTCGGCCTCGCCCTTGGCCTTGGCATCGGCGTGGGCAGCAATGATCAGATCCTCGAGCACTTCCACGTCGTCTTCCTTGAACAGGGAAGGATCGATCTTGAGGCCCTTGAGGTCGCCCTTGCCTGAAAGCGAGACCACGACCATGCCGCCGCCGGAGCGGCCTTCCACCACGAGGTTGGCAAGCTCGGCCTGCATGGCCTCCATCTTGCCCTTCATCTCGCCGGCGGCCTTCATCATACCCATGATGTCTTTCATTCGTCGTCCTCTTCTGGTGGGGGCGCAGGCACGTCGGGTTCGGCCACGGCGTCTTCGCGCAGCTTGACGTTGACCAGCTTGGCCCCGGGAAATGTCTCGAGAATGGCACGGACCAGCGGATCCTCGTGCGCGGCTGCCTGGGCCGCCTGCTGCCGCTGGGCGGCCTCCTGGCGGACCGTCATGCCCTCGGGCGGCTTGCTCGACACTGTGATCAGCCAGCGCTGCCCGGTCCAGAGCTGCAGGCGGGCAGAGAGCGTGGCGATCATGCCTGGATCGGCGCCATCGGCCAGGGCCACCTCGATGCGCCCCTGCTCGAAGGAGACCGGCCGCATCTGCCCTTCGAGGGCGAGCTTGACCAGCACGTCCCGCTTGGCCTGGGCGAGGGCGATCAGTTCCTTGTAGCTCGTGACGGTGGCAAGCGCCGCCTGCGGCTGGGCGGGCGCGGGCTGTGCCGCGATGGCATCGGCGGGCTGCGAAGTCTCGACGCGCAGGGCGCTCGGCATGCCGCGTCCGCCACCACCTGAAGTGGCACCGCCCCCGTTTGGAAGGGCGCGAGCGATCGGGGCAGCCTGGGGCCCACCGGCTGGGGTAGCTGGCATGTTGACCAGCTTGGCGATGAGATCATCGGGGCTGGGAAGATCAGCGGCATAGGCCAGCCGGATCAGGGCCATCTCGGCAGCCTGCAGGCCATTATTGGCGCGGGCGACCTCGTCATGGCCCTTGAACAGGATCTGCCAGGCGCGGGTGAGTGCACGCATGGGAAGGCGCCCGGCAAGATCGGCGCCGCGGCGGCGTTCGTCGGGTGTGAGCGAGACATCATCGGCAGCGGCGGGCACGACCTTGATGCGGGTGACCAGATGGGTGAAATCGGCAAGGTCGGCGACCAGTGTCTGCGGGTCGGCGCCCATATCGTAGAGGGCGCGCATGGTCTCGATGGCGTCGCCGATCCGGCCGCCCATCAATTCCTCGAAAAGATCGATGATGCGTGCCCGATCGCCCAGGCCCAGCATGGCCTTGACCGTGGCGGCCGTGACTGCGCCATTGCCATGAGCAATGGCCTGATCGAGCAGGGAGAGATTGTCGCGGGCCGAGCCTTCGCCGGCGCGGACGATCATCGCCAGCGCCTCGGGCTCGAAACTGATGCCTTCCTGACCGAGGATCGATTCCAGATAGGCCGTCATGATTTCAGGCGTGATCCGACGCAGATCGAAGCGCATGCAGCGCGACAGGATGGTCACCGGAACCTTGCGGATTTCGGTGGTGGCGAAGATGAACTTCACATAGGGAGGCGGCTCTTCGAGCGTCTTGAGCAACCCGTTGAAGGCCGCCGTCGAGAGCATGTGCACTTCGTCGATGACATAGACTTTGTAGGGCGCCGAGGACGGCGCGTATTTTACCGAGTCGATGATCTCGCGAATATCGTTGATGCCGGTATTGGAGGCAGCGTCCATCTCGATGACGTCGACATGGCGCCCCTCGATGATGGCGCGGCAATGCTCGCCCTCGACGCTCAGGTCGAGCGTGGGGTGAGGGCCGCTGGCATCTTCGTAGTTGAAGGCACGGGCGAGGATGCGGGCTGTGGTGGTCTTGCCCACGCCTCGCACGCCGGTGAGGATGAAGGCGTGGTGGATGCGGTTCTGCGCGAAGGCGTTGCCCAGCGTCTGGACCATGGCATCCTGGCCGACAAGCGTGGTGAAGTCGCGCGGCCG
>JADKLW010000290.1_pt1 | contig 23518 bp, 18 predicted proteins | sample 8641881 | NCBI WGS metagenome assembly JADKLW01 (sample SAMN16272185, study PRJNA661076) | feces metagenome | isolation source: fecal sample from diarrhoea affected cattle B | host: Bos taurus | place: South Africa: Lokaleng Village, Mahikeng | collected 2019-09 | reverse complement strand
CCGACGCCGGTCCCGGCGTCGGCCGAGAGCACGTCGACGAACGCGGCGACGTCGTGGTCGGTGATCTTCTCGCGCTCGTGGACGGCCGCGGCGGTGAACGTGGCGGCGCGGATCGCCTTCAGATCGTCCGCGGTCGGCCCCTCCATCTCCTCGCAGGCGGCGACCTCCACCTCCCGCCAGGACTCGAACTTCGCGTCGTCGGTCCAGACGGCGCCGATCTCGGGACGGGTATAGCGCGGGATCATCGCGGGTCATTCTCGCAAGAGCCGCGCGCGGTGGCCTGCGCGGTCCGAACCGCCGCACGTTCGATGTGCGATTTGGACCGGCGACCTGTTGATGTTGTGCTCGTAGTACGAGCACAACGTCATCAGGTCGCCGACCGCGCACGGCGGGCACGACGGACGGCGGGTCCGTGGCGCCGTGGAGGCGGTGATCCGCGCCCCACGAACTAGGCTCGATCCATGAGCTCGGTGCAGTACCCGCAGATCCTCGAAGATCCGCTGCGCAACCGCGGTACCGCGTTCACCGAGGAGCAGCGCCGGGTGCTCGGGCTCGACGGGCTGCTGCCGCCGGCGATCGAGACGCTGGAGGACCAGGTCACGCGGGCCTACGAGGTCTTCCGGCGGCGCAGCAGCGACCTCGACAAGTACGTCAACCTGCGCGAGCTGCGCGACACCAACGTCGTCCTCTACTACCGGCTGCTGGTCGAGCACCTCGAGGAGGTCCTGCCGATCGTCTACACGCCGACGGTCGGACTGGCGTGCCAACGCTTCCACCGGATCTTCCGCCGTCCGCGCGGGCTGACGCTGTCGTACCCGATGCGCGACCGGCTGCCCGAGCTGCTGCGCAACCGCCGCCAACCCGAGGTCGACGTGATCGTCGTGACCGACGGCGAGCGGATCCTCGGACTTGGAGACCAGGGCGCCGGCGGCCTCGGGATCCCGATCGGCAAGCTCGCGCTCTACACCGCGATCGGCGGACTCGATCCGTCCCGGACGCTGCCGATCGTGCTTGACGTCGGGACCAACAACCGCTCCCGGCTCGACGACCCCGGCTACCTCGGCTGGCGGCACGAGCGGGTCTCCGGCGCCGACTACGACGCCTTCGTCGAGGCGTTCGTCGAAGCCGTCGAGCTGGAGCTGCCCGGCGTGCTGGTCCAGTGGGAGGACTTCGCGTCGACCAACGCCCGGCCGATCCTCGACCGCTACCGCCACCGGATCTGCTCGTTCAACGACGACATCCAGGGCACCGCGGCGGTCGCGCTCGCCGCGCTGATCGGCGCGACATCGGTCGCCGGACAGTCGCTGGCCGAGCAGCGGATCGTGATCCTGGGCGCCGGCTCGGCCGCGATCGGCGTCGCCGACGAGGTCCGCCACACGATGATCGAGGAGGGCCTGGATCCGGACGAGGCGCGCCGTCGGTTCTGGATGGTCGACATCGACGGCCTGCTGACCAGCGACCGCCGCGACCTGACCGCGGCGCAGGCCGTCTACGCCCGGGACGACGCCGGGAGCGATACCGCGCCGGGCACCGCCGCGCGCGGCGCCGGACTGGCCGACGTCGTCCGGGCCGTCCGCCCCACCGCGCTGATCGGGCTGTCGACCGCGACCGGCGCGTTCACCGAGGAGGTCGTGCGCGCGATGGCGGCGCACGTCGACCGTCCGATCATCCTGCCGCTGTCCAACCCGACCGCCCGCTCCGAGGCGGACCCCGGCGACCTGCTGCGGTGGACCGACGGGCGGGTCCTGATGGCGACGGGATCGCCGTTCCCCGCCGTCGAGTACGAGGGCCAGCCGGTCCGGGTCGCGCAGTCCAACAACGTCTACGTCTTCCCCGGCGTCGGGCTCGGCGTCGTCGCGGCGCAGGCCGCGCGGGTCACCGACGGCATGCTCCACGCCGCGGCTCGTGCGGTCGGCGGGCTCTCCCCCGCCCTGACGGATCCGCACGCTCCGCTGCTGCCGCCGATCACGGCGCTGCGCGACGTCGCGCAGGAGGTCGCGCTCGCGGTGGCGTGCGCGGCGGTCGACGACGGCGTCGCGCCCCAGCGCGACGAGGACGACCTGCGCGAGCGGATCGCGCGGGCCCACTGGTCGCCGGAGTACGCGGACTAGCGCTCGACGAGCACCCGGCGGGCGAAGAACCAGGTGGCGATCGTCGCCGCGTCGACGATCTCGCCGGCGTCGATCAGCGCGTCGAGCGCCTCGATCGTGACCCGGCGGGCGACGATCATCCCGGCCTCCTCGGGCTCCGGCTGCGCCGGCCCCGGCGTCAGGTCGGTCGCCAGCCAGGCGGTGAACGTCTGGTCGGCCATCCCGGGAGCGAAGGCCAGGTCGGCGAGCCGGCGCAGCGTGCCGGCTTCGAAGCCGGTCTCCTCGCGCAGCTCCGCGCGGGCGACCTGCTCGGCCGTCGCGTCGTCGCCGTGGACCGCGCCCTGCGGGAACTCCCACGACCAGGCGCCGAGCGGGTAGCGGAACTGTCCGACGAGGTGCAGGTGGGTGCCGTCCCACGGCACCACCGCGGCGGCGTGCGGCTTCTCGACGACCGCGTAGATCCCGGGGCGCCAGCCGTCGGGCGACGGCCGCTCGATCTCGTCCTCGCGGACGCTCATCCACGGGTTGCGGTACGCCACCCGGGACGACAGGCGACGGGGCCGGGGCCGCGCCGCGTCGTCCTCGGAGCGCGCGGGGTCCGGGTCGACCACGGCGGCGCGGCTCGGCGGACCCGGGCCGGTCCTAGCCCTTGACGGGCGCGGCGCCGTCGCCGACGTTGAGGATCCGGATCGCCAGGTGGGCGGCGTTCTTCGGGTTGTCGAGGCCGACCGACGCGACCGGGACGCCCGGGGGCATCTGGACGACCGAGAGGATCGCGTCGAGCCCACCCGCGGCCGACAGGCTGCTGGTCAGCGGGACGCCGACCACCGGCAGGTCGGTATGCGCGGCGGCGACGCCGGGCAGGGCAGCCGACAGGCCGGCGCCGGCGATGATCACGCCGAGGCCGCGCATCCGCGCGTTCTTGCAGTAGTCGGCGACCATCTCGGGGTCGCGGTGAGCGCTCATCACGCGGATCTCGTGGGCGACGCCGAACTCGTCGAGCACGGCGCCGGCCTTCTCCATCATCGGCAGGTCGCTCTTGCTGCCCATGATGATCCCGACGCGCGGGGCGTCGGTCGGGGCGGCCACGGCGGCCTCGAGCGGTTCGGTCTGGGTGGTGGAGGATGCGTCGGACACGGAAGAGCTCACGTAGTCGGGGATGGGACCTGTCCCGAGGACAGGGAGATCAGGCCCGTTCAGGGTAATGGACCGCCGCCGACCGATGGCGTGGCGACGGCGACGGCGGTCGCCGAGCCTGACGGCTCAGGTCGCCGTCGAGAACCGCTCGACCGGACGCAGCGCGATGTCGGTGCGGAGCTGGCGGCCGTCGAACGTCACGGCCTCGGTGGCGGCGTAGACCGCGTCGCGGGCGTCGGCCGGCGTCGCGCCGAGCGCGGTCACGTTGAGCACCCGGCCGCCCGCGGTGACGATCCGGCCGTCGGCGTCGCGCGCCGTGCCGGCGTGGGTGACCTCGGTCGCCTCGGCGACCGCGTCGAGGCCCGAGATCACGTCGCCCTTCGACGCCGACGCCGGATAGCCGGCGGAGGCCAGCACCAGGGTCACCGCCCAACGGTCGTCCCACTCCAGGGTCACGCCGGCCAGGCCACCGACGGTCGCCGAGCGGACCATCAGGTCGTAGAGGTCGCTGCGCAGCCGCGGCAGCACCGCCTGGGTCTCCGGGTCGCCGAAGCGGGTGTTGTACTCGAGCACCCGCACGTCGTCGCCGTCGATCATCAGGCCGGCGTAGAGCACGCCGTGGAACGGGATCCCGCGGCGGTTGAGCTCGTCGACGATCGGCTGGTGAACCTGCGCCGAGATCTCGGCGACCCGCTCGGCGTCGATCCCGACGACCGGCGAGTACGAGCCCATCCCGCCGGTGTTCGGCCCCTCGTCGCCGTCGAAGATCCGCTTGTAGTCCTGCGCCGGGGCCAGCGGGATCGCGCGCTCGCCGTCGCAGACGGCCAGCAGCGAGACCTCCTCGCCGCGCAGGAACTGCTCGACGACCACGGCGGCGTCGCCGAACTGGTGGTCCTCGAGCATGTCGACCAGGGTCGCCCGCGCGGTCTGCTCGTCCTCGGCGATCACGACGCCCTTGCCGGCGGCCAGCCCGTCGTACTTGAGCACGACCGGGTAGCCGGTGATCGCGCTCATTCCGGCCTCGACCGTGGTCACCGTCTCGTAGCCGGCGGTCGGGACGCCCGCGGCGATCATGATCTCCTTGGCGAACGCCTTGGAGCCCTCGAGCCGCGCGGCGGCGGCGGACGGGCCGAAGGCGGCGATCCCGGCGTCGGCGAGCGCGTCGACCAGGCCCGCGACCAGCGGCACCTCGGGTCCGACGGCGACCAGCTCGACCGCCAGCTCACGAGCGAGGGTGACCAGACCGGCGACGTCGTCGACCGCGACGTCGTGGACGCTCACGTCGTCCGCGATCCCCGGGTTGCCGGGCGTCGCGTGGATCTGCGCCGCAGCCCCGCCATCCGCAGCGGTCAGGGTGGCGGAACGGAGCAGCGCGCGGACGATCGCGTGCTCGCGACCCCCCGCACCGACGACGAGCACCTTCGGGTCCTGGGACATGCTCGCCAGCTTGACGGATCGCCTCGCGGCGCGCCGCCCCGGGCGGCGATCAGCTCGCCGCGGGAGGCGCGTCCGGTCCGTCGGCGAAGTACGTGGTGGACTGGAGCTTGCCGCGCTCGACGGTGGCCCGCGTCCAGGCGACCGAGAATCCACCGGCCGGGAGCCCGGCGATCGCCGCCGCGCCGTACGCGTTGCTGCGGTCGAGGAGCTGGTTGTCGGTGAACTGGTTGACGGTCTCGGGGTTGCCCATCAGCCCGTCCGGCGGCCGCACGGCGACCTGCAGGGCGGTGCCGCGGTCGGCGTTGGAGCCGCCCAGCGGGCGCTCCTGCTCGCGCACCATCACCAGGCCGATCACGGTCCCCGAAGCGGCGACGCCGTGGACCCGGCCGGCGGCCGCGAGGTCGCGCGGCTGGTGCAGGCCCCCGGTGGCGCTCGCCTCGGAGACGCGCGGGATGTCGTGCGCGGTGCCGTCGGCGACGCTGCCGACGGTCTGGTTCCAGGCGACGGTGACCCGGCCGCCATCGTCGATCGCCGAGACCAGCGCGCCGCCGGGCGGACGCACCAGGCTGCCGCCCGAGTCGAGCCGCTTGGGCGACGAGAACCGGCCGTCGCGGTCGCGGGTCGTGCCGCGCACGACGTACGGCTTGGTCCGCTCGCTGGCCTTGTCCTGCTCGCCCCAGGCGATCACGGAGCGTCCCTTCGGACCGACGGTGGCGGTCGCCGAGACGAAGCCCGGACCGCCGCGGCGCAGGGTCTGCGGCTTGCCGACCTCGCCCTTGCGGACGTCGATCGAGCGGGTGTACAGCCGCCGGGTGCTGTCGGTCGCGCCGGTCTCGTAGACCGCGACGGTGCGACCGCCCGAGCCGGTGCTGAGCGCCAGCAGGCGGCTCGACCGCGAGCCGGAGATCACGCGGGGCTCGGAGAGCCGCACGGTGCTCCCCTTGGCGCGCGCCGAGCGCCAGGCCAGGTTGACCCGGACCACCCCGTCGGACCCGACCTCGCTCCAGCCCAGCGCCACGTCGCCTCCGGCGTTGCCGCTGAGCTGCACGGACTGGTCGAGGACCGCGGTGGCGACCGAGCGCTGCGTGCCGAGCTTGACGCCGACCGCCTCGCCGACCGAGACGCCGATCCGGTAGTTGGTCAGGCTGACCCGGCGGGTGCCGCCCTTGCCGTCGGGCACGGTGCGGCGGACGGTGCCGAGGCTGGTCATCCGGCCGTACAGCAGGTCGTCGTCGTCCCACGCGATCGGGTCGGGCATCACGCCCTTGATCGACCGGATGCCCTCCGGCGTGCGGTCGGCCTGGACGCCGAGGATCCGCGTGTTCATCGCGCCCGACGAGGTCGCGGTGCGGGCGTTGACGAGTCGGTCACCGGCCGGGTCGACGGACAGCCCGGCGACGCCGACGCCGGTCTCGAGCTCGGCCGGCGGGGTCCAGGCCGCCGACGCGGATCCGGCGATCGAGCCGAGGCCGAGCACGGCGGCGACAGCGGCGAGCGACAGCGAACGTTGATGCGACTTCGGCACAGGCACTCCAGAACGGTGGGGATGCACGGCACCCCAAGGATCCTCCGACGGTACTCGACCACCGTCGACCCTCGCGTCGATTCCCCCGCTTGCAAGCGCGCCTGCACGGGCGCGTGTCACGCCCGAGCGGCGCCGCGGCTGTACATCGGGCCATGCGACCCCCTCCATCCGTCCAACTCCCGATCGGACAAGGCGCCCCGCCGATTCCCTCCCGCGGTCCAATTGGCGCTCACCACACCGCACCTAGCCTCGTTGGTGCCGTTCAGCACGGCAGACCGCCGCGGCTCCCCGTCGCTGGCCCCCGACCGAAAGGGCCCCATGCGCCTATCCGAGTTCCGCCGCGCGGGCCACACCCCGACGCTGGTGGCGAGCCTCCTGCACTTCGACGTCTCGTTCCTTTGCTGGGTCCTGCTCGGCGCGCTGTCGATCCCGATCAGCACGTCGCTCGGGCTCTCCGACGGGCAGACCGGCCTGATGGTCGCCGTGCCGGCGCTGTCGGCGGCGGTCTTCCGCGTGACGATCGGCCAGCTCGTCGACCGGGTCGGCCCGCGGCGGATCGGGATCGGCATGCTGATTGCCGGGTTCGTCCCGCTGCTGCTGGGTTGGCTGTGGGGCACGAGCTTCCCCGCGGTGCTGCTGATCGGGGTGCTGCTGGGTCTGGCGGGCGCGAGCTTCGTGGTCTCGCTGCCGATGGCGAGCCGCTGGTACCCGCCGAAGTTCCAGGGGCTGGCGATGGGCATCGCCGGCGCGGGCAACTCCGGCACCGTGATCGCGACGTTCTTCGCGCCGCGGCTCGCCGAGCACTGCTCGGCGGTCGACGCCGGCACGGGCAAGCGGGTGCCGCTGGCCCAGTGCGCGCCGGCCGACGTCGCGGGCTGGTTCAGTTGGCACGAGGTCTTCGCGCTGGCGATGCTGCCCGTCGCGCTGGTGCTGATCACGTTCATCGTCTTCGCCCGGGAGAAGCCGCAGGCGCCGGGCGCTTCGAACGCCGTCCCCTTCTCGACGCTGATTCGCGACCGCGACGTCTGGCGGCTGTGCGGCTTCTACGCCGTCACCTTCGGGTTCTTCCTCGGATTGACGACCTTCGGTCCCAAGTACCTGAACTCCGAGTACGCGGTCTCGCAGGTCACGGCGGGCACGTGGATCGCGATCGGCGCGCTCGGGGGCAGCCTGCTGCGGCCGTTCGGCGGGACGCTCGCCGACCGGATCGGCGGGACCCGCGTGCTGCTGATGGTCTACGCGGTCGCAGCCGCCCTGTTCACCGGACTGGCGCTGACGCGGACCGCGCTGGGAATCGAGCTGCTGCTCGTCCTGACGATCGCCACGCTCGGCTTCGGCAACGGCGCGGTCTTCCAGCTCGTCGGGCTGCGCTACTCCGGCCGCCACGTCGGCGCGGTGACCGGCTTGGTCGGCGCCTGCGGCGGGCTCGGCGGGTTCCTGCTGCCGATCCTGCTCGGCTACGGCAAGGACCTGACCGGCTCGTTCGCCGCGCCGCTCGGCCTGGTCGCCGCGCTCGCGCTGGCCGCGCTGGTCGGGATGGCGATCAGCCGCGCCCACTGGCGACGCGGATGGACCGCCGCCACCGAGGCGGGGGTCCGGATCTGATGCCCCGCCGTTCCGAATCCCCCGAAGGAGCGATCCCCGTGCTCGACCCCTGCTTCACCCCGCAGACCACGGACGTGCTGATCGTCGGCGGCGGGATCGCCGGCCAGGCCGTCTGCGAGGCGCTGCGCGAGCGCGACCCCGCGCTGACGATCACGATGGTCTGCGAGGAGCCGCGGCTGCCGTTCGACCGGGTGTCGCTGTCGCATCTCCTGGTCGACGACACGGCGCCGGAGACCCTCCAGCTCCGCCCCGACGACTGGTACGCCGACCAGCGGATCGACGTCCGCGTCGGCGAGCGGGTCGCGGAGCTCGATCCCGACGCCGGCCTCGCGCGGTTGACGTCGGGCGCCGAGATCCGGTTCGGGTCGACGGTCCTCTGCACCGGCTCCGAGCCGCTGATGCCGGAGCTGCCCGGAATCGGCCTGGCCGGCGTGATCCCGTTCCGCGGTCCCGAGGACTGCCAGACGATCCGCCGCGCTGCGGCCGAGGGCACCGAGGTGGTGGTGATCGGGGGCGGCCTGCTGGGGCTCGAAGCCGCCTATGGCGTCGCGTCGCAGGGCGCCGCCGTGACCGTGGTCCACCTGATGGACCGGTTGATGGAGCGGCAGCTCGACGCGGCGGCGGCCGAGCTGCTGGAGCCGGCGCTCGCCGAGCTCGGCGTGACCGTCCTGCTGGAGCGTCAGACCCGGCTGATCCTCGGACCGGACCGGGCGCGCGGCGTGCGGTTCGGCGACGGCGAGCAGCTCGCCTGCGGGCTGGTCGTGATGGCGATCGGGATCCGCTCGCGCACCGATCTGGCCCGCGAGTCCGGGCTGGACGTCGAGCGCGGGATCGTGGTCGACGACACGCTGACCACGTCGCATCCACGGGTCCTGGCGGTCGGCGAGTGCGCGCAGCACCGCGGCATGGTCTACGGGATCGTCGCGCCAATCCACGAGCAGGCCCAGGTCGCGGCGCAGCGGCTGCTGGCGCTGCACGCCGCCGGTCCCGGCATGGAGGTCGTTCCCGGCGACGTGCCGGCCGCGGGCGCGGTCTACGCGGGCTCGATCATGTCGGCCCGGCTGAAGGTGATGGGCGTCGACCTGGTCTCGATCGGCGACGCGGACACCACGGCTTCGGCCGCCGACCGCCCCGACGATCCGAGCCACGCCACCGCGGCGATCGTCCACGACCGCGCGGAGGGCGTCTACCGCAAGCTCGTGGTGCGGGACGGCACGCTGGTCGGCGCGATCCTGATGGGCGACATCCGCGGCAACGAGCTGCTGCTCGACGGCATCAAGACCGGACGCCAGGTCGACGACCCGCTGGCGCTGCTGGCCGAGGCGTCGCAGGCGTCCCCCGCGGACCTGCCCGACGGGGCGCAGGTCTGCAACTGCAACGGCGTCTGCAAGGGCGAGATCGTCGCGGCGATCGAGGCGAACGACCTGGGGTCGACCCAGGAGGTCGTGGCGACGACCCGGGCCGGGGCGGGCTGCGGGTCGTGCAAGCCGGTGGTGACGGAGATCCTCAAGGTCGTGCGCGGCGGCAAGGTCGACGAGGCCACGTACCTGTGCCCGTGCCGCAAGCAGACCCGCGACGAGCTGGCGGCCGTGACCCGCGAGCAGGGCTGCGCCTCGGTCTCCGCGCTCTCGGCGGCCTGCGGGGCGGGCCGCGACTGCGGCGCCTGCAAGCCGGGCCTGGCCTACCTGGTCAGCGAGGTCAACCAGAACCAGCACCGCGAGGAGCGCCACGCCCGGTTCATCAACGACCGGGTCCACGGCAACATCCAGAACGACGGCACCTTCTCGGTCGTCCCGCGGATGCGCGGCGGGGTCACCACCCCGTCCGAGCTGCGGCGGATCGCCGACGTCGCGGAGAGCTTCGACGTGCCGCTGGTCAAGGTCACCGGCGGCCAGCGGATCGACCTGCTGGGGATCAAGAAGGAGGACCTGCCGGCGGTCTGGGAGGCGCTCGACATGCCGTCGGGGCACGCCTACGCCAAGTCCGTCCGCACCGTCAAGACCTGCGTCGGCGAGCAGTTCTGCCGGTTCGGGCTCGGTGACTCGATGAACGCCGGGATCGAGCTGGAGGAGATGATCGAGGGGCTCTACACCCCGCACAAGGTCAAGCTGGCGGTGTCCGGTTGCCCGCGCAACTGCGCCGAGTCGCTGATCAAGGACATCGGGATCGTCGCGATCGAGGGCGGCTGGGAGATCTACGTCGGCGGCGGCGGCGCCGGCACGATCAAGAAGGGCGAGCTGCTGGCCCGGGTCGACGACAAGGACGCCGCGCTGCGGACCGCCTGCATCTTCCTGCAGCACTACCGCGAGAACGGCGAGTACCTGGAGCGGACGATGCCGTTCGTCGAGCGGGTCGGGCTGGAGTCGATCCAGGCGGCGGTGCTCGACGAGGAGTCCGGCGAGCCCGCCCGGCTGCACGAGCGGTTCCTGATCGCCAAGGCGGCGAGCGACCCCGACCCCTGGCGCGAGCGCCGCGCCCCCGCCGTCCCCCGCCAGTTCTCGGAGCTGGACACCGACCCGACCCCGATCGGACCGCCGCCCGGCGCCGCGATCGAGGACCTCAAGGAGACCCTCGATGTCTGATCCCACGACCGTGATCGCCCCCGCCGCCGTCGCCACGCTGGAGGCGGGCGGGTTCCACGAGGTCGGCGCCGCCGCCGACGTCCCGCTGCTCGAAGGGCGGCGCGCGACCATCGACGGTCGCCGTGTGGCGATCTTCCGGCTGCCGACCGGCTTCGCCGCGACCGACGCCGCCTGCCCGCACCGCGGCGGGCCGCTGTCCGACGGCCTGGTCGCGGACGGCTGCGTCACCTGCCCGCTGCACAACTGGCGCCTGGACCTGACCAGCGGCGCGATCGGCCCGGACGGCGACCGGATGCCGATCCACGACGTCGTCGAGGAGGGCGGGCGGCTGTGGGTCCGCCTGGCCGACGTCGACGTGGCGCCGTCCGGCGGGCGCCACGTGGCCGCGACCGACCCGATCGCGGACGCCGCGTGAACGGCGAGCGCACGATCCGCACCGGCTGCCCGTACTGCGGGGTCGGCTGCGGCCTGCGGGCGACGGTCGACGAGGGCCGGCTGGTGCGCGTCGAGGGCGACCCGGACCACCCCGTCAACCGCGGGCGGACCTGCGCGAAGCCGCTCGCGCTGCCCGGAGCGATCCACGCCCGCGACCGCGCCACGGTCCCCCAGCGCCGCGTCGACCGGGACGGGCCGTGGAGCGACGTGGGCTGGGACGAGGCGCTCGGCTGGGCCGCCGGGCGGCTGCGGTCGATCGTCGACGAGCACGGTCCCGAGGCGGTCGCGTTCTACGTCTCGGGGCAGCTCCTGACCGAGGACTACTACGTCGTCAACAAGCTGGCCAAGGGGTTCCTCGGCACCAACACGGTCGATTCGAACTCGCGGCTCTGCATGAGCTCCGCGGTCGCCGGCTACAAGGCGACGTTCGGGTCCGACGGGCCACTGCCGTCGTACGACGACCTGGACGAGAGCGACTGCATCCTGGTCCTCGGGTCGAACACCGCGGCCTGCCATCCGATCGTCTGGCAGCGGATCAGGGCCGCGCAGCAGCGGCCGAAGCGCGGCGGGCGCGGGCCGTGTCGGGTGATCGTGGTGGATCCACGCCGGACCGTCACCGCCGCCGAAGCCGACCTGCACCTGCCGGTGAAGCCCGGCGGCGACGTCCCGCTGCTGCTGGGCATGCTGCACGTGATCGAGCGCGACGGCCTGACCGACGAGGCGTACCTGGCCGAGCGCACCGAGGGCTGGGACGCGTTGCGGGCCCAGGTCGCGGAGTGGCCGCCGGAGCGGGCCGCGGAGGAGTCCGGCGTGCCGGTCGAGCTGCTCGAGGAGGCCGCTCGGACCTTCGCGACGGCCGGGGCCGCGATGACCTGCTGGACGATGGGCGCCAACCAGTCGACCGTCGGCACCGACAAGAACCGGGCGCTGCACGCCCTCTGCCTGGTCACCGGGCAGGTCGGCCGGCCCGGGGCGGGACCGCTGTCGCTGACCGGGCAGCCGAACGCGATGGGCGGGCGCGAGGTCGGTGGGCTCGCCACGCTGCTGCCCGGCTACCGCGACGCCCGCTCGGCGGAGGACCGCGAGGCGGTCAACACCTACTGGCGGCTGCCGCCGACCGCCGCCGGGATCAGCGAGCGCCCGGGACTCGTCGCCACCGACCTGATCGACGCGCTCCACGCGGGCACCGTCAAGGCGGTCTGGATCATGGCCACCAACCCGGCGGTCTCGCTGCCCGACAGCGCCAAGGTCCACGCGGCGCTGCGGCGCGCCGAGCTGGTCGTCGTCCAGGACGCCTACCACCCGACCGAGACCTCGTCGTTCGCGGATCTGGTGCTGCCGGCGGCCCAGTGGCCCGAGAAGGACGGCACGACGACCAGCTCCGAGCGCCGCGTCACGCTGATGCGGCAGGCCGTCGAGCCGCCCGGCGAGGCGCTGCCGGACTGGAGGATCCTCGCCCGGCTCGCCGCCGCGCTCGGCTGGGAGGAGCAGTTCGCCTGGCCCCACGCCGCCGCCGTCCACGCCGAGTTCGTCGGCCTGACCGCCGGCCGCGTCTGCGACCAGTCGGGGCTGACCCACCGGCGGCTGCGGCGCGACGGCAGCGTCCGCTGGCCCTACACCCCCGAGGACGCCGCGCGGGCCGACGCGGAGGATCGCCGCCGCCGCGCGCCCGGGGCCGAGCCGAGCGGCGACGGCGGACCACCGACCGGACGCCAGCACGGCGCCCGGCTCTACCCCGACCAGGTCTTCCCGACGCCGTCGGGACGCGCCCGCCTGGGGCCGCTCGACGCGCGCCCGCCGGCCGAGCGACCCGACGCCGAGCACCCGCTCCTGTTGACCACGGGCCGGGTCGGCGGCCAGTGGCACACGATGACCCGCACCGGCAAGGCGCCGGAGCTGCTGGCCGCCGATCCCGAGCCGTTCGTCGAGCTGCACCCCGAGGACGCGGCGCGCGCGAACGTCGGCGACGGCGAGCGCGTACGGCTCGTCTCGCGGCGCGGGACGGCGATCGTCCGCGCCCGAGTGGTGGCTGACTCGACCGTCGACCGGGGGCCGCTGGAGGGCGGCGCGATCCGTCCCGGCGTCGCGTTCTCGCCGTTCCACTGGGGACTGCTGCACGCTCCGGCGGGCGCGGGCCAGCTCAACGCGCTCAGCCACGACGCGACCGATCCGACGTCGCGCCAGCCGGAGCTGAAGGCGATGGCGGTCCGGGTCGAGGCGCTGGTGCCCGCGCCGGCGGGCCCGACCGTCCGTGGAGACGGCGAGAGCGACGCGCCCGATCGTTCGACCGACCCCGAGGACGCGGCCGCCCCGGCGGGCCCTCCCCGCGAGCGGCTGGTGATCGTCGGCGGCGGGATGGCGTCGATCGCCGTGCTCGAGGCGGTCTTCGCCCACCGCCCGTCCCGGCACTGGGAGACCACGATCCTCGCCGGCGAGGACGACGCGCCGTACGACCGGGTCCGGATCTCGCACCTGGTGTCGCCCGACCCGCGCGAGGACGTCGCGCTGCGGCCGCGCGAGTGGTACGCGGCCCACGGCGTCGACCTGCGGCTCGCGACCTGGGTCCACCGGATCGACACCGAGGCCAAGGAGGTCGTGCTCGAGAGCGGCGAGCGGGTGCCGTACGACAAGGCCGTGATCTGCACCGGCTCGCGGCCGACGCCGCCGCCGATCCTCGGCCTGGACCTGCCCGGCGTGGTCCCGTTCCGCACGCGGGCCGACGCCGCGATGCTCAACCGCACCGTGGTCCCCGGGATGATGGCGACCGTGATCGGGGGCGGGCTGCTGGGGCTCGAGGCCGCCGCCGGGCTGGCCGCGCACGGCGCGTCGGTCACGATCGTCCACCTCGGCGACCGGCTGATGGATCGGCAGCTCGACCGCGGCGCCGCCCGCCTGCTGGAGCGCCGGATCCTCGGTCTCGGGATCCAGCTCTTCCTCGACCGGCAGACCGAGCGGATCACCGGCACCCGCACCGTGACCGGGGTGCAGTTCGCGGGAGGCGACGAGCTGGCCAGCGAGCTGGTCGTGCTCGCCACCGGCATCCGGCCCGAGATCCGCGTCGCCAAGCGGTCGGGGATCGAGTGCGCCCACGCGATCACCGTCGACGACGAGCTGCGCACCAGCGCGCCCGGGGTCTGGGCGGTCGGCGAGTGCGCCGAGCACCGCGGGGTCGTCTACGGCCTGTGGCCGCCGATCGCCGCGCAGGCGCGCACGGCCGGCGCGACGATCGCCGGGGTCCCCGGCGGCTACCAGGGCAGTCCGCTCGCGACCACGCTGAAGATCGTCGGCGTCGACCTGTTCGCCTGCGGGCACCCGTGGCTGGACACCGACGACGACGACGTCGACGAGGTGATCTCGGTCGACACCCGCCGCGGGGTCTACCGGCGGCTCGCGCTACGGCAGGGACGGCTGGCCGGCGCGGTGCTGCTCGGCGACCTCTCGCTGGCCGCCGAGCTCACGGAACTGACCGCGGGCGGCCCGGCGGGCGTGGACGGCGAGCTGGTCACCGACGAGCTGCTCGACGCGGTGGCCGGCGGCTCCGACGGCGGCGACCGCGCGGCGTCTGCGCCCGACACGCAGCTCGTCTGCGCCTGCAACCAGGTCACCGCGGGGACGATCCGCGGGGCGATCGCCGACGGCTGCGACAGCGTGGCGGCCGTGCGCCAGGCGACCGGCGCCTCGGGCGGCTGCGGGGGCTGCGCGGTGCGGGTCGAGGGCCTGGTGCATGCGGCAACCCGTCAGGAAGCTCCCAACGGCCCGCGCTGACGGGCGCCGGCCGTCGGGTCAGGCGCGACGGCTCAGATCCCGGCGATGAAGTCGTCGATCGGGATCGCCGTGAGGGTCTCGTAGTTGGTCGTGCCGCGCGACGACAGCTCGAGCGAGATCCGGGCGATCGTCTGCTCGTCGGGGGCCTCGACGACGTTGATGAAGTCGTAGCGGCCGAGCACCGCCCACTGCGCCTTGACCGTTCCGCCGAGCGCCGCGACCTCCTTGTTCACCTCGCGGATCCGCTGCGGGTTGTTCTTGATCGTCTGCACGCCGTCGGGAGAGAGGCTGCTGAGCATGATGTAGGTGGGCACGGATCCTCCGGGGAACTCGTTCGGTGGGGCCGGTGCGGGGGACCGACCCGAGGTACACCCCTCTTCTACCCGATTCGTCCCGCGCCATGGACCGCAGTCCGTACGATTCCCGGCCATGCGCCGCGATCGACCACGTACGCACCGCCGCCTGTGGGTGATCATGGCCGGACTGATCGTCCTGGTGGCGATCGCCGGGCAGTTCGTCCTGCCCCCGATCGCGGAGCGCGTGGCCCGCGGGGAGCTCAGCGACGACCGGGCCCAGGTCGAGATCACGGCGTTCCCGGCCTGGAAGCTCGTCCTCGGCCACGTCGACGAGTTGCGGGTCACCACGCCCACGCTCGCGGTCGACAGCGACGACCTGACGTCGCTGCTGCGTCGCGCGAAGAAGGTCGACGAGGGCGAGATCACGATCGGCACGCTGAACGTCGACCGGATCCCGATCCCGCTCCGCGACGTCCGGGCGACGCTGCGGGACGGCCGGGTCGAGGCGTCCGCCGCGATCACGATCTCCGAGCTCGCCGCCGAGTTGCCCGCCGGGGCCGAGGTGGTCCCCGAGCCGCCGCACCCCGACGGCCAGCCGCGCCTGCGGGCATCGCTGGAGCTGCTCGGCACCAAGGCCGAGGTCCCGATCGTCGTGCGCGCCCGCGGCGGCGTGCTCGAGGCGGCAGGGGACTCCGGGATCGCCTCGGCGATCCGGGTCACGCTGTTCGAGAACGAGGCCCTGCGGATCGACGGCCTCCAGGGCAGCGTGAACGACGACGTGATGACGGTGCGGGTGACGGCCACGCTGCGCTGAGACGGCTCCAAGCCACTCCAGACTGCTCCAGACCACTCGCGCGAGCGCTAGCATGACGCTATGAGCACGAGCCACAAGGATCAGGAAGTTGATTTGGCCTTCCGCGTCCGCTCTGCCGAAAGGCTCGACCGTCCCACCCGCACGCACAACGTCCTAAACGGAGCAGGCGACATCGTGGGGTCACTTTCCTTTGACCTCCCTCCGCGCACGTTCAGCGCCGATTCCGCGATGGTCTTCTCCGGGCCCATTGAAGACGCCAGGCAGCTCCACCGCGCCTTCGCCAGGTCCACCAAATCAGCGCTCCGGCAGTTTCGGCCCCGCTAGAACTCAGCATGACCGCCGAACTGGAGCCGCAACCAGAAGACACGCAGGAGCGGGCAGCGGATTCCGAAGAAGTCGTTGACGGGATCATCAGTCGCGAGGATGTCCGCAAGGAGATCCGGCATGTAGTCCGGTCTGAGATCAGCCAGGACATCAAGCACCAGATCACCGCAAGTGTTTCTTCGTCGCCTATTCCCGCCGATGATCTCCTCAAGCTGAACGAGGTCGAGCCCGGGGTGATTGTCTGGATGCGGGACTACATGGACAGGGAGCAGACGTTTCGCCACGGGATCGCAAACAGAGCAGCTGACTACGACTTCAAGCAGCTCGCCGAAGAGACAAAAGCGAAAACCGAGGGACGTCGTGTCATGGGCGTCTTCGTCTTCGGCGTACTTGCTGCAGCCGTAATCCTGATCGCCACCGGGCATTCGGTCGAAGGGCTCGTTGCGGTCCTCGTTACCTTGGCAAGTCTCACCGGCGTCTACGTCTATGGACCTCTCAAGAGTCCGCCTCGCGACGTTCAAACCGGGGCCCTCGAGAGCGCAGAGCAGACCGAACCAGGGCCTCTCGAGGAACCTCAGGACTAAGAACCTGTTTCAGAATGATCGGCCGTCTGTCGCGGCCGCTGACACATCGCCGGATCACGACCCGAACCCTCAGTCAGACAACCAGTCTGACTCTCGGGCATCGGACCGCACCCGACTCGGTCATCGACCACGACAGACAACCACTGATTTTGAAACAGGTTCTAAGCCCCGCTACCGCCGCAGCAGGCGAACCACGTGGTCGAGCACCGGGGCGAGCACCGGCTCGGCCTCGGCGGCGGCCTTCGGGGAGCCCGGCAGGTTGACCACCAGCGTGCGCCCCCGCGCCGCCGCGACGCCGCGCGACAGCGGCCAGGCGTGGGTGTGCTGCCGGGACGCCAGTCGCAGCGCCTCGGCGATCCCCGGGACCTGGCGGTCGCAGGCGTCGAGGGTCGCCTCGGGGGTCACGTCGTCGACGGTCATCCCGGTGCCGCCGGCGGTCAGCACCACGTCGACGCCGTCGTCGTCGGCGAAGGCGGCGATCCGCGCGGCGATCGCGGCCCGGTCGTCGCGGACCCGGTCGGCGACGGCGACCTGCCCGCCGAGCGCCTCGGCCAGCGCGCGCAACGCGACGCTTCCGGGGTCGTCGGCCGGCCCGTCGGCCCGCGACGTGCTCACCGTCAGCAGCGCGATCCGGATCGGCGGGTCGACGGGGCGCCGGGCGTCGCGCGGGGCCGGCGTCGGCGGGCTGGGCGCGGCGGTGGCCCCGGGAACGGAGACTCCGGGCTCGGCGGACGGGCCGGTCGGGTCGTCCGCACCGGCGGACGCGGTCGCCAGCGGACCGTCCCACGGCGTCGGCGCGTCGAAGTCGCCGGTCCGGCCGCCGCTCTTGTGGATCAGGCGGACGGTCGAGATCTCGACGCCGCGCTCGACGCCCTTGACCATGTCGTAGACGTTGATCGCGGCGATCAGGGCGGCGGTCATCGCCTCGATCTCGATCCCGGTCTGGCCGACGGTGCGGACCTCGGTCTCGATCCGGACCTCGCCGGCCTCCGCGGCGACGGCGATCCGCACGTCGACCTTGGTCAGCGGCAACGGGTGGGCCAGCGGCACCAGGTCCGGCACGCGCTTGGCGGCCATGATCCCGGCCAGCCGGGCGGTGCCGAGCACGTCGCCCTTCGGCAGGTCCCCGCGCTGCACCAGCGCGGCCGTCGCGGGCGCCATCGTCACCACGGCGGCGGCGACCGCGCGGCGGGCGGTGACCGGCTTGGCGCCGACGTCGACCATCGTCGCCCCGCCGTCGGGCCGGAGATGCGGGAGCACGCCGCCGGGGCGTCCCAGCTCGACGTCGGTCGGGGGCAGCGGCGCGTCGGCGGCGGGCGGCCCGGCGGCGTCCGTGGCGCCGGGCACGGCGGCGGGCGCGTCGGCGGGCGCGTCGGCGGCGATCTCGACGGTCGCGCCGGGCTCGCGCGCGGCGTCGGTCGGCACCGAGCCCGCGACCCACGCGCGCCGCTCGCCGTCGACCTCCTGCTTCCAGATCGGCGCCTGGGCCTTGATCCGGTCCAGCGCCTCGCGGGCCGCCGCGAACGCCTCGCCGCGGTGCGGGGCCGAGACGGCGACGACCACCGCCGCTTCGGGCCACGGCACCGGGCCGACCCGGTGCTCGGCGGCGATCGCGCACGCGCCGTGGGTCGCGGCGACCTCGCGGAGGATCGCGGCGATCTGCTCGCGGGCCATCGCCTCGTGCGCCTCGTAGTCGAGCTGCGGCACGTCGCGCGGGGTTCCGCAGAAGGTCACGATCGCCCCGGCGCGCCGGTCGGCGACCAGCGCGTGCAGCGCCGTCTGGTCGAGCGACTCGGCCCGTACCTCGGCGTGGATCAGCCGCACGTCGACGGGGTCCTGCCCGCCGCTGACCGGCGGGATCAGCGCGAGCTCGTCGCCGTCGACCAGCGACCGGTCCCCCGCGCCGTACTCGCGGTTGACCGCCAGGGCGACCTGGTCGAGCGCGCACGGCGGCTCGCGGTCCAGGGCCGCCCAGGTCGCCGTCCAGGCGTCGGCGGCCGTCGCGCCGCGGGGCAGGGCCACGGGCAGTCCGCTCGTGCCCGCGGCCTCGCGGAGGACGGCGAACAGCCGCACCTGGATCTCGATCGACGTGCTGGTCACCGCCCGATCATCCCCCACCCCGTCGCGCCGCACGTTCGTCCCAGCGGTGGACGTGGCCCGCCGCCCGCCGCCCCGGTCCGGACTCGGTTCCAGGTCCACGCTCACCACGGCGCCGCGGTCCCCGGAATCGGCACGAGCTCGACGGTCGCCCCGGCCGGGAGCGGGCCGTCACCGGCCGGCAGCAGCGCGAGCACCTCGCCGTCGGCCAGCGGCCGCAGCCGGTGCGAGTGCTGCGGGCCGAGCGGCCGCACGGTCAGCACGCCGTCGTCGGCGACGGCCAACCGCGCGCGCAGCGCTCGGGTCCGCCGGCGGTCGGGCGACGCCTCGGCCCCCAGCCGCCCGACCGTCCGCGGCGCAGGCGGTCGTCCGAGCATCGCGCGCAGCGCCGGCGCCACGAACAGGCAGGCCGTGACGTAGGCCGACGCCGGGTTGCCCGGCAGCCCGAAGATCAACCGCCGCCGGCCCCCGACCGTCGCGCCGCCGATCCAGGTCGGCTTGCCGGGCTGCAGGTCGACGCCGAAGACCGCCTCGGTCGCGCCGAGCGCGTCGAGCGCCGGCCGCACGTGGTCGTGGCGGCCGACCGAGGCCCCGCCGCAGCTCACGAGCACGTCGCCGGTCGCCCCGGCGAACGCGTCGATCGTCGCCTGCCGGTCGTCGCCGACCCGGACCACGTCGACCGCCCCGGCGCCGGCCGCCCGCAGCAGCGCCGGCAACGCCGCGCCGTGGACGTCGTGGACCTGACCGTCCTCGAGCGGACCGCCACCGACCCGGACCTCGTCGCCGGTCGCGATCACGGTCACCGACGGCGCCCGGCGGACCGCGACCTCGACCACGCCGAGCCCGGCGAGCAGCGCCAGGCGCCCCGGATGGAGCAGGTCGCCCGCCGCGAGCGCGCGGTCGCCCGCGGTGACGTCCTCGCCGGCCGGGCGCACGTCGTGGCCCGGCGCGACCGCGACCCGCACCGCCACGCGGGCCGCTCCGTCGTCGTCGACCGGCTCGTCGGTGTCCTCGACCCGGACCACCGCGTCGGCGCCGGTGGGCATCCGCGCGCCGGTGCTGATCCGCGTCGCCTCGCCCGGACCGACGACGACCGCGGCCGGGTGGCCGGCCCGCGACTCGTCGACGAGCCGCAGGAGCACCGGGGCGCCCTCGCCCGCAGCCCCGGCGGTGTCGGCGGCGCGCACCGCGTAACCGTCCATCGCCGAGCCGTCGAACGGCGGCAGCGAGATCGGCACCGCGATCTCGTCGGCCACGGTGCGGCCCGCGGCGTCGGCGAGCGCGACCGTCTCGGTCGCCGTCGGGCTGGCGCCTCCGAGCGCGATCGCGGTCCGCAGCGTGTCGGCGTAGCTGGTCAACGGCATGCGTTGCGTCCTCGTGGTCGGTGGTGGTCCCGCGCGGCGTGCCGTTCCCGACGGCGGCCGCGAAGCGCGCGACGCGCACCGCGCGCCGACCGGCGCGTCAGACTGACGGCGTGCCGCCCGTCACCGTCGCCGCGATCCTGGCCGGAGGCCGCAGCCGCCGGATGGGCGCCGCGAAGGCCGGGGTGCGGCTCGACGGCCGCCCGCTGCTCGACCACGTCGCCGACGCGGCGCGGGCCGCGGGCCTGACCCCGGTGGCCGTCGCCAAGCGCGCCAGCGTCCTGCCGGCGAGCGACGTGGAGCGCTGGGACGAGCCCGACGAGCCCCAGCACCCGCTGACCGGCGTGGTCGCCGCCCTGCGCCGGGCCGCGGCGCCGATCGTGGTCGTGCCGGTCGACCTGCCGCGGGTCGCCCCCGGGCTGCTGGCGGCGATCGCCGCGCACCCCGCGCGGCTGGCGGTGGTCGAGGCCGCGGACCGCCTGCATCCGCTGCTCGGACGGTTCGACCCCGCCGACGCCGACGCGCTGGAGGACGCCGCCCGGGCGGGCGCGCCGGTCGTCCGTACGGTGCTCGCGCTGGGCGCGGTGCGGATCGGCGACGACGAGGTCGCCCGCCACGGCGATCCCGCGCGCCTGCTGCGCAACGTCAACCGTCCCGAGGACCTGGGCGCGGCCTGACGGCCGATCGACCGCGCGCGCCCGCCCGACGCCGCTCGTCCCGTCAGTCCTCGGCGCGCAGCCGCGGATCGGCTTCGACCAGCGCCAGCAGCTCGGCGACGGGGCGGCCGGTGCGGCCGGCCAGGAAGCAGGCCAACGGCGCGGTCGGACGGACCGCGCGGTGCGCGGCGTGCCGGGCCAGGTCGAGGAGCTGCGCGACCTCGTCGTCCGTCGGCGGCGTGGCGCCGGCCGCAGCGGCGAACGTGGCCAGCCAGCCGTCGAGGGTCGTCGTGTCGTGCGCGTCGGCCATCGCCGCACCGTAGCGCCGCGCCGGACGGTCCGAGAACCGCGCCGCACCGTGATCAGCCGCCGATCGAGCTCATCGAGCGGGCCGGCGGGCGGAAGCCCGGGCGGTGGATCTCGTGGCCCCACTGCTTGTCGGCGACCGCGCCCGTGATCAGCGCCGCGAGACCCTCGTCGTCGGCGCCGTCGCGCAGCGCGGACCGCAGGTCGGTCTCGCCGTGCGCGAACAGGCAGGTCCGTAGCTGCCCGTCGGCGGTCAGCCGCAGCCGGTCGCAATCCGCGCAGAACGGCTCGCTGACCGACGCGATGAAGCCGACCTCGCCGCCGCCGTCGGCGAACCGGAAGACCGTGGCGGTCGACGACGGCGCGCGCTCGAGCGGCGCGATCGGCCAGCGCCGGCCGATGATCGCCCGCAGCTCGTCCGCGGTCAGCACGTCGGTCGGCTGCCAGCGGTGCCCGGCGTCGAGCGGCATCACCTCGATGAACCGGAGCTGCAGGTCCTGGGCCCGCGCGAACGCGACCAGGTCGATCGCCTCGTGCTCGGTGACCCCGCGCATCGCGACCGCGTTGATCTTGACCTGGTCGATCCCCGGCGTCGCCTGCGCGGCGGCGATCCCCTCGAGCACCTTCGGCAGCAGGTCGCGGCGGGTCAGCTCGGCGAACCGCTGCGGATCGACGCTGTCCATCGACACGTTGACCCGCGAGACCCCGGCCTCGGCGAGCGCCGCCACGTGGCGCGCCAGCAGCACGCCGTTGGTAGTCAGCGAGATCTCCTCGATCCCCGCGATCGCCGCGATCCGCTCGACCAGTCCCGCCAGCTTCGGGCGGACCAGCGGCTCGCCGCCGGTGATCCGCACCGTCCGCACGCCGAGCCGCGCGAGCAGCGACACGATCCGCACCAGCTCGTCGTCGTCCAACCGCACGTTCCGCGGCAGCCACGCCATCGCCTCGTCCGGCAGGCAGTAGCGGCAGCGCAGGTTGCAGACGTCGGTCACCGACACCCGCAGGTCGCGGGCGACGCGGCCGTAGCCGTCGACCAACGGCGCCGCGGCGACCGCGGACGGCGTGCCCCTCGCCGCCGGGGTCCGGGCGTCAGCCATGCCGCGGCCCCGCGGCGATCATCGGCTCGATCTGCATCCCGACCGAGGCTAGCGCCCCGCGCGCCGGGTCCCACACCGACGCCTGGATAGCATCCGGCCCGCGATGGCTCCCGCTCGTACACCCGATCGCGCGGACCGTCGCCGGACGCTGACCGCCGTCGTGCTGGCCGCGGGCGAGGGACGCCGGTTCGGCGGGCCGAAGCAGCTCGCCGAGCTCGACGGCCGCCCGCTGATCCGCCACGTGCTCGACACCGCGCTCGGCCACCCCGACGTCGACCGGGTGGTGGTCGTGCTGGGCGCGCGCGCCGACGCGGTCCGCGCGGCCGTTCCCGCCGACGACGACCGCGTGCGGACGGTGACCTGCGCGGACTGGGCCGACGGCCCGAGCGCCTCGCTGCGCTGCGGGCTCGACGCGCTGGACGGCGCCGACGCGCTGGTGCTGCTGGCGGACCAGCCGCGGATCCCGGCGGCCGCGATCGACCGCGTGCTCGCCGTCGACGTGCCGCTCGTGCGGGCCACGGTCGCCCGAGCGCCCGGGCATCCGGTGCTGATCCGCGCGGACCACCAGGAGCGGATCGCCCGGCTCGACGACCACGGGCGCCGCGCGCTGCTCCGCGACGAGGCCGTGACGGTCGAGATCGGCGACCTCGGCGGGACGGGCGACGTCGATCGCCCGGACGACCTCGACCGGCTGCGAGCGCCCTAGCCCGCCCCGCCGAGCCGCCGGCCGAGGCGCCGCCCCGCGGGACAGCGGGATCACGGCGCCTCGCCGTCGTCGGACGCGTGGATCCGGCCGCGGCCGTCACGCAACGGCCCGCCGTCGCGTCCGCGCGCGAACGCCACGATCTCGGCCGCGATCGACAGCGCGGTCTCGACCGGTCCGTCGCCGCCGATGTCGAGCCCGCACGGTCCCGAGATCCGGTCGATCTGCTCCGCGCTCAGGCCGGCCTCCTCGAGCCGGGGGCGCCGACGCTGCTGGTTGCGCCGCGACCCGAGCGCGCCGACGTAGAACGCCGGGCTGCGCGCCGCCGTCACCAGCGCCGGGACGTCGAACTTGTGGTCGTGGGTCAGCACCACGACGGCCGTCGACGCGTCCAGTCCGACCCGCGCGAGCCCCTGCTCGGGCCAGGCGACCACGAGCTGCTGCGCCGACGGCACGCGGGCGGGCGTGGCGTAGCGCTCGCGAGCGTCGACCACGGCGGTCTCCCAGCCGAGCCGGCGGGCCAGCGCGCAGAGCTGCTCGGCGATGTCGTACGCGCCGACCACCACCAGGCGGACGGGCGGCCCGTAGACGTCGGCCAGCACGCGGACGCCGTCGTGCTCGAGCACCGTCGACCGCGTCAGGCCGGCGCTGCGGGCGACGAGCGCGGCCAGGCCGGGCAGGTCGCGGCCGTCGAGGGCGACCGC